>Ga0075418_10003181_pt1 | contig 18716 bp, 16 predicted proteins | sample SoiMetdeltSBSDD2_FD_81776 | JGI IMG/M metagenome (GOLD analysis project Ga0075418, IMG submission 81776) | Bulk soil microbial communities from a Populus tree surrounding site in Tennessee, USA - Soil MetaG P. deltoides SBSDD2 | ecosystem: Environmental > Terrestrial > Soil > Tree plantation... | reverse complement strand
GAAATCCCAGGCGCGTCCCGAGCCGCTGGCATGCCTTTGCTGGTCATAGCGACGTATGAGAGTGAAGTCCATCGCGTAAAAAATCAGGATGGTGAGCAGCGTCGCGGCAGCTTGCGGGATTCCGAGCAGCATAAATTAGTCTGCGGCTAGCCGTTTGGCGACTCGTGCGGTGATGCCTGCCATGGCAATAATCGCGTGATTCGTATCTTCGAGATGAAGGCCCAGCCGGCGTTTGACATCGTAGGCGCCTGTGCCAAAGCGGACCAGACGAATATTGTGCTCAAAAGCTTCCTGCAGGGCGGCGTAAAGCAAAACGAAATATCCGCCAGGGACATCATCTTCGAGACCCAGTCCAGTGGCAAGTTGGAATTTGTTATCGCGCACAACCGCGCCACACCCAACCAGTTTTTCATCTTTGCGCAGTTCGAGCCAGGTACCGTCGATCATAGAGAAGTTTTCGAGCAAGCCGCGCATCCACGGGTTGGGCGCGGAGCCGTGCCAAATGGAAACATTTCTTATCAGGGTAAGGGCGGCATCGATATCGGCCACAGAGGTGTGCTTGGAAAGAACAAGCCCATGATCTTCGGCTTCCTTCAGGCTTTTTTTGTAATGCTGGCGGTCTTTTTTATTCCCCGCTTCGAGATATGCCTCAAAACTCTCCCATTCGATGGGCATGTAAGTGCCAGGTTCAGATAGAGTGATAGGCTCCAAGCCCGGGGGCCAACCTGGGTATCTGAGTTGTTCGGTAAGGAGAAAATCAAAAATGAGAAAGGAACACCGTTGTTTCTTGAACTGTTCCTGTGCGGCTTGAGCAAGGACCATCAGCACTTCATCGCGACGCGGTTCGCCGGGTAGCAACAATGCGGATGTATCCGCCAGGGGTGAACGACAGATGAGTAAAGGTTTGCTTTTGAGAATGGACGCCATAAATTGCCGTGCCACGCTCGGAAGAGGCAGGGGTTCGTTGCTGACTTTGAACAACGCGGCACCAGCGATTGGATTATTCCCATCGTAAGCAATCAAGTAGGTGGGTTTGCTGTCTGCCATAGCGCGTTCGCCGAAGGTGTACCAGCGATGCGACTGAAAGCCACGGCCGGCGGCGATGCCGTCCCAGATTTCGGGGGAGATTTCCTGAATGCTGCTGTATACTTTAACGTGTAAGTTGCTCATGCCTGCTCCCATTTGTTTCAATTTTACATTAGCCCATGGACTTGGGTCTTTGCAAAACTGAAAACACTGTCGTCAAAATGAGGTGATTATGGAAAATTATACCTTCCGCTTGAAACCCGGACATGACTTATTCGATTCAATTCAGGCATTTACCGATAAGCTGAAAATTGAAGCGGGCTGTGTTATAAGTGGGGTTGGGAGCCTGCAGCATGCCACTCTGCGCCTTGCCGACCGGGATTTTCATACCGATTTCGAAGGGCACTTTGAGATCGTTTCGATCACAGGGTTGGTTTCTGTTCATGGCTCTCATGTGCACATCTCCATCTCCGACGGCGACGGCAAGACCATTGGGGGGCACCTGGTTTCGGGCTGCAAAATTTATACTACGGCCGAAATCGTGATTCTCGCGTTCGCCGACCTGAGCTATAAACGTAAATTCGCCGAAGATTCAGGGTATGATGAATTGGTTGTTGAGCAAGTGTAACGGCGACGTGACACTCCAACCTACGAATCATCATTTTTCAACGCTGCCAGAAATTCTTCCTGATTTCTCACGGTCGTTTTGAACCCCAGCCGTTTTCCGAGGCGTGTCAATTGAGGTGGGTCAACATAAGTCGTCGCGAGAATTTCCTCCCGCCCAAGCACTTCGTTGGCTTGACCGTCCAGCAGGATTTGTCCCTGCGACATGGCAATCACACGCTCAAAATTCTCCGCACAGAAATCAATATCGTGCGTGATGGCAATGACCGTTTTTCCCTGTTTTTGTAATAGCTGAATCACATGGGCGATGCGCGCAACATTTGCGGCATCTTGACCCGTCGTGGGTTCATCGAGTATCACAATGTCGGTGTCCATCGCAATGACCGAGGCCAGCGCGACCATCTTGCGCCAGGTTGCAGACAGGTCGTAGGGATTCGCTTCCGTTTTGTCGGATAAATCTGACATCCCCAGCGCGTCATTGACCAACCGCTGGACCTGCTCGCTGGGATAACCAAGATTGCGCGGCCCGAACGCCACTTCCACGCCTACCGTTTTTGAAAATAGCTGTTCGTCAGGATTCTGGAAAACGTAACCGACTCTGCGAGCCAGTTTCGCCACGGAATGTTCCTTTGTATCCCAATCCCCGATGCGGACGTAGCCGGCGGTTGGTTGCAACAACCCATTCAAATGCTTCACGAGGGTTGTTTTCCCGGCACCGTTCTGACCGACAATCGCGACCTGATCGCCTGATTCGATCATGAGCGAAATTCCACGCAAAGCTTGTACGCCGGTGGGATAGGAGAACTGCAAATCTCGAATCTCAATTCTCATGGTGCGCTTTTTTCTCTCGGAGAGGCGTTGGGTTGAGGGCAAATCCTTGCGCGGCTTCCTCCAGGGTGACGGGTAATTCATTTTTCTTCCACAACCCCAATTCTTTTGCCTTCCGCGCCACAGACGTGTAGCGCGAAATCCCAAATGCTTTGTCTATCAGTCGGTCAGAGGTCAGCACTTCCTGCGGTGTGCCTTCCATGAGAATTTGCCCGTCGTGCAGCGCAATGACCCGGTCTGCAAAGTTTGCGATCCACTCCACTTTGTGTTCCACGAGAACAACGGTCATTCCTTTTTCGGCCATCGTGCGAATTACGCCAAACACTTCGCGCGTGCCGATGGGGTCCATTTGGGAGGTCGGCTCATCGAGTACGAGCACTTTTGGCTGCATGACCAGGATGGAGGTCAGCGCGACGCGTTGTTGCTGTCCGCCGGATAAGGAATAGGGAGAACGCTCTGCCAGTTCGCTAATGCCGGTTAATTGCATCGCGTCCTCTACGCGTTGCTTCATCTTATCCCGTGGCACGCCAATGTTTTCCAACCCGAAGGCGATTTCCTCAAAGACCGTATACTTCGCTCCGCTGATCTGGTTGAACGGGTTTTGAAACGCCAGCCCCACATTTAATACCCATTCATGCAACGTGGATTTACTGGATTCGTTGCCGGCCACTTCGACCGCACCAGTGATTTCCCCTTTGAAAAAATGCGGCACGAAGCCAGCCAGCGTATAGCAGAGGGTGGATTTTCCTGCGCCATTGGGACCGACGATAGCCACGAATTCACCTTCATTCACCTGCAAATTGATATTTTGCAACGCAGGCGAATCCGTAAGCGGATATTTATAGGTGACGTTTTGGAGGTTTACGATAGCCATAGTCTCGCTGCCAGGGCAAAGACAACCAGTGCGATAAGGATCCAACGGAGGATTTTGTCTGAGGATGTGTCGGGCACATCGTACAAAGAAGTTTTCGGGCGGGTGGAGGCAAATCCGCGGGCTTCAATTGCAATCGCGCGCTCCTCCACTTCCACCAATGAGCCGAAGACGAGCGGTCCAACCAGCGGAACCAGAGAGCCAATCCGTTTGAGGAAACTGCTCTGAGTGTCCAGCCCGCGTGAGCGCTGGGCGGCAATAATGGTTTGTGCCTTTGCCTGCATTTGAGGCAGGATTTGCAGTGTGGAGATAATGACGTAGGCAATTTGCGGCGGAAGTCCACGACGGGTTAGATCAGTCATCAGCTCTCTGGGATGTGTGGTGAGCAAGAACAGTGTAAACGAGGATGCTATCGCAAATACCCGTGCCGCGTTTCTGAAAGCAAATAAAGTGCTCTCCAGTGTTGGGTGCAAGAACCCTATACGGAAAAGTTCTTTGCCCGGTAAGGGTTGAAAGAGCGCTTGCATGATAAAAAGGAACCCAGTGGCAGGTAAAATGATACGAATCACTGCATTAAGATACTCACGTGTGACCCTTCCAATGATGCTCAATGGAATTATCCCTGCCAGGATCAGAATGTGGGATGTCCAATAGAATGGGGAAATAAACGCAATGAGCATCAATCCAAACACTAAGCATAGTTTAGTGAGAGGGTTAAGCCTGTGAATCAAACTGTTTCGATAATAGTAAAAAGAAAGCCTGTCATGCATGATGCTTCGAATTATAAATGACAAAAGAGACCGGACTTCCAAGTCTGGTCTCTTTTAATCCGTTCAAAGGCAGTCTTAGCTGCCCGTGATTCTGCCGAGCACGAATATTGCAAACAAGATGAGCAAGACCACAACGCCAATTGCAATAAATAATTGTGTTTGGCTGGCGCCCCCCTCTGTTTCCACATTTTCAGGTCGAGGGAAACGCGCGACAAATCGCCTGGAGAGACCTTGCACAATGGCGAATGCCAGCATGGCAGTAGAGATTTTGTCTACCGGTTCCACAAGGAAGTTAGTGCTGAATACTGCTTCCAAAACACCCTTTCCGGTTTGGAGCAAATAAGCAGTGATAAACGAAGAGCCGCTGGAGGTGATGCCGCCAAAGAAATATACCGCAATTGGCGTGGAGACCGTGGCTGCAGTCAGCGCGATGAGAAAGCCGGTAACTACTACTTTCCACCAGCTCTTGAAAAGTCCTGCATTGCTGCATAAGCCTGCCACCAGTCCGATGAAAAAGGCTACTGGAATCCAGGGCCACCAATCTGTTGGGTTTGTGAGCATTCCAATTACAAAATTAGATAGTGCGCCCGTTAAGGCTCCTGCCCAGGGACCACATAGTGCACCGACCAGCACGGTTCCAATGCTGTCAAGAAATACGGGCAATTTTAGTTGTCCGACAATGTAGCCCATTACTCCATTTATTGCGATCGCTACTGGGATAAGTACCCATGTCATGGTGCTGAAGTCTTTCTGCACGCGCTGGGTGGCATAAGCCCATGCAAATAGCCCAGCCATTATTGCCAGTGCAATAATGAAGTAAATAATATTTTGGGAAACGATGCTCATTTTGCATTCTCCTTTTTGCGTTTGATTCGTACAACACCGCTCATTGGATTTTGTTGCACAATTTGTCCAGTCTTCTATGAGACTTTGGCAGTCTTTTTCGCGAGCCTTTCCATCCGCTCCAAAAACAACTCGATAAAATCCCGGGCCCGCACGCCGAGCGCTACCTGCATATTAGCAGGTTTTTTGTTGTAATTATAGAAATCGGCAAAGGTCTTGCCCAGCGAAACACTGCTGAAAATATCCACATCCACGGGCAAATATTGATAATTGCATAATCCGGGAACAAAGGTCAATGCCAGCGCGAGGGGATCGTTGATGACACAACCCTCAACGCCCTGATATTCATCATGGAATTCCATGTAAAACCGCGTGGTGTCCGCGATAAAACGCGTCAGTGGCGAATCGATTTGAAGAAGCCGATCAACATCCGGCCGGGTAAGAACGCATTGATAACTCACATCCAGCGACACCAGCGTCGTCGGTATGCCGGCGTGGTACACAATATATGCGGCGTGCGGGTCCACATAGGTGTTGAACTCTGCCAGCGCGGTCGTGTTGCCTTCATGCCGAATTGCACCGCCCATGATGATCAACTCTTTGAGCGCGTTCACAATACGTGGTTCCTGCCGAATCGCCAGAGCGACGTTGGTCAGTGGACCGATGGCTACCAATGTGATTTCTCCCGGATTGGACATAATCCTCTCGATGAGAAAATCGCTTCCATGCTGACGGATCGGCCGTGTCTGTGGTTCTGGAAGTTTCGCGTATCCGAGGCCTGTGTTTCCGTGCGTCTCCGGTGCGAGTAGAGACGGCTGCACCAGCGGTAGTTCACAGCCTTTCGCAACGGGGATGTGTCTGGCACCTGCCAGCTCCAAAATGGACACGGCATTGTGGGTTGCTTGGTCCAGCGAACAGTTTCCGTGCACAATGCTGAGTCCTTCCAGAGAAAGCTCCGGCGAGGCCAGCGCCAACAGGATTGCCAGAGAGTCATCTATGCCCGGGTCTGTATCGATGAGGATGCGTTTTGGCATATTGCTGCTTGTCTCACGCATGTTCTGCATGCGTAATTAAACCTCGTAAATAGTCTCGCATGCCGGAATCAAAACCAGAGGTTTCCTCACGCATGTTCGCTATGCGTGCGGTACTGTGTAATCGGTTATGGATCTGGACAAAGTTTCCATGCGTTGCAAAAACAATTCCACGAATTCGTCGCCGCGCACGTTCATGGCGACCTTCATATTGGTCGGTTTTTTCATAACGTTGAAAATATCCGCAAAGGTCTTTCCCATGGAGACACCGCCTGAGATGTCCACATCGACGTAGTATTCCTTCAGGGTCAGCAGTTCGGGAGCGATAATGGTTGCCAGCGTCAGTGGATCATGTAAGGCACTGCCCTGGAAGCCTTTTTCATACGACGCTTGCAAATAGACTTCCATGGCATCGCGTATGAAACGCGAAATAGGCGAAGGGATTTTCAACAGGCGCTCCACATGTTCCTGTCTGAGCAGACATTTATGCGTAACATCTAAAGGGATGAGCGTGATGGGGATCCCCGAATGGAATACGATATGCGCAGCATGCGGGTCTACAAAGATATTGAACTCTGCCTGCGGAGTCGTATTGCCATTTTCCTGAATGGCTCCGCCCATGATCACCAATTCTCGCACGGCTTTTACAAACTTTGGCTCTTTGCGAATCGCGATGGCGATGTTGGTCAGCGGGCCGATGGGGAAGATGCTGATCTCATGGGGTTCCGCGAGAATCTTTTCGATCAAAAAGTCCACCGCATGTGCCATGACCGGCCTGGTCTGCGGGGCGGGCAATTGCGAGTTTCCGATTCCACTTTCCCCGTGCACGTACGCGGAGGCACGTAAGGGCTGTACCAGCGGGTACATGCTTCCAACCGCGACAGGAATGTGGATAGATCGACAAAGTTCCAATATCGACAATGCATTGCGGGTGGCTTTGTCCAACGTCACATTGCCCTGAGTAGTGGTCAGGGCTTCGAGCTGGATCTCAGGCGAGGCGAGCGCCAGCAGAAAAGTTAAGGCATCGTCCACGCCAGGGTCAGTGTCTATGATGATTCGTTTGGTCATGGGTTGGGGAATTGACGTAAGAAGTTTTCTACTTCTTCCTTGGTGGGTAGGGATGGTTGGGCACCGAATTTGGTGGTTGCCAGGGCACCGCAGGCGCAGCCGTAACGGACCGCATCTTGGAGCGCAGAGGTTTGCTCCTGAGGGTTCGCCAGCAAACCGCCTGATTCCACAAGTTTTGTGGCGAATCCACCGATGAAAGCATCACCAGCAGCGGTCGTGTCAAGCACCTCTACTTTATAGGTACCTACGTGCGTCACTTGTTTACCTGAGACGATGAGTGCTCCTCTACTCCCAAGCGTAACGATGACATTTTTTACACCGCGTTGTAATAAGACGCGTGCGGCTTCTTCAGCGGAGTGGATATCACTCACGTCCATGCCTGTGAGCAGACTCAATTCCGTTTCATTGGGGATAAGGAAATCGGCGAGGGCAATCAACTCATCAGGCAACTGTTTGGCCGGCGCGGGATTCAGAATGATGCGTACTTTGTGCTGTTTCGCGCGTTGAGCAGCGGAGAGGACCGTCGGCGTGGGAATTTCCAATTGGAGCAGAAGCAGGTCGTGATGGAGGAGAGCAGCGTTTTCTACATCTGCAGATGAGACTTTGCCATTGGCACCTGGAGAGAGGACAATGCTGTTTTGTCCGTTTGAGTCCACGACGATAATGGCGGTGCCAGTGGAGGCGTCATCGCGTTGGACGAGTCTCGAATCTACACGATTTAACTTGAGATTGTTGAGGAGGAAATCACCGAAATTGTCCTTGCCTAGCCGCCCCAACATGGAAACATTTGAGCCGAGTCTCGCCGCGGCAACCGCTTGATTGGCACCCTTGCCACCGGGGATGACTTGCAAATCTTCTCCGCTAATAGTCTCACCTGGTTGCGGAAAGTGCGGCGCACGGACGACGAGATCGGCATTGAGTGAGCCTACCACTAGAATATTTGACATGCCTGGATTTTACTCCATGCCTAGATGGGGTTCAGGTTTTTCACCCATGCGCAATAGAATGATCCCTGTGAAGAGAAGGAGACTTCCAATGAGTTGTGCGCCAACGAGAATTTCATTCAGAAAAAGATAGGCCCAGATGGCAGTGAGGGCGGGTTCAAGAGTCGCGATCAGATTAGCAACCGTGGGGGAGAGATAGCGAATGCTCCGTGTGTAAAGGCCAAAACCGCCGAGCGTAGGCGCGACGCCGAGGAAGAAAAGGATTCCCCAGCCTGAAATGGAGCCGCCAAGCCAAAGCAAATTTGTAAAAGGATGTTCCGCGCGCAGAGTGTTGAAACCCAAATTGAAAATAAACAAGAAGATAGTCGCTACGCTGAAACTGTACAGCAACGCGGTCCACGAATCGATGTGCTGGTCGGAAGCCACCTTTCCTTCGAGATTGTAGAAGGCGAAAAATAAACCGGTGAGCAGACCAAAAATAATTCCGGCCGGGTTCAATCTCCACATGGACGGGTCGTGAGCACCAGCCACCAACACTGTCCCGACCAGACTCGACAGAATTGAGATGAGCTTCACCTGGTCGAACTGCTCCTTGAACGCAAGGCGACTTAAAATGGCAGTCATGGCGGGCGAGCTGAATGCCAGAACTGTTGCAACCGCTGCGCCGTTGTATTCTACTGAGAAGGTCCACAGTGAATTGAAAATCGCTAACGTCAGGCCATAGAGAATCATAAAACCCCAGTGCGAACGTTCAAGTTGGAAGCGAGCGCGGCTGAAGAGGATAATCCAATCAGCATGCCGAACGAGACGAACAGATCCCGCCAAAAGGCCAGCACCAGAGAAGGCAGCTCATAGCTTTTGCTGAGATAACTGATGAGTGGACCTGTCGTGGACCACAGTAGAGTCGCGATGAGCGCGAGGATGTATCCGCGCGAGTAGCTTGTGTTCTGTGTCTTCAAGAGATTGTCTCCACCATGATGAAAGTTTGAATGCGCTGAGTTCAGCCAGTTTCCTTGCAGAGGGGCTAATCAACCTGCTTTTCAGGTTTGGAGAACCAAAGGCTCAACACTCCAATTGCATATCCGCTTGCGGAGACTAAATACAACCAGTGTGCTCCAATTGCGTCGAAGATCGCACCAGACACCGGCGCAGCCATAATATTGACCAGGCCTCCAATCGTGACTGTATAAAGTGCAAGCACCATGCCCGTTTCCCAGGAATTAGTCTGTGTGCTGATAAGGTTCACAAATGCGATCGTGTAAAAGCTGAACGCCACACCGCCTATAAAACGCAGGATCAGGATGGTTGGAATAAACGGAAAAAGGAAAACAATAAGACGTTGGAGGAAAGTCAGCGACATGGCGACCAGCATCAAACGGTGTCCGCCAACCCTGCGTACGATACGATCCGCGTAGATCATGAACGGTAGTTCCACAATTGCGCTGAGAATCCCTGCCACCGAGATCAGGCGCTTGGAGGCACCCAGTTCCTCAAGGTAGACATATTCGAATTGGAGCACACCGTTATTGAGGAAGCCAACGACGATGAGTCCCAGGGCAAATCCCAGCAGGGCACGATTGTGAATTACGCGCTGGAAAGCCAATCTCAGATTTGTCTTTGGCATAGCGGGCGAGAGTCTTGAGCTGAAATGATGCGGCTGAATAAACGAGACAACGCCTGCCGCCAATATCCACATCGATGCAACGCCGATGAATGCTGCGATATATCCGAAATGTTCCACGAGCCAACCTGAGGTAAGAACGGAGACAATCCAACCCAGCGAGGCCCAGGCACGCACGCTGCCGTAGCCCGTGTCTGCCTCCTGTGCCACAGTCACAGCCATAGAATCAGATAGCGGCATAATACCGGCTGCAGCAAGAGAATGCAAAAAGACGAGCAGGAGTATAAATGGAAATTCCTGCTGATTGCCTATCAGATAATAGCCTAGGCCACCCAGGATGAGGGTGATCTGCAGTAAACGCTGTGCTTGCGGGTGTTTCTTCACCTCGCTCACCCAAATCGGCGAAGCAATCATTCCAACCAGGGCGCTGACCGAGGAAATCAAGCCGATCTGTTTCCCGCTAAACCCCAGGCTGACAAGAAAGAGATTCATGAATGGTAATATGAATCCCCATCCGCCCATGAAGGTAAAGTAATATGCTCTTGCGAAAAAAAGATCCCGTGATGGCAGTTTCATGCTCTAACAAAAAGAGACAGTCATCTCCACCTCGTCGCCGTAGAGCTGACTGTCACTTGCATTCCCCGCGGGAATGCCTCGTTGTAAAGTACAGAGAGCCACTTATGCAGTGGCTCTCTGTTGTGCCCCCAAGGGGATTCGAACCCCTGTTTGGGCCTTGAGAGGGCCCCGTCCTGGGCCCCTAGACGATGGGGGCTTGTGAGCACTGCTGACTCATGTCAGCAGTGTGGTCTGCGGCGGTACGAAACCGCCCAGACCAAAAGCGTGCGGGATTGTATCATTGCATATTTCAATCGTCAACGAGCAGTACATGCAATTCGCCCGGTCCGTGCACGCCGATGGTGAGGGTCATTTCAATGTCCGCAGTGCGGGATGGGCCGGTGACAAAAACCGCAGATTTGGAATTCTGTACCAGATGAATTGCATCACTCAGGGAAGGGTAAATTTCGGACTTTTTCAACACTGCCAGGTGGACTTCCGTCAACAGGGAGGCTTGCAACTTGCCTCCCTCTCCATCCGTCTCTAAGATTGACCCGGTATCTGCCACTCCACAAATGGCCCTGGTCACGCCGACGCGTATGGCGGGATCCGCTTCGTGGCTGACACTAATTCCTGCCGTCGATAATGTTTCTTCATCCAAAACATTCGGCTCAAGATGAACGCGGCCAACGCCGCGCGATTGGAGAAAGCCAATGATTTTAGTGGTCAGTTCATTTTTGGTTGTTTGAATCACATTGCCATTGACTTTCTTGAGTTCTTCTACAAAACGGGACACAAGTGAAGAATTCGAATTGCTTTCCGCTGGTGTGCGAGTTTCCGCTTCCGTTTGTTTACCTGTGTAGCTGTCTACTTGTTTACTTATTTCCTTATCTACCTGTGCACTTGTATACCTGTTTACCTGTTTCCCATCCTGCCAACTATCCCGAAACGTCTTCCCTACAAAACGCGGCAAATCCTTGCTATAGCCCCAGCCTGTGAACGCAGGGAGATACGCATAATCGCTAAAGGGGGAGATTAGCAAGGTTCCCAGCCACGCGAATTTTTGTGATAGAGCAAATAGCCTGCGATGACAAGCGACTCGAGAATACATCTTTAGAAAAGCTTTGCTTTTCCAAGAAAGTCCACCACCTTCACTATTCACTAATAACTGTTCGCTGCTCTCTGCGGCTTGTCCGGCCCTCACGCGCATCAACATCTTTGGCAAATCGATATCCACGGGACAGGCCTCCTTACACGCGCCACATAAGGATGAAGCTTGCGCGAGAGGAACAAATTCGCTCCCGAATAGTCCTGCCGATATGACTGAGCCAATTGGACCCGAATACACACTGTGGTAGGCGTGCCCGCCCAGCTCGCGGAAGACGGGGCAGGCATTGAGACATGCACCGCAGCGTATGCAATAAAGCGATTCTTTGAGTGGTGAATGGCGGAGACGCGAGCGTCCGTTATCGAGAATGATGATGTGACGTTGCTGATGAGCCAGGGGTTTGTGAATAAGCTGCGTGTATACAGTCAGCTTTTGGGTCGTGGCGGACCGGGCAAGTAGGCTGAGCATTAGCGCGAGGTCATCAAGATTCCGCAGGAGGCGTTCCATGCCCATGAGCGCGATGTGAACAGGTGGCAAAGTCGTGACCATCCGTCCATTGCCCTCATTTGTAACAATGCAGAAGCCGCCAGTATCTGCAATGGCAAAGTTTACTCCGCTGATGCCGATATCGGCAGTGAGAAAAACCTCACGAAGGACATTACGTGCAGTTTTCGTCAGCGTGGGAATATCTTCGGTGTAGGGGATGCCAAGCTTTTCATGGAACAGTTGCGCCACATCGCTGCGTCGCAAATGAACGGCAGGTGTGATGATGTGAGCCGGCCGCTCGTGGCGAAGCTGAACGATGTATTCACCCAGATCGGTTTCGACCACTCGTATTCCTTCTGATTCGAGCGCGTGGTTAAGGTTGATCTCTTCCGAAACCATGGATTTGGATTTGGCAATCAATGGTTTTTGTTGAGGCGACAGATGAGTTGCCCCTACGATTTCCAAAACGATCTTGATCGCCTCCGCCGAGTCCTTGGCGCGATGAATCGTAATTCCGTTTTGTGTAGCGTTCACGATGAATTCATTCAGATATTTATCGAGATGCTCGATCACATCCGCGCGGATGGCATGCGCGCTCTGACGACGTTCCCGCCAATCAGGCAATGACTCGAATGCCGCGATTCGGCCCTTTAGGCGGCGTTCCGTGTTGGAATCCAGCGCGAACTGCAAGTTTTGGTTTGCAATCGAGGCGCGGATACGGGCACGAAACTGTTCAGTATTCACAGCTCACGGCCTCACTGATTTGCCAGTACTTCAGCAATATGGACGACCCTTTGCTTTTTCTTCTGCCTGTGCAATCCGCCTGCGATATGCATAAGGCAACCTGCTTCCGCGACGACCAGAGTTGGTGATTGAGTTGCCTCCAGGTTTCCGATTTTTCTCTTCAACCATTCGGCGGAAAGTTCGGGGTGTTCCATCGAGAAAATCCCGCCGAAGCCACAGCATTCCTCTTGATGAGGCAACTCCACGATGGTTGCGCCGCGGACGTTTGCCAGTAAGAGGCGCGGTTGTCGGTCGATGTCCAAGCCACGCAGGAGATGGCAGGATGGGTGGTAGGTGAGCGTACCATTCCATCGTGCATCCAGATTTGTGACTTCAAGATGATCTACAAGATACTCTGTAAACTCAAAAATCCGCCTGCCTAATGCCTGTGCGCGGGACAGCCAATTGGGGTCATCTTGAAATAGTTCAGGGTAGCCATGTTTAAGCATGTGCGCGCACGAGCCAGAGGGCACCACGATATCCCCCGTCGTTTTTTCGAACACGCGAATCATGTGCTCTGCAACCGGGCGTGTCTCGGCGCGCAGACCCGCGTTGAAGCTAGGCTGTCCGCAACAGGTTTGGTCATGGGCGAAGTCTACGTCAATGCCGAGGCGATAGAGAATGTTTACAATGGCCTCACCCGTTTGCGGGTAGAACGAATCGACGAGGCATGTCACAAACAATTGAACGTGAGCCATGCGTCCATTTTAATATGAATCCATACATACCATCGAAGTCTGATACAAGGATTGCAGAATCCTGAGGCTGAAAAAGATTTCATAAGTCTCTTCAAAAGTTTGGTATGATTGCCCCGCTATGTACACATTCAAAACAAAGATACCGAAATCCTTCGATCTGCCCAAGCGCATTACGCGGCTTGGAGAACTTGCTTACAACTTGTGGTGGACGTGGCAGCCCGAAGCCGCGCGCCTCTTTGGCAAACTTGATTACGACCTGTGGGAACGGCTGGGTCATAATCCGATTCGACTTCTGCGCGAGGTCGAGCGTTCGCGCATGAATCAGGCTGTGAAGGATAAGGATTATTTGGCGCTTTATGATCGGGTCTTCGCTACCTTTGATACGTATATTCAGGCCACGAAGACGTGGACGCGTCAGAATCATCCGGAATTTGATTCACGCGCCATTGGTTATTTCTCCATGGAGTTTGGTCTGCACGAAACCCTGCCCATTTATTCCGGCGGTCTGGGCGTGCTGGCGGGCGATCATATGAAGGAAGCCAGCGATCTGGATCTGCCATTGACCGGTGTTGGTTTCATGTATGCGCAGGGATATTTCTCACAGCGCATCAGTGAGGATGGCTGGCAGGAGGCGCTTAACAAACCGCTGGCATTCGACGATCTGCCGGTGCTGCCCGTGCTCGGAAAAGATAAACGGCGCATTACGCTTGAAGTGGAGCTCACTGATCGAAAGATCAAGCTGCAGATCTGGGAGGCGCGCGTCGGACGCGTTCCCCTATATTTGCTTGACTCGAACGTGGAAGGGAATTCAGATAATGATCGTTTATTAACGGCGCGACTGTATTGGTCTGATCTGGATCGCCGCGTGATGCAGGAAGTTTTGCTCGGTGTTGGTGGTGTGCGCGCCTTACGTCTGTTAGGATATAACCCGGCCGTCTGGCACATGAATGAGGGGCATGCTGCGTTTCTGATCCTGGAACGTGCCCGTGAGCTGGTGGAGGATGGCGATGACTTTCAAACTGCCATCGCCAAAACGCGCGGACAGAACGTCTTCACTACGCATACCCCTGTACCGGCGGGAAATGACGAATTCCCCCTATGGCTCATTGAGAAATATCTGGGCGCCATCTGGCCGCAGCTAAATCTCACCCGTGAACAGTTCTTTGAAATCGCGCGACATCCCCGCGGACACAGTGAGACCTTCAGCATGGGCATCCTGGCGTTGAAACATTCAGACGGACGTAATGCTGTCTCTGAATTACATGGCGAGGTCTCTCGCAAAATGTGGCACTTCCTGTGGAGTGACAAAGGCGAAGGGGATGTGCCAATTGGTCATGTGACGAACGGTGTCCACATCGCCACGTGGATGGCGCGCCGTTTGCGAAACCTGCTGGCGAAATATTTCGGTGAAAGCTGGATGGATCGTCTGGATGACCCCAGGCTTTGGACGAAGATCGAGGCGATTCCAGATAATGCATTGTGGGAGGTGCGCCTCCACCTCAAACGGAAACTGGCCTTTTACCTGCGCGAACGTGTGCGCGATCGCTGGACGGTGGGTGGGTTTCATCCGGTGCAGGTGGTTTCTTCCGGTGTCTTGATCAATCCCTATGCGTTGACGATTGGTTTCGCACGTCGCTTTGCCACATACAAACGTGCCAATCTGGTCATGCGAGATGTGGATCGGCTGTTGCAGCTTGTGAACCGCCCCAACATGCCGGTGCAGATTCTCTTTGCAGGCAAGGCGCATCCAGCCGATGATCCTGGCAAGCAGTTGATTCAACAGGTCTATCGTACGGTCAAGCGGGCAGAGACCGGTGGGCGCATCGTCTTCCTGGAAGATTACGATATGAACCTGGCGCGTTATCTCGTTCAGGGCGTGGATGTGTGGATGAACACGCCGCGTCGACCTTATGAGGCCAGTGGTACTTCAGGTATGAAGGCTGCACTCAACGGTGCCTTGAACTTCTCCGTTCTGGATGGCTGGTGGCGCGAAGCATATAACGGCAAAAATGGTTGGGCCATCGGCGAGGATAACGAATACGAATCCAACGACGCACAGGATGCCAGAGATGCCGAAAGTTTGTATACTACGCTCGAGAATGAGATCATTCCCTTGTATTATGATCGTGATCCGAAGGAAATCTCACACGAATGGATCGCTCGCATCAAAGAATCGATGAAGACCAATACCCCCCAGTTCTCCACACGCCGCATGGTGAAGGAGTATGTGAAGAAGTTTTATACGAAGGCGTTGAGATAATTTGTAGGGGCGCCGCAATCCGGCGCCCCTACGAGAGGTTTTATGTTTCCCGAAATCACTGTCACCGACCTTGCCGAGAAATTGAAGTCTGATGAACAATTCATCCTGCTCGATGTGCGCGAGCCGTTTGAACTGCAGTACGCAAAAATTGACGACCAGCGCCTCGAGGTCGCACCCATTAGTGTGCTGTCACAACAGGGTCCGGATGCGCTGCCAGAACCAGCCAAGTCACAGGATGCCACAATTTATGTAATATGCCATCACGGCAATCGCAGTATGCAGGTCACGGCCTGGCTGGCGCAGCAGGGATGGAAAAATATTTTCAACGTGCGCGGTGGGGTTGACGAATATGCCCGGAAGATCGATTCTTCGATCGGGCTATACTAATAGCACGAACGCTGTGAACGTTAATCAAAGAAGGTTGAGATTATGGCCTCAACCTTCAACTCTTTAACCTTCCAATGTGCAAACTCATTTCTCGAACACAAACTGCCCATTCTTATAGAACAATTCTCCGTCCACATTGATCTCAGCATCCTTACGCATGTCACAGATCATGTCCCAGTGGATCGAGCTTCGGTTTTTGGAACCCGTTTCCGGGTAGCCCGCACCGAGTGCCATATGGAACGATCCGCCGATTTTTTCGTCGAAGAGAATATTGCCCGTAAATCGGTTGATGTCAAAATTCGTTCCGATGGCAAATTCTCCAAGATAGCGTGATCCCTGGTCCGATTCGAGCATCTGGAAAAGGTAATCCTGATTTTTTTCTGCCTTGGCTGAATCCACGCGACCGCGGTAGAAAGTCAACTCGGCACCTTCCACAGCCACGCCCTGATAAATCGCCGGATACGTGAACTTTACCCACCCGGTAACGGATTCCTCAACGGGTCCGGTGAAAATTTCCCCGTCGGGCATGTTGTGAGTGCCCGTAGAGTTGTTGAACTTGCGCCCTTTGATGGAAAGCGTCAAATCAACATTGGGTCCACGCAAGGTGACCAGATTCTTATCAGCGAGAAAATCGATCGCTTTTTGTTGACCGGTAGCTGTGCTCTTCCAGAAAGCAATGGGGTCATCTTCATTCGCATGAACCGCGCCGAAGACGAAATCTTCATATTCTCGCAAGCTCATGCCCGCATCCTGAGCGTAGGCCTCGGTGGGGTAAAGCGTGGTGACCCACTTGAACTTGCCCTCGCCACCGCGTCGCATTTGCGCTTCGGTAATTGTACTGGTGGCCTTGTTCCGCCTCTGGACTTTTGCGGGGTTAATGCTCGTGGTGCCGCGCGTATTCGTTGAGGAATGGATGCGGATGCGGCTCTCAAATTGATCGTAGGCTAATTTATAAAATGTGGGCACAAAATCCAGTTGTAATTCTTTCGCGTAGGTAAGATATAGGTCATCCTGCATGAAGGGAACCATGCCCGGAAAACCAATCATCGGATGAGGGATGCCACCTTTTTCCAGAATTTGAATGTATAACTCCCGCACCAGCGCCTCCGCCGCGGTTGTCCCCTCGATCAGGACGCGGTCGCCCGGCTCAACCCGTGTGGAATGTTCCACCAGAACGTTAGCAAACTTCTGAACGCGCGAATCAGACACTTAATACTCCTGTGTTGCAATGAATGCTGTGAATTATATCACCAGCACTTCGGGTATACTTTTGCACGGCTCAGGGTTTTGTGACAAAATCATGCGAAAACCTCCTCGATCAGCATCATCCGATCCAAAACACTTGGATGATTTGCCCAGCAGATCATGCAAGCGCAGGTGTCGTAAACTTGTACGGAGCGAAGCCGAAGTATCGAAATGAAACAACTCCTCCAAAATATCAAAACCGGAAAATCCAGTGTCGAGGATGTTCCGGTTCCCACTCCACTCGAGGGGCAGGCTCTCGTCAAAGTGGAAGCCAGCCTCGTATCCGCAGGAACCGAGCGTATGGTCGTCGAATTTGCCGAGAAGAGCCTGGTTGGCAAGGCGCGTTCCCGACCTGACCTGGTCAAGCAGGTTATCGAGAAAGCTCGCCGTGAGGGTCTGGTCAATACAGCACAGGCTGCTTTCAATCGCCTCGACCAACCCATGGCGCTAGGCTATTCGTCGTCCGGTACGATTATTGCGCTCGGAAAGAAAATGCAGGGTTTCAAGGTGGGTCAACGAGTTGCGTGTGCGGGTGGTGGTTTTGCGGTCCACGCGGAATACAATGTGGTGCCGCGCAATCTGCTCACGCCGCTCCCAAAAATTGTGGATTTCGAATCTGCGGCCTTCACCACCCTGGGGGCGATTGCTATGCACGGATTCCGCCTGGCCGACCCACAAATTGGCGAGACCGTGGCGGTCATTGGGATGGGGCTGCTGGGACTCTTGACCGCGCAGATTGCCTCCGCTGCAGGCTGCAATGTTCTGGGAATAGACATCGACCCCTCACGCCTTGCTCTCGCCTCCTCCCTTGGACTTGAAGCTGCTCCGCGCAGCCAGGCCGCAGACTCAGCCCAGACCTTTACTACTAATCGCGGCTTCGATGTGATTCTGATTTGCGCGGACACCTCCTCCAATGACCCCGTTGAACTCGCAGGCACGATTGCCCGTGACCGTGCCCGTGTCGTCGCGACGGGGGCTGTCGGCTTGACCATGCCCAGAAAAATCTACTACGAAAAAGAAATCTCGTTCATCAACTCACGCTCCTACGGACCGGGTCGCTATGACCTGAACTACGAAGAGAACGGACAGGACTACCCCCTCGGCTACATCCGCTGGACGGAAGGGCGTAATTTCGAAGCAGTCATCGACTTGATGTCGAAGGACAAGCTCAAAGTCCGCCCGCTCATCACGCATCGTTTTCCCATCGAAAAGGCGACACAAGCGTATGATGTGATCACTGGAAAGAAGAAAGAGCCATTCTTGGGCGTGTTGTTGACTTATCCAGAAACGGTTGAAAAGCTGGAAAGTTCGAAAGTTGTCAGGTTCAACGTGCCAACCTTTAAACCTGCAACTTGCAAACTCGGAGTTATTGGTGCAGGTTTGTTTGCAAATGCTATTCTTCTTCCCGCCATCAAAAAGGCTGGTGACATCGAACTCGTTGGCATAGCTTCCTCCGGTGGATTGCATGCCCAACATTCTGGAAAAAAATTCGGTTTCAAATATGCCACCTCCGATGATGACGAAATCCTCAACGACCCGAACATCAACACCGTTGCCATTCTCACACG
>Ga0075418_10003179_pt1 | contig 18725 bp, 15 predicted proteins | sample SoiMetdeltSBSDD2_FD_81776 | JGI IMG/M metagenome (GOLD analysis project Ga0075418, IMG submission 81776) | Bulk soil microbial communities from a Populus tree surrounding site in Tennessee, USA - Soil MetaG P. deltoides SBSDD2 | ecosystem: Environmental > Terrestrial > Soil > Tree plantation... | reverse complement strand
GTCTTTGATTTTTTCGGCGATCATGCTTTCGCCGGTACCCATCGTAAATGCAGTGCGATGAATGATGATGGGAAGTTTAAAATATTTAGGAATACGTGGCAACACCTCATTTTTCATCAATCCTTTCATTTCATGGGGCACACCGGGCATGGAAACAAAAATTTTTCCATTTTTCTCAAACCACATTCCCGGTGCCGTTCCCCTTGCGTTATGAAGTACGGTACAAACATCCGGTACTTCGGCTTGTTTTAAATTTCTTTCAAGCATTGGACCTGGTCTTCTATAAACTTTTTCAAATAAATAGTTTACATGCCTGAGCACATCTTCATTCACCACAAGCTTACCGCCGAAATATTTGCACAATAAAGGTTTAGTGATGTCATCAGCCGTTGGGCCAAGGCCACCGGTAATTAGTATTATGTCGGAGTCTTTACTTTCTTCATCCAATGCATTCCAGATTTCATCCCATACATCCCCTACCGCCACTCTTCTTCTTAACCAAACGCCAGCCTTATTTAATTCCTGTGCTATCCATGCGCTGTTGGTATCAACCGTTTGCCCGATCAATAATTCGTCACCAATTGTGATAATACTTGCATTAACATTTTTCATAGTGTGCAAAGGTAAGAGATGAGTAAATTTGAAGAATAAATATTCAATGCCCAATGATCAATGTTCACTTTTCAATAAAAAAAATTGGTTTAATTTTTTACGTTTCACTTTTCACGTTTCACCTTTCCGCGCAGACCGTTACGCAGAAATTGCAAAAAGCATTTGCAGCTTTTGAAAAAGATTCGCAACTCAAGCATGCGATCAGTTCATTGTATGTTATTGATGCGACCACTGGCGCAGTTGTATTTGATAAAAACTCACAGATCGGTTTGGCACCGGCTTCCACACAGAAAATAATTACCAGTGTTACTGCTTTTGAATTGTTGGGGAAGAATTATAGATATAAGGCTGAATTTGGGAGCTGTATAGATTGGGAAAAATCTGTTTGTTTTTGGATCAATCCCTCTGGGGATCCAACATTCGGCAGCTGGAGATGGGCATCGACTAACGAAAACAATGTACTAGACTCGATACTTCAATCAATCAGAAAATTTAGAGATTTGAAAAGCTTTAAAGGTATAATTGTGAATGCGAATGGCTGGAACAGCGAACAAATCCCTGATGGATGGATCTGGCAGGATATCGGAAATTATTATGGCGCTGGTGCTGGAATACTTAACTGGCGAGAAAACCAGTATGATTTGATCATGAGGTCAGGCGAGAAAATTGGCGATGACGTGTCAGTCATAGGGACGGTGCCAAATTTATATTCCTATAAATTTTATTCAAGTGTTACTTCTGCGGAAAAAGGATCGGGAGATAATTCATATATATATTTACCGACCAATTTTGCTAATGCGACGGTGAGGGGTACAATTCCCGTAAACGAAGATCAATTTAAAATATCCGGAGCAATAGTTGATCCGCTTAATCAGTTTGTTAAAACTCTTGAGGATTCATTACGGATTCAGTTTGGATGGGTTCCGGCTAAATCACTTGTGATAACTGATACCCCTTGGTTTCTGAGAAAGCCACAAATATTTTATACCCATTATTCCCCAACTCTCGACTCGATCATCTACTGGTTCAATAAAAAAAGCGTTAATCTCTACGGTGAAGCATTAATAAAAACTTTTGCTTATGAAAAAAATGGATTTGGTGCCACTGACAGCGGAGTCGCCATTGTTAAAAAGTTCTGGAAAGAAAAAGGAATGGATGAAAATGAAATAAATATTGTTGATGGTTCGGGACTTTCGCCGTTAAATCGGGTAACAACTCATGCACAGGTGGAGATCTTAAAATATGCAAAGAGCAAAGACTGGTTTCTTTATTTTTTTAATTCGTTACCTGAATACAATGGCATGAAAATAAAAAGCGGCACCATTCGCGGTGTCAAAGGTTTTTGCGGGTATCATAAAGCAAAGAATGGTAAAGAATATATTTTTTCTTTTCTTGTCAATAACTATAATGGTTCCGCCTCGGCATTGGTAAATAAAATGTATAAAGTGCTGGATAATTTAAAATAGATCAGATCCTGAATGAACTGCGAACGGAAAGATCTAATAGAAATGGGGCCGCAAAACAGGCAACCCAAATCACCATTATCAAAAATTTTCCTGCCAGAGAAAGGTCTTGTATAACCGTTCGCTGTAACAGGCCTTGAATTACATTTATAATGAGTTCCTCCTTTGGTGATATTTCATAAGGCGGTGATGGATTGACATCCCGGAACTGTGGGTAATGTTTGATCACTGCATTTCTTATTCGCCAGTACTCTTCAGCCGATAGTTGATCATAAGATTTCACTAAATCAATTCCTTCGCCTTCGATCTTGGCAATGATCTTATCATTTTGCATATCACGCACCATCCGGGTAAGCATCATAAATGGAAAAATAAGCAAGGGATAAATGCCAGAACTGATGGCCACCCATGTCAGCAAACCCGCCGAAGCGATCAGGAATATGTTACCAATGATCCTGCTGTTATCCAGAAATAACCGATGGATTAATTGTCCACCATCCAAAGGAAAAATGGGTAAAAGGTTCAGCAGGTTTAACAGGATAGCCGCCTTCCCAACTTCATCAAGGCTGATCGTTTCCGAGATCATGATATTGTAGTTTCCAGGTATCAACATGAAAATTGTACCGACGATAATTCCAGGCACAGGGCCGGCTAATAAAATAATGGCAGATTGCTGTTGACTTACTTCTTGTTTAGTCCCCGACACATAGGCGCCAAGCAGGGGTATAAAAAAAATACCAAGATCATTGTATTTGAAGATCTTCATCGCTATAAAATGTCCCAGTTCATGAAAAATGATAATGGCGGTAACGATGAGAAGGAATACCCAGTTGCGGCTGAATATAAAGTAACCGAGAGCAAGATAAAGGGCAAGACTTAATGCGGATTTGATCCAAACATTCATTTTGTTCTTTGGTTCTTCTAATTCCGGTTTCGGAATTTCCGCAGGGATTTCACCAGGTATGGGAATGGGCTGATCCATTTACAAGATTACTGAAAATAACGCTCAATTTTTTTCTTTAGTGCTTCAGGCAGTGCTGTTCTTTTCATGCCATTTCTTTCCATAACATATAATATGATCTTGCCTACACAAAGCAATTCATCCTTTTCATTATACACTTCGTGGTTGAATTCTATTTTATGATGAAGAGGCATTTCTTTTATATAAGTTTTTATGGTAAGCAGGTCATCGTATAAGGCCGGCCGGATATATTTTGCATGCACATCCACCACCGGCATGATCACACCATCTTTTTCCATATCGGCATACCGGATACCCAGGTGTCGAAAAGACTCCACTCTTGCTACTTCAAAATATAGAAAGAAATTGCTGTGATATACCACTCCCATCTGATCGGTCTCTGCATAACGGACCCTTACTTTTGTTTCACTGGTGAACATGTTGCTGGTTACTGTTGTTAGTTTTTGGTTAATCAACGGCAAGATTAAGTTTATTCTTTCAAATAACCTGCAACCAACAACCAACAACTAAAGTCTATGCAATGAATCGTTTTTGAGAAGAAATTGTTAAACATATATCAACATAGCACTTATCCACAGTTGTTTGGAATGATGTTTGGCGCAGGTAGGAAATAATTTGAATTTTACAACGTTAAGTCACCATCGGTTTAAAGGACAATTAATATGAAGAATCGGATCCTCGTACTAGTAGCCACTGTTATTTCAGTATTCTCACTCCAGGCTCAACAAACCCGCATTTTTACAGACCCGCAGGAAAAGTTCAAAGAAGCAAAAGAATATTATCAAAAAGAGCAATATAGTCTTGCCTATCCTTTGTTCAAAGAACTTCAGCAGGCTTCAAAAGAGACCAACCAGATCAACGATGCCCTGGTAACGCAGGAGATCAATTATTATACAACAGTGCTGGCGTTAAAACAAAACGAAGACCGGGCAGAGGTTAAGGCAATTGAATATATCGAGCTGGAAAAAAATAATGCCAGGGTGCAGCAAATGAATTATCACTTAGCTGAATTTTATTTTCGCAAACAAAATTTTGTTGAGGCAGCCAAATACTATGAAGATGCCGGCATTGCCAACCTGAGCAACCGCGAAATTGCCGACATGAAATTTCACCAGGGCTATGCGTATTTCACGCTCCAGAAGTTTAACCAGGCAAAACCCCTTTTCAATTCGATAAGACAATTAAAAGATGATCCAAATTATATCGATGCCAATTATTATTACGGCTTTCTTGCGTTTCGCGACCGGAATTATAACGAAGCATTAGAAAGCTTGAAGATCGTAGAAAATGAAAAGGGCTATGAAACAGTGGTACCATATTATATAGCACAGATATATTATATCCAGGGAAAGAAAGACGAGGCGATCGCTTATGCTGAAAAAAAGATCAAAGGGGGTAATTCGCAATATTATGACCGTGAAATGAAATTGATGCTTGGTCATGGTTATTTTGAAAGAAAAGAATTTGACAAGGGCCTGCCGTACCTGGAAGAATACGTTAAGAAATCAGACAAAGTAACAAGAGAGAATTTGTATGAGCTTTCTTATAGTTACTATATCGCAGGTCAATACAAAAAAGCTATCGATGGATTTAAGCAATTAAGTGGCAAGGATGATTCCTTGAGCCAGCATGCCATGTACCTCTTAGGAGATTCGTATTTAAAGGTTGGCGAAAAAGCTAATGCACGAAATGCATTTTTGTTCTGCGCATCGAACAGCAGTAATAAAGCACAAAAAGAAATTTCAAAATTCCAGTATGCAAAACTTTCTTATGAACTCGGTTACCAGGATGAAGCGTTAAACAGCCTGAGCTCATTTCTTGCAGATTATCCTCACTCAACATACGACACAGAAGCAAGAGACCTGATGGTGATGGTACTTGCTAATACAAATAATTATAAAGATGCATTGACATTAATGGAGGGACTTTCTAATCCTTCGGCTAATTCAAAGAAAATGTACCCCCGCATTTTGTTTGGAAGAGCCGCTGAATTAATAAATGACGGGAGAATGCAGGAGGCAGATGCCTTGCTTGATAAGGCGATGAAGAGCCCGGATAACGGCGCCGTGCTTCCTTTGGTAAATTTCTGGAAAGGAGAGATCGCTTATCGTACCGATAAATTGGATAATGCAATAAAATATTACCATGCTTATTTGGATGCGGGTGCACCGGCAGCAGGTGAGGCAAATATTAATTCAGTCCGTTACAATCTTGGTTATGCCTATTTAAGAAAAGAAAATTACCCGGCAGCATTGAAATTTTTCGAGCAGGTTACTAAAACCCCGGCGTTGAATTCTGATGCGCTTACCCAGGACGCTTATATCCGCAGCGCCGATTGCTATTTCATGAACAGGGAATATGCAAAGGCAAAAGCGATGTATGACAATGTTATCAAACTTTCATGGCCTGCTGAAGATTATGCCACATTCCAGGTGGCAATGATCGCAGGCGTAAGAAGCCCGAATGAAAAGATCAGCTTAATGAATACCATGGCAAGAAAGTTTCCGACTTCCACCCTGGTGGGTGATGCCAATATGGAAGTGGCTAACGCTTATCTTGCAGACGAACGTTTTCGCGAGGCGATCACTCCGTTAAATAATGTATTAAAGCTTTCTGCGAACAATAGCCTGAAGCCGCAAGCCATGTTGAAATTGGGCATTGCAAATTATAACCTCAATGCAAATCGTGATGCATTGGTTCACTATAAGAACTTAATACAGACCTATCCAAATTCTCCCGAGGCAGAAGAAGCGATACAGAATGTCAAAAGCATATATATAGAAGATGGCAAACCGGACGAGTATGCCGGCTACATGCGCCAGTTGGGAAGACCGCTTGATGTTAGCACTGAAGATTCACTTTCGTGGTCGGTTGCCTTTGCGCAGTATGAAAATGGCAACACAAACGCGGCATTGACTGCATTTAATAATTATATACAGAAATTTCCTAACGGTGCCTATTCTTTGGATGCGAACTTTTATCGTGGTGAAATATATTATGAGAAGAAAGACTGGAATAATTCATTGAGCGGTTACCAGCATGTAGCGGAAAAATCACCGAACCGTTTTGCAGAAAAAGCAATTCTCCAGGCCGCAAGAATAAATTTCTTTGAGTTGAAAAATTATACGAAAGCTGAGGCATATTATGCGCAATTAAAACAAACCGCGTCGGGGCAGGAGGGCAGGTTGGAAGCCATGCGTGGTTTGTTGCGTAGTCAGTATCAATTACAAAAATGGAATGAAGCTGTGGAAAATGCCAATGAGCTGGTAACATTAAAGGGCAGCAGCAGCGATGATAAAGCGCTTGCCAATATGGCGATTGCAAAAGCATACCAGGTAAATGGCCAACACGACCTTGCTATTGCAAATTATAAATCGGTTGTTTCATTAAATAAAGCGGCATTAGCGGCTGAGGCCAGGTATGAGATCGCCAGTAGTTGGTTTGCTCTTAATAAACTTGCAGATGCCGAAAAAACAGCGTTCGAGGTTATCAATAAATCAGGATCATATGATTTTTGGGTAACCAAATCTTACATCCTGCTTGGGGATATTTATTTCAGACAAAAAGATTATTTCAATGCGAAAGCTACTTTTCAAAGTATAGTTGATAATTCGATCGTTCCTGAATTTAAAAAAGAAGCTCAGGAAAAATTGAACAGGGTAATAGATGAAGAGGGCAAGAGCAGTAAAGTTGGTAACAATTAAATGAAAAGAATTAATAATTAATAATTATTAATTAATAATGACGATAAAAATGAATATAAAAGCCATCATAGTATTGGGATTTGGAATTTTGTCATTTGGGGTTTCATACTCTCAGCAGGACACTACCAGGAAAAAAGGAACCATTGATATTACATCCTCATTTAAGCCGATATTAAAGGAATCGGCCAAGATAAATTTTAATGCATCGCCGGCGGTAAATGATACAACAAGACCGAGATTGAATTATGATATTCCCAATCAGAATTTATTATTTGGTTACACACCAGGCAGTCTCCGTCCGTTAGCATTGGATATTGATTCAGGCGGTGTTTGGGATTTGGCCAGCTATATCAAGGCCGGATTTGGAAGTTTAAAAACACCATATTTACAGGCTGGTTTTTCATTTGGCGATGGAAAAACTGCAGGATTGAATATTTATGCAAAACATGTTTCTTCATCAGGTAAGATAACCTACCAGGATTATCGCAATACCCATGTTGACCTGAAAGGCTTTTTTCAAACAAGTAAGAACCTGGAATGGAATGCGCAGCTTGGTATGAGGCAGGATCGCTATTACAAATATGGTCGTGACCCGATATTATCGACGCCCTTGCCGCCAAAAGATTCACTTGAGCAGAGTTTTCAGACATGGAAAGGTGGTGTAGGTTTTCACAATATCAATCGTACACAATTTGGTATTTCCTATTCACCTGAAGTACTTATCAATGTATTTAACGACGGAAGAGTGAATAGCGAAAGCAATACTTATATAAATCTTCCTTTACAAAAAACCGTAGGAAAAGTTTTTTCGGTAAATCTTGGGGCAACATTTGATTTGACAAGGTATAAGCCGGATAATAAATCAGCAATAGACAATACATTCTATTATATAAGTCCGTCGATATTGTTTAAAACGCCAAAGATCAATGCGCAGGCGGGTATTCGCCCGTCATGGGATAATAAAACATTCAAAATGTTTCCGAACATTTTGGTGGAGGCCAGCACAGAAGATAAACGTGTTACTTTCCAGGCGGGATGGTCCGGATATATCAGGAGAACATCTTACCAGAATTTAGCATCGATGAATCCATATATAGCAGCGCCTGATGATCTTAAGAACACATTGGTGGAAGAACGATTTGCAGGATTCAAAGGTTCTTTAGGCGATCATTTTACTTATAATGCAAAGATCGCTTACAATAAATACAAGAATCACCCGCTTTTTGTAAACGACAATGAGACGTTGGGTATTTATGATAACACGTTCAGAGTGATCTATGAGCCATCAATGAAAGCCATTCATTTTGGTGGTGAACTGGGTTATAATGAGGCTGAAAAGTTTTCTGTCCTTGCCGGTATCAATGTCAATAAATATTTTTCAATAAAGGAAAATACCAAGGCTTACGGTTTAATACCCATTGAACTGAAAGGGTCCGCAAGAATACAGGTAATAAAAGATCTGTGGTTAAAGTCTGACCTTTTTCTTTGGGATGGCGCACAATATAAAACGCCTTCAGGCGGTACAGCACAGCTTGACGGTTCATTCGATCTGAATGCAGGGCTTGAATTTCGTTTAACAAAGAACCTGAATCTTTGGGCGCAGTTCAATAATATCCTGAACAAAGAATATGAGCCGTGGAAGTTATACAGGTCTTATGGATTTAATTTCCTGGGTGGTGTTATCTTCGCGTTTGATCAGAAAACGAAATAATGCGACATACACTGTACGAGTTCCTAGTTTTACATAAACGATTAAGCTTACCGGGCATCGGAACAATTTCCATTCAGCAGGAATCATCTCAGCTTGATATAACAAGCAGGCAATTTACTCCACCTTATATTAATTACTCACTTGATCCGGGAAATGATTCACCGGCCAAAAAACTTTTTGAATGGATTTCAGCATCGTTGGGCATTACAGAATGGGAGGCAATAAAAGCAGTAAACGATTTTTCTTTTTCATTTAATAGTGAGATTGCCGAAAAGAAAGAAGTAGTATGGGATAAGATCGGCACTTTTAAAAAAGATGGTGCGGGCCATCTCAAACTTGATACGGAAACATCGTTACAATGGGAGCTGCCGGTGATCGCAGAGAAAGTGATCCGCCAAAAAGCAGAACACACCATATTAGTAGGGGAAAAGGAAAGATCGGCAGCAGAAATGGAAGAATACTTTGCCGACACTCCTGTAAAAAGGAGTTACACCTGGCTGATCGCCGCTATCCTTATCGTCGCGGCTATCATGTTCATTGGCTGGTATTTTTCTGAAAATGGATTCAAGCCGGCATCTGCAGGTAATAATTCTGTTTTGAAACCAAAATAATTGCTGAAGTATTTGATAAGTTTTTAATGAGTATTCCAATCAATTATACACTGTGCCCTGTTTGCGGCTCAGCAGGCATTTCAAGAGTTTTTAAGGTAAAAGACAATACAGCGAGCCAGGAATACTTTGAAATTTATCATTGCAGTAATTGCCAGGTTCGCTTCACGCAGAATGCGCCATCTGAGGGAAGTATTGGCGAATACTATAAATCCGAAAACTATATTTCACATTCTGATACTTCAAAAGGAATTATCAATCGTCTTTATCAAACGGTAAGAAATATCTCTCTCAACCAGAAAAGAAAATTAATTGAGAAGACGACCGGTCTTCAAAAAGGCAATTTGCTTGATGTAGGCAGCGGTACAGGTTATTTTGCCGCGTCAATGAAAAAAACCGGCTGGCAGGTTACCGGGCTTGAACCCGATGAAGGTGCCAGAAAGGTTGCAGCCGACACTCATTCACTTAAACTTTTGCCTGTAACCGAATTGTTCAATTTACCTCCAAATAGTTTTGATGCTATCACGCTATGGCATGTGCTGGAACATGTGCATGATGTAAAAAAATATGTTTCAGCATTTAAAAAATTGTTGAATGATAATGGCAAGATCTTTATTGCCGTACCCAACTATACAAGCTATGATGCCAAAAGCTATGGCTCTAATTGGGCAGCGTATGATGTGCCACGTCATCTTTATCATTTTACACCACAAACCATGCAGTGGCTTATGAAGCACCAGGGACTAAAGATGGTTGATATGAAGCCCATGTGGTTTGACAGTTTTTATGTCAGCCTGTTAAGCAGTAAGTATAAGAATGGAAGTCCTAACTGGTTTGGAGCTTTCTGGACAGGGTTGATATCAAACCTGCAGGCAATGAGTGACGCAAAAAAATGCAGTTCGGTGATCTATATCATCAGTAAATGATCATTGGCCTAATTTAATTTCATACATCTCCGGCCATAATTTTCCTGTTACATAAATCTTCTTGGTTACTTCATCATAAGCAATACCGTTGGGATAGTCAGCATCAGGCTTTACAGCCTGGACCCTTCTCCACATATCAGATACATCATACTTGGCAACCACTCTTGCAGCGGCCGGGTCGATTTTTAAAATATAAGCTAATTGATATTGATTGGCATAAACAAATCCATCGATGTATTCAAGCTCGTTGAGGTTAAATGTTTCTGCGTTGCCTTCCAGGATAGCGGTCTTACTCAAAAGCTTAAATGTTGAGGGATCATAATAATAAAGCATACCGCTGCCGGTGCTTACGATCAATCTCTGCCCATCATTTGTCAAACCCCATCCTTCTGTTGGGAGATCATACTCCTTAACTTTTTTGAAATCCGTAAGAGTATATACGAAAACTTTATGTTCCTGCCATGTTAGTTGGTATACTGTGTCTCTTAAGATCGTAATGCCTTCACCAAAATATCTTTTATCGATACTAATCTGCTTTAAGGGCTTGCCGGTTTTCAGATCTATTTTCATCAACCTTGTTTTACCAACATATCCGGGGTCACCGGTTCCTTCGTATAATTCTCCTTTGTAAAAAGTAATACCCTGGGTATAGAAACTTGTATCATGGGGGAGTACGGCTTCAATGCTATGCCCTTTGATCGGTGGTGGCGGATTTGTAACAATTGGCGTATCCACTGTTCCGCCTTCTCCGCCGCCTTTGCATCGAACCAAAATACTGGAAGAAGCGATCGATAGAATAAGCAAAATTACTATCAGTGGAAGAATGACTTTTCTTTTCATGAAAGCTTTAATTCTCGTTAACAATTTAGTTAGTAAATGTACGAGTGAAAAAATATTTTGACGAACAAACTTGCATTTTAAAATGTTAATCAATTATATTTGAGTTCCAATCCCACTCACCTTATTCACCTGATCATTCTTGTCTGAAGAATCTTGAATTCGTATCCTCCTGATCAGCCATACTTGTAATTCCGTGTCCCTGAAATCCTGAATTTTTAAGATCGTCATTAGTTAATCAGTATGGTTAAGAACCTTGCATTATTATTATTTATTTGTATTGGATTTCAGGCATTTTCACAGAAGAGATGCAATAACGAACAATATACAAAACAGCAGTTGGAAGCCGATCCGTCATTAAGAAGCAGCATGGATGAGATCGAGTTATTTACAGAAAGGAGCATATCCTCGTCAACTGAAACGCAACAACGTATCTATCCGCTTTCTGGTGTAATACAGGTCCCCGTAGTCATTCACATTCTTTATCATACTCCCGATCAAAATCTGCAAATGGAAGCGATTGATCGTTTGATAAATGCATTGAACAGGGATTTTAATAAAAGGAATGCTGATACTGTCAATATACCTGCGGCCTTTAAGCCTTACGCAACTTCTATGGGTTTTGAATTCAAGCTCGCTACGCAGGATCCGGCAGGCAGAATCACGTCTGGTATCGTAAGAAAATATACACCGATTAAATACTGGATGTCGGATGATAAAATGAAATTCAACGCTTCCTATGGCGATGATGCGTGGGATTCAAAAAGCTATTTGAATATTTGGTTGTGCAATATGCAGGATGTATTGGGATATAGTACACTGCCCGGAATGGATCCCCAAAAAGATGGCGTTGTGATTTCTTTTGAAGATATTATGAATTTAAAAGGAACATCCCCGCTGTTCAATGATTTCAGGACATTGGTGCACGAGGTAGGTCACTGGGTAAATCTCTATCATATCTGGGGCGATGGATATTGTGGTGACGACAGGGTGGACGATACACCCAAACAAAGCACGTATACTCCCGGCTGTCCTTCAGGTACAAGAATTTCATGCGGAGCTAACAACACGGGTGATATGTACATGAATTTTATGGATTTTACTGATGATGTTTGCATGAACATGTTCACAACAGGACAAAGAAAAAGAGCAAGAGCATTATTTGACGCCGGTGGAAAAAGACGCTCAATTCTTTATTCAAAAGGATTAAATATTTCGATAGTACCCGGAGCTGAAACCCCGGACTTTTATCCTAAATGGTTATTTGCGCAGGTATACCCCAATCCGGCAACAACAGCTATCAACGTTTATTTTGATTATGATGAAAGATGGATTGGACAGGAATTGAAGATCATCGACATGAGCGGCAAACTTGTGATAAATATGACTGTTAATTCAAGGATCCAGCGGATCGATCTAAGCCGTCTCAAAGCAGGCGTTTATTTTATCTATGCTAAAAAAGAAGAAGAACTTATAAGGGCGAAGTTTGTAAAGCTATAGGTGAACCAGGATTAAATGATTAAATGGATTTGGAGGAAATAGAAAATTTGTTACGGGAGATCCTCAAATGAAAAAAGGATCATAAGTTTCCTCATAATCCCTACAATCAATTAATCCTGGTTTTTATAAATGTATCGCCTCATCATAAGCCACCTCAATAGCATCTTTCACACTTTCACTGATCGTTGGATGCGGATGAATACTGTTCAATACTTCCTGGTAAGTTGTTTCCAGTTTTCTTGCAGTAACGGTTTGAACAATTATTTCAGTTACGTTGTACCCGATCATATGTGTGCCAAGCCATTCACCATACTTTGCATCAAAAACAACTTTTATAAACCCTTCCGGGTGTCCGGCAGCAGAAGCTTTACCGCTTGCACTTAATGGGAATTTTCCAACTTTCACTTCATAACCTGCATCTCTTGCTTGTTTCTCTGTATATCCAACGCTGGCAATTTCAGGATAGCAATAGGTACAACCCGGAACATTGTTATAATCGAGCGGCTCGGGTTTGTGGTGATATTTTTTTTCCGTGAAACCGATATTCTCCACACAAATGATTCCTTCCTTGCTGGCGACGTGTGCAAGCGCTTGTCCCGGCGCACAATCACCAATTGCATAAATACCCGGAACATTGGTTTGATAAAATTTATCAACCATGATTTTGCCCTTATCGGTCTTAATGCCGAGCTCTTCCAAACCAATGCCTTCGATATTTGCCGAAACGCCAACTGCACTTAATAAAACATCAGCTTCCAAGGTCGTTTCACCCTCTGGAGTTTTCACTTTAGCCTTTACGCCGGTGCCTGAAGAATCAACTGCTGTTACTTCACTGCTGGTCATTATCGTGATGCCATTCTTTTTAAAATTCTTTTCCAGTTCTTTTGAAACATCTTCATCCTCCACCGGCACTGCTCTTGGTAAAAATTCAACGATGGTAACTTTTGTACCTACACTATTGTAGAAATAACCAAACTCAACACCGATGGCACCGCTACCAACAACAATGATCGATTTTGGTTGCTTGGGTAAAGACATTGCTTCACGATAACCGATGATCTTTTTACCATCAAGTTTCATTGAGGGCAATTCACGGCTGCGGCCACCGGTGGCGATGATGATATATTTACCGTCAACAGTTTTTTTAGAACCATCCTGGGCGGTCACTTCGATCTGTCCTTTGGCTTTTAATTTTCCAAAGCCCATATGAACGTCGATCTTGTTCTTCTTCATGAGGAATTGCACACCGCGACTCATTTTATCTGCTACACCACGGCTGCGTTTGATGATCGCTTCGAAGTTGGGCGTACCGCTGGCCTCTATACCGAAGTCTTTGGCATGTTTAATATCTTCTATTACCTGTGCTGACTTTAACAACGCTTTTGTCGGTATACAGCCCCAGTTTAGACAAATACCGCCAAGGCTTTCCTTTTCAATGATTGCTGTTTTAAAACCGAGCTGCGCTGCCCTGATCGCGGCTACATATCCGCCGGGACCACTTCCGAGAACTACTACATCGTAGGCCATGAGTTGATTTTGAGATTTTAGATTTAAGTACAAGTCCTAAACGTCATATAGGTCTAACAGGTCATAATGGTCAAATTTGTTTAATCGTTGACTTGTATGACTTATGTGACATATTTGACGATCTGACTTTTAAGGTTGCGAAGGTATTTGAAAACACGGAATTCGGCAAAAGGTGCAATGTTGATGCTCGTCGGCTTATAGAACCATTTAAATAAAAAACGACACAACTTGTACAAGCTTTGATATTTTAGAGCCCAAGTAATTTTAATGCGTTTATTTTTTACCCTCATCGCCATAAATTTTTGCTGGATTTCTTCCCTAAGTCAGTCTGCAGATAACAGGCAAATACTGGTAAAGGTTTTGACCCAGAACCGTTCTAATCTTCACGATGCAACAGTAACCTTATTAACTAAGGATTCATCTGTTGTTAAAAGTTCTTTCACGGATGCTTCAGGCACGGCAGTTTTCAATCGACTCGCAGCAGGCAATTATATCATTCGGGTCAGGTTGCTGGGTTTTAAGGATTATAATTCTCCTTTATTAGACCTGGTATCAAAAAAAGAACATGTCGATACGATAATAATGAGGGCAGATCAAATCGTATTACAGGATGTTACCGTAAAATCAAAAAAGCCGTTAATTCAATTTTTGCCGGATAAGACAGTTATAAATGTAGAGGCGAGTATTACTAATGCTGGTACAACCGTTATGGAAGTCCTTGAAAAATCACCAGGGATTACTGTTGGCAGAGATGGGACCATTAATATGAAAGGCAAGCCTCAGGTAATGGTACTGATCGATGGTAAACAAAACCAGCTAAGCGGATCAGAGCTACAGGCCTATCTTTCAGGCTTAAGTTCTTCACAGGTAGAAACAATTGAGTTAATCGATAACCCGGGCGCAAAGTATGATGCCGCTGGAAATGCCGGGATCATTAATATCAAGACCAAAACTAATAAGCAGCGTGGCTTCAATGGGTCTCTAAGCTTAAGCGTGGGTCAGGGATTTTATTCCAAAAGCAATAATAGCGTTAACCTGAATTACCGGAATGGGAAATTTAATATGTATACGAACTATGGAGTCAGACTTGGATATGAAAAAATGAACTTGTATGCGTTGCGTAAATATTTTGATACTAATGGTGACGATTCGCTTTTATTAGAACAGCCAAACTTTACCAAAACGAAAATAACGTCGCACAACTTAAAAACCGGAGTAGACTTTTTTGTGGGAAAGAAAACAACAATAGGTACGGCATTTACCGGAAATCTAACTGACCGTAATATTAGCAGCACAAGTTCTATTGATTGGATGTCCCCGTCCTATGAAATCGATTCAACAATCAATACTTGGGGCACAAGAAATATCAATTTTCAACGGGCAGGCATCAATCTGAATGCAAAACATAATATTGATGACAACACGGAATTATTAGCTGATGTCGACTTTATTAAATTTGATATTAAAGGAGATCAGTTTTTTCAAACGCAAGTAGAAGCTCCCGGCAGTATTGCGTTGGCAACAAAGGGTGATCTTCCGTCCGAGTTAAAAATATTTACAGCGAAAGTTGATTTTTCTAAACGTGCCGGAAAGGTGTTATGGGAGGCAGGAGCAAAGACTGCCAGGACAAAGACAGACAATCTTACTCAATATTATTTGTATGATGGTAATGTATGGCAGGATGACCTGGGTCGGAGCAATCATTTTTTATATGATGAAAAAATACATTCGGCCTACGGCAGTGTTGATGTGGAAAAAGCTAAGTGGCATTGGCGGATGGGACTGCGTTACGAACTTACCAACTATACGGCAAATCAATTAGGTAACACGGTAGTAAAGGATTCTGCGTTCCAAAAAAATTATGGGAGTTTATTTCCTTCAGGATTTGCTTCTTATGATATCGACTCCAGCAATAAAATTACACTTCGCTTTGGCAGAAGAATAGACAGGCCGCAGTTTCAAAACCTGAATCCTTTCCTGGTAACAATCAATAAATATACTTTTGAAGGAGGTAATCCTTTTATAAAACCTCAGTATACATGGAATGTTGAAATGATACATACCTATAAGCAAATCTTATCCACGGCAGTTTCTTACAGTTATCTGAAAGATTATTTCTCACAGATCTTTATCATTGATTCTAACAGCAGCAACGTAAATAAAAACATTATTATTTATACAAGAGGAAATGTGGGCACTTTTCATAACATCGGGCTTACTGCCAGTTTACAATTACCCATTACAAAATGGTGGACCGTTACAGGTGTAGCGATCTACAATCATAAAATAATAAAAGGTGTTGTATGGACTCCGATAAGAGTGGCAGTTGATCAGGTCAACGTCAGCCTCAACAATCAATTCCGGTTTAAAAATGGATGGGCAGCAGAGATTAGCGGGTATTATTTGTCAAATAGCCAGATTGATTTACAGGAATCTCTGACGCCGCAAGGGGAAGTAGGTGCCGGTATTTCCAAGCAAATCCTAAAAAACAAAGGAACGCTAAGGTTGAATATCCGTGATATTTTTTATACCCAGAACTACTCCGGCTACTCAAAATTTCAGAATTCTGATGAACCATTCGAGGTAAAATGGGACTCACGGGTGGTTAGGTTAACCTTTAACTGGCGGTTTGGAAAAGCCATGAAAGCCATAAAACGGTCGGGTGGCGGTTCGGATGAAGAAACAAACAGGGTTGGTACCGGGAATTAAGACTATTTGCCATTGAGTGTCATAGGATAAGCCTGGTTATACATTCTCAACAGATGGGTAAAAAAAGTTCCCTATTGGCCTGAAAAACTCCGATCATTCCCCTACCTTTGCCCGCCCGTACCGAAAATTATTTTCGGAAAATTAGTTAACAAGGCGGTGCGTTCGGGCGGGCCGTCTCAAAATTTAGATTTCTCATGGCTAGAGTATGTCAGGTTACAGGTAAAGTGCCTATCACAGGCAACAATGTTTCTCACTCAAATATCAAGAGTAAACGCCGTTTTCTGCCCAACCTGCAGACAAAACGTTTTTACCTGGCCGAAGAAGATAAATGGATCACTTTGAAGCTTTCAACTGAAGGTATCCGTACTATTAATAAAAACGGTCTTTACAAAGTCGTTAAGGAATTAAGAAAAAAAGGTCAACACATTTAAGAAGTTTATCGTGTATAGTTTATCGTTTTTGGTTTTCCGAACGATAAACCATAAACCAAAAACAATAAACTAAGAAATATGGCAAAAAAAGGTAATCGTGTACAAGTGATATTAGAGTGTACTGAGCACAAGAACAGTGGTCAGCCAGGCACCAGCCGTTATATCACTACAAAAAATAAAAAGAATAACCCTGAGAGATTGGAGTTAAAAAAATTTAACCCGATCCTGAAAAAGGTGACTGTTCATAAAGAAATAAAATAAGTTAATGGTTAACGGTTATTGGTTAATAGTAACCGATCAGAAACAATTAACGATTGACAAATAACATTTAACGACTATGGCAAAAGCAGCAAAAACCGCGATCAAGACAAAAGACCAAAAGGCAGCAGCCGAAGCAAAGAACTGGAGTAAAGTGATCAAGGCTGTTCGCAGTCCTAAAACCGGGGCTTATACTTTTAAAGAGTCAATTGTGCATAAGGATAAAGTGAAGGAGTTCCTGGCGCAAAAATAATACCCCCAACCCCAGAAGGGGAGTAATGATATTAGCTGTCACTCCTGTGATGGCTTTTTTATTTTAGTATTGAGCTTCTCATTGGAATTTGGTATTTGTAATTTGTTATTTTCAACTGTATGGGATTCTTAAATAAGTTATTTGGAGTAAAAGAAAAAGAAAGTCTTGACCAGGGTTTGCAAAAAACCAAGGAAGGATTTTTGACAAAGCTTACTAAAGCGGTTGCCGGGAAAAACACCGTTGATGAAGAAGTGTTGGATGACCTCGAAGACGCCTTGGTAAGTGCCGATGTTGGAGTAGATACAACTATCGAGATCATAAAAAAGATCGAGGAACGCGTGGCAAGAGATAAATATCTCAATACTGTTGAGCTTAACGGGATATTGAGAGATGAAATAGAGCAATTATTGGTAGATGCACCCGCGGCAAACAGTTATGCCTTTGATTCTGATCTTCCGACAAAACCTTATATCATCCTTGTTGTTGGTGTAAATGGTGTTGGTAAAACAACAACAATTGGCAAGCTGGCTTATAATTTTAAAGAAGCCGGGAAAAGTGTATTGCTTGGCGCGGCCGATACTTTTCGTGCTGCTGCTGTTGAACAGTTAACGATATGGAGCGAAAGAGTAGGGGTGCCAATTGTAAAACAGGATATGGGGAGTGATCCAGCCGCCGTTGCTTTTGATACTGCGCAAAGTGCCGTATCGAGAGGAAGCGAGGTAGTTTTGATTGATACCGCAGGACGTTTGCATAATAAAGCCCACCTGATGGAGGAGCTTAGCAAGATCAAAAGAGTGATCCAGAAATTTATTCCTGATGCTCCTCACGAAATATTGCTTGTGTTGGATGGCAGTACCGGTCAAAATGCTTTGGAGCAGGCAAAACATTTTACAGCCGCTACCGATGTTACCGCATTAGCAATAACAAAATTGGATGGTACAGCAAAAGGAGGAGTGGTGCTTGCTATAGCCAACCAATTCAAAATACCTGTAAAGTTTATCGGTGTTGGAGAAAAAATGACCGATCTGCTTGTGTTTGATAAGCACGAGTTTGTAGACAGCCTGTTCAATACAGAAACAAAATAAAAAATACAACCGAATAATCACTCACACTTGTCGGCGGTCATTTAAATTACGTTTGTTAGTATCGTAAATTAGTCATACTTTAATAGTAGCTTGCTATCTACTTCCTAAGAGGGTACCCT
>Ga0075418_10003177_pt1 | contig 18726 bp, 11 predicted proteins | sample SoiMetdeltSBSDD2_FD_81776 | JGI IMG/M metagenome (GOLD analysis project Ga0075418, IMG submission 81776) | Bulk soil microbial communities from a Populus tree surrounding site in Tennessee, USA - Soil MetaG P. deltoides SBSDD2 | ecosystem: Environmental > Terrestrial > Soil > Tree plantation... | reverse complement strand
TGCCAAGGGTGCCAAGGGTGCCAAGCGTGCCAAGGGTGCCAAGCGTGCCAAGGGTGCCAAGGGTGCCAAGCGTGCCAAGGGTGCCAAGCGTGCCAAGGGTGCCGAGAGTGCGATCAAAGACAAATCTATGAAATCCCCCTTTGACACGGTCGGCTTCGCCCGCGCCCTCATTAATATTGATTCGACAACCGGGCGCGAGGGGGATGCTGGCCGCTGGCTCAGCCGCGAGCTGGAACAGCTTGGCTACACCGTTGTCCAACAGCCAGTGAGTGACGGGCGCGCCAACGTGTACGCGAGCCTCGATTCGCCCGTCGTCGTGTTCTCGACGCATTTCGATTGTGTGCCGCCGTTTTTCGCGAGCCGCCTCGAGAACGGAAAGCTTTACGGTCGCGGCTCGTGCGACGCGAAGGGGATTCTTGCGGCGCAGGTCGCGGCAGCCGAGCGTTTGAAGGCGGCGGGTGAGCGGCGAGTTGGGCTATTGTTCGTGGTTGGGGAAGAGCGGGGCAGCGATGGCGCGGCCGTGGCGAACGAATCGCCCTCCGGTTCGCGCTTTTTGATCAATGGGGAACCGACGGATAACCGGCTCGGCACGGGAACAGGTGGCGTGCTGCGCCTTCGGTTACGAGCGTCGGGACGAGCGGCACATTCGGCAACGCCCGAGCAGGGCGAGTCCGCGATCGACAAGCTGATTGACGCCCTCATCGCGCTGCGATCGATTGGGTTGCCGTCGGACGCCGATCTCGGGTCGACCTATTACAGTATTGGGTTGATCGAGGGAGGCATTGCTCCCAACGTGATTTCGCCGTCGGCGTCGGCTGAGGTCCTCTTTCGGACGGTGGGACCGCCGGAAGACATCCTGCGAGCCGTCCAACCGCTGGAGCGGTTGGTGACGTCTGAAGAGATATTGCGCGTACCGGTCGTGAGGCTGCACACGGTGGCGGGCTTTCCGACTGCCGCATTTCGGTTCACCACCGACGTGCCGTTTCTCGATCGGTGGGGAACGCCCCTGCTGTTCGGACCGGGCTCGATTCTCGTGGCGCACACCAGCGACGAGCACCTCGATCTCGCCGAACTCGATCGTGCCATCGACTCGTACGAACAGCTCGCGCGGGAGTGTTTGCGCTCGTAAGAAGTACAATCACAACGGAGGGCGCTGGCGCCTTGGGCGCCGCTGATACAACGTGGACTCGTTGTTTCGTTTCCTCTTCGAGTACCGGCCCGTCATCTTTCAGCAGGGAGAGTTCCGGCTCTCGCCGTCGACGGGCTCCTATGTCGCGTTGATCCTTGCCGGGGCCGCCGTACTGCTTGCCGTCGTCACCTACCGGGGCCTCGCCGGCCGCGGTCGTGTGCGCGACCGGGTCGTCCTGACGGCGCTGCGCATCGCGACGCTCGGGGTGATGCTGTTCTGTCTCTTCCGGCCCATCCTTGTGGTCAAGGCGGCTGTTCCGCAGCAGAATTTTCTGGCGGTGCTGATCGACGATTCGCGCAGCATGCAGATCACCGACTGGGGGACGGCATCGCGTGGATCGTTCGTCAAACAGACATTCGGGAAAGACGCGCCGCTGGTCAAAGCGCTGTCCGAGCGCTTTGTGCTCCGTCCATTTCATTTCTCGTCAACGGCCTCGCGGCTTGGAACGACCGATGAGCTGACCTTCACCGGCGCACAAACACGGCTCGGTGCGGCGCTTGATGGCGCGCGTCAGGAGCTGGCGGGCTTGCCGCTCGCTGGCATGGTCCTCGTCAGCGATGGTGCGGACACCACCGACGCCGCGCTAACCGAGTCACTGCTCGCCTTGAAAGCGGCCTCGGTGCCGGTCTTTACGGTCGGTGTCGGGCGCGATCGGCTCGCGCGCGATGTGCAGATCGATCGCGTGTCGACGCCGCGCACCGCGCTCCAGGGCACGTCCCTCGTCATCGATGCAGTTGTGACGCAGACCGGCTATGCGGGTGAGACGGTGTCGCTCGACGTCGAGAACGACGGACGGATCGTGGGATCCCAGGAAGTGAAGCTCGCGATGGACGGCGAGCCGACGGCGGTTCGCGTTCGATTCACCGCCGCCGAGCCTGGTGCCCGGGTATTCACCTTCCGAATCGCGCCGCGTCCCGGAGAGCTCGTGACTCAAAATAACGCGCGCGACGCGCTGATCGACGTCGCGGATCGGAAAGAGAAGATTCTGTACTACGAAGGTGAGCCGCGTCCCGAGATGAAGTTCATCCGCCGCGCGGTCTACGAGGACAAGAATCTCGCCGTCGTCACGCTGCAGCGGACCGCCGACAACAAGTACCTGCGGTTTCTCGAGGACGAGAATCCCGAGCAGCTGGCCGCGGGGTTCCCCAAAACGCGCGAAGAACTCTTTGCCTACCGCGGACTGATCCTCGGAAGTATCGAGGCCGGCGCGTTCACCGGCGATCAGCTTCGGATGATTGGCGAGTTCGTCGAGCGTCGCGGTGGCGGACTGCTGATGCTGGGCGGACCACGGTCCTTCGCCGAAGGGGGCTACGCGGGCACGCCTGTGGCCGACGCTCTGCCGGTGACGCTCGAACGTCCGACCCGGACGCTGGATGTCTTGCCCGTTGCGCGGCTCCACGTCAAACCCACCCGCGCAGGCGAAGCGCATGGCGTCACGCAGATTGCCGCGACGGAAGCGGCGTCATCAGCGCGTTGGGGCGACATGCCGGTGCTCACCAGCATCAACATGATTCGTGACGTGAAGCCAGGGGCCACGGTTCTTCTGAACGGAACCGACGAGCGCCGCCGCGATCAGGTCGTTCTCGCCTCGCAACGCTACGGCCGCGGCAAGACACTGGCGTTCCCGGTGCAGGACTCCTGGCACTGGCAGATGGACGTCAAGATGACGGTCGAGGACATGACCCACGAGAACTACTGGCGTCAGCTCCTGCGCTGGCTTGTCGACAGCGTGCCGAACACAGTCGAAATCCACACCGCCACCGATCGCGTCGAACCCGGTGATCCGGTGACGCTGTTGGCCGAAGTCGTCGATCCTGCGTACGTCGAAGTCAACGATGCGCGAGTGGTCGCGAAAGTCACTGGTCCGAAGGGCACGGCCGTCGAAGTGCCGATGCAGTGGACCGGCGAGCGCAACGGCGAATATCGCGCGACATTCCCGGCGAGTGACGTCGGGATGTATGTCGCCCAGATCGAAGCCACGCGTGCGGGCAAGTCGCTCGGTACGGCAGCGACGCAGGTTCGCGCGGCACCGAGCGAGGCGGAGTACTTCGACGCGACGATGCACGCGCAGCGATTGAAGCGCATCGCAGACGAAACGGGCGGCCGGTTCTATACCCCGGACACCATCGCGGGCATGCCTGAAGATCTGCGCTACACGGGACGCGGCGTGACCACCGTCGAAGAGCGAGAGTTGTGGCACATGCCGATCGTTCTCTTCCTGCTGCTCGGATTGATTTCGGCCGAGTGGGCGTATCGGCGGGCTGTTGGGATGGCGTAGTGCGCGTCTTTCCCTTCTTCGCGCTGTTTGCTCTTCTGGCCTTCTCCGCGCCAGCGGCGGCGCAGACTGTACACCTCACCGTGATTGTCGGACTGGCCGGCGATCCTGAGCACGCGGAACTGTTTCAGCGCTGGGCCTCGACGCTCGTGGACGGGGCAACCGATCGCCTCGGCGTTCCCAAGGACCACATCATCTATCTCGCGGAACAACCAGACAAGGACCCGCAGCGCGCGACCGGCAAGTCGACCCAGCAGGAAATCGAGAAGACGTTCGCGACCCTCGCGAAAACCACGAAACAAGACGACGTCGTCTTCATCGTGATGATTGGCCACGGAACATTCGACGGGAAAGTGGCCAAGTTCAATCTTCCGGGTCCGGACATGTCGCCGGCGAACTTCGAGCCGCTACTCAAGAGCCTCCCCTCGAAGCACGTCGTCTTAGTGAACACCGCGAGTTCGAGCGCCCCGTTCCTCGAAGAGCTGGGAGGACCAGGACGAACGATCGTGACCGCGACCCGCACCGGTGCGGAACGATTTGCGACCCTCTTCGGCGGCTACTTCGTCGACGCGTTGATGAGCGACACCGCTGACGCCGACAAGAACCGGCGAGTTTCCGTGCTCGAAGCCTTCGATGCGGCAAAGATGGGGGTCGCGCGCGCGTACGAGCAGGAAGGCATCATGCTCACCGAGCATCCACTGCTCGACGACAGCGGCGACAAGAAAGGGGCGACCGATCCCAAGGTTGACGGCAAGAACGGGCGCGTCGCGTCGATCCTTGCCCTGGGAACGGTCCAGGGGGCCGACACGATGCCGGCGGATCCGAAAATGCGTGCGCTCTACGAGGAACGGCGCGACCTCGAGCGCCGCGTCGAAGGGTTGAAGCTCATGAAGAGCGGGATGGAGCCGGCCCGCTACGCATCTGAACTCGAGAAGCTGCTGACCGAACTGGCGCTCAAGAGCAAGCAGATCAAGGACCTCGAGGGAAAGAAGTGAATGGAGTCCTGTGCCGCCGCTTGATCGTCGCGGGACTCCTTGTGTGCCTTGGCGGCAGCGTCGCGCTCGCGCAGCGCGGCGGCCGCAGCCGTCGTCCGCAGCTCGACGTCGCGGTCGAAGGGAACACGCCGTACGATGGCCGGTTCGTTTTCGTACGGCTTAAGTACGCGACGGGATTCGGACGATTTGGCAACTGGATCGGGAACGGCGGCCTGCCGTGGTCGCACGATTACCCGGAGGGCGAGGTGCACTTTTCGAAGATTCTCGAAGAGTTGACGCTGCTGAACATCCGAACGAATGGGTCGAACATTCTCGGCATCGATGATCCGGAGCTGTTCAACTACCCGATCGCCTACATGGCAGAGCCGGGATTCTGGGGCGTGACCGAGAAAGAGATGACCAACCTGCGCAGCTACCTCCTCAAAGGAGGGTTTTTGATCTTCGACGATTTCCGCGGCGGCGATTGGGAGAATCTGCAGCAGCAGATGCGCGTCGTGCTGCCCGAGTTGAACTGGATCGAGCTCGATGGGACCGCAAAGGTGTTTCATTCATTCTTCGAAATCGATCATCCGCAGGATCTCCCGGCTCCGTACGGAGGCTTGGAGGCGACCTACTGGGGTTTGTTCGAAAACAACGATCCTCAGAAGCGGCTCATCGCGATCGCGAATGTCAACAACGACATCAGCGAGTACTGGGAAGTCTCTGGCTCCGGCCTCACGATAGTCGAACTGACGAACGAGTCGTACAAGTTCGGGGTCAATTACGTTATTTACGGTCTTACGCACTAATGAAGGAGGCTCTCTTGAATCGCTCCGTGACCGAAACCGTGGAACTGCAATCGCCAGACGACGTTGCCCTGGCGGAGCGGATGAAAGAGGGCCGCGACCGCATCGTTTCCGAGTTACGCAAGCTGATCGTCGGTCAAGATGATGTCGTGCACGAGGTGCTGCTGACGCTGTTTGTCGGCGGCAACAGCCTCATCGTCGGCGTGCCGGGTCTGGCGAAGACGCTGTTGATTCACACGCTCGCGCGCGTGCTCGATCTCAAGTTCAATCGCATCCAGTTCACGCCCGACCTGATGCCGTCCGATATCACCGGCACCGACATCATCCAGGAAGACACGAGCACTGGAAAGCGGCAGATGGTGTTTGCGCCAGGTCCGATTTTCGCCAACATCGTGCTCGCCGACGAGATCAACCGCACGCCGCCGAAAACGCAGTCGGCGCTGCTCGAAGCGATGCAGGAGCACCGCGTCACGATTCAGGGTCGCACCTACAAACTCGAGGAACCGTTCTACGTCTTTGCGACGCAGAATCCCATCGAGCTCGAAGGCACCTACCCGTTGCCCGAGGCGCAGCTCGATCGGTTCATGTTTCACATCGTCATCGATCATCCGCCGGAAGATGAAGAGTTCGAAGTCGTGCGGACGACGACGGCGATCATCGATCCGCATTTCGAGCGGACGGTTACCGGAGAGGATCTGATTGCATTCCAGCGCCTCGTGCGCCGCGTCCCGGTCGCGGAACCAGTGATGCGATATGCGTTGAACCTGGTGCGCACGAGCCGCCCGAAGTCATCGTCGTGCCCCGACAACGTCAAGAAGTGGGTAGCGTTTGGCGGCAGCGTGCGGGCCGCGCAGTATCTGGTTCTCGGCGCCAAGGCGCGCGCGTTGACGAACGGGCGCTATCACGTGAGCTTCGATGACATCAGATCGATGGCACATCCGGTGCTGCGCCATCGCGTGTTGACCAATTTCCACGCGCAATCGGAAGGGATCACGACCGACACGCTCATCGATCGACTCCTCGAGGCGGTTCCAGTGCCACGGTCGGGGATGTAAGTCAATGTTCAATGTTCAATGTCGAATGCTCAACGGAGCATGAGTCAAACATTGCGCATTGAACATTGAGCATTGAGCATTATGTTGACCACTTCATCAATCCCCGGCGCCCGATTCGTCGATCCCGTCGTGCTGTCGCGCATCGGGAACCTCGAGCTCGTGGCGCGCCATGTCGTCGACGGCTTCATTAACGGCATGCACCGTTCGCCCTACTTTGGCGCGTCCGTCGACTTCGCCGAGCATCGCGGCTATGTCGCCGGGGACGACATCCGTCGCGTCGACTGGCGGCTCTACGCGCGGACGGACCGCTTCTACATCAAGGAATACGAGGCGGATACCAACTCGAACTTCTCGGTGCTGCTCGATGTGTCGAAGTCGATGGGGTTCGGCAGCCGCGGCGTCAGCAAACTCGAGTACGGCAAGATGCTCGCGGGTTGCCTCACATACCTCGTGCACAAACAGCGAGACCGCGTCGGCATGATCGCGTTCGACTCCGACATCGTCGCCCACGTGCCGCCGTCGGCGAAGCACATGGACGTCGTGCTGCACACGCTCGACCGTTTGTCGCCGTCCGGACCGGGTAACCTGCGCGCGCCGCTGCACAAGATGGCCGAGCATTTCGGACGGCGCGGCCTGCTCGTGCTCGTATCCGATTTCTATGAAGAGCCCGACGCCGTCCTCGAGGCCATAGGACCGCTTCGGTTTCGCGGCAACGACATCGTCGTCTTTCACCTGCTCGATCAGGCGGAGCTCGACTTCACGTTCGATACGCCGGCGGCGTTCGAGGATCTCGAAAGCGGCGTGCAGATTCCGGTCGTGCCCGACAAACTTGCCGAGCAGTACCGCTCGCTCGTCCGCGCACATATCAATGGCCTGCAAGAACGATTTTCGGCGAATCGGATCGATTACAGCGTGGTGAATACGTCGTCGCCTCTTGATCACGCGCTGTTCTCGTATCTGACCACGCGGGAACGGCTGACTCGCGTTCGTTGACTGCGGATTGGAGACGCAAGATTGCGGATTGGAGACTGAAGATTGCGGATTTTATTGATCGCGGATTTTCAATTGAGATTGCGGATTGTCGATTGTGGCCGCAAATCCACACTCGGCAATCTCAATCGGCAATCCCCAATCCGTCAAATCGGCAATCACCAGTCCGCAATCGCCAATAGGCCAGTAGACTGATATGTCCTTCTTAACCCCCCTGTTCCTGCTCGCTCTGGCCGGCCTGGCGGTGCCGGTGATCATTCATTTGATCCAGCGCGAGCGGAAGAACGTCGTCCAGTTTCCGTCGCTGATGTTCCTGCAACGGATTCCCTATCAGTCCGTTCAGCGGCGGCGAATTCGCAACTGGCCGCTCCTCCTGTTGCGTCTGGCGGCGTTGGCGCTGATCGTTGCGGCGTTTGCGCGTCCGTTCTTCCGCCGGCCGGCGCTCGCGGCAGCGGGAGCCGGCGGCCCGCGAGAGGTCGTCATCCTGATCGACAACTCGTACAGCATGGGCTACGCCGATCGCTGGAGCCGCGCGACCCAGGCAGCACGCGACGCGATCGGCCAGGTCGGACCGTCGGACCGCGCATCGATTGTCTTTTTCTCGTCAGCGGCGGAGGTCGCGCTGAAGTCGACGCCGGATCGCAGCCGGTTGACTGCCGCCGTCAGCACCGGTAAACCCGGCGCGGGGGCGACGCGATATGGTCCGGCGCTGAAGCTGGCCGGCAGTATGGTGAGCGAGTCGCTGCTGCAGCAGCGTGAAGTGATCATGATTTCCGATTTTCAGCGGACCGGCTGGCAGGGTGCAGAGGGGGTTCGACTGCCGGACGGCGTGAAGCTGACGCCGCGTGCGATCACGGATAGCAGTACCTCGAACCTCAGCATCACACCCGTCTCGCTGCAACGCGCGACGTTTTCGGAGCAGGACCGCGTCACCGTCACCGGCGGCGTCACGAATCATTCATCGACGCCGGCATCGAACGTGGAGCTGTCGCTCGAGATCGATGGACGCACGGTGCAGACCGAACGAGTATCTATCGAACCGAACAGCTCTGCGTCGTTGACATTTGCGCCGTTCACCCCGGCGGCGCGCAACACGCGCGGCACCGTTCGAATCCCCGCGGACAAATTGCCGCTCGACAATGCGTTCAATTTCGTCGTCTCTCCGAAAGAAGCGGTGCGGATCATCATTGCGGAGCGTCCGGGGGCACCGCGCGATAACAGCCTGTATCTGTCGCGTGCGCTGGCGCTCGGCGAGGCGCCCCCCTTCGACATCGCGACCAAGTCCGCCGACTCGCTCTCGACCGAAGATCTCCAGCGCGCCTCGGTCGTGATTCTCAATGACGCGCCGGTGGCGCAACTGACGGCGGAACGGCTCGGTGCCTTTGTCGCCCGCGGCGGTGGACTGCTCGTTGCCATCGGTAGTCGGGCGACGTGGCCGGCCGCGGCCGGATCGACCGACATTCTCGGTGCGACACTCGGACAGCCGATCGATCGGACCACCGGACAAGCCGCGCGACTCGGTGCGCTCGAGTACGGCGATCCAATCTTCGAGGCGTTTCGCGCGCCGCGAAGCGGCGACTTCTCGGGCGCACGTTTTTACTCGTATCGCGCGGTCACGCCGGTCAAGGATGGACAGGTGCTCGCGCGATTCGACGACGGAGCCCCCGCGCTTGTCGGACGCCGGGTTGGGAACGGCCGAGTGCTGCTGTGGACGTCTTCGCTGGATCTGCAGGGAAACGACCTGCCGCTGAAGGCTGTGTTCCTCCCGTTCGTCCACCGAATGGTCACCACACTGGCGTCCTACACCGAACGGCCCTCATGGTTGAAAGTCGGCGATGTGCTCGAAGCGGGACGGGCGGCGCCAGTGCCCGGAGCATCGCGTCAAGTGCAACCGCGCGTGGTCCTGACGCCATCAGGCGAACGAGTGATGCTCGATGGTGAAGGACCCGATGTGCTCGAGCTCGCCGAACAGGGTTTTTATGAAGTGCGCGCGCAGGGACGCGACTCGGCGCCGCCGATGACCGTGGCCAGCAACGTGGATCTGTCCGAATCCGACTTGACGCCGATGGATCCCGAGGAAGTCAAGGCGGGTGTGCTGGGGCGAGCCGACGGAGCCGTTCCAGCTGGGACGAACGTGTCCACGACTGACCAGGAACAGGAAAAGAACCAGCGCGTGTGGTGGTATCTCCTCTTCGCCGGGATTGTGATTCTCGGGCTGGAAACGCTTGTCGGAAACCGGATTTCGCGTTCCGGACCGATTCAGGTGTGACGCCACTCATTTGTCGCAATTGTCGAGCGGGGAGTGGCGGCGGGCGGTGTTAAGCTGACATCTAGGCGCGCCATCGGCGCGCCCCCGGATCTATCAGGAGACCGCGCTTATGATTGACGAGTATCGGCGCACAGATTCGGCCTCCGAACTGGTCGAGATCATTCATCAAGTGCGACGGCGGTGGCGCATGAAACTGGCGCTCCGCGGCGCGCTCGCCGTCATCGGACTTGGCGTGGTGGTGTTGCTCGCCTCGGCCTATGGATTGGAATCATGGCGATTCACTGCCGGCGCGATCATTACCTTCCGGGTGATCCTCGGTCTCGCGTTCGTCGGCCTGATTGGATATTTCTTCGTTCGTCCGTTGATGCGACAGGCAACCGACGAACAGGTTGCGCTGTATCTCGAGGAGCATGAGCCGTCGCTGCAGGCGGCAATCATCAGCGCCGTCGAAGCGGAACGCGGCGGAACCGGTTCACCATTCTCTGCGACGCTCGTGCGTCGGCTCGTCGAGTCCGCGGTCGACAAGGCACGCGAGGTAGACGGCGGCCGTCGGGTTGAGCTCGTGCCGATGCGCCGCTATGGGACGACGCTGGCGGCGATCAGCATTGCGACGCTGGCGCTGTTCCTTCTGGGTCCTGCATATCTTCGACATGCGCTCTCGGCCCTTCTGATCATCTCGCGCGACGTCGAAGCCGCGGCGCCGTACAACATCGAAGTTACCCCTGGCAATGCCACGGTGGCGCGTGGTGCCGATCAGGCGATCACGGCGAAGTTGTCGGGCTTCGACTCGGAGCAGGCGTCGCTCATGATGCGCAAATCGCCCGACGCCGCCTACGAACGCGTTCCGCTCTTGCGCAACGAGAACGGGTCGTACGAGGGGATGCTCTTCGATCTCGCAGGGCCGGTCGAATACTTCGTTGAAGCCAACGGGGTCAATTCCAAACACTACAACTTGAAGGTCATCGACCTGCCCTACGTGCAGCGCCTCGAGCTGGAATATCACTTTCCGGCGTATACCGGGCTCGCGCCGCAGAAGGTCGAGGACGGCGGCGACATCGCAGTGCTGAAAGGCACGGAGGTCCACGTCCGAGCCATGCCGACGATGACCGCCCCCGGCGGACAGATCGTACTGGGAGACAAGGACAAGGCGGGTCTGTCACCTGATCCGGCCGGTGGATCGCCTGCCCCGCTACTCGGCGTATTCAAAGTCACCGCCGACGGGTTCTATCACATCGAGCTCGACGCCGCATCGGGCGAGCGGTTGACCGCGTCTCCTCAATACACGATCGATGCGCTCGACGATCAGCCGCCGACCGTGTCGATCTCAAAGCCGGGGCGCGACACGACGGCATCCCCGATTGAAGAAGTCTTTGTCGAGGCGCGCGCCGAGGACGACTTCGGCGTCCGTGGCCTGGATCTCGTGTACTCGGTCAACGGCACGGCGGAAAAGACCCTCCGTTTGTTCGACGGCAAGAAGCGCATGACCGAAGTATCCGGCGGCCACACGTTCTATCTCGAAGAGCTGGACGTGAAGCCAGGCGATTTCGTGTCGTACTACGCGAAGGCGGCGGACAACGATTCGGTCCAGGGCCCGAAGCCGGCGATGAGCGACATGTACTTTGTGCGCGTGCGCCCACTGAGCAAAGAATTCCGCCGCGCGCCGTCGGATGCCGGAGGTGGCGGGGGCGGAGGAGGTGGCGGCGGCCAGGTTGGCGCGCTGTCTGAGCAACAGCGCCAGATCATTGCCGCGACGTTCAACGTGCAGCGCGATCGCAAGAAAATGACCGCTGACAAGCTACGCGAGAACAGCACCGTCATCGCGTTGTCACAGTCACGGCTGCGCGATCAGGTCGAAGGGCTGCTGACGCGCATGAACAGCCGCCTGGTCGAACAGGATCCCGCGTTCAAGAAGGTCGCAGAGCTGCTGCCGCAGGCCGTAACGGAAATGAAGAACGCGGAAGGGAAGCTTCATGCGGTAAGCCCCGATGGCGCGCTCGCTCCGGAGCAGAAGGCGCTCCAGTTCCTGCAGAAGGCGGAAGAAGAATACGAGACGCAGGTGCAGATCCAGCGTCAGCAGGGTGGCGGTGGCGGAGGTGGTGGTGGACAGATGGCGCAGGACCTCGCCGACTTGTTCGAGATGGAACTCGACAAGATGGCGAATCAGTACGAGACGCGCCAGCAGGCCTCGCAGCAGCAGTCGGATCAGAAGCTCGACGAGCTGATGGAGAAGCTGAAAGATCTCGCGCGCCGGCAAGAGCAGGAAGCGGAGCGTCAGCGGCGCCGCCAGGCGCTCGGCCAGCAGATGTCGGGCAACGGCGCGGGACAATCGCAGCGCGAACTCGCGGATCAGGCGGAAGAGGCCGCGCGCCGTCTGGAACAGTTGTCGCGCGAAGAGAATCGCCCCGATCTCGCCCAGGCTGCGCGTCAACTGCGCGATGCGGCTGACGCGATGCGCCGTGCAGCAGCAAACGGTCAGCAGGCGTCGGCCGCGCAGGCGGCGTCGGCGCTCGAGCGGCTACAGGAAGCGCAGAAGCGGCTGCAGCAGGCACAATCGGGTCGCGCAGATCGCGACGTCAAGAATGCGCTGCAGCAGGCCGAGGAACTCGCGCGCGAACAGCGCGGGATCGCCGACGACGTCAAGGGTCTCGAGTCGGCGGGCGACCGTCGCCAGGAAAAGGCGCAACAGCTGATTGAGCGCAAGAATGCGCTCGAACAAAAGGTGGGCGAGCTCGAGCAGCAACTCGATCGCACATCAGGCGACATTCGCAATCAGGAAAAGGAAGCGTCCAGGAAGTTGAGCGAAGCCGCGAACGGGATTCGCGATAACAAGGTGCGCGACAAGATCAGATATTCCGGCAGGATGCTGCAACAGGGTGCCGATCGGTCGTATCAGGAGCCGATGGAAAACTCGATCGGTTCGAACCTCGACGCCTTGAGGAACACATTGTCGCAGGCCGCTTCTGCCCTGGGCCGTCCGTCGCAGGCCGACGCCATGAACCAGGCGCTCGACAAAGCGCGACAGCTCGCGCGCGGCGTGGATTCCCTCGATCAGCGAATGCGCGAACGTCAGCAGCAGGCACAGCAGGGCCGTCAAGGCCAGCAGAATCAGAACGGCCAACAAGGCCAGGACGGTCAACGCGGAGAGGAAGGTCAGGCCGGGCAGCAGGGCCAACAGGGTCAGCAAGGACAGTCGGGTCAACAGGGCCAGTCCGGCCAGCAAGGTCAGCAGGGTCAGCAGGGCCAATCCGGTCAGCAGGGCCAACAGGGCCAGGGTGGCCAGCAAGGCCAGCAGGGAAATGGTGGCAACGGCGACCGGACGCAGAACGGCGCGGCGGGCAATGGCGACACGTTCGGCGGACGCTTCACCGACAACGGCGGCTATGGCGATCGCCGCGGTCAGTGGCTCGGTGGCCAGTTCGACCCAGGCGACATCCGTCAGTGGCGCGGTGAGGTTCGCCAGTTCGCCAACGACGCCCAGCAGCTGCGGCGGATGCTTCAGGGGCAGGGCATCGATCCACGTGCGCTCGACGATGTGCTTCGCAATCTGCGCGCGCTCGATGACGATCGCGTGTATAAGGACGCCGCCGAACTCGCGCGTCTGCAAAACGCGGTGGCCGAAGGGATGAAGCGTTTCGAATTCAATCTCCGTCGTCAGGCGGAGATGAAGGGGAGTGAAGTGTTCCTCTCAGGCGCCGACGATGTGCCGGAGGAATACCGCAAGCTCGTCGAGCAGTATTACAAGTCGCTGTCGAAGGGGCCGGAGAAATCCACCGACACTCCGAAGACCGATGCTCCGAAGAAAGACGAGCGCAAGTAAATGACCGGTCGGCGCTTTCCGCTGATAGTGATCACACTCATCATCGCGGGAAGCGCCGTGCTCAGTGCGCAGAATTTCATGCGCCGGAGCCGCGCGCCGTTGCGCGAGCCGACCGCGGAAAGCTTCGATGGCGGCTTTACCTTCTGCCGCGGGATGTACACGGCCGTTCGGCGGAACCCGAGCGGCGCGGGGTGGACGACCGATTACCCCGACGCGGACATCAATTTTTCAATTCGTCTGTCGGAGCTGACAAAGACCCGCGTCAGCAAACGCCCGGACGGCGAACCAAACCACCTGACTGTTCGGCTCACCGACGACAATCTCTTCAATTGTCCTTACCTTCACATGGAAGACATGGGGGCCGCCCAGTTTTCCGAGGCGGAAGTCGTCCGGCTTCGCGATTACCTATTGAAGGGCGGCTTTCTGTGGGTCGACGATTTCTGGGGACATGCGGAATGGAACTACTGGGTCGACCAGATTTCGCGCGTCCTGCCCCCGAAAGATTACCCGATCTTCGATTTGAAGCCCGATCATCCGCTCTTTCAAACGCAGTATCCTGTCAAAGGCGTTCCGCAGATCCCCTCGATCCGCGTGTGGCGCCCCGGAGGCAGCACCTCGGAGTACGGAGAGGACAGCGTCGAGGTTCACGGCCGCGGAATCAGCGACAAGGCTGGCCGGCTGATGGTGTTCATGACGCATAACACCGACATCGACGACGCGTGGGAACGTGAGGGAGAAGATCCGAGATACTTTCTCGAGTTTGGACCCAACGGTTACGCGCTTGGGATCAACGTCATCTTGTATGCGTTAAGCCACTAGCGCTAACTGGTGAATCGGCGAATTGGTGAGTTCAGCCCTCCGAAATTCACTAATTCACCGATTCACCAATTCACCAATTCACCAATTGATATGAAGCGTGTCGCCCTTGTAACCGTCCTCGCGGTCCTCGCGGCGGCTCTCGCCGGCGCGCAGGGCTTCGACCCGGGCTGGGGACAAGGGTGGGGCCGGCTTCGATACGCGCCGCCACGTTTTCCAACGAAAGACAGCTTCGACGGTTCGTTCAACTTCTGCCGCGGCATGTACGAATCGGATCGGCGCGAAGCCGGCGGCATGGGCTGGTGGACGGACTATCCCGACGCGGACATCAACTTCTCTATTCGCCTCTCCGAGCTGACGAAGACCCACGTCAGCAAACAGAGTGATGGCGAGCCCAATCATCTCGTCGTGCGATTGACCGACGATGCCTTGTTCAACTGCCCCTGGATCGAGATGGAGGATGTCGGCGTCATGCGGTTGAGCGACGCCGAGATCAGGCGGCTCCGCGAATACCTGCTCAAGGGAGGGTTCCTGTACGTCGATGACTTCTGGGGCGAGCAGGCTTGGGATCAATGGGCGGAGGAGATCAGCCGAGTGCTCGATCCGAAGAGATACCCGATCGTCGATTTGTCGCCGTCACACCCATTGTTCCGTACGATGTTCGAAATCGCGAAGCTGCCACAGATTCCATCGATCAATCACTGGATGCGGAGCGGCGGCGGCACGTCCGAGCGTGGCGACGACAGTGCGATTCCAGACATTCGCGGTATTTCCGACGAGCACGGCCGCCTCATGGTTCTCATGACCCACGACACCGACATCTCCGACGCGTGGGAACGTGAGGGGGAGGATCCCCGCTACTTCTATCTCTTCTCACCTGACGGGTATGCCGTCGGCATCAACGTCGTCATCTACGCGCTGACGCACTGACAGAGAAGAGAGCGTTCTCCCTTCTCCGTTCTCATTTTGGTTTTTCGAAGGTTAACCGGCCGACCGCAGTAGTCGTGCAGAGATAGATGGTGCCGTCGCGATCCACGACCAGCACGCGTATCGGTCCGATCTGGTTCTCCAGAAGCTTTTCCGACTCGATCACGTTGATCCGATTGTCGTCTGCGAACCGGAGACGCAAGACGAATCCTTCGGTCGATGCAAGGAAGGCGTTGTTCCGAAACGGCGGGATCGCGTCAGCCGTGTAGAACACCGCCGAACCGGATCCCAACTGCAGTTCAGTGCGAGCGCGAGCGATCGCGCGCACGGGTGGTTCAGACATCGCTACACCACTGAGGTGTCCCGACGTCGAATCGTTGTCGACAATCCAGAGGAGCGGCGCGCGCGGATCCCACACGAGTCCTTGCGCAATCGCGACACCGCCGGCGACAGCCGGCGACGGCCCCGGCTGGTCGCGCGGCAACGTCCCGTCAGGATTCAACCGAAAGATCTTGCCGCTGGAATCCTCGCTTCCGATGGCGAGGTAGAGTTTGCCGTCGGGACCGAAGCGCATCATCGCAGACGGTTCGCCGCCGCCGTCGACGACGGATTGGAACAGCACGGCTCGCTGACCGAGCACACCGCGCAGTTCACGATATCGCGCGAGGAAGACGATCGGTCCGTCTCGTGAGTCAATCGTCTGCAGCACGAATACGAAACGCGTGCGCTGAAAATCAGGATCGAAGGCAATCGACAGCAGGCGCTGCGACGTGTCATCGGCGGGCAGCGAGAGGGCTGGCGCCTCTTGCAAGACCCCGTTCGAGAGGACACGGACCCGTTCACGCTCCGCGATGAAGAGTCGCCCGTCGGGTGACAGGGCGGCGTCGGCCGGGCGATCGAGTCCGTCTGCGAGCTTATCGACCTGAAGTCGGACACCGTCGCGCGTGGGTTCAGGCTCGACACGCTGCCAGTCGGCTGCCGGAGCGGTCGCGGCCAAGAGCGCGGCAGACACGATCACCTGAAGCGCGCCGGATCGATCACCTTCGACGATCGTACCTTCGGAGGCGCTGAAGGCGGCGATTTGCAATGTGTGTGCGCCGCTCGTCATCGCCGGCAGTTCTCCACTGCATGGAAAGCCAGTCGTTCCAGCCGTCGCGGAGCACGAGACACCGGTCATCTCGGTACGGGCGTTGTCGACGTAGATTGCGAATCGGAGCGAACCCATCATGTCGGCGTCGGATGCCGGTTGCTCCCAGCCAATGCGCTCTCGACCGGTGATCGAAACCGGGCTCCCACCCGGGTTGGTCGCTGGCGCCGACGGCTTGCTCGAGCCACACGCGGCAACAAAAACCGTGATCAAGATCCAGAAACGGCGCATTCCTCCCATAATAGTTCGCTTTGCCGCCGGCCTTGAAGGTTCCGGCCCGATTCGTGCAACTCGAAGCCGACTATGCGCTCGATAAGATCGTCGGTTTTTGTCGTTCTCGTCTGTGCCGCGGTCGTTGCCGGGCATCGGACGGCTGCGCAGTCGCCCCTGATCGGCCGGCTGTACGCGTCCGGGTTTTCCTCGCCCGTCGCGTTTGTCCAGGATTCTACGAGCAATTCGCGCCAGTTTGTCGTTCAGCAAGCCGGCCGTATCCGGGTGGTCGAGAACGGCTCGGTCCTGTCTGCCGATTTTCTCAACCTGACGGCTTCGATAACCTCTGGTGGCGAACGCGGATTGCTGGGCATGGCACTATCGCCCGACTACGCGACGAGCCGCAGGTTCTACGTCAACTTTACCGACCTCGCGGGAAACACCGTCATCGCCCGATTCCTGCGTTCGACGGCGAATCCCGCCGTCGCAGATGCGTCGTCGCGATTCGATCTCCAGTGGCCGTCGGGGCTGAAATATATCCCGCAACCGTACCCCAATCACAACGCCGGCCATCTCGCATTCGGTCCTGATGGTTACCTTTACATTGGCCTGGGAGATGGCGGCTCGGGCAACGATCCTGAGAACCGAGCACAGAACCCGGCCGAACTCCTCGGCAAGATGCTCCGGATCGACGTAAACGTTGCGGCCAGTAACGTCAACGGCTACGTCGTCCCGTCAACCAACCCATTCGTGAATGGCGGCCCGACCGGAGTTCTGAAAGAGATCTGGAGTTTTGGACTCCGCAACCCCTGGCGATATGCCTTTGACATGCCGTCAGTCGGTGGAACAGGTGCGCTGATCATTGCCGATGTCGGTCAGGGTGCATGGGAAGAAGTCGACTACGAACCTGCGAACCGTCCCGGGCGCAATTACGGCTGGCGAAACAGGGAAGGCGCTCATCCGGCCGTCACCTCGCCGGCACCCGTGTACGTTCCGCCCACCGCATTGACCGATCCGATTTGGGAGTACAGCCACTCGGTCGGACAGTCCATCACCGGTGGCCTGGTCTATCGTGCCACCGCTCTGCCCGCGACATTCCGCGGCCGCTATTTCTTCGCTGATTACGTGCAGGGACGCGTGTGGTCGATGGCGCTCTCGATCAATCCGACCACTGGCGAAGCGACCGCCTCGATGCCAACGGATCACACCACCGAGCTTGGAGGGTCGGCCGTGCTTGGCAACATCAGCGCTTTCGGTACCGACGCAGCTGGAGAGTTGTATGTCGTCAATCACTCCGGCGGTACGATTGTGAAGATCCTCGCGACCACACCGCCGAGTCCGCCGACGAATCTGCGAATCATAAAGTGAGTCTTACGCAAGACTCAAAACTCAAAACTGAAAGCGTGCAAGCACCCCCTCTTTCTTCGTCCATATCCTTTCAGTTGTGACCCGTTCGCCCGCACGATACTTGAGGTAATCGTCCGGGTCGTAAATCCGCAGCATGTGGTTGATGTCGGCGATCGGTGGCCACCCGAGGCCCCCGATCGGATTCTTGGCCTGAAACTGATCGACGAACTCCTGTTGTTCACCGGTTTCGATCAGAAGGTAGGGCCGATAGTCGTGGGCATGGACGAACCCGAGGGCAGCGCCGAGCGCATCAGGGGGGAGCGCACGCCACGCCATCGTCACGCGATTCGAGTAGAAACGCACGCTACCGGTTTCTTGCGCCGTTATCACCAGCGCATTTGGTGGCAGCCTCGAATCGACATACTCGCCGGCAAGCTGGAAACGGCGCTCGAATTCCCACAGCCCGAAGGCGTGTCGCTGAATGCTCTCGCGCACGAGCATGACCATAACGATTGCACACGCGGTGTATCCGGCAACCCGCCACGATGATCGGCGACCCTGGACGAGCCACACGACGGCGGCGGCTGTCAGAACCAGCAGCGCTGGATATGCGGGCAAGACAAAGCGCAGGAACCACCACGCATCAAAGACTTCGTAAGGGATGTAACAGGCAAAGACCGCCAGCGCGAAAGCAAGCAGCCAGAGAACCCGCCGATGCGATACCGAATCGCGCGCGAGCCATGGCGTGGCGAGCGCAAGCAGCACGCGCTCAGGATGCCGGCCCCCCTTCGCGGGAGCAATCGCAGCGGCTGGCACCCTGCGCCGCATCGGGGGCACCGGCCCCCAGTGGCGGAGCCGATCCGGTTTCGTAGACTGCCGCCCCGTGAAGATCCCCGACGGCATG
>Ga0075418_10003176_pt1 | contig 18730 bp, 16 predicted proteins | sample SoiMetdeltSBSDD2_FD_81776 | JGI IMG/M metagenome (GOLD analysis project Ga0075418, IMG submission 81776) | Bulk soil microbial communities from a Populus tree surrounding site in Tennessee, USA - Soil MetaG P. deltoides SBSDD2 | ecosystem: Environmental > Terrestrial > Soil > Tree plantation... | reverse complement strand
GACACCTACGTAGATAAACAATGGCAGGGCGCTGGGACAGCTTCAATGCTGTGGGCGTGGAATCAGCTTGGAATGGGCGCAAATTACTGGGACGTGGCGCGGCTGGCTAATTCGTGGTTGAAGAAGAACGGCTACAGTCAGGTATTGCGCGTTGAAGGACAGTCAGAGAACAAGGGGCGTCCACTGTTCACCTAAGAGGAAAGAGACTTGATAAGCAGTTTGATTTTATTCCTAAAACTTGCGGTGGGCCATTTCTTGGCCGACTACCCACTGCAAGGTGATTTCCTAGCCGCAGCAAAAAATCATCGCAAGCCGATTCCTGGCGTTCCGTGGTATCAGGCATTAATGGCGCATTCCGCAATTCAGGCCGGAATGGTTTGGTACGTGACGGGCAAATTGTGGCTTGCTGGGATTGAGTTTGTTTTACACGCCGGAATTGATTGGGCAAAAAGTAACGAAAGCATTTCATTCAATCAAGATCAGGCTTGTCATTTATTGTGCAAGATTGTTTACGTGGCGGCGCTAAATGGCAATTACTTTTGAGAGGGTTATTCAGCAAGTTTTGAACCGGCTGGGTGCTGTACTTGGCGCAACTGCGTCCACGGCAGACACCAACTACGCCGCTAGTCCGTCAACTTTAACCGTTGTTGGCCCGGATTTCCTAGATTCGCATGTTGAGGACGCATTGGCCGCAACGATCAGCGAAATCGTGGAAGCCATAGCCACTACGCCGCTTCACCCCGAACGGCAGAGATTTGCTGACGTGACGGGTTCGCTGGCCAACCGGGCAGACATTCCAACCACTGGCAGTGGCGGATCAAGAATTATTGGCGTCCCCCGATTCGTGCGGGACGCTTCGGACAGTAAGGCAGTTCTGCCCGCGCCACTTGATGCCGTGCGCAGCTTTACTAACTTTTCTTCGACTATTTACAGCGGCTTTACGCCGTACTGGTACGCCATAAATGACGGCAGAATCGAACACACCAGAACCAATGTGGTAATGGGCGTTTGTGTTTATGCCCGGCCAACGTCATTCACCGGCAATATCAGTCTTAACGACGAACACGAGGCTGCGCTTGCAGCGGGTTCAGTGGCTAAACTTGCGCTGAAAGAAAGCATGTTCGGCGCGTTGTACGATGGCGCAAACGCTGAGTGGCTGGCAGCTATTGCCCAGATTCGCAGTTATCAAAACCCGCTGGCTTACGGAAAAGCCCAAGCGGCTCCCTCTTCAACATGATTACTTGGATTCGTGAAAACGCCGCGTTGGCTTCAATTCTGACGGGCTTTATAGCCATTATTTCGTCTGGCGCTGTGGCTTACCATCAACTATCAAATTTGATAGCGAAGCAGCCGGGAATAGATCAGCACGTTTACGACACAACCCGCCATATTGATCCAGCCCGCGATCCGCAGGCGTGGAAGGAACTCAAAGAACGGATTGAGAAGCTGGAAGAACACCAACGCCGAATGGGCAGGTGGCAAACTCAATACGGTGAACGGCGGACGCGGAGGGGTGAGCGATGACAAAGCCGGAACTGATCGAGCGCGCCAAACGGCAGCTTAATGCTGGCCAGCCGCAGCCGCACATGTGGCCAGAGTCCGAGATAGACTTGGCTGCATGCGTCATGCAGGCGTCGGGCGCGCTAGGGCAGCGGGTAATGCGCGACCCGTCCTTACGCGGGCTTTTGCAGCAGGAATATTCCGTAACGCTGGACGCGAACGGCGAAGGCGACTTGTTGGCGGCCACTGGAAGCGTCACGACTGTCGCTGGCGAGATTCTACTTGAAGGCGTCCATTTTGGCGCCGTACTGGACGCTGAGGGGCAGCGATTGCACCCGCTTGTCAACTATGCCGATTTTCTACGTCCGCAGATTACGGTTTTCGCCTACTACACGATAAAAGACAAAGCGACGATTCTGACGCGCGCGCGCAATACGCAGGTGAACACGTCCTTTGACGTTCAGTCCGCCAGCGGCCCGCTGACAGTGACGGCAAGCTATACGCCTGCCAGCGTGGATGATTTCCCGGAAGAACTAGCCGACATGCTTGTGCAGGAACTCTGCAACCAAGTCACCGTAAAGACCAAGCCTGCCAATGCCTGAACCCGCAAATTTAAATACCATTGAAGTTGCTTTCACACGGGGATACTTCCCGCGTGCGGCAGTGTTTGCGCCGAACGGACTGCAAAGCACGATCCTGGCCGGTTCGGGTGTATTGCTACGTCCAGGTGGCAAACTTGAAGTGGCTAACGGGCTGAACCAGGTTTCGTCAACCAATGTTGGGGCAAGAATCTTTGCGGCAGATACTCAGCGGGCCTCCATTGCGGGGGGGCTTGTTGGCGATCTGTTGCCCTATGCTAGTGTTGTTCGCTACCAAAACACTGTCCTGTTCTATCTCAGTCAAGACACTTCTGCCCAAGTCTATCTTAATGAAACGTCGGTATCTGGCTTAACAACTTCTTCGACGGCTGGACGTTTGCGCGTCGCCGTGCCTGACGGTGTTGGCGGCTACAACGTTTTTGACGCGGGATTCGATAAGCCAGTTTTGACCTCGGCAGACGTAACTGTTTTGACAGCCGGCGCTGGCACATTCGGACAGCGGACGCTAACGGGGCAAGTGGGTGTTGCGGTAGCGCCCTGGCGCAGCAAGACAAACGCCATCGGGCCACCTTCAGAAATCGTCTATAACAACATTTCTCCGACTGGGTCAACCCTAATCCGAATTGACCCCCCAAACGCTGTGTCCGGCCAAGACGGATGGATTTTTTGTGGCACCCGTTCGGCGGATCAAGGGGGCGGCATTCGCGTTGTTAGATATGTGTATCTAACACCTCGCGGCACGTTCACGGCTACGAATGGATCACCCTCGCTCACGCTTGGGGTTGGGACATTCTGGACAAGGGATTTACGGCGCGGCGATCAGGTGACGATTGACGGCGGAGCATATGAGATTGGCGACTTCGTGGCAGAAACGTCTTGCACGCTGACAAGCAATTTTACCGGGACAACCGGAGCCGGCAAGACGATGACGCTTAACACGATGGCTGCGAACTGGTACGACACCGAGCTTGGCGCCCTCATATCGCGCAGCGTACAAAGACCTAGACGGGCTGCGGGACTTGCGAAGTACGCCGATAGACTCTTCTTGTGGGGCATACCCGACACGGTTACGGCGTCGCCTACGGATGTGACCGGAAACGCGCTTGGCGCTATGCTGGACGACAATCCCGAACATTTAGGTGATTTGTTTATCGGCACGGCGTCGGGCAGTAACTTAGTGAATGTCCTGGCGTCGGATGGGCCGCTGTATTTGATGACGACTACCGGCCTGGAATTGCTCAACTTCACGAACGATCCGCAAAAACCCTACAACCTGCGAATCATTGCCGAGCCAGGCTTTGCCGCCGCAACAAACGGGGTGTTGTACGTTGATTATTTCTATTTCTACAACAATAGGCCCGGCAGAACGAGGGCGGAAGAGAATATTGACGTTGAATTCGCACGGGACGTATTGAAAGAAATGGAAAATTGGAACCCTGCACGCGTCGTCTTGGCTGTTGATCCAAAGAATTCCGCCGTTTTGTTTATCCACGACGACGGCGAAGCGACCACCGTAATTCCGTGGATGGCGCAAGAGAACGTGTGGGGCGCGCCACTGAATTTCAGCGCTAGGATTATTGATGCCCAAGTCGTAAACGGAACGCTGTACGTGACTTACCTCAGCGGTGGCAACTATAGGGTGAATGAGTGGGAAGGGGGTGCAGGCATCGGCGGCTCCCCTTATGCGGTTTGTCAGTACATTGATGGCAGGCAGTTGAACCGCAACCGGCTGAAGAGTTTCGTTGCGAACGGCAAGATAGACAGCTTGGATGTTTTTGCAGTGTTGCCAGATACGCCTATACCGGACGTAACTAATGCCGGCCAGGCTGCGGCGAATTTCCCACTATCTGACACAGCCGAGCAAAGCGAAGCGGAACAGTTTACCAATATTGAGGCGCGCGGATTCGCCTTTCGGTTTAACTTTAGCAACGGCGGCGATTTTCAGTCATTCGTGGCGCGCGGAACTCCTAGAACTGAGCGGCGGTAATAGTGCCCAGATACATTGATGAAGGCCAGAGGTTTACACGAGGGGATGAGGATTTTGAGCGGCGGTTGCCCGTTCTTGATCCAATTACAGGGCCGCGAATCGCCGCTCAGGATGTGTCCATTGATGGGCAGATAACGTTTGACGCATTCACGGCAGATCAGAATAACCTTACCCTGCCGAATGGAAATTCTTTCAGGCTATCCACAAACGGCGTGGCGCGAACGATTACAGGTTTTGCTAACGTGGAGGCCGGACGGCGCGTCACTATCTATAACGTTGCAGGCGGCGCAAATATCTCTTTAGCGAATCAATCCGCCAGTTCGACGGCGGAATACAGAATCATTACCGGAACGGTCGGGACTGTGGCGATTCAGCCGGACCGGTGCGCGATTCTTGAATACGATGGCGAGGATACGCGCTGGCGTCTTGTTGCGTATACATGATTCAGATTCAGCCGCTTCGCCAGGATCAATTGCGCCAAGTCGCGGAATGGGAGTTTGGCCCGCAGCCCCCAGATGCCGACTGGGACAGGTACGCGGCTGAAATGAACGCCCCGAAGTGGACACATTATGGGCTATATGTGGACGGGGTTTTCGTGGGCTGTCTCTCCCTTGAAAGAACCGATAGGCAAATGTTGGCTTATCACGTTGTTACTGGCCGTCACAAAGTTCACCCAAATGCGCTTGCTCAAGTTTTACTGAAGACGGCCGGCATTCTATTTCGGCAAGGATTCACGGCGCTGACTGCATGTATACCCCGCAACAAGCGGGCGGCCGCAAAGTTGGCAATCCGTTGCGGAATGAGGGAATTGAGCCACGAGCCAGACTTTCGACATTTCTTACTCACGCCAGCGGATTACAGCGAGTACAGGTCATGACACTTGAAGAACTGATAGAAGAAGCGCGGGAGCGAGTCAGCCGTGATCCGGCTGAGAGAGAAGCAGAACGCCGACAGCAACAAGAGCAGAGGCGGCAGGAACTCACCGCAGACGCGGTGAGCCGAATAGACGTATCCCTGCCAGCCCCTTTGCGGCCATATGTGACTTACGCGGGGCATGATCGAGACGATGGGAGGCCGCAAGAGTGGTTCCCGGTCTTCTTTAAAATCCAAGCGCCGAGATTGGCGCAGATGTCCTTTAATGCCGCGCTAAATCCAGAGCCAAATCCAGACAGGACACTGCGAGTTGATTCTATTCGCGTCGGTGATAAAAAGTTCTCGAATTGGGACGAGGCTATTATCGAAGCCGCCAGGCCACGCATAGGTGAAGAACTGCCCGCCGACACTAAACCGCCCACAAGGAGATAGTTCATGGGAAAAGGCAAGCCAGAGCCTGTCAAAACGCCATTTCAGCAGCAGCAGCAGCAGACGAACACCTACGCGCCGATGGGTATAGCCAGCACGCCGGAAGCGCAGGCGTTTTTGGGTACCCCGCTAGACTTTGGGGATGAGGTAAATATTGATCCCGGCGTGGGCAGGCGCACAGATTTAAGAAGACAGGAAGCCGAAAACCGCTACAACAGCGCTTTCAGCATGGGTGTGCCTCGTATTCTCCGAGAGTCTGCACAAGCAAAAGAACTCCGTGATATAGACTCGCAGGGCGCGGGGGAAGCGGCGAATGCTGAATACATAAAACAGCAGACAAATAACGAGCGGCGACGGGCCATGACGCTGGCGGACTTGCAGCGCAAGCAGACGGTTTTACCGAATATCGTGCAAACCGGCGGCAGCGGTACCTCAAGCGGGTTCAACACACAAGTGTCTCAGCCGCAGCCGTCCATTTGGAATTCCATAATCGGCGGCGCAGCTCAGGTTGGCTCCGCAGCGATACCGTTTATCTAATGTGGTGGACTCTCTTCGTTTCTCTCAATTTGTTGATAACGGTTGGGTCTTGCACTTTCATACCGCAGACGTACCGTAAGGACTACTTCAAATCCCCTAAAGACGCCAGTTGCTATCTGGCGGCACTCTCGCTGCACGGGATATGGGCAATCGCCCTCGTGCAAAGCGCGGTGGCGCCAAGCGTTTTTCCAGACTGGATACGCTTTAGCGGGGCCGCGCTTTTTCTTGCAGGCAACACCCTTGTGATATGGGCGCGGGCTGTGAATCCTTTTTTCACCGTCGGTATCGTTGTCCCGGATTACATCGTAAAAAATGGCCCCTATCATTGGATGAAGCACCCCGGTTTTGTTGGCTTTGCGCTGGCGGCTGACGGAACGTTTTTCCTGCTAGGCGAATGGTGGGCCGCCGTGCCAACCCTGGTTTATCAATGCGTGCTTGGTTACCGGGCATATCTCGAAGATCGCACACTTTCCGTTTACTTCCACAATTACCGATGAAAAAGCTAGACGCGCTTACGCTGTGCATGTTGATTGGCCATCAATGGTGTGGTCAGTGCGCGCGCGGCTGTCCAGTTGTAACGGTAAAGTCTTTCATAGACGAGCTTGTAGGGCATACTGAATTGCTCGCACCATTCGATAAGGGGTTTTATTTCTCCTTGAAATTCAATCAAAAGGGTAATGGTTCGATTGCGAGCTTGTTCGGTGCGAGTGGCCCAACAACAGTTCTCAGGAGAGTATTCGGCATCATTATCTTTCCGTTCCAATGTAAGTCCAGGCGGGCGCGATCCCATGTCCGCGATGAAGTTCCGTATGTTGTGCCAGCGTTCGCATACGGTGACACCTCTGGCTCCGTAGGTGCGGTAGCGCGGGTCTTTTGGGTCATAGCACCTAGCCATCATGTTTCGCCAAGTCGGGTATAGAGGGTTGGATTCACACCCATGTTTAGTGACCGCAATGCTGTGCATGTTCTTGTAGACTTCCTGTAGGCGACAGCCGCAGGAAGTTGTAGTGCCGCTCAGCAGGTAAGCATGCCTGACGCTTTTGAAGTTGCCACAGTCGCAGGCACAACGCCAGTACTTTGTACGTGTTGGCTCGTCGTCGCCAATGACTTCAAGCACTACAAGACGGCCAAAGCGTCTGCTGGTTAAATCGTACGCTTTTGCTTCGCGCTTGTGTTGATTATAGCAGCCGCATGATCGTGTGGCGCCTTTTAAAAGAGAATACGCGTACACTTCCCGCAATGAGCCACACCGGCATTTGCAGACCCAATAATGCTTACGTGTCGCGCTTTTCTCAACAATTGTCAGTCTGCCGAATTTTTGGCCAGCAATAAATGTAGCATTCATGCTGACACATTATCACATTTATCTGTGTATGTGCTATTACGGGGTTCAATTGCGTAAAATATTTCTTCTTGTACTCGCACTGATTTGTGGAACCGTTTCCGCCAAGGCCACCAGCGTAACCATTGGCGCGTCCACAATAACCGGATTCAACAGCGCCAACGCAGGCGCAGATACAAGCGTAACCGGTATATCCGTCACGCTCAGCTCGGCCAGTGTTACCTGTTCAAGTTGTCTCCCGCAGTCCGCCGTCGGCATTGGCGGAATGAAGATCACCTTCAGCACGGGCGTCACTTACACCATATTAAGTGTCGCCAGTCGAAGCGCATTCACGCTCACCACCACCTACGCGGAGACGACGGGAACAGTGACAGCAACCCTGTGGAAGTTCGTCCACCTGCGTATTTACGCCATGCAGAGTTTTACCCCGTTCGGTGAGACGTTTGTGGTGCAAGCGGGTTCGCCGGGTTCGACACAGTGGTATAGGCGATATGGCGTCTCGATAATAAATGATGGCGTTCAAAACATTGCCTACGTCCCTGCCGTTGACGACCTGCCGGCCACAACTGATTCATCGTTTCCAACGGCTCGATACTTCGCGGGGTTCTACACTCAATCCGGCGGGTTCATGCAAGGCTATCCCCAATGCGTGACGGAATTCAAACTGGATTCGACTACGACCCCGACCAGTTGGGCGCAAATCTGCGAGTACAACAGCCCCGCAAATCCAGCGCCGCCAATCCCGACGGACTATTACACCACAACCCAGATAGACGCGCGCTTTCCGTCCTGCACTGCAAGCCAGATGATTTACTATCTGGCTACGGGAAACGTGCAAAACTGCCTGACGCTGGGCGCGGATTTTCAGATTGTCGGCGGGACGCTGAGTTTGGCCGGTACAGCCGGGTATAACCGGATTCAAGAAGAGGGTTCAAACCTTCCCCAAAGAACAACCCTCAACATTGTGGGCACGACCCTTACGGCTGCCGACGATGTGGGGAATACCCGGACGAATATAACTAGCGACGCTGACGTAGACGCCTTGGCCAGTACCTCCACCACAGGTCTGTATAACCGCACCGGATCGGGAACGAGCAACACGATTACTACGTCGGCGGGAGTCGCGGGCGTAATCTCGGACGAAACCGGAAGCGGCGCACTTGTGTTTGGGACTAGCCCGACTATTGGGACACCTGCGATTTCGGGTGGAACACATACAGGGCTTACCAGTTTGGGAATCCGGTCCACAGGTAGCGGGGCTTTCGATTTAACTTTAGCCAACACGGAGAATCTTAGCGCTGGGCGCACGCTTACCCTTACGCTGAACGACGCGGCAAGGACGCTGAATCTAGGTGGCAATCTCACCACTGGGGCGGCGTTCACTACCACACCCGCAAACGCACTCACACTCACCACGACAGGTTCAACTAACGTCACGTTGCCAACAACGGGCACCCTAGCAACGCTGGCCGGAAGTGAGACGTTTACAAATAAGACGCTCACTAGTCCCAAAATCGGCACGGCCATTCTTGACACCAACGGCAATGAGTTATTGAACCTCACTGCGACAGGCTCAGCTGTCAACGAGCTGACGCTAGCGAATGCCGCGACGGCTAACAGCCCGACTGTCAGTGCGAGTGGCAACGATTCCAATATCAATATCACCGTAACCCCGAAAGGTACGGGCAGGTTGGCCGTTGGCACGCCTGGCGCTTCACCTGTCGGTGGAGTGATTGTCAGTCCTGACGCGAGCGGGACGAATACGGCAGGCGCTAATTTGATAGTCGCCGGCGGCCCCGGCACAGGCAACGCAGTTCCGGGGACGGTTGCCGTTCGCTATCCGTTGACTACTGGAAGCGGCACGACGGTTCAATCTTTTTCGTCCAACTTCTACCCTGTCGTTACCAGTATGTTCAATTCGGTCACATCCAAGACCGTTGCGAACACCGTTACAGAGACGACTATATTTGGAACGGCCAGCGCAGGCAGCACGTCAACCATTGAGGCCGGCCTTGCGCGAGTGGGACAGGTTTTTAGAGTTGTAATCAACGTCAATTTCAGCACAACAGGCAATCCCACGGGTAGGCTAAAAATCAAGGTCGGGTCTTCCACTATTGCGGACACTGGGGCAGTGGCGTTTACCACGGCGAATTTGAATGCGCGCGGGCAGATTGTGTGCGATCTCAGCGTGTCAGCGGTAGGGGCCACGGGAAGCGTAGCAACCACATTTCTGACGCTCACCTTTGGAGACTCAACCACGTTTGACGGTGAAAAGACCCTGCGAATGCTGACCGGCGGTGGCGCCCAAACCGTTGACTTGACGGCCGCGCAGGCAATTGACGTAACCTGGCAATGGGGCACGGCTTCAGCTTCTAACACTATCACCGCTGTGTCTTCGAGTATTGAAATTATCCGGTAACAATAATGCCAATCTTTAATCCTCTATTTAACTTGGACGAGGAACGGCGCCGAAAACTGGCAATGGCGCCACCTATAGCATTGCCGCCACCACCTGCGCGCCCGCTGCCGAACATTGCAGAGCCTACCCCGCGTCCATTACGTGCGGCAAACCTGCCGACGGCGGCAATGCCTGGACGTATGCCAGGCATTGCCGCGCCTTCACCGCTACCGGAAACGGTAATACCCGACAATACACCAATGCCTGCGCCCGCCGGAATGGCCGGCAGCATACCCATGCCGCCCACACCTGCTTTCGGGGAAGCGCCGATGAAGACCCGCCCCCACCAAATTGAGGACGCGCGACAAGAACACTTGGGGAAGACACCGGGCAGACTGAAGAGTGGGCTTCTGAATGCGCTTCGTGGGGGGTTGAAAGGACTCGCTACAGGTGGCGGACTTGGCGCGGGGTTAGGTGGCGCCGTAGCTGGTGCGGGATTGGGGGCTATCAATCCGCGTGTCGCGCAAGATATGGACTTCAACGAGCGAGTTAAGCCGAAGATATTGGAACGGTTCGCATACGAGGACGCGGACAGGATGGCCCAGATTGCAGCGGCGAAAGCGGCTGGCGATCAGGCGATGACGCAGGCTCAGCTTGCGAACATTCAAAGCACAATCCAGTCCCGCGCGTCTGGGGATGAAATGGCGCGCGCTAAAGATGAACGCGAGGCCCGCAGGCCGATGATTGTCAGTCCGGGACAGGTGGGATACGACCCGCGAACCCGCGAAAAGACGTTCGAGGTTCCCGCGACACCAAAGCCGCCTACGGAAGCGGACGTTGAGCAGCGATTTTACGAGGAAACCGGCGACACCATTGAAAGTCTATCCCGGAAGAGTCTTGCGGGCCGAATTGAGGCTATCAAGGGACGGTTGACGCCGGACGAGCAGCGGCTTGCTTTTGGCGGGCCAACTGACGCCGATGATCCACAGGCGATTGCTCGTGCCCAGTCTAAGTGGGCAAAGATTCAGGATGACGAATTAAACTCAATCCGCCGTGATACAGCGGCGCGAGTGCGGGCGCAATATCGTAGCCCGCAAACACCGCAACCTGTGGCGCAAGATAGAAGGGGAACCCCGCAGCGCAAAGGCCAGCCCGGACGCCGGGCTATTTCCGTGGCCGAGGCCGCCGAGTTGCTGAAGTAGAATCAATTCTGACGGATTTTCCCCGCGTAATAGCCCGCAAAGCAAAAGCCAGTTAGCGCCGCAACAACCACAAGCAGTTCCCAGTAGGGCCATACTAAAAACAATAGGCCGGCGATTCCCACTATCGGCAGGAATACCTTTAGTCCAACTTTTACGCCTGATCTCATGGCGCGCATTCTCTAATATTTCCACCTATGCCGCAAGATAAAGTAAACAAGTTGACGCAAGCCGAACCTGAACAAATGTCGCTTGACGACTTCCGAGAGAAGGCCCGCGAGCGGTATGGAATCCCTAAGCCACTGTGGGAGAGCTTGAGAAATCAGGAATCGGGGGGCAATGTTGACGCTGTAAGTCCTACAGGGGTTCGGGGAGAATTTCAACTCACGCAGGGAACCGCGCGAGGGATGGGCTTAGACCGTAATGACCCTTTCCACCAAATCGTCGGCGCTGCAAAGAACTTACGAGAAGGTTACGATAAGCATTCCCACTTAAAAGACGAGAACGAAAGGTGGTTGGCGGCTGCCGGTTATTACTATGGCGGGCCGGACGCGGTAAAGTCCGACGGTACGCTGAGCGATAAATCTAAAGACGGACTATCGAATCCGCAGGCGTATGTCACGAAGATTGCGCAGCGCTGGAAAGCGTATAACGACTCGCAAGGGACGCAAGCGGCTCAGCGGCCTACGCAGCAAATGCAGTTCGACTTAAATGAGCCGAAAGCGCCAAAACCTACAGCGATTCAGACTCTGAATCCACGTCAGACCCGCCCAGCTACTTCCCGCGAGCGAAAACTAGCCGCCGATGAAACCGCGCGCAGAAACGCAACGCCCGTCATTGCTAGGATGGTAGAAGACTTTGAAGCGCTGAAGCGTGAGGGTAGCGTTGACGCGGCGCGAAGTGTGGCTCAGAAAATCAAAGCGCAATACGGCAAGTGGATGGAAGTTGGCGAGGGTAACGGCTGGCCATACGTTAAATCGAGGATTGCCGGGTGGAACCCTGTGCAGCCCGGCCAACCCGTTGTCACGCCCGCTTTAGAAGATCGGCTACGGAGTGAGTTCGCGAATAAGTCAACGATTGGGCAGTTAGCCGAACGTGGCGCGGATGCGCTCGCTCGCGGTGGCGGCCAGATTTCAAGAATGGCTAGGCAGACAGCCGGTGCGGGATTTGGAGTTGCACGAGGGCTGAACTCTGGCGACTTTACGCCAGTTGATTTACCGGCGTGGCGAGAAGCTGAAGAACAAAGAATGCGGGTGCTGGAAGAGAGGCGCCAAGTGCGGCCAAGCTCTTTCGCTACCGACGTTGCTGAGGGGGTTATCGAAGCGGTTCCCGCTGCCGCCGGCGCAATTGGCGGAACTATACTCACTGGTGGCGGACTGCCAACAGCAATGGCTATAGGCGGCGGAATGGGCGCCGCTGGCGCAGACTGGCGTAATCCAAAGCGTGCCCTTGTTCAGACGGGCATAGGGGCTGTCGCGCCTATTGTTGGTGGTGTGGCCGGATCCAAGATCGGCGGCGAGGTTGCGAAAAGGCTCGCAAGTCCGGCGGCTCAAGCTGCGGCCCGTGTCGGCGGGGAACTCCTTGGGGGTGGCGCTGGGAATATATTAGGTTCCGGGGCTGAGCAGTTAGCGTTTGAGGGGCGGGTTGATCCACGGGAACTAGCCAAGCAGGGGATTATTGGCGCGGCATTGAACGTTCCGGGCGCAGTGGGGGCGGCGCGGCGCCCTGGTATATTGTCCGCCGCACCTGAAGCCGTCCCCAGTACTGCCGCCCGTCCAGTCATGCCGCCACAGTTGGACGCTCGCCAAGCGACAGACTTGAGCATTCGCCGTGTCATTGATCGTTACACGCAGGAAGTTGACAGGATCAATCGTGCGCCCGGTGATCCGGCGCAGAAGGAGGCGGCGCTTGCTAATGCCCGCCAGGTGTATATCTCGGAACGCCAGGCGGCCCAAGTAGCACAGCCGGCCGCCGAATCTGTGACGCCTGCGCCCGTAGGGGCAACGGAGCAACAGGCGTCCAGCGTCCCGCCGGTAGCAGTGACACCAGAAACCCCACCACTGCCGGCGGGTGTCCGCATTATTCGACAGGGCGAACCGCAGCCGCCGCGCGAGAAGGGGCAGCGACGGATTGCGCTTGATATTGACGGCGAACCCTACTTGGTAGTGTCGCCGGACAAAATCAACGGTAAGGCTGTAGACGAGAACGTCTTGCGGCCAATCGTCGAACAATACCTAAAACCAGTTCCCCCAGCCGCTCAGCCCGTGACGCAACCTGTGACGCAAGGGGCGGGTACTCCACCACCCCAACTTCCACAGCAGCGATTTGCGGCGCGTCCGCTGCCATTGCCGGTAGACTTGCCGCCATACCCGCGCACGCGAGGCGGGGCGATTATTGCCAAGCCGTCCTCGTTGCCGAGTCGCAAGCTCTTACCGCCAGGAAGAATCGAAGACTTGCCGACCGAACAGCTTCCCGCGCGCTCGCAACCGGAGCGTGTACCGTCCGCGCCATTGGCTCAAGAAATGCAGCCTCAGATAGCGCGGCGCACGGCGGAGATACCGCGTGTCCAGCCCGACGCCGTACCTACGCGGCGTATCCAGTATCCAGACGCGCCGCCTACGCAGGAAATGCCAGCGATTCGACAGCGGATAGCAATGGAGGAAGCGCCGACGGCTGAACTGCCAGCGCAGCCCGTACAGCGACGAACGGCGCCAGCCCCACGGCAAGCGCCCGCAATCACGCAGGAACCCACAAACCGCATAGGACCAATTGAAGGCTATGAAGGGGCCGAACTGCCGCGCCGTGTGTCACGCCAACTTGAAGGGCAGCCGGTTGATGCCCAACGGCGTATTCCAGCGCCGCCACGTCCCGCAGGACGCCCGCAAGTACGACTGCAAGGCCGAATGTATTCTGAATTTCCAGCGGACAGGCGCGGAATGATTCAGGAGGGCCGACGTGTGGCCGGTGAGATAGAAGCGGGACGCGGCGAGAAGGGCGAGTTTGGCAAGATAGCTCAGGGAATGTTCAAGAGTGCGTCCGGGCAGCGTTTGCACGGGCAAGATTCGTTCTTCCACGATCCGGCGGTTAAGGGTGCGCTTGGACTCAGCCGCGACGCTGAAATGTCACAAGTGCGTGTTGAGTTGAAGCGTGATATGGCGCGAATGCTGGGCGTGAAGGCTGAAGAAGTGTCGCTAACCCAAGTGAACCCGGAGACGTGGAACAGGTGGGCGCGACAGAAGGGATTACCCGCCGAAGCCGTGGCGAAAATGAAAGCGGCAATTGGGCGGTATCAAGAGGGGGTATTGAATAAGATTGAGAAGACCGCTAAGGCTAAGGCCGAAGAATCACCAGAACGTGTGGGCGAACTGTCAGAGACAAAAGAACAAGAGGCGCTGAAAAACCTAAATGCTGTTATCGCAGACATGGAAGCGCGCGGCGTGCTGAAACCTGAGATTGTGTCAGGGCGTGGCTATAAGCGAGCAATGAAGCAGCACGAAGAGCGAATTGGGCGCGAAATTAAGGGGCAACGTAGACGCGGAATGATGCCCCCCGACATTAAACCCGAAACACCGCAAGAGGTAAAAACACCGGAGACGGGCGCGAAAATAATCCGAAACCAACCCACTGTTAGCGGCGTTAATAAGTTTATGAATAAACAAACTAACGCCGCAACAGGTTTACAAGCTGACGCGCCGAACACCGAAGTCACCGCCGTGCGGGCATTAGCGCGCGTTATCGAGGAAGTCAACCCTCGAAGATTGCCGGGGAAAATAAGAGTGGGCGACATGGAGTCATTCGCCGCCTTAGATCAGGCGCGGGCAATGCGTGAGGGTACACCGGCCAAACTTGAGGAATGGTGGGGGCAGGGGCGCGTATCCGACGACGTTTACAACGCTTTTGCCGAAGATTGGAATAGCCGGGGGCGCTCGTTCAGAATGCCGATAAAGGGCGACTACAACGCGGCCAATGTGGCGAAACTGCGAGAGGCGGCATACGGGACTAAGGGCGGCGACGAAACTAAGGCCAGCACCGCCGAAGCGCCCGACATTGTGGGCCAACTGACAAAACTTGCGCGCACGCCAAGTTCCCCTGTCGAAATTGCCACACTGCGCGCCGAATTCCCGGAAATGTCGAAGGCTGACTTTGACGCGGCAATGACGAAGTTAAACGAAGAGGGGCGGATTGCGCTTCACCGCCACGACCAACCCACTGAGGCCGACCGCGCTGGCGCCGTCAAGATCAAGGACGATTACCACACCGCCGTAACGCTCAGGGGTCAGGCTGGCGCGGCGGCAGAAGCGCCAAAGGCTGAGCATTGGTTGAATTCTCTGTCTGAGGATCAACGCGAACGCACTCACGCGATCATGCGGGATATTGGCGACCAAGTTGAATCCGAACATCGAAGAGAGCTTAAATTGCGACCGCCACAGGGCACAATCGGCGTAGGCGGGGCGGACTTTGACCACATGTTAAAGTCTCAATCCCTAGAGTCTTTCTTGCGTGGGCTGCGTAATGGTTTAACGCCTGACGCGGCATTTGCTCAGGCCAAGCAAGATGCCCGCGAAATAATCAAGAACTGGAATGAAAGGGGCGTGCGCGCACGCGCGGGGGTTCGTAGCAAGGCTGAAATGCACAGATACGAGGGCGCGGCGGACACGTATCTTGCGGATACTTGGCGGCGCGTTCTGAACGCCACGAAGGCGAAGGAAGCGGCGCCAGCGCCGAAGACTGAGCCGGAAGCGCCCGCAATTCCGACGCGTGAACAGCCTTCGGTTATGGATCGAGTTGCTGAAGCGGGCAAACGTGCCGCCGAACGCGAGAAAGCCATTGAGAGTTTCATCGAGCAGCATGGCGAGGTCGGCTTAATGGCACCGTATGACAATGGCCGCGATGGACGCTATGTGATAGTTGCGCCATCAACGAAACCTGGCAAGCAGGGCCAATGGCAGGCAACATTCTTCGATAATGACGGCCCGATTCGTGATACCACCTATTCCGATTATCGCAAATTGCTTTCCGATTTGGGACGCTTCGAGAAGGTTAACGTGGCGCAGGCTCAGACATCCCCGCACCGAGCATCGGTGCCGGCAGAGCAGGCAAAGCCAAGCGTTGCGCCGACTGGGGGCAAGCGCAAGTATCTTATCGCCGGACTGGAACCGGGACAAACAAGAGAGGTTGAGGCTGAGCCAGTTAAAGTCCCTGGATTTGTAAAAGGTTTTGAATTCATTGCCCATCAACAGCAAGTAGGGAATCAGAATCTAACAATAATTTCCGAGGCCACAACGGGCTTGCGAGTAGCCGAAGGGAACACACTTGAACAGGCGATTTCTTTCGCTGCAACAAAGTTGCGGCAAGTAGGCAAGGACGAAGCCTTAAAGCATATTCAATCACGGCCCAAGTTGGCACAGTCCACAGCCGAAGCCCCACCCGCCAAGCGTGGCCGCAAGCCTCGCACAGTCACGCACCCCGACAATGCTATAAACGGCAAGGAAGTCATTGCCGAGACTAAGGACGGGCGCGTAGTCGTCGCCAATCCTGAGAACGAGAGCGGCGTAAGCGTCGTGAAGGATCGCAGCGGGGAATTGGCCAAGCCGATGGAAGGGGCGAAGGGCAAGAAAGCGCCGCCGGGAAAACCGAAACGGGCAAAAACGACCGTCAATAATTACTTGAACGAGCCTGTGGAGATTGGCGGGGAACAGACCACGCGGGGTCGCTTTATTGAAGAGATGAAGGCGCAAGGTGTATCCCAAAAGCAGATTGATGCTTATCTTGTAGGACTTGACCGCGCTGCGCCCGCGAAGCCAGCCGAAGCACCCAAAGGCGAATCCAAGGGCCACATAATGGGCCTCGGCCCCGGCGTGTTTCAGCACTTCTTTGAGCGCAAAGGCACGCCGAAGGCCAACCCGGCGAAGGCCGACGTTGAGGGCGCGAGCTTGGGCCAAGCCGCCGGTAAAGCCCTGACAAGGGCGGGCAACGAAATACGAACCCTGTGGACTTCGGCGGACTTCAGCGCCCCATTGTCACAGGGCGCATTGCTGACTATCGCGCACCCGTTCAAGGGCGTGCAGTCGTTCGGCAAAATGTTCCGCTCACTCAGCCAGGCGCAGTCCGACGCCATAGACGCTGAAATTGCATTCCACCCCCTGCGTCGGCTGGGTGAAGACTCTGGGCTATTCCTTGCCACGTCCGGCAAACTCAAAGGCGACGCTACGGGCGCCGAAGAAGCGTACAGGGGAACACTTAGTAAAGCCCCTGTCATTCGCCACACTGAGCGCGCCTACAGAACCTATCTCGACACCCTGAGACTTTCGACGTGGGAATCGTATGTGAAGGCGCTTCAGGCCGACGGCCACACGTTTGAGAACAACCCGAAGGCGTACAAAGACGCAGCGTCATTCATAAATATCGCCACAGGGCGCGGGCAACTGAAAAGGGGCGGCAAGCTCGAAAAGGCCAGCGACATAATGGGCAGCGTGTTCTTTGCGCCACGCAATATGATCTCCAACTTTCAAGTCCTCGATCCCGTTAGATACGCCAGTCTTGCGCCGGGGGCGCGGAAAATCGTCTTGAAGGACGCATTGAAGGCGTTCGGGGCAATGGTGGGTACGGCAGCCCTACTCAAGGCGGGGGGCGTGAACGTGGGCTTTAACCCCGAGAATGACGACTTTATGATAGCGCGCAACGGAAACACGCGCTATGACTTAACATTCGGCAAGCGCACACAGATTCAGTTCTTGGCCAGAATGGTTATGGGCGCGTATCGGCAGGCGACAGGCGAAGGGAATCTGCCCGGCAAGGCGCCGCTAGACGTGGCCAGCAAGTTCCTGCAAGGCAAACTCTCACCTGTCCTCTCAACCGCCAAGACGTTCTTAACAGGACGCGACTTCAAAGGCGAATCTGTGGCCGACAAGTCAGCAAAACAGATAGCGTGGGAAACTGCTGCGCCTATCCTGTGGCGTGATTTCGTTGAAGCATACCAAGAGGAAGGCAAAGCGGGGGTAGCGAAGACGCTGCCGGCCATTATTGGCGCGCGCGTCAATACCTATCCCGACAGGGCGAAACCCGCATTTCTGAACGTTCCCGACGATTTGCGGGCCGAACAGAAGCGGGCAGGCGAGACACGGCCATTTCTGGAACCCAGAAAGGCGCAGGGGCCGAATGAGAAGGACGAGACGCCAGCGCAGTTTGAGGCAAGGAAGGCGAGAGCCGACGAATGGGTGCAAACTTATGGCGGGCAGCTTGTTGCGTCACGCGGATACAAGTCGGCAGAGCCGGAAATTCAGAAAGCCGCGCGCGCGTATCTGAAGCAGGCAATTGCCGGCCAGTCTGGTGAACAGCGCCCAAGTCTGTATCTGCTGAATCCGGCGCGCATTATGGCTACGGTGCGGGAGAGTGAACGGAGGAAGCAGCGGAAGGCCGCGCGCGCGGGAGGCGGTATATAGGTTTACGCTTGCGTGACGATGGCAGGGATGGTATAAGAATGCCGACTAGAAACTGCTTGTACCACCTGTTTTTTGGTAAACTTTCAGTTGGTATCAGTAGCAAAGGCCGCAAGGGTTCAGCTTGCGGCCTTTGCTTTTACGGCGATCTCTCGCTCTCCTTTCCACAATCTACCAACGCCTCGCGCTATTCCTTACTTACTTCCTTTTGAGACGTAATCACGGCCACGGCGTCGGATGCGCCGTTCTGACGTTAGCTACTGGCTCGTTGCGGTTCACTAGCAGGAATCCAACGATGGCAAGAGCGGCGATTAGGACTGCGGCGACAAGTCTTTTCACCTTCTGCCTCCATTCCTTTGCGCGTTGATGACTGCCGCAGTCTCAATCGCGCGGTCTGCGTTCTTCACCGCCTCGGCTGCAATAGCCT
>Ga0075418_10003175_pt1 | contig 18731 bp, 12 predicted proteins | sample SoiMetdeltSBSDD2_FD_81776 | JGI IMG/M metagenome (GOLD analysis project Ga0075418, IMG submission 81776) | Bulk soil microbial communities from a Populus tree surrounding site in Tennessee, USA - Soil MetaG P. deltoides SBSDD2 | ecosystem: Environmental > Terrestrial > Soil > Tree plantation... | reverse complement strand
GGTGATGCCAGGAGACAACTCGCAGTTGACGATCGAGTTGATAGCGCCGATAGCGATGGAGAAGGGGTTGAGGTTTGCGATCCGGGAAGGCGGGCGCACGGTGGGCGCAGGGACGGTATCAGAAGTGATTGAGTAACGGATTATTTGTTATTGACTATTTGCTATTTGCTATTTGCTATTTCGGTGAATGTAAATCGCAAAGAAAATAGCAAATAACAAATAGAAAATAGCAAATAGTAAATAGGTAGGGTTTATGCCGAGAGACAACATCACGTTACAGTGTACCGAGTGCAAGAGCCGGAACTACACGTCGACTAAGAACAAAAAGACGACGCCGGATCGCCTCGAGTTTAAAAAGTTCTGTAGAAAGTGCAGGAGTCATACTCCGCATAAGGAGCAGAAATAACTATTTGTTTATTTACTATTTGTTATTTGCTATTTGCGACTGACTTTCCAGAAATAGCAAATAGTAAATAGAAAATGATAAATAACAAATAGGTAGGGGTATAGTGTTAGCGGCTAGCACGGCGGTCTCCAAAACCGTAAGGCCGGGTTCGAATCCTGGTACCCCTGCCACATCGTTCCGGCGCGGCAACGCGAGAAGCGCGAGGTAGAGAGGATGAGTCGAGTAACAGATTTTCCAGACGACGAAGAGGAGCAGCGGCGGGAAGAACCGGCCCGCGGCGAAGAAGGCGGCAAAGCGTCATTCAAGCTGCCGAAGCTCTCGCTAACCGAGCGCATCAGAGAGTTTTATCACGCTGTTAAGCTTGAGATGGCCAAGACCACCTGGCCGACTCGCACTGAAGTCTGGAGCACCACGGTCGTCGTGCTGATAGCTATTGTCTTCTTCGGGTTCTATTTGTGGGGAATTGACATGGTTGTGACCGTCGGCTTCCAGGCGTTGGAAAAGGCGATAAGGTAGGCGAAAGGCATATGCCAAGAAACTGGTACATCATTCACACTTACTCGGGCTACGAGAAAAAAGTGAAGGAGTCCCTGCAGTCGCGGATACAGGCCTACGATATGGCTGATCAGATTTCGCAGGTACTTGTGCCTACCGAAACCGTTGTTGAGATGCGCGGATCGAAACGCGTTGAGACTTCGCGAATGTTTTTCCCAGGCTACGTGCTGGTCGAGATCGAGACCGATGAAAAAGGCGAGGTGGGCGAGAAAGTTTGGCACATAATCAAATCCACGCCAAAAGTGACCGGGTTTGTTGGCGGTCAAAAGCCGACTCCGTTGACGCCCGAAGAGGTCGATCAAATCGTGCACCACGTGACCGAGGCTGCTGAGAAGCCAAAGCCGAAACACACGTTCCAGCACAGCGAGCACGTCCGAATTCTCTCGGGCCCGTTTAGCGGATTTACCGGACAGGTTGAAGAGATCAACCCGGACAAGGGCGTGTTGAAAGTTATGGTCACCATCTTTGGCCGGTCGACACCTGTCGAGTTGAATTTTTTGGACGTTGAGAAACTGACGTTCTCGGAAGAAGAATAAAGCAGTTTCTGGTTTCTAGCTTGTGGTTTCTGGTTCGACATTTAATCTAGTAACCAGAAACGAGAAACCAGAAACCCGGAAGAAGAGTATTGAGGGGAGAGTTCAGCGTTACTTTGACGCTGGCTCGCAAAGGACCCACGTATGGCAAAAAAAATAACTGCGTATATAAAGCTTCAAGTTCCATCCGGAAAAGCAAATCCAGCACCTCCAATCGGGCCTGCGCTCGGTCAGCACGGCGTCAACATCATGGAGTTTTGTAAGGCGTTCAACGCCAAGACCGCCAACATAGTGGATATGAATATCCCGGTGGTGATAACGGTCTATGCTGATCGCTCGTTTACCTTCATCACCAAGACGCCGCCAGCCGCCGATTTACTAAAGAAGGCTGCCGGGATCGACAAAGGTTCGGCTAAGCCGAATCGCGACAAGATCGGGCGGGTGACTCGCAAGCAGATCGAGGAGATCGCTCGCACGAAGCTTCCGGATCTGAACACAACGTCGGTTGAGTCGGCGATGCGCACGATCGAAGGGACTGCGCGCAATATGGGACTCGAGGTTGTGGATTAATTCCGCGTTAATGAGGGAGTGGCCGGGGCTTCCAAGCCAGCCACGTTAACTACCTGGGAGAAAAGTATGGCCGGAAAGAAATATCGAGCGGCTGCCGAACAGGTTGATTACGATCGCGCGTATTCGATCGATGAAGCGGTTGAGCTTACGAAAAAGGTTGCTTTCGCGAAGTTTGACGAGACCGTCGAGCTAGGGATGACCTTGGGGGTTGATCCTCGCAAGGCAGATCAACTGGTGCGGGGAACCGTTGTTCTTCCGCACGGTCTCGGCAAATCAAAAAAGGTCATCGTGATTTGTTCGGCGGAGAAGGTCCAGGAGGCCCGCGATGCGGGCGCTGACGAAGTTGGCGGGGACGACATTGTGGCTCGAATAAAGGGCGGTTGGGTTGATTTCGATGCTCTGATCGCCACGCCCGATATGATGCGATCCGTAGGACAGCTCGGCAAGATCCTCGGTCCTCGAGGCCTCATGCCGAACCCGAAGACTGGCACCGTTACCGCTGATGTTGAGCGCGCGGTGCGCGAGACGAAAGCGGGTAAAATCGAGTTCCGCGTGGACAAGACTGGCGTTATACACGCGCCGGTAGGGAAGGTGAGCTTTGACAAGGAACGGCTCTCCGAGAACGCCAAGACATTGATAGACGCAGTGATGCGCGCAAAGCCATCGGCGGCCAAAGGGAAGTACGTCAAAAACGCGACGATTTCGTCGACGATGGGACCCGGGATAAAGCTGAATACCGCGGAGTTTTAAGGGAAAGAATATAGGACCTGTAGGACATCTTGGACCTATATTCTCTTGGAGATTGAACAGTGAAGACAAGAGTTCAAAAAGAAAAAGAGATCGAACTGCTTCATCGCGAGTTTGAGGAATCACCAAACGCGCTTCTGGTCGGATTTCAGGGGATCAGGGTGTCTGCCGACGAGCGGCTGCGACGCGAGCTTCGCCAGGCGAGTATTTCCTACCGCGTGGTAAAGAACACACTCGCGATTCGCGCCTCGGAAGGCACGCCGATCGAGCAGGTGAAGGGTAAGTTTGAGGGCGCCACGGCAGTAGCTCTATCAAAGGATGATCCGGTGGCGCTTGCGAAATTACTCTCGAAGTGGGCAAAAGAGAGTCCGGTGTTTTCGTTCAAGGCGGCAGTAGTCGAAGGCCGGGCCATTGACGTCAAAGACATCGAAGCTCTATCTAACCTGCCGTCGAAGGAAGAGCTGGTTTCGAAGGTGATGTTTTTGATCAACAGCAGCGCGCAGCGGCTGGCGGTTGTGACCGCCGGTGTCGCGCGCAATCTGACGATCGTAATGGATCAAGTTCGAGCCCAAAAGGAGTCTCAGGGCTGAGGTATTGTTATCGAAATCGGGCCGAGCTTGTGGAGGCTCGCGCTCGGTTGTTGAACACTTTGCGCCGCTTGGTAATGTCAGTGCAGCGGCTTGGAAGGCTCGTGGCAGCCGGAGATGCGCCGGGGTTGCGGCCAGCAATGTGAGGCATCGTCAATAGTGCCGCACGCGTGAATGAATCAGGAGGACAGGAAAGTCATGTCAGAGAAGCTACAAGGTATCGTAGATCAGGTGAAAGACCTTACGTTGTTGGAGGCGTCACAGTTAGTCAAGTTGATGGAAGAGACATTTGGTGTATCCGCAGCGGCAGCAGCAGTTGCAGCGGCTCCGGCAGCGGGTGGCGCGGCTGCGGCTCCGGCGGTTGAAGAGAAGGATGAGTTCGACGTTGTGCTCACCGGTATGGCCGATCCTGCCAAAAAGATCGGGATCATCAAAGTGGTCCGCGAGATCACAGCGCTCGGATTGAAGGAAGCCAAGGATCTGGTCGAGGCGGCACCCAAGGCGGTGAAGGAAGGTGCTCCGAAGGACGAGGCCGAGGCTCTCAAGAAGAAATTGACCGATGCCGGAGCAACTGTCGAGCTCAAATAACGTAGGTCCTATAGGTCCTATCCGTTAGGTCTATGCTAAGATAGACATTGAGGTTGACCCGTGGGCGCTTCGTTGGGTAGTATCCGGTCATAGCAACGTATAGGGGCGGCGACGAAAATAAAGTTTATTTGGCGCTCAATAACACGCGAATTTCGCGGTCGGAGGAAGTGTCTTCGGCCGTGCTTCGCATTTGCGCTTCCGAATTGTTTTAGGCTTGCAGTGGGTGTCGAGCGGTCCGGCTTTGAGAGATTTCCTCGCGTGACCTACCCCGTTTTGCGTGGACACACATCTCCAGCGAAGGCTGGGATCAGTGCGGCCTGCTGCAAGCTTCTTCTTCCTACCTGCTAACCGAGGAGAGATATGTCAGCACTAGCAAATACTGGAAACGGCATAGGCCGAGAGCGGTACGACTTTTCCCGGATCAAAACGGCGATCAGAATCCCAAACCTTATCGAGGTCCAACGCCAATCCTACAACCGCTTTCTTCAAATGGATCTGCTTCCCGCGGAACGCGAAAACACCGGCCTCCAAGCCGTGTTCAGATCCGTTTTTCCGATAACTGATTTTCGCGAAACCTCGCAGTTGGAGTTTGTCGAATACTCCATCGGAAACTGGCAGTGTAAGTGCGGGCAGCTTGAAGGGCTCTATCATCTGCGAACCAACTGCCGCTCCTGCGGGACCATTTTGCGAGTAAACCCGTACGCCGCCGAAGAGCAGACTTGTCCGCAGTGCGGGACTTTAAACACCGTCTCGCCCGTACTCTGTGACAATTGCGGCGAACCGGTTACGCTTCAGCACAAACACTCGGAAAAGGAGTGTCAGGAAAAGTCGATGACCTTCGCAGTCCCGCTGAAGGTCAAGATCCGACTCACAGTCTGGGACACCGACGAAGACACCGGTCAGAAATCGATCCGCGATATCAAGGAAGAGGAAGTCTTCTTCGGCGAGATCCCGCTGATGACCGACAACGGAACGTTTATCATCAACGGCACGGAGCGCGTGATAGTGAGTCAGCTCCATCGCTCGCCCGGTGTGTTCTTCGAAAAGGAAAACAACAATACCTATTTTCTCGCGAAGGTTATCCCTTATCGCGGCTCCTGGGTTGAGTTCGAATACGACACCAAGAATCTGCTTTACGTGCGGATCGATCGCAAACGAAAGTTTCTCGGTACGGTCTTTCTGCGCGCGCTCGGTCTGATGGAAAAGGTCGACATCGATCGGGTCGGTACTGATTCGCACCTTGAGGACGAGATCAAGCGTGCGAGCTTCACTGATGCCGAAGTGTTGCGGATGTTCTACACCGCCCAAAAGGCGACTATCAAGGACGGCCAACTCCACTTTGAACCGTCCGAGGGCCTGGTTGGGCTGCATCTTGCCGAGACTGTCGAGGATCGCTCAGGCGAAACGATCGTTCGAGGCGGAGCGCACGCGAAGAAGCTGACAAAGCGCGACATCGATTCACTTCGCAAGGCGAAAATCAAGACCGTGACCGTCGATCCACAAGAGATCGAAGGCGCATTCCTGAATGACGATGTCGTCAATACCGAAACGGGCGAAGTCATCGCGGAAGCGAATACCGAACTCACGTCACGCGAGTGGCAGCAGATAATCGAGTCAGGGGTGAGCCACGCAGAAATAATCTTTCCGGAACGAGACGATGTCGGCGTAGTCGTCAGCCAGACCCTCAAGAAGGATTCCGTCAAGACGCCGCGAGATGCGATCCTCGAGATCTATCGCAAGATGAGGCCCGGCGACCCGCCGACAATCCTCACCGCGTGGAACCTGTTCCGCGGAATGTTTTTCGATGAGCGCAAATTTGATTTCTCGCGCGTAGGCCGGTTGAAAGCCAACATAAAACTCGGAAAGCCCGAGCGCGATCGTTTAGATCAACAGACGCTCTCGACGCGTGATTTCGTCGACGTGATCGCCTATGTGCTCAAAATGCGAAAAGGCATCGGCGACAAAGACGACATCGATCACCTGGGCAATCGACGCGTGCGAGCGGTCGGCGAGCTACTGGAAAACCAGTTCCGCATCGGTCTCGTTCGAATGGAGCGAGCGATCAAAGAAAAAATGTCGATCCATCAGGAGATGCAGACGGCGATGCCTCGCGATCTGATCAACGCGAAGCCGGTGACCGCCGCTGTTAGAGAATTCTTTGGGTCGTCGCAACTGTCTCAGTTTATGGATCAGACCAATCCGCTTTCGGAGATCACCCACAAACGCCGGCTATCGGCGCTTGGGCCGGGCGGGTTATCCCGAGAACGAGCGGGATTCGAAGTGCGCGACGTCCATCCGACGCACTACGGGCGAATCTGTCCGATCGAGACCCCTGAAGGTCCGAACATCGGATTGATCTCGTCGCTGTCCTGTTTCGCGCGGATCAATGAGTTTGGCTTTATCGAATCACCCTATCGCAAGGTTGAGAACGGCCGAGTCATTGATTACGTCCGAATCTTGTCCGCCGGCGATAGCGAACACAACGCAAGCGATCATTTGCCGAGAGAACAGGTTGATCGAGCTAACAAGAAACTCTCCTCGGCCAGTCAACAGCCCGCCGATTACGAGCCGTATCCGTTTTATCTTTCCGCGTGGGAGGAAGACCGGTATACCATCGGCCAGGCATCTGTCGAGGTCGATAAACAGGGACACATCGTTCAGGAACGAACCTGGTCAAGAAAGGCCGGCGAGTTTAAGTTCTCGGAACCGTCAGAGCTCGACTTTATCGACGTAAGCCCGAAACAGCTTGTATCGGTCGCCGCGTCGCTGATTCCGTTCCTTGAGAACGATGACGCAAACCGGGCGTTGATGGGTTCCAACATGCAACGACAATCGGTCCCGCTGCTGCGTGCCGAAGCGCCGCTGGTGGGGACCGGTATGGAAAAGGTCACCGCGCAGGATTCCGGCGCCGTGGTCATTGCCCGACGCGATGGCGTGGTAGACTCCGTGGACTCCGAGCGAATTATCATTCGCGCCGAGCACGGGATCGCCGGCGGAACAACCTCGCGCGAGATCAACGCCGATATCTATCAGCTAACCAAGTTCAAGCGTTCGAATCAGAACACTTGTATCAATCAAAAACCGATCGTCCGTGAGGGCCGAGCAGTAAAGAAGGGCGATGTAATTGCCGACGGACCCTGCACCAATCAGGGCGAACTGGCGCTCGGGCGCAACGTGCTCGTCGCGTTTATGCCGTGGCGCGGGTACAACTTCGAAGACGCGATTCTGGTGTCCGAGAAGCTGGTAAAAGAAGACTCGTTCACGTCGATTCACATCGAGGAGCTCGAGGTCGAGGCCCGAGATACCAAACTCGGACCGGAGGAAATAACTCGGGACATTCCGAACGTTTCCGAATCGGCGCTTCGCGATTTGGACGATTCGGGAATCATTCGGATCGGCGCCCAGGTCAAACCGGGATCGATACTGGTCGGCAAAGTAACGCCGAAAGGTGAGACCCAACTTACCGCCGAAGAGAAGTTGCTTCGCGCGATCTTCGGTGAGAAGGCCGGTGACGTTCGCGACGCCAGCCTAACGTGTCCCCCGGGTATCGACGGCACCGTGGTGGATGTAAAGGTGTTTACTCGGAAGGGCGCTGAAAAGGACGAGCGATCGCTTTCGATCGAGCGAGCCGAAGAAGAAAAGCTGGAAAAGAACGTCAGGGATGAGGTTCGAATTCTTGAAGATGAACGCAACAAGAGAATCTTTGAGTTGCTGGATGGCCAACGGCTGGCCGACGACCTGACTTACAAGAACAAGAAGCTGTTGCCGAAGGGTACAAAACTGTCGCTCGAGGACCTTCAGCAGCTCGAGATCGGGGCTTTGCGCAAGATCGAAGTAGCCAGTTCGCGAATCGATGTTCAGTCGGAAATCGCCGATATCGAGCGGCGAACCGAACGGCAGGTCAAGGTGCAACAGCAGCTTCACCACGAGAACATCGAAAAACTCAAGAAGGGCGATGAGCTTCCTCCGGGCGTCATCAAGATGGTCAAGGTTTTCATCGCGATGAAACGCAAGCTGTCGGTTGGCGACAAGATGGCTGGTCGTCACGGCAACAAGGGGGTCATTGCGAGGATTCTTCCGGAAGAAGAGATGCCTTACCTTCCGGATGGAACGCCGGTAGAGATCGTTTTGAATCCGCTGGGCGTCCCGTCGCGCATGAACGTCGGCCAGATTCTGGAGACCCACCTTGGATGGGCGTCGAGACAAATCGGCCAGACAATCGGTGAGTTGATCGCCGACGGAACCAAAGTCGACGCAATACGGAAAATCTATCGCGATGTCTTTCCCGGTTCCGAGTGGCAGGACAGAATCACGGCGATGACCGACGACCAGCTGGTCGAGGACGCCCGGACCATTGTCGAGGGAATTCCATACGCGTCGCCGGTGTTTGACGGCGCGCGCGAATCGGAGATCAAGAAGCTGCTGGAATATGCCGGGCTACCCACCTCGGGAAAAACGGTCCTCTTCGATGGCATGAGCGGAGACCCATTCGAACAGAAGGTCACTGTTGGCTACATCTATATGATGAAGCTCTCGCACCTGGTCGACGACAAGATCCACGCTCGGTCAATCGGACCGTACTCGTTGATCACCCAGCAACCGCTTGGAGGCAAGGCTCAGTTCGGCGGCCAGCGCTTCGGAGAAATGGAAGTGTGGGCGCTGGAAGCGTATGGGGCCGCGCACATCCTGCAAGAGCTGCTTACCGCCAAATCGGATGACGTAGCAGGCAGATCAAAGATCTACGAAGCCATAGTTAAAGGTGAGGCGGACTTCGATCCGGGAGTGCCCGAGTCGTTCAACGTTCTGATTCGCGAGCTGCAATCGCTGTGTCTCGACGTTGAGCTGATGCGACGCCCGGAGGAAGTTGAAGAAGTGGTAGCGGAATAGGGAACCCGTTCCGGGTTCCTGGTTCGAAGTTCAGGGTTTGACCACTCGCACGGTCCAACCCTGAACGCTGAACCCTGAACCCTGAACCTTTCAACATAGGAAGGTAACCAAGATATGTTTAGGACACATCAAGAGAGAACGAGCCTGGCACCTGACTTTGAAGCGATAAGAATAAGTCTCGCCTCACCCGAGAAGATTCTGGGGTGGTCGCATGGCGAAGTTACCAAGCCGGAGACTATTAACTATCGGACTTTCAAGCCCGAACGCGACGGGCTTTTCTGCGCGAAAATATTTGGCCCGGTCACCGACTGGGAGTGCCTGTGCGGAAAATACAAAAGGATGAAGCACCGCGGCGTGGTGTGCGACAAGTGCGGGGTCGAGGTTACTCAGTCAAAGGTTCGACGCGAACGCCTTGGCCATATCAAACTCGCAAGTCCGTGCTCGCACGTCTGGTTTTTCAAGGGACTACCCTCGCGCATCGGGCACCTTCTCGACATCCCACTGCGAGAGCTCGAAAAAGTACTCTACTTCGAGTCTTATATCGTGATCGATCCGGGAGACGTTCCCGAACTGAAAGAGCGAGAGCTCCTTCCGGATGACCGCTACCGTCAGCTCATGCAGGAGTTCCCCGGCCGCTTTCTGGCAAAGATGGGCGCCGAGGCTATCAAGGAGCTGCTCCACAAGGTGGATGTCGAGGAGCTTGCGGTCGAGATGCGCGCAAAGATGAAGGACGAGACTTCACAGCAGAAGAAGCTGAAGTACTCCAAACGGCTCAAGGTTGTCGACGCGTTTCGCCGCTCGGGAAATCACCCCGACTGGATGATCCTGGATGTAATTCCAGTGATTCCACCTGAGCTGCGTCCTCTTGTTCCGCTGGATGGCGGCCGGTTTGCGACGAGCGACCTTAACGATCTTTATCGACGAGTCATCAATCGCAACAATCGTTTGTCGAAGCTGATCGAGTTGAAGGCTCCTGAAGTGATCGTGCGAAATGAGAAGCGCATGCTTCAGGAAGCTGTGGATGCATTGTTTGATAACGGGCGCCGCGGGCGCGTGTTGCGGGGCGCAAATAATCGTCCGCTCAAATCGCTTTCGGATACGCTCAAAGGCAAACAGGGACGCTTTCGTCAGAACCTTCTTGGCAAGCGCGTGGACTACTCGGGCCGCTCGGTCATCGTGGTGGGGCCGGAGCTTAAGCTGCATCAATGCGGGCTGCCGAAGAAAATGGCCCTCGAGCTGTTCAAACCATTTATCTACAACCTGCTCGAAAAGAAGCAGTATGCCGCAACGATCAAACAGGCAAAGGAAATGGTTGAGCGGCAGGAGCCGGTTGTTTGGGATATTCTCGAAGAGGTAATTCGCGAACACCCGGTGCTCTTGAACCGGGCGCCGACGCTTCATCGACTTGGCATCCAGGCTTTTGAACCGGTGCTGGTCGAAGGAAAGGCGATCAAGATTCACCCGCTGGTTTGCACCGCGTTCAACGCGGACTTCGACGGCGATCAGATGGCGGTCCACATTCCGCTCTCTCCCGAAGCCCAGGTCGAAGCAAGCGTGTTGATGCTGGCTTCAAACAATATTCTTTCACCAGCGAACGGCCAGCCGATCGCCGTCCCGACCCAGGACATCGTACTGGGATGCTACTATCTGACCAAAGACAAGAAGGACGACAAATTCGCGGGCCGCAAGTTCGCAGCCGGCGACGAAGTATTGCTGGCTCTAGACGCTGGTGAAGTTCACACCCAGACCCCGATCAAGCTTCTTTTTTCGGGCGACATCATCGATCTCGAGCACGAGCGCGACGATCAGGATGTGATCCGAGGCACGGTTCGATCGCTTAAGAACCGAGTCATCGACACAACGGTCGGCCGGGTTATTTTTAACGAGCACATGCCCGGTGGAATGCCGTTCGTCAACGGTACGCTGAAGAAAAAGGGTTTGACTTCGCTGGTCAACTATTGCCACTTGCGTCTCGGGCACGCCGAAACCGTTAAAATGCTCGACAAGGTAAAAGACCTTGGATTCCTGTTTGCCACAAAAGCCGGTATCTCGATCGGCGTCGACGATCTTGTGACGCCCCCGGCCAAAGCGGAGCTGGTTCAACAGGCAAACCGGGATGTCGTATCGGTGGAGAATCAGTACAAGGAAGGAATCATCACCAACGGCGAACGCTACAACAAGGTTATCGCCATCTGGTCGGAAGTAACCGAGAAGGTTGCCGAGGCGATGTTCACCGAGATGAACCGCAGCGAGCAGGAATCGGGCGAGATGAATCCCATTCTGATCATGGCCGACTCCGGCGCTCGAGGTTCGAAGCAACAGATTCGGCAGCTTGCCGGTATGCGAGGATTGATGGCAAAGCCGTCAGGCGAAATCATCGAGACCCCGATTCGCGCGAACTTCCGCGAAGGTTTGAACGTGCTTCAATACTTCATCTCGACGCACGGAGCGCGAAAGGGATTGGCGGACACCGCGCTCAAGACCGCGGACTCGGGGTATCTGACCCGGCGTCTGGTGGACGTGGCCCAGGATGTAATCGTCAGCGAGCCCGATTGTGGAACAATCAAAGGAATTTGGGCGACGGCGATTATCGAAGGCGGCGAGGAGATCGAATCGCTGCGTGACCGAATCATCGGTCGTGTGGTGCTGGATGACGTTCGCGATCCGATTACCGGCGAGGTAATCGTCGAGTCAAACGAAGAAATCACCGAGGACCTGGCTGGAATGATCCAGATCGCCGGCGGAATTGAGCGGGTGCGCATCCGCTCGGTGCTGACCTGCGAGTCGCGTCGCGGTGTCTGTATCAAGTGCTACGGCCGCAACCTCGCCACGGGTCGCATGGTGGAGCTTGGTGAGGCGGTGGGTGTCATCGCCGCGCAGTCTATCGGCGAGCCCGGCACGCAGCTCACGATGAGAACGTTCCATATCGGCGGCGTCGCCGGCGGAGTCAGCGAAATCACCAAGCACGAAGCGATCGCTTCGGGCACCGTCAAGTTCGAGGAGTTGAAAACGGTTCGCAACCGCGAGGGCGATCTGGTGGCGATGAACCGCAACGGTATCATCGCGTTGATCGATGAGCGCGGCCGCGAACTAAAGCGCTATCAAATCAACTACGGGGCGACGCTTAAAGTTGCCGACGGTCAGAGCGTCGAAGAAGGCCAGGAGCTCGCGGAGTGGGATCCGTTTACATTCGCGATCCTTACCGAAGAGGCAGGCACTGTAACCTTCAAGGATCTCATCGAGGGCGTGACCGTTCGCGAAGAGGTCGACGAAGTGACCGGTCTGTCGCACCTGGTGGTTATCGATTCACCCGATGAGAAGCGCCAGCCCAGAATCGAGATCCGGGACGACAAAAACAAGGTATTGAAGACTTACCAGATGCCGGTACGCGCCAATCTGCTGGTCGTCGACTATGAAGATTGGAAGAAAAAGCGCGGCGCCGGGGCATCCAAGTCTCAAGAGGAAAAGGAGCATCTGCGTGTCGCGCCGGGCGATATCATCGCCAAGATCCCGCGTGAGACTACAAAGACCAAGGACATCACCGGAGGTCTGCCGCGAGTTGTCGAGCTGTTTGAGGCTCGCAAACCGCGCGAAACGGCGGTGATGACCGAGATCGACGGCGTGGTGAAATTCGGCCCGATTCTTAAGGGGCTCCGCCGCGTCATAGTTGAAGCTCCCGACGGCGAGAAACGTGAATACTCGATTCCTCGCGGCGTGCACATAAACGTGCAGGAGGAGGACTGGGTAAGGGCAGGCGAGCCTCTGATGGACGGCCCGCTGAATCCTCACGATATCCTGGCCGTGCGTGGTATCGAAGAGCTTCAGCGTTATCTTGTGAATGAAATTCAAGAGGTCTACCGTCTGCAGGGCGTCAACATCAATGACAAACACATCGAAGTTATCGTTCGACAGATGCTTCGATGGGTGCGAGTCAAAGACGTCGGCGATACCGAGTTCCTGCTCGAGGACATGGTCGATCGATTCCGCTTCCAGGATGAGAACGATCGGGTTATTTCGGAGGACGGCACTCCTGCATCAATGGAGCCGCTGCTTCTGGGAATCACCAAGGCTTCACTGTCAACCGAGTCATTCATCTCGGCTGCATCGTTCCAGGAAACCACGCGAGTGCTTACCGAAGCCGCAATCAGCGGCAAGGTAGACTACCTGCGCGGGCTTAAGGAGAACGTGATCATGGGGCGGCTGATTCCTGCCGGGACCGGTATGGAGTACTACCGCAACATCAAGCTCGAGCCGGATCAGACGGTTGAGGAGGCCGAAGAGTTCGAAGCAGGAGAGATTCCTGCCGCCGAAGATATCAAGGCCGAAGCTAAGGAAGTCGGCGACTAGGATAGGACAATCAGACAGTTAGAAAGCCGAGGGATGGATCGACCCGTGTGGGGTTTCCATCCCTCGTTGTTTTACTGCACTCCCGCGGCGAGAGCGACGTAGCTTGATTCGAAATAACAGTCGCAGGTATGTCAAACTTCATGGGTTGGTGTGGAGTGTTGTTCTGGCGAGCATGGCCAATTTGGGAATCTGGATGGTTATGAAACTAGCAATGTAAGTAGCAGCCTATTACGAACTCTTTCTGACGCGGACACTCAAGGCACTACGACCTGTCTGTTTGCAGTCGACTATTGGATCGAGACGGCTGCCGCCAGGTCGGTCTGGGGTGTAAACGTTCCAGTAGATAGATCTGCGATCCACTCGGCGTTCTTATGAACGTCATCGACCTCCTGGTATGAAAAAGCCAGAACAACCTTCGTTTTACTTCCTTTGATTGGACGTACGACCCAACCCTGATACGCAACAAGATTTTTGACGCGTCGCGCCGTTTCTAAGTCTCGTATTAGGCGAGCATCGATTGTAAGTCCCGGTTCGTTGGATTGCGTCTTACGCAGCTTTTCAAGGGCCGCAAGAACCGTTTTGGGTTCGGCCTGGTTGGAGTAGACCATCGGAACTATAAAAATATAAGCGCCCACACTCAGCAGCGCCACAACCGCGGCGACGCTGAGAACCGAAGCGCGGAATCTTCGCGGTGGTTTCCCCGGCCGCTTGGTGCGCTGATTCGTGGATCTCCGGCTGACTTCCTTGTTGTTTTTGGCCGTGAACGAGGCTCTCTTGATCGGTGCGGTCGGTTTAGGCAAGCCGGGGAGAGATTCTGCTGGTTTCTCCTCGGCGGAAGTGAATCCGCGTTTTGGTTTGGGCAAGCTGCAATAAGAGCAATAGAGTGCTTCGTTTGGCACCTCAGTTCCGCAACGTGGACACGACAACGCCATGACAAATCTCCTCAATGAGTTTGAGTATCTATAAGCACTTGATAGGCCAGTGCGAGTTCCCGATAATTCTGTCAATTTAGAGCCTTCATGATTTTTTCTGTGGTGAATGGCCCAAAAATGGACAACATTTTTTGTTAGCGGTGATAAAAATTGTCAGCAGCGAGGTCGTTGCGCGCTGACAAGCTTGAGGTGGACTGCATGGGACCTGAACTGCCACCGATCGAGGAAATCGAGGGTTAGGATTGTCGCTGCTGGGGTTGACAAGCATCTATCGCGTCGGTATAGTTCGTCGTTTGGAACATGGCGCTTTTTTGGTTCTGGCATGCGGAGGCGCCCTGTTGATTGAACCGGACGCGGAATAAACGTTATTGTGGCGTAAAAGGAAGCCGGATCAACACCGGCATTCCCGAATTCAATACTAATGTTGTCCTGGGATCACGCCACAGAGAAGTTTGGCCTGGGGAGGCCGAATCCGCAGCTACTTTTCAGAACATCCCCGCAAAATACGAAGATAAGCCCGGCATAGAACGGACGCGGGATAGTTACAGCGAACCTGCGGCCTGATCCTGCCGGGAATTACAAGCGATTGGGCTCAAGAGGTGGGCAAAGCCCGAGGACTCTGAGCCTGAGCACGATTGAGAGGAGTCTATAGGTGCCGACACTTAATCAGTTGGTCCGCAAGGGTCGGGTGAATGTCAAGTACAAGACATCGAGTCCGGCGTTGAATTCAAGCCCGCAAAAACGCGGCGTTTGCACGAGGGTCTATACGCAGACGCCTAAGAAGCCGAATTCGGCCCTGCGCAAAGTGGCGCGCGTTCGTCTGACGAACGGGATTGAAGTCACCACGTATATCCCGGGGATCGGGCACAATCTGCAGGAGCACTCGATCGTGTTGATCCGCGGCGGCCGCGTTAAGGACCTGCCGGGAGTTCGATACCACGTAGTTCGTGGGACGCTGGACGCTGTCGGCGTTCAAGGGCGCAAACAGAGCCGGTCCAAGTATGGCGCGAAGAGGCCGAAGGAAGCGGCTCCGGCTAAGAAATAAAGGACGTGATGCGTGATACGTGATGCGTGACTGAAAGGCACCCATCACGCATCACGTATCACGCATCACGGAAGGATTATGCCAAGAAGAAGAGTTGCAGCCAAGCGCGAGGTTCTGCCGGACCCCCTATACAACTCGACAATGGTGACCAGGTTCATCAACTCGCTGATGTGGGAGGGCCGGAAGTCTGTTGCCGAAGGAATATTTTACGGCGCGATGAGACAGATTCACGAGAAGACTCAAGAAGATCCGCTTAAGACGTTTAAGAAGGCGATCGATAACGTAAAACCGCGAGTCGAGGTCAAGTCTCGCCGGGTTGGCGGCTCAACCTATCAGGTTCCCATCGAGGTCGATCAGAAATCGCGCGGTAACAGTTTAGCAATCAGATGGGTGATCAGTTACGCGCGCGGACGCGGCGAGAAAACGATGACTGATCGTCTAGCCGGCGAGATTCTGGATGCGGCCAACAACCGCGGCAATGCAGTAAAGAAGAAAGACGATACCCACCGAATGGCAGATGCCAACAAGGCGTTTGCGCATTACAGGTGGTAACAGCTTTATAGGTCAGATATATCCGTTAGGTCCCATATTTTTTTATGTCCAGGCAAGCACCATTACAACGTTTCCGCAACATCGGGATCATGGCCCACATCGATGCCGGAAAGACCACGACGACTGAGCGCGTTCTCTATTACACGGGCGTCTCTTATAAGATCGGCGAGGTCCACGAAGGCACGGCGGTGATGGACTGGATGGAGCAGGAACAGGAGCGCGGCATAACAATCACGTCGGCGGCAACGACGTGTTTTTGGCCGCGGGATGGTGAGGACTACCGCATCAACATAATCGACACTCCCGGTCACGTGGACTTTACGATCGAAGTTGAGCGCTCGCTGCGCGTACTCGACGGTGCGGTCGCGGTTTTCGACGCGGTTGCCGGTGTACAGCCCCAGTCTGAAACCGTTTGGCGTCAAGCCGACAAGTACAACGTCCCGCGAATCGCCTTCATGAATAAGATGGATCGGCCGGGCGCTGACTTCAATCACGCGATCCAGACCATGCGCGACCGGCTGAGCGCCAATCCAGTGGCAATCCAGTATCCGATCGGCGCCGAAGACCAGTTCCGTGGGGTGATCGATCTGATAACGATGCGCGCGATTCTGTACAACGTCGAGGATAAGGGCGCCGAGCCGGACGTCGTTGACATACCGGAGGAACTCAGCGCCGAAGCGATAGCCGCGCGTGACAAGATGATCGAAGCGCTCGCCGATGCGGACGACCAGATCGCAGAAAAATATCTAGCAGGCGAAAAGGTTACCGACGAAGAAATTCGAGCGGCGCTTCGCCGAGAAACAATAGCGCTCAAACTGGTGCCGGTAGTTGCTGGTTCGGCGTTTAAGAATAAGGGCGTTCAACCGCTTCTTGACGCCGTTGTCGATTTCCTCCCCAGTCCTCTCGATGTGCCTGCGGTTATGGGTACGAACCCGAAGAAGGGAATCGAGGAAGAGCGGCCACCCGATCCCAAAGCGCCGTTCTCCGGGTTGGTGTTCAAGATCATGGCCGACAAGCACGTCGGGCAGTTGTCGTTTGTAAGGATCTATTCGGGGACTCTGAAGTCCGGCTCGTACACCTTGAATTCCACAAGGGGCTCGAAAGAGCGGGTCGGCCGCATCATGTGCATGCACGCTAACAAACGCGAAGATGTTGAGCAGGCTACCGCGGGCGAGATCGTCGCGGTGGCTGGCCTCAAACAGGTCACCACCGGCGATACGATCTGCGAAGAGTCCCGCCCAATCGTGCTCGAAGCTCTCGAATTCCCCGCGCCAGTCATATCCCAGGCAATCGAACCCAAGACAAGGCAAGATCAAGAAAAGCTAGGCATCGGTCTTCAGCGTCTCGCGGCTGAAGATCCGAGCTTCAAGGTGGCAACCGATCAAGAGACCGGGCAGACGATCATCAGCGGTATGGGCGAGCTTCACCTGGAAATCATCGTCGATCGCTTGAAGCGAGAGTTCGGAGTCGATGCGAATGTCGGGCGTCCGCAGGTTGCGTACCGAGAGACTATACGGAAAGCCGCGGAAGGGGTCGGGAAGTTTGTTCGACAAACGGGCGGACGCGGCCAGTACGGCCACGCCGAAGTCAGGATCGAACCGGCCGAACCCGGCACTGGATACGAATTTGTCAACGCTATCGTCGGAGGCGTCATACCGCGCGAATACATAAAGCCCGTTGGCGAAGGGATCAGGGAAGCGATGGAGGGCGGTGTTCTTGCGGGCTACGAGTTGGTCGACGTCAAGGCAACGCTCCACTACGGCAGTTACCACGAGGTTGACTCCTCGGAAATGGCGTTCAAGATAGCAGGGTCGATGGCATTCAAAGACGCAGCTAAGAAGGCCGATCCTGTTCTCCTTGAGCCCATAATGAAAGTCGAGGTTGTCGCCCCTGAAGAGTACATGGGCTCAATCACCGGAGATATCAACTCGAGACGCGGCCGAATCGAAAGCATGGCGGCGAGGCCGGGTACGCAGGTTATTACCGCGCTGGTGCCGCTGTCTGAGATGTTTGGGTATTCAACCGATATGCGCTCTATGACGCAGGGCCGCGCGACTTACACGATGCATTTTCATCGTTACGAAGAGGCGCCGCGCAGCGTACGCGAAGAAATAATAGCCAAGGTACAAGGCACTGCGAGGTAATTATTTTTCCATCTCGGGCGGGCGCACAAACAGCGCTCGCGGAAAAAAGGAGCTAGACAACTATGGCAAAGGAAAAATTTGACCGTTCAAAACCGCACGTAAACGTGGGAACGATCGGACACATCGACCACGGGAAGACGACGTTGACGGCGGCGATCACGAAAGTACTGGCAAAGAACAACCCGAAGATTCAGTTTCGATCATTTGATTCGATCGACAATGCGCCGGAAGAGAAGGCGCGAGGGATCACGATCGCGACAGCGCACGTGGAATACGAGACAAAGAATCGGCACTACGCGCACGTGGATTGTCCAGGGCACGCGGATTACATCAAGAACATGATCACCGGGGCGGCGCAGATGGACGGAGCGATCCTGGTGGTGGCGGCTACGGACGGGCCGATGCCGCAGACGCGAGAGCACATCCTGTTGGCGAGACAGGTGGGAGTGCCGGCGATGGTGGTGTTCATGAATAAGGTAGACGCGGTGGATGATGCGGAGCTGTTGGATCTGGTGGAGCTGGAAGTGAGAGAGCTGCTGACGAGCTACGGGTTTCCTGGAGATGAGATACCGATCGTAAGAGGGAGCGCGTTGCAGGCGTTGAACGGGGAGGGAGATGGAGAGAAGGGAGTAGATGAGCTGATGGAAGCGGTGGACAGCTACATCCCGCAGCCTGCGAGGGAGATTGATAAGCCGTTTTTGATGCCGGTAGAGGATATCTTTTCGATATCGGGAAGAGGAACGGTAGCGACGGGGCGAATCGAGAGGGGCCAGGTAAAGGTAGGAGAGGAAGTAGAGATAATCGGGATCAAGGACACGAGGAAGTCGGTGGTGACGGG
>Ga0075418_10003174_pt1 | contig 18731 bp, 18 predicted proteins | sample SoiMetdeltSBSDD2_FD_81776 | JGI IMG/M metagenome (GOLD analysis project Ga0075418, IMG submission 81776) | Bulk soil microbial communities from a Populus tree surrounding site in Tennessee, USA - Soil MetaG P. deltoides SBSDD2 | ecosystem: Environmental > Terrestrial > Soil > Tree plantation... | reverse complement strand
TGAAGGTCTACAACATGCGCGAGGTGGACGAGCTCGTCTACCTCGACATCACCGCGACCAGCGACGGACGGCCGCCCGACTTCGAGACCGTCGACGATCTCGCCGACGAGTGCTTCATGCCGCTGACGGTCGGCGGCGGCGTCCGGACGCTCGAGCACGTGCGGCGGCTGCTCAAGGTGGGGGCGGACAAGGTCGCCGTCAATACCGCCGCAGTGGAGCAGCCGGCTCTGATTCGCGAGATCGCCGATCGCTTCGGGTCGCAGTGCGTGGTGGTGTCGATCGACGCGCGGCGCCGGGCCGACGGCAGGTACGAGTCGTACACGCACGCGGGACGGCAGCCCGTCGGCAAGGATCCGGCCGTGCTCGCGAATGACGCGGAGGCGATGGGGGCGGGCGAGATTCTCCTGACGTCGATCGACCGAGACGGCACGCTGCAGGGCTACGACGTCGAGCTCACGCGCCTGGTGTGTGACGCCGTCTCCATCCCGGTCATCGCCTCGGGCGGCGCCGGGACCTACGCCCACATGGCCGACGTTCTCCGCGACGGTCGGGCGTCGGCGGTGGCGGCGGCGAGCATGTACCACTTCACGGAACAGACGCCCCTCGCGGCCAAGCAGTACCTGCGCGAGGCTGGATTTTCGGTGCGGCTGTGAGCGCGGGGAATCGCGCCGGAACGCCGCAGGATGCGGCGCGGCTCGAGGCCTTGTGGTCCGGTGAGTTCGGCGACGCCTACACCGAGCGCAACGCGGCGGCCGGCGACGAGCGGCGCCGTTTCTGGCGCGCGACGCTCGACGAGTTCCCGGCCTCACGCGTCCTGGAAGTGGGCTGCAACCTCGGTGCGAACCTCCGCTGGATCGCCGGGGAGGGCGCGCTCGACGCCGCCTGCGGCGTCGACGTGAACCTGCATGCGCTCGGCCGGCTTCGCCGCGCGGTGCCCGCGGCCAGACCGGTGGCTGCCGCTGCGCTCGACCTGCCGTTCGGCGACCGCGCGTTCGATCTGGTGTTCACGGTCGGGGTGCTCATCCACCAGCCGCCCGCGGCGCTGCCGGGGGTGATGGCAGAGATCGTGCGCTGTTCGCGGCGCTTCGTCATATGCGGCGAGTACTACGCGCCGGAGCCCACCGAGGTCGCGTACCGGGGCCAGACGGGCGCCCTGTTCAAGCGGGATTTCGGCGGCCTGTACCGGCAGCTCTTTCCCGGCCTCGCGCTGCGCAAGCAACAGTTTCTCTCGACGGCGGACGGCTGGGACGACGTCACGTTCTGGATGTTCGAGAAGGTCGGTGGATGAGGCGCGTCATCGTCGTCCAGGCCCGCACGACGTCGAGTCGGTTGCCGCGCAAGGTCCTGGCCGACGTCGCGGGCCGGCCGATGCTCGCCCAGCAACTGCGCCGGCTCGCCGCCTGCCGCCTGGCTGACGAGATCGTCGTCGCGACCACCGTCAACGTCACCGACGACCCGGTCGCGGCAGTGGCGCGCGAGGAGGGTGCCCGCTGGTTCCGCGGCAGCGAGACCGATGTCCTCGAGCGCTATGTCGGCGCCGCCCGCGAGGCGCGCGCCGACGTGGTCGTACGGATCACCGCCGACTGTCCGCTGATCGATCCGGAAGTGAGCGACCGGGTCATCGCCACCCTCTCTGGTGAGCCTGGGCGCTGGGACTACGTCTCGAACGTCGTCCCGACGCGGACCTTTCCCCGGGGCCTCGACACGGAAGCGCTGTTCGCCGACACGCTCGAGCGCGTCCATCGGATGGCGCACTCCCAAGCGGCGCGCGAGCACGTGACGCCCTTCATCTATCAGGAGCGTCCGGACCTCTTCTCGATCGGGTCGGTGACCGACCGAGAGGACAACTCCGATCTCCGCTGGACCGTGGACACCTCGATCGACCTCGAGCTCGTGCGCCGGCTCTATGCCGCGCTCGGAATCGGCGAGCGCACCGTCAGCTATCGCGAGGTGCTCGCCTACGCGCGGGCGCATCCCGAGCTCTCGGCGCTGAACGCGCTGATCCCTTCGCGGGGGGCCTGAAGCGATGGCGAATCGTTCCGGCCTCAGGTGTGTGGCTACCGTGGAGGCGCGGATGACGTCATCGCGCCTTCCTGGCAAGGTGCTGCTGCCGGCCGGGGGCAGGCCGCTACTCGAGATCCTGGTGCAGCGGCTCCGTCGCGCGCCGGGTCTGGACGGCGTGGTGATCGCGACGACCGTGAACACCAGCGACGACCCCGTCAGCGCGCTCGGCGAGAAGCTCGGCGTCAGCGTCTTCCGCGGGAGCGAGCACGATGTGCTCGGCCGCGTCTGCGGCGCCTTGCGGGCGAGCGGCGCGGACGTCTGCGTCGAGATCACCGGCGACTGTCCCCTGATCGATCCGGAGATCGTGGGCGAGGCGCTGGCAGAGTTCCTCCGGACGCGCGCAGATCATCCCTACGTCAGCAACTCCGATCCGCATCGCGCCGTCCCGGCCGGACTGGACGTGCAGGTCTTCTTCGCCTCGGCGCTGTTCCAGCTCGACGCGACCACGGGCGACCCCGAGGATCGCGAGCACGTCTCGTACGGGTTCTACCGGCCGGAGAGCCACGATCGCTGGCGGCCTCGATTCATCCGCCACGCGGTGTGCGCGGGCGCCGAGGAGCTTCTGGTCACGCTCGACTTTCCCGAGGACTACGACCTGATCCGGCGGCTCCATGAGGAGCTCGCGCCGGCCGACCCGCACTATTCGGCCGCCGATATCGTGCGCTGGATCCGCGCGCACCCGGAGCTTGAGACGCGTTGTCGCGAGGCGAGGACGGCATGGGCGCGCTGAGCGACCGCCTCGTTGTCGGAATCCTGGGCGCCGGCCGGATGGCGCAGGGGTACGACGATCCTCACTCGCCGCACGTGCTCAGCCTGGCCCACGCAGTCCATGTCTCGCCCGGCTTCCGCCTGGGAGGCTTCTTCGACCGGCGGCCTGAACGGGCCGAGCTCGCGGAGCGGCGGTGGGGTTGCCCGCCGAGCCCGCGGGCGCGCGCCGAGTGGCTCGGCCGGCCCTGGGACGTCGTGCTCATCGCGACGCCGGACGCAGAGCATGGCGCCGACCTACACGATGTGCTCGCCCGCAAGCCGAGAGGGATCGTGGTCGAGAAGCCGGTCGCCACCGACGGAGCCGAGGGCCTGCGACTCCTCGAGGACGCCGAGCGACTCGGCGTCCCTGTCCTCGTCGACTTTCCGCGGCGCTGGCATTCCGGGGTCGCCGCCGTCGCGCGGGACATCGCGGCTGGGCGCCTGGGGACGCCTATCGCCGCGACGCTCACGTACTCGGGCGGCGCCGCCCATTCGGCGATCCACATGCTCGACCTCTTTCACACCTGGTGGGGCGCGGGATGGACGCCGACGCCCGGCGGTCGAGCGGGCGACGTCGCGCTGGTGACACTTCGGCGTGGTCGCGACGCCCTGACTGCCTCGTTCGTCGACGTCGCCGCCGACCGTTACTACGTCTGGGAGATGCACGTGTGGTGCGAGCGCGGGAAGGTCGAGCTCTCGCACAGCCCCGAGATTCTTGAGCTGAACGGTCTCGGCGGTCATCCGCTCTATACGTCGTTCCAGGTCCTCACGCAGCGCGAGCGCTTCCAGATGGAGCGCGAACCTGTCCTTCCTCGGCTGATGGAGACGCTTGCCGGCGCCATCGCCGATCCCGACGCGGCACGCGCGCTGCTGCGCCGCGAGATCGAGAGCCAGACGTTCAGCGCGGAAGTGTTGCAGTGCCTCGAAACTCCCGGAAGCTTCGAGGGGAGAGCGTGATGAGCGCGACACTGGCTATCCTCGGCGGCACACCCGTTCGCACGCGGCCGTTCCCGGCGCACAACCCGATCGGCGAGGAAGAGAAGAAGGCGGTGATGGAAGTCCTGGACAGCGGCATCCTGTCCCGCTTCCTCGGCGCCTGGCACCGCGACTTCTTCGGGGGCGATCGGGTAAAGGCCTTCGAGCACGCGTGGGCCGAGATGGTCGGCGCCCGCCACGCGGTCTCGTTCAACTCCAACACCTCCGGCCTCTTTGCCGCGATCGGCGCGGCGGGTGTGGGGCCCGGCGACGAGGTGCTGGTGCCGCCCTACACCATGTCCGCCTCGGCGACGGTGGCGATCGGCTATCACGCGGTACCGGTCTTCGCGGACATCGAGCCTGACATCTTCTGCGTCGATCCGCGCAGCCTCCGCGAGCGCATCACGCCGCGCACGAAGGCGATCGTCGTCGTCGACCTCTTTGGCCACCCGGCGGATCTGGATCCGATCATGGCGCTCGCGCGCGAGCACGGGCTCGTCGTCATCGAGGACGCCGCGCAGGCGCCCGGCGCCGTCTACCACGGGCGGCGGGTCGGAACCCTCAGCGACATGACGGTGTTCAGCCTGAACTACCACAAGCACATCCACACCGGCGAGGGCGGGATCGTCACCACCGCCAGCGATCGCTACGCGGAGCGTCTGCAGCTGATCAGAAATCACGGTGAAGCGGTGGTGGCCGACCGGGGCATCACCGACCTGGTCAACACCTTCGGGTTCAACCTGCGCCTCACGGAGATCCCAGCGGCGATCGGCATCGCCCAGCTGTCGAAGCTGCAACCGCTCCTCGACCGGCGGGTCGAGAACGCTGAGTACCTGTCCCAGCACGTCGGCGCGCTGCCGGGGATTACGGCGCCGCGGGTCCGTCCCGGCTGCACGCACGTGTACTACGTGCAGCCCTTCCTGCTTGACGCGGCGGTGGTCGGCGTCAGCCGCGAGCGATTCGTCGAGGCGGTGTGCGCCGAGCTGCCGACGGCCGAGGACCGCGACTGGCCGATGATGTCGAGCGGCTATGTCACGCCGCTGTATCTGCAGCCCATGTACCAGCAGCAGATCGCGGTGGGCGCCACTGGATGCCCGTTCCGGTGCCCCCACTACAAGGGGACAGTCGATTACCAGAAGGGGCGCTGTCCGGTCACCGAGGAGATCGAGGAGCGGCGGATGATCGCGACCGAGTTCATGCGTCCGCCGTCCACGCTAGACGACATGCGCGACGTGGTCCGCGCCTTCGAGAAGGTGTACGAGCATCGGCGCGAGCTCGCCTCGAACGCCGCCGGAGCGCGTCGCGGATGAGCGTACGCGTGCTGGCGGCCGGAAACGATCACGGCGGGCTGAACCTCCTGGCGCCGCTGCTACGGGCCTGGCAGGGCGACCCGCGGTTTGCCGCCGCTTTTGTCGGGACCCCGGCCGTTCGCCGCGAGATGACCGCGCGCATCCCGGGCCTCTCGTTTCCTGCCTGGACCGCCGGCCTGACCGAGCACCTGTGCGCGGACGCGGGCGAGCTCGACGTCTACCTGAAGCGGTCACTGGCCCGGCGCGAGTGGGACGTCGTGCTCTGCACCACCAGCCTCGTGAGCCTCCTGGAGAAGCGGCTGATTCGCGCCGCCCACCGGGTCGGCCTTCGGGCCATCGCCTTCTGCGACATGTGGTGGGCCTACGAGGAGCGATTCCGGGACGGCCGTCAGTGGGCCGTCCCGAGTACGGTGTGGGTGCTCGACGAGCGCATGCGCGAGGAGGTCGCCAGAGTCCGGTGGCCGCGCCGGCCCGCGATCGAGGTCGTCGGCAGCCCGCTCTTGCAGGAGCTCACGGAGCTGCGCAGCGGAGCGGGCTCGATCGACGGCGCGATCCGGTTCATCTCCGAGCCCGCCTCGTCGAAGTTCCCGCTCAGCGGGGTCGACGAGTTCGCGCTGGCCGAGGCCCTCGTGACGACGGCCCGGGCCGCGGGCATGAAGACGCGAATCGTCGTCCGCACGCATCCGGCCGATCCGATCGAACAGTGGCGACGCTGGGTGTGGAAGTGGCGTGACCAGGGCGTCGAGCTCGACGCGATGCCGCTCACGCCGTGCATCGCCGACACCTCGCGCGCCGTGGGCATCTCGTCGATGCTGCTCGCCGAGATGGCCGCCTGCGGTGTGCCCAGCGCGTCTCTACAGTGGCCGGGCGCAGACCGCTCGTACTACTGTCTACCGTTCGAGGACTACGGGATCGAGCGACTCCACTCGGTCGAGGCGCTGGAGCGCTGGCTCGCGGCGGGCCCGGTCGATAGCCCTCCCGGCATCCGCGCGAGCCGGCACGACTCGTCGATCGAGCGCATCACCGCGCGGCTCCTCGATGAGACCGAGCGACCGCGGACGGCGACGGAACGGCCGAGGGCGAAGTTGCCCGCGCGGCGGGCCCTCGCGGGGCGGCGACGGGGATGAAGGCCCGGACGACGTCCGCTCCCGTGCCGATGGCGCCGACGCTGACAGGGAAATCCGTCCGGCTGGTCCCGTTCTCGCCGCGACACATCACCGGCCGCTACGTCGGGTGGCTCAACGATCCGGAGGTCGTGCGATTCAGCGAGCTACGTCACCGCCGTCACACCAGGCAGTCCTGCCTCCGCTATCTCAGGTCGATACGCGAGGGCGGTCATTGCTTCTGGGCGATCGTGGCGAGCGGGCCGCCCCTCCACCACGTCGGGAACATCGCGGCGTACGTCGACCGACCAAACCGGCTGGCCGAGGTGTCGATCCTGATCGGTGAGCGCAGCGTTTGGGGTCATGGGCTCGGATCGGCCGCCTGGTCCCTGGTGGTCGACTGGCTGCTGGGCGCCGGCGGCATGCGCAAGGTCGTCGCGGGAACCATGACGGCGAACAAGGCCATGCTGCGGGTCATGGAGCGCTCGGGGATGACCCTCGAGACCCGGCACTCGCGCCACTTTCTCCTGGACGGCGAAGAAATGGACGTCGTATTCGGGGCGCGGTACAGGGAGGCCGACGCATGACCGATGACGGGAGCCTGGGCTTCGTCAGGGTCGATTAGTGAGACAGAACGCTTCGAGGCGGAGTTTTGGGCGACTCATAGGCAAGGGTAGAGGCCTGGTCCGGCGAAGCGTGTCCACCGTCAGGCTTCTGTCTCCTACGAGGCTTTATCGCACCCGCGCGGCTGCCCGGTGGCGCCGGGACGGCGAAACGGTCCTCGCCGACTTCATGACCGGCGCCGAGCCCCGGTTCAAGGGCGCCGTGCTGGTCGACGCGATGTGGGACAACCCGAACTACTGGATCCGCTATGCGCTCTTTCGGGCGGCGGTCGGGTCCGCGGGCGGCCGTGAGGTCGGCATGGTCGGAATGTATCGAGCGGCCGAAGGCCGGCGCACACTGGAGCGGTTCGGAATCTCGCGGACGGCGCAGGTTCTCGATCTTCGGGGCGACATGGCAGCGCACCAGCGCGAGGCGCGGCGACTGCTGGCCGAGACGCGGACGCCGGCGGACGTGCTGAGCTGGCGTCTGCCGCACGCCGTGCCGGCCGACTTCGTCTACGACGGGATCTTGAAGCGGCAGCGCTCGGCGTGCGTCGACCTGGCCGACCGGCGGCTGGTCGGCTACGTGACGGAGGCGCTGGCGAGCATCGCCGCCGCCGCCGCTCTGCTCGATTCCGACCGGTTCGAGCTGATCTTGCTGAGCCATGCCGTCAACTTCCAGTTCGCCGCGCTGGGCTGGCTCGCGACCCGGCGCGGCATTCCGGTCGTCCTGCTGTACGGCAACTACGGCGTACCCCGTTTCGTCAGGCTGGAGGAGCCCGGCGACCTCTACGACACGATCAACCGCCCCACGGCTGCTGAGCTGGTCTCGATCTCCGAGGCCAGGCAGGACAAGCTGGCGGCCGTCGGAAGCTCGTATCTCGAAAGGCGCCTCGTCGGGGCGACGGACGATATCGGCGCGCGCTACGCCTACCAGAGGGCGAGCGCGCAACTCTCCCGCGCCGCGCTCATCGAGAAGCTCGGCTGGGATCCCGACCTCCCGATCGTCGGCGTCTACGCCTCCAACTGGTTCGACTTCCCGCACCCGTGCGGCATGACCCACTTCCGTGACTTCCTGGACTGGACCGAGGCGACGCTGGGAGTGGCGCAACGCCGGCGCGGGGTGAACTGGCTCTTCAAGGCTCATCCATGCGACCAGTGGTACGGCGGGGTGACGCTGGCCGATCTGATGCCGAGGCTCGAAGCCGGCGGCCACGTCCAGCTCGCTCCCACAGACTGGAACGGTTCGGCCGTGCTCGAAGCGGTGGATGCCGTCATCACGTACCACGGGACGATCGGCATCGAGGCTGCTGCGACCGGCAAGCCCGTCATGGTCGCCGACCGGGGCTGGTACCACGACGCGGGATTCGTGACGTGGCCCAGGTCGCGGGAGGAGTACCTCAGCTTGCTGGCCGGCGACTGGTGGAAGGCCATCGATCTCCACGCGACCCGGCGGCGCGCCCAGATGTTCGCCGGCTGGTACTTCGGCCGCCCGGCCTGGCAGCGCGGTTTCGTCCTGCAAGACGACAGCGTTCAAACGCCGATCTACGCCCAGATGCCGCGACTCTTCGCAGAGAATCCGGAGGCGCTTCGTCGGGAGCTCGACACCATCCGGGCCTGGTTCGACTCGGATCGGCGGCACTATCACACGTTCAAGATGAGCCTGGCGGACGAATTCTCGTGGTGACAGCTTCGACGAGCGACAACACGGTCGTCCCACAACCCACCGGCCGGCAGACCCTCGTCTGTGCCATTCGCTCCGGTCTCGCCCTGCTGTCGCCGGGCGAAGCGAGGCAAGCCGTCGTACTCAGCCTCGCCATCGCTGTGGCGAGCGCCGTCGAGATCGCGGCGATCACCGCGGTGTTGCCTTTCGTGAACGTCGTGATCCAGCCGACGGCGATCCACGCCCCCGGGATTCTGGCCGAGCTCCATCGACGAGCTGGCTCCCCGCCAGAAGGCCAGTTCATTGGCTTACTGGGTTTCATTGTCATTGTCCTGACGGTGCTGTCGGCGGCCGGCAGCTGGATCATTCTCTACGCGCAGAACCGCTTTGCCGCTTCGTGTCAGACCCGCCTGGCCAAAGAGCTGCTAGACCGCTGCATCCATGCGCCGTACTCGTGGTTCATCGGCCGTAACTCCCTGGTGCTCTCCCGGCTGGTCTACGAAGACGTGTGGTACTGGAGTCGGGGCTTCGTGCAGCGGCTGATGATGATGGTCAGCGACATTCTCGTGATCGTGATGGGTGTGGCCGTGGTCCTGGCTCTGTCTCGGCAAACCGGGCTTCTTGTGCTGACGGCGGTGGCGCTGCTTGCCATCGCCTCTGTTCGACTGACCCGGCCGCTGCTCACGCGGCTCGCCGAAAGGAGGCAAGCGGCGCTCGACACGACGCTGCTGACGGCCAATCAAGCCCTGACGGGCATCAAAGACATCAAGCTGAGCGCGCGCGAAGGCTTTTTCAGCCAGCTGTTCCGTGCCTCCCATGCGACCGTGACCGGTGCCCACGCTGGGATCGCGGTCTGGCAGGAGACTCCAGCCGTGCTCATGCGCACGCTCGCGCAGGTGACGCTGGTAGCACTGGCGTTGATGTTCTGGCGGACCGGCATGAGTGGCGGCGAAATCGCCACGCAGCTGGCACTGCTCATCGTCGTGACGACGAAGGTCGTGCCCGCCGTCAGCACGCTGTCTTCGGCGCTGAGCAGCTTGCTGAACGCGTTGCCGCACGTGCGCGGAATTCGTGAAACGCTCGACAGCATCGAGCACGAAACGAGCCTCGCGCGACGGTCGGACGAGGGCGGTCGGCTCGTCGGCGAATGGCAACGAATCCGCTTCGAAGGCTTGGGCTATCGGTATCCCGGGTCCGCCGAGTGGGCGCTGCGCGATGTCACGCTGGAGCTCGGGCGAACGGGCACCTACGGCCTCGTGGGGCGGTCGGCGGCCGGCAAGAGCACCCTGGTGGACGTGCTGGTCGGGTTACTCAGCCCTACCGAGGGCCAGATGTGCGTGGACGGCAGACCGATGTCGGCACTCAACGTCCGCGATTGGCAGCGTCGGATCGGCTACGTCCCGCAAGCACCCTTTATCGCCGACGACACCCTCCGTGCGAACGTTGCCTTCGGCTTGCCACGTGCCGGGGTGGATGACGCGCAAGTTGTCGAATGCCTGCGCCTGGCGAACCTGGCCGATCTGCCTGACGAGCTCCCGCACGGTCTCGACACACGCCTGGGCGAGCGCGGCGCCCGACTCTCCGGTGGGCAGCGACAGCGCGTGGCCATCGCGCGCGCTCTCTTCAGCGGACCGGAGATCCTGGTCCTCGACGAGGCCACGAGCGCGCTGGACACGCTCAGCGAGGGTGAGATCCAGGCGGCGCTGAAGAACCTGCGCGGGCAGGTCATGATCATAACCATCGCCCATCGACTCTCTACCGTCGCGCTGTCCGACGAGATTTTCGTCTTGGAGCAAGGGCGAGTGGTCGGACGCGGCAGTTACGCGGCGCTCAAGGGCAATCACGATCTGTTCCGCCGGATGATAGAGGCGAGCGAATGAGAGGCGGCTGCGGCCTGTGCGACGATCGAAGGCACTGGCAAAACGGCTGCTCGGGCCAGCAGGCAAGTCGACTATCGCGCCGCTCGTCGACCTTCCGCGAATGAAGGCCGTGAACGAGCTGTGGCTCGGCGAGCTCGACAGCGCGAAGATAGAGTACGTCTCGGCGAATTTGATGTACACGGATGTATTGGACGGGCGTGAGTTCGACGCGATCTGGTGTACGGGCGTGCTCTCCCATAACCCTGAGCAGTTGCGCATGATCAAGAAGCTCTATGATCTGCTTTGCCCAGACGGTGTTCTAGTCCTGGAGTCGGCGACGATTCGACGTTCACGTCTCCGACGTGAGAGCTGCGTGGAGATCATCTATCCCTCCTCCGAGCGGATCGAAAGGAAGTACCACCTGAGCCAAAACATCACACACTTGCCCTCGGCCCGTGCTGTCGCCGCCTACTTTGCCACGAAGCCGCTCAGGGTTCCGGCCGGCCGATACTATCAGCTCGGCGGGGACGAGGGGTATGTCGTCGGGAAGGCGTTGTCGGTGGTGGTGAGAGCGCGGTGAGCGGCGAGTTTACCAAGTATCGTGATCGCGGCGCCTACCATTGGCGAGAGTCCTCGCGCCATCTGCTCGACGGCTGGCCGTATACCCGGTCGCGAATCGAGTGGGTCGCACTTCAGTGCGCGGGAAGCCACCGGGTCCTCGAGATCGGCTGCGGCGACGCCGCGCTGCTCGCTCGCGTGGCGCGCCTCGGTGTTGAGGTGACGGGCGTCGATTCCGACGAGACGGCCCTCGTGCTCGCCCGGCAAATGTTCGCGCAAGGCGGGCTCCGGGGTGAATTCCACGGCGATCTCGGCGACGTCAAGGGACAGAAGTTCGATACCGTGATTCTCGCCGAGGTGATCGAGCACGTCGACGACGCTGAGGCCCTGCTCGCACAGGTCGTCGAGCTCCTGAGCGATAGTGGGCGGCTCGTGCTCACGACGCCGATACGCACGCTCGAGCGTTCGCCGGACGCGCACCATGTCCACGAATTTTGGCCGAGTGAGCTCGTTGACCTCCTCGGCAGATACTTCCAGGATGTCCGGCTCACCCGCATGCACCCAGTCTGGTTCGTCGATCTCATGTGCATTGGCGCCGGCCGGGTCCGGCCGTTCGCCATGCTCGCCAACTTCGTGCGGCTGACCACGGGCATCGAGTTGATCGACAAGATGACCAGCCCCCTTGGCCTCTTCTGGACGCAGGGCGTGGTGGGCGCGGGCCCAAGACCGGCCCGAGTATGAGCCTTCTGCTCATGACCTGGGGCCCGCGTTGAATGACGTGGCGAGAACGACAGCCCCGACGGTTCCCGAGGTCGTCTGGGTGTACCGGCGCTCGCGCCGTCAGTGGCTGGACGAATGGCAGCGCGGCGAGCGCTCGGGCGAGTTCTTCTATTCTCTACCGACGCTCAGCCGTCATTATCGCGCCGGATTCGTCGAGGACGAGAGCCGTCGGCCCTTTCGACGGGCATGGTGGCCCGTGGAGTGGCTCCTGGCCAGACGTTTCGGCATGGGCTTCGCTCTCGACATCGCGCTCAAGAATCTGAGCGTGCTGAAGAGCGCGCGAGTGGTCATCTCGACTGTCGACTCGTGCGGACTCCCGCTCGCGCTCCTCAAGCGCTTGGGGCTGCTACGAGGCCGGCTCATCTATATCAGCCAGGGTCTCAGTGACCGTGTCGCGGAGTACGGTGCCCATCGCTGGCTCTCCCGTCGCTACCGCGACCTGCTTCTCGGCGCCGACGAGCTTGTTGTACTGAGCTCAGGGGCACGCGAGGGGCTAGCGGCCTGGCTGCGAGTGCCACCCGAGCGAATCCGGGTGCTTCCGTTCGGAACGGATTGTGAGTTCTGGCGGAACACGGCGCCTCCCGAAGAGAGGGGGAGCCGACTGGTCAGCGTCGGCTCCGACTCCGGCCGCGATTACCCGACGCTCCTCGCGGCCGCGGCCGACCTGCCGCTGCATATCGTCACGCGGCAGCCGCTGCCGGTAGACCGATATCCCAACCTCATTCACAGCACAGACCACTCCCCGCTCGAGCTCCGCGACATCTATTCGGGCGCCGCCTTCGTTGTCATTCCGCTCCTCAACCGCAGCCAGCCGTCCGGACAGAGCGCGACGCTCCAGGCCATGGCGTGCGGCAAGTCGGTCATCGTGACCAGGACGCGAGGCTGGTGGGGTGAGCCGTTCGTGCGGGACGGCGAGGCCTGCGTCCTGGTTCCGCCCGGCGACGTGCTCGCGCTCCGCGACGCCATACGACGCTTCTGGTCGGAGCCCGAGCTGTGCCGCCGGATCGGGCAGAAGGCGAGGGAGACAGTGGTCGCGCACTTCTCGGAGGACCGGATGGCGGCGGCGCTCGACCGCTTGATCGGCACCCACGTGTGCTGAGTCGTCTGACGAGACGAATCGGCAGATCGGTCGTGGCGCGCGTGGCGTTCAACATGCGCCCTACGTCGTCTCCCTGGGGCGGCGGCAACCAGTGGCTCCAGCAAATGGTTCGTGCGCTCAGCGGACGCGGCTACGAGGTCGTATTCGATCTCAAGCGCACGGTGGATGCGATCGTGCTGGTCGACCCTCGGGTGGGGGGTCTGGTGCGATTCGGCCCGGAGGACATCACGGCGTACAAGGAGCGATGGCCCGACGTGCGGTGCCTTCACCGCGTCAACGAGTGCGACGCCCGCAAGGGCAGCGACGCCATGGACGCGCTCCTGGCCGAGGCGAATAAGGTGGCCGACTTCACGGTGTTCGTCTCGGACTGGCTGCGGCAGTATCACGTCGCTCGCTGGTTCGACGCCTCGCGGCCGCACGCCGCCATCCCCAACGGGGCAGATCCGGCGGTGTTCCATCCCATCAATGCCGCGCGCTTCGTGCCGAGTGGGCCCCTTCGGCTGGTGACCCACCACTGGTCCGACAACTGGATGAAGGGATGGGACGTCTATCGCGAGGTGGACGACCTCGTCGCCGGCGGGAAGCTCCCGGACACCGAGCTCTGGGTGATCGGACGATGGCCGAAGGAGATCCGCTGGAAGGCAGCCAGGACGCACGGAGCGGTGCAGGGCCCGGAGCTCGGCGGCTTATTGCGCCGATGCCATGCGTATCTGACTGCCTCCCGATGGGAGCCGGGCCCCATGCATCCGATCGAGGGTGCACAGTGCGGGCTCCCTGTCATCTACCACGAGGACGGCGGCGGGACGGTCGAGCTGGCGCGGCACTACGGCGTGCCCTTCCACGATGACGTCCGCGGCGCGATCCTTGAAGCCCGAGAGCGATACGAGGAGCTGCGGTCGAGCGTGCTACGGCAGGCGCCGTCAGGTGATCAGATGTGCGTCGACTACGGGCGCGTACTGAACCGGCTGCTGGCCGAGCGGCCTAGGGGAGTGCGCTGAGCGATGCGCGTCTGCACTCCGCACTGCGGCCTCGACCCGGAGGCGCGGCTCGGCGGCGAGGTGTACGAGCGCGAGGTGCTGCGCGCCCTGGCCGACCGCGGGATGGCCCTCGACATCCTGCTCGCGCGGCACAAGCGAGTGCCCGACGGCGTCCGGAGCTGGACCGTCCATCGCCTGCCCATCGGTCGCGGGCTCCGGTGGCCGGTAGCGGCGCTGGTGCTGCCGCGGTTCATCAAGCGCGTCTACGACGCCCGGCCGTTCGACGTGCTCCGCGCCCACTCCCTGCGCTACATCGGACCGGCGGCGTTGCGTGCGCGCCGGCTCTACCGGCTGGACGTCCCCATCATCGCGCACCACCATCACCTCGACGACGGTCGCCTGAATTCGCTGATCGAGGGGCGGGTGATGAAAAGGGTCGAGCGCGTCGTGGTCGGGAGCGAGTTTGCCAAGCGCCAGGCGTCCGAGGTCCTCGGCGTGCCGGCCGAGAAGCTGAGCGTCGCCTATTACGGCGTGGAGAAGCGATTCGCGCCCGGGCCGAGACCCGAGGCGCTCGTGCGGCGGCTCGGGCTCGAGGGCCAGATCGTCGCGCTCTTCATGGGCGGGCTCGAGGCCCGGAAGAATCTCGGCTTCCTGCTGGACGTCTGGGCGCAGGTCGTCCGCGAGCGTTCCGACATCCGGCTCATCGTCGCGGGGTCCGGGCCGCATCTGCCTCGGCTCCAGCGGCAGGCCGGACAGCTCGGGCTCGATCGGCACGTCCTCTTCACGGGCCATCTCCCGGAGTCCGAGAAGGTCGACTACTATCGCGCGGCCGATCTGCTGGTCTTTCCCTCGCTCATGGAAGGCTTCGGGCTCGTGGTGGTCGAGGCGATGTCGTGCGGACTTCCGGCGATCATCTCCAACCGGGGCTCGCTGCCCGAGCTCCTGTGCGACGGGGAAGGCGGCTTCGTCTGCGATCCAACTGACCGCGAGGCGTTCATCCGCAGCGTGCTGCGTCTGGCCTCGGAGCCCGATCTCCGAAAGAAGCTCGGCGGCGCGAACCGCGAGCGGGTCGACCGGATGTTTCGATGGGACCTCTGCGCCGCCGCCACGGAGCGCGTCTACGACGAGGTCCTCGCCGAGTGGCGCGCGGGCGCGGCCGGCCGCCGGCCTCGCGCATGAGCGCGCGCTGGCCGCGTCCGCTCGTCGCCGCGCTCGACCTGCTGAACCGCCGCGGCGCGGGCATTGCCGTCCGGCTCACGCGTTACACGGGCAAGAGCGCGCACGCCGTGCACCCCAAGCACCTGAGCGACGCGCCGTGGCACCACTGGTACGTCGAGCACCTGAAGCCGGGCGACCTCGTCCTCGATCTCGGCTGCTCGAACGGCGCCCACGCCCTGGCCGCCGCGCGGTGCGTGCGGCAGGTAGTAGGCGTCGACTACGACCGGGTCGCGCTCTCGGTGGCCGCCGATTCGGCTCGCCGCGCCGCCCGCGGCAACCTTTGCCTGTTCGCGGTCGACCTCACCGGGCGCCTTCCGTTCCGTGACTCGAGCTTCGACGCCGTGCTCTTCCTCGACGTGATCGAGCACCTCGAGCCGCGCCGCCACGTGCTCGGCGAGATCGCGCGGGTGCTCAGGCCCGACGGCCGGCTCCTGGTCTCGGCGCCGAACCGGGAGACGTCGTGGCGCCGCCGGCTTCGCGAAGCCGGGCTCTTCGCGTACTCCGATCCCGATCACAAGATCGAGTACACCGAGACGGAGTTCCTGGCCGAGCTGCGGGCCGGCGGCTTCGCTCCCGACGGACCCGTGATGCCCGTCGTGTACGACACCGCGTGGGCCGGCGTCATCGACGTCGTCGGAGGCCTGTCCCTGCCCGCGTACCGCCGGCTTTCCGCCTGGAAACGCCAGGTCGCGCTGCAGCAGCCGGCGGAGAGCATCGGCTTTCGAGTCGTCGCGCGGCGATCGGCCTGACATGGCTCGCACGATTCTCGGTCTCTTGCCCGAGATCCGCGGCGGGCTCGGCACTCTCGCGGGTGCCGGTCAGCATTCCCGGTTCATCGACGGCTACCTGAAGCCGTACGCGCGAGCCTTCGACGAGATCCGCTACTTCAGCTATCTCACCGAGTCACTCGCCGACTACACGGACGACGCTGAGCTGCACGCCTCGGTGCGGCTCCTGGCCGGCTCGCGATGGCATCCGTGGGCCTACGCCGTGGCCATGCCCATCAGGTACCAGCGAGAGATCCGCGGCTGCTCCGTGCTCCGGGTGTTCCAGGTGACGGGGGTCGTCCCGGCGCTCCTGGCGAAGTGGCGCTACGGCATTCCGTTCGTCACGACCTATGGCTTTCCGTCGCGCACGCTGAGGCGCTCGTGGCTGAGCGGGAGCCTCCGGGCGCGCGTGGAAGCGCAGGGCCTGCGATACGCCGACGCGGTCATCGTGCCCACGGCGGAGCTCCGGACCGACATCGAGAGGCGCGTCGGCAATCCCGCCGGGATCCATCTGATCCCCAACGGCGTGGACACTGGCCGCTTCGCCCCCAGCGCACGAAGCCAGCTGGGCGGCGCCGGCGTCCTCTACGTCGGCCGCCTGTCGCCCGAAAAGAATCTCGAGACGCTGGTCGCGGCCGCCGCGAAGCTCGGGCCGAGGATCGAGGCGCGGCTGACGTTCGTGGGTGACGGCCCCCTGCGCGAGCGGCTGCGCGCGGCGGCCGCCGAGCACGGCGTCCGGCTCGAGCTCGTGCCGAGCGTGGACCACCGCGCGCTGCCGAGGATCTACGGGAGCGCCGACGTGTTCGTGCTGCCTTCCTTCACCGAAGGGCACTCCAAGGTGCTGATCGAGGCCATGAGCTGTGGGCTGCCGTGCATCGCCTCCGACATCGTCGCCAACCGCTCGGTCCTCGCCGACGGCGACGCCGGATTGCTCTTCGACCCGCACGACGCCGGGGCCCTCGCGGCCCGGCTCGAGCAGGTCTACGGCCAGCGCCGACTGGCCGACGAGCTCGGCCAGCGCGCCCGAGGCCGCGTCCTCGCGCACTACGATCTCGCGACCCTGGTCGCCCGCGAGATCGAGCTCCTTCAGCGTGTCGCAGGCGCGCGGGCGAGCGCGCCGAAGCTTCGCTGAGCCGTGCTGGCCTACTACGCGCGGTCGGCGACTCGAGAGTTCTGGGCCGAGCACTGGGGCGTTCAATCGCCGGCGGCCCTCGCGCGCTCTGCGGAGCGTTCGCCGCTCACCACGATGATCTTGCGAGGCATGCCGCCGAGCGGCGCGCGGGTCCTGGAGGCCGGCTGCGGCGTCGGGCAGTACGTCGTGCTGCTGCGCGAGCGCGGTTATCGCGCGGTCGGCGTCGACTGGGGCGTCGATCCGCTCCGTGCCGGGCGTGCCTGGACGCCGGCCACCCCGCTGTCGGCCATGGACCTGCGCGAGCTCGGCTTTCGCGCCGCCGCGTTCGACGCGTACCTCTCGCTGGGCGTCGTCGAGCACGATCCGGACGGGCCGGGTGCCATCCTGCGTGAGGCGCATCGCGTCCTGCGGCCCGGCGGCACCCTCATTCTCTCCGTGCCGTACGTGAACGGGGCGAGACGGCTCGGCGCGCGCTGGATCCGGCAGCGAAACCAGGAGCTCCGGGATGCGGGTGGACAGTTCTACCAGTTCGTGCTCACCCGGAGGGAGGCGCGCGCCGTCATCGAGGAAAACGGCTTTCGTGTTCTGCGCGCGACGCCCTACGATCCGGCCAGGCTGCCGGCGGCCTGGCTCAGGCGTCTGTCCCGGATGGTACGCCCGCGCCCGGCGATCAGCGCGGCGCCCGCCTCGGCAGCCGCGGTGAAACCCGCGGCGCCACCCGCCGAGCGCTCGGCGGCCGGCCGCGCGCTGCGGCGGATCCTGTATACCCGTCCGGCGCTCGCGGCGCTCGGCCACATGATCCTGTTCGTGGCGGTGAAGCGATGAGCGGGCAGGCGAGCGGGGGGATGCCGGCCGTCTCCGTCGTCATGGCGGTCTACAACGCCGCGCCGTGGCTGGTCGAGGCCGTCGACAGCGTGCTCGGTCAGACGTTCGGCGACTTCGAGCTCATCGCGATCGACGACGGCTCGGTCGACGCGACGCCCGCGATTCTGAAAAACTATCGCGACCCGCGGCTTCGCGTGATCACCCAGCGCCAGTCGGGCCAGACGCCGGCGTTGAACCACGGGCTCCGCGCGGCGCGCGGCCCGCTGATTGCGCGGATGGACGGCGACGACGTCTGCCTGCCCGAGCGATTCGCCCAACAGGTCGACTTCCTGAAGGCTCACCCCGAGGTCGGGCTCCTGGGCACGGCGTGCCGGGAGATCTCGGCGAGCGGCGCGGTGCTCCACACCATCACGCCGCCCGGCGACGATCGCGCGCTTCGTCGCGTCCTGATCCGGATGAACCCCTTCACCCACTCGTCGATGATGTTCAGGCGAAGCGTCCTCGAGGAGATCGGCTGGTACGACGAGCGGTTCATCGTCGCCCAGGACTACGACCTCTGGCTCCGGATGAGTCGCCGGACGCGGCTGGCGAGCCTGGAAGAGCCGCTGGTGCTCCGGCGGCTCGCTCCGGGACAGCTCTCGAGCGCTCGCGACACCACGCGCATCCGCGACGAGGTGGCGGCCAAGCTGAAGGCCTTGCGGAGCGGCGCCTATCCGGCCTGGTGCGCCATTTTTCTTGCCAAACCCGTCTGCGCGCTGGCGCTGCCGCTTCCGCTCCGGCGGGCGCTCCGCCGAGTTATCGGGCGAATCGGGAGTGGTGTACGATACGGCTCATGCGCGTTCTGATCACTGGAATCACCGGTTTCGTGGGCAGCCATCTCAGCGAGTTCGCGCTCGAGCGCGGGGCCGACGTGATCGGCTCGCTGCGCTGGCGGAGCAAGACCGAGCACATCGAGCACCTGCGCGAGCGGGTCAACCTGGTCGAGTGCGACCTGCGCGATCTCCTCTCGGTGCGCGCGCTCCTCGAGCAGGCGCGGCCGGACTACATCATTC
>Ga0075418_10003172_pt1 | contig 18742 bp, 12 predicted proteins | sample SoiMetdeltSBSDD2_FD_81776 | JGI IMG/M metagenome (GOLD analysis project Ga0075418, IMG submission 81776) | Bulk soil microbial communities from a Populus tree surrounding site in Tennessee, USA - Soil MetaG P. deltoides SBSDD2 | ecosystem: Environmental > Terrestrial > Soil > Tree plantation... | reverse complement strand
CTGTCCGGCAACGACGTCCGTCGTCGCGGGAGCCGCACCCTTGTACGGAATGTGCACGATGTCGATGCCGGAGGCCGTCTTGAACAGCTCGGTGGAGAGATGGGACGCGCTTCCCGGCACCGAGCCGTAGTTGAGACTGCCCGGCTTCGACCTGGCGAGCGCAATCAACTCCTTCACCGTGTTGGCCTTGACCGAGGGATGGACGATGATCACGAATGGAGCCGAGGCCGCAAGAATTACCGGCGCGAAGTCGCGTATCGGATCGTACGGGAGCTTCGGGTACAGGGTCGAATTGATCGAGAGCGGCCCTGACGTGCCCATGAACAGCGTGTAGCCGTCGGGCGGCGATTTTGCCGCAATGTCGGCTCCGATGTTGCCGCCCGCGCCCGGCCGGTTATCGACGATCACCTGCTGGCCGAGGGAGGCGCCCAGCGGCGCGGCGATGATCCGCGCCAGGATGTCGGTAGGCCCGCCGGCCGTGAGCGGAACGATCAGCCGCACCGGCTTCGTCGGATACGCGGAGTCCCCGAATGCAGCGCCAGGTCCTGCCCCCAATGCAACAAGCGCCATCACGACGGCTTTCTTCATGCTTGTTTCCCTCCTGCTTCTATTCGAGCTCGAAGACGACGATTTCGTGGTCTTCAAGCCGCGGCACGACCACTTCGACGATTCCGGCAACGACCTGCACCGGCAGCACCGCTTCCGTGCTCGCGAGACGCGCTTCCCGCAGCCGCTGGCCGGGAGAGAGCGGCAACCGCACTGCAATGCAGGACACGGGCACGAGATTGCGCCCGATCTGCCGCCAGCCCGAGTTCACGGGTTTCCCCACCGGCAGGTTCACAAGATGCACGAGCCGGCGTCCGGGCTGCCGCATGAGCGTGACGTCGACGAAGTCGGGCGCGTCGACTTCCAGCGTCGGCCCGGGCCCGCACGCCCAGCGCACTGCGTTCGCGAGCACCCTTCCCAGGTCGGGAAAGCCGTAACGATGAAAAAGCAGCTCCGGCTGGTTACAGAAATACACGACGCGCCCCGAGCCATGCAACCCGCGCACCGCGACCGGAATATCCGTGGTCTCCCGGACCGCGCTCAGCTCGGGAATGCTGATCGTCGCGCCGGAGTGCGCGATCACGGGAGGAATGAGGGTCAGCGGAACGACGCGCTCGCTGTCGGTCATGAACTCGATCAAGCCGCCCTCGTTCGGAATAAGGTCGGTGTCCACTATGCCGGCGAGCAGCGGATCGCTCGCGTCCTCGATCTTCGCGTACGAAGACTTGAGCCCCTCGCGGCGCCCGGTCCGGCGGCCGCCGAAGAGACGCGCGAATGCCGGTTCCGCCCGCGCGGTCCCGGTGAGGTCGGCAAGACCTGCATCATAGCTTGCCACGATGCCGCCGCCCGCAGCCGCGAAGGCTTCGATCGCCGACGCCGTCTCGTCCGCCACGCACGCGAGGTTCGAGATGACGAGCGCGCCGTACCGGCTCAGGCGCTCCGCGCTGATGATCTTGTCGGAGATGACATCGAACGGTATGTGCGCTTCCAGCAGCGCGCAATACCAGCCGCGTATGAAATCGAGATAGCGCGCGTGCGGCTTGCCCCCGCCGTAGTTGTCCTGGGTGTGGCGCGAAAACACGAGGGCGACGCGCGCGTCCGAAACCGCCCCGTCGAAGTACGGCTCCCAGCGCGCAAGGCGCTGCATGACCTGCCGCATCGGCTCCAGCCCGCGCCGGTCGAAGAGATCCGAGTAGCCGCCGTTGATGTGGAGCCAGGTATTCACGCCGTTCGCGAACTGCTGCGCGATCCACGGCCGGTTCTCCGTCTCAGGGGACGCGTAGAGGCGCCACCACGGGTAGAAATAGCTCGCGGTCATCCAGCGCTGCCGGTCGGGCGCCAGCGAGGCGAGATATTTGGCCTGTATGCCCGGCCACCACGGCGCCGAGTTGCGCCGCTGGCATTCGAACGTCAACACGTCCTGGTACGGCACCCAGTAGTCGATATCCCAGCCGCCCGGCCGTATCGTCTCGAGCGATTCCATGAGTTGCACCGCGGCGATGAAAATCGCGTCGCGCTTCGCTTCGTGGATGACGGCATGCATGCGCTTCACCCAGGCCGCGATGCGCACGTAGCGCCACTCGTTGTAGCGCCGCCAGACGGGATCGTCCCAGTCCTCCGCCGGGGGGATTTCCTTGCCGGTGTCCTGGCGGAAGAGCCTCCGGCAGATATCGCAATAGCACGGGCCGGTGTCCCAGGCCGCGAATTTACCCTGGTTGTTCCAGATGCCGTCGGCGCCGTAGCGCACGAGGATCTCGCGCACGACCTCCGGCATGCGCTCGTGGTAGTACGCACCGTTGGGGCACGTGACGTAGTGCTCCGACACCTCGCAGAAACGGCCCGAGCCATCGCGCGTGAACCATTCCGGGTGGCTCTCCGCCAGGGCCTTCGGTGCGCAGCTCGGATCGATGCGCGCGAGAACGTGCAGCCCGGCAGCGTGCGCCGCGGGTATGACCTCGGCGAGCAGGTCCCGGCCCTCGAGCCCCGCGCTCAAACGATGGCCGGCAATGCGCGTTTGATAAAACGCCACGATGCCGCCGCCGCTGATGCAGAACGCGGTCGCGCCGAAGCTCTTCACGTCGCGCACCAGCTCGTCCGCGCGAATGGCACGCTCGTCGCCCTCGCGCAGGTTGACGAGGAGCACGCGGTTCGGCCGCTCCCACCAGTTTCTTTTGTCGGTCATGTGAGGTTCTATCAACTGCGGCTCAGATACTGCGATCCAGGTACTCCGATCCAGATACTGCGATCCAGGTACTGCGGTCCAGATACTACGGACCGCTCTATCTGTATCGCTTCATCTGCATCGCTTCATCCGGGCCGCTTCATCAAACAAAGGCAATCGCCTCGATCTCCACCCGCGCCCCCGCAACCAGTCCCGCCGCCTGGAACGTCGTTCTCGCCGGCGGCTCCTTCGGAAAGTACTCGCTGAACACCTCGTTCATCGCCATCAGCTCCGCGAGATCGGCCATGTAGATCGTGACCTTGACGACCTTCGCGAGCGAGGAGCCGCCCGCCTCCAGCACGGCCTTCAGGTTCTCGCACACCTGCCGCGTCTCCGGCCTGATTCCGCCTTCGATCAGGCGTCCCGTCTTCGGGTCCATTCCCAGCTGGCCGGATGCAAAAACCCAGTCTCCCACCCTGATCGCCTGAGAGAGCGGCACCCTGGCCGGCGGAACCTTATCGGTGTGCACGACGGTTCGCTTCATTGGCCGCATCCTCCGCTCATTCCGGCTTGATTCCCGCCTTCTGGATGATGGCGGTCCAGCGGTCTATTTCCGTCGCGATGAGCCGCGAGAGCTCGTCCGGCGTCGATACCGCGACTTCCGTTCCCTGCGCCTCCAGGATGCGCTTCACCTCGGGCGCAGGCATCCGCGCAACCACTTCGTCGTTGAGACGCTTGATGATCGGACCCGGAGTCCCGGCCGGCGCCACCAGCCCGTAGAACTGTTCCACGACGAACCCGGGCAATCCTGCTTCGGCGATCGTCGGCACGTCCGGGACTATGGCCGAGCGCTTCGCGCTGGAGATGCCCAGCGTCTTCAGGCGGCGCGAGTTAGCATGGGGCAGCGCGGCGACCAGGTTGCCGAACATCAAATCGGTTTCACCCTGGATGACGGACAGCGTTCCCGGCGCGCTGCCCTTGTAGGGGACGTGAACCATCCTGACTCCCGCCAGCGACTGGAACAATTCCGCCGCCAGATGGTTCGGGCTGCCGCCCCCGGTAGAAGCGATCGTCAGACCGCCCGGGCGCGATTTCGCGACGGCGATCAGCTGCTTTACCGAGGCGGCCGGAACGGAAGGATGCGCCACGAGCAGGTACGCCGTGGTGGCCGTCCTGGAGATGGGCGCGAAGCTCCTGACCGGGTCGTAGCTCGCCTTCGCGTAGAGGGCGCGCACGGTCACCAGCGTCGCGCCGGTTCCCATGAGGAGCGTGTAGCCGTCGGGCGCCGCCTTCGCGACGAATTCGCCGGCGAGCCGCCCGCCCGCGCCGGCCCTGTTCTCGACCAGGATCTGCTGCCCGAGGGCGGGCGCAAGCCTCTCCGCCAGGACCCTGGCCACCGCGTCCGAGCCTCCGCCCGGCGCGTTCGGCACGACGAGACGTATCGGCTTCGTCGGCCACGTCTGTCCGGCAACCGGAGGCGACGCAGCAGCAAAGAGCGCACATGCCGCGACAGGGAAGATGAAGTTCACCGGCGTTTCTCGATGTGGAATCAGACGTTCGGCGATGCCCCCGCATCCTAGCGGCCTCGCGCGGCAGTCACAAGACCAGCCGCCCTGCTACACTTGCCCGAAAAAGCGAGAGGCGATAGAAGAGAGGAGAAAGGCGTCAGGATCGCGTCAAGGGCGAGAGGAGATAGAAGATAGCAGAGAGGCGTCAAAACCGAGCTTCTCCTCTCTCTTCTCCCCTTCCCCTCTCGCTTCTTTCTCCTCTCTCCTTTCTCCTTTCGGCTCTGAAAATGACAATCCGCATCGCCGCCATCGGCGTCGGCCACTGGCACTCCCTGTTCGATGCGGCGTACCTGAAGACGCTCGCGCGCATGCCGGAGGTGCAGTTGGTCGGCCTGCAGGATCCCGACGTGGCGCTGGGCGCGGAGCGCGCCGCGCAGGTGGGCGGCCCGCCGGTGTTCGGCGACTACGGTGAAATGCTTGCGAAGACCCGGCCGGACTTCGTGCTCGCTCTCGGCCGGCACAACGCGATGGCCGGCATCGCTCATTTCCTGCTCGACGAAGGCTATCCGTTCCTGATGGAAAAGCCGATGGGCGTGAACGCCGGAGAAGTGCGCGGCATCGCGGACAAGGCTGCGGCGAAGGGCACGTTCGCGGCCGTCCCGCTTTCCCAGCGCCTGCATCCTTTCGTCACGCACGCGCGGCGGCTCCTCGCCGAGGGTGCGTTCGGTCCGCTGTCGCATTTTCACTTCCGGTCGAATCGCGGCAGCTCGGCGCGCTACGTGGCGTGGGGATCGCCATGGATGCTCGACCGGGCGGTCGCGGGCGGGGGCTGCCTGCGCAACCTGGGCACGCACGGCATCGACCTGTTTCTCCACCTCACCGGTGAAGACGCGCAGGTAGCGGGCGCGCAGATCAGCTCGCGGGCGCTCGGCAAGCCGGTGGAGGATTATGCGTCGGTACTGCTGCGCACGCCGAGCGGCATCGTCGGCACGATCGAAGTTGGCAACGACTTCCCGGGACAAGGCGCCGACGGCGAATGGAAGCTCGCGGGACGGGACGCGCTGCTCCTGCAGGAAAACGGCGTCGTGCGCTGCGTCACGGCGAAAGGCGAAGAGCAGCTTGCAGGGCCGCCGGCGGAACCACTGAACGCGCTCGGGCTGCGCGACACGCTCGCACGCTGGCAAAGCGGGAGGCCGCCCGCCGCGGGGGTCGAGGACTGCTATCGTGCCGCGCGGGTGATCGACAGCGCGTACGACATCGCCAGAAATACCTGCACGAAGTAAGTTCCAGATTGATGTAAGTTGATTGGCGGGAAGCTGTCTTCACGACACCCCCTCGCCCCGTGTTAGCGGGGAGAGGGAGGGGGTGAGGGGCACATGCAAAGCACCGTCGTCGAACATTACCGCGCATACAAGCCCGGGGCTTTCACCCGTGCAGACCGGGATGAGGTGACCATACTGTTCGGCGGGCTGCACTGGCGCGCCGAGCGGCTGATCCAGGGCGCGCTCGAGAACCTGGGTTACCGCACGCGCGTCCTGCCGACCGCGACCAGGGACGACCTGCTGACCGGGCGCGAAGTCGCCGACATCGGGCAGTGCTGCCCCACCAGCTTCACCACCGGCAACCTCGCGAATTTCCTGCGCGCCGAGGCGCGCGCGAGCAACGCCGGCGAGGTCGCCCGGAAGTACGCCTACGTGACCGCGGGGGCCTGCGGCGCGTGCCGTTTCGGGCAATATCACCAGAGCTACGAGCTGGCGCTCCGCAACGTCGGCATGGAGTCGTTCCGCATGTTCCTGCTCGCGCAGAACGGGCTCGACCAGGGCGCTGCCGACGGCGGCGGGCTGGATCTCAACCTGCCGTTCACGCTGGGCGCGATCTGGGCGGTCATCGTCGCCGACCTCGTGCAGGATCTCGAATACCAGATCCGCCCGTACGAAGTGAAGCCGGGCTCGACGGAGCGCGTCGTACGGGAGAGCATCGAGCGCCTGTTCGAAACTTTCCGGACCTCGCCGGCGGGTGGACAGAAGTGGCGCGCGCCGCTCTGGTATCTGGCCACTTCCCGCTTCGTGAATGTGTTGAAGGACGTGCGCCGTGAATTCGTGCGGATCGAGGTGGACCGGCTGCGCGTGAAGCCGGTGGTGAAGATCACCGGCGAGTTCTACCTCCAGACGGTGGAAGGCGATCCCAACTACAACATCCATCGCTGGCTGGAAACGGAAGGCGCGGAGGTGTATCCCGCGGCGATCTCGATCTGGCTCGACTACCTGCTGCGGCACGCCGGGCAGGATTACGAGGATCACATCGGCCTGCAGCGCGGGGCGCGGCTCAAAGCCGGCGCCGTCAGGACGGGACAACGGATACTGCGCTGGTCCTACGACCGGATGCGGCGCGCGCTGGGCGGGTTGCCGCACGAAATGCCGGACCAGTACGAATTGCGCGCGCTGGCGGCGCCGTACTATCACAGCCGGTTGAACGGCGGCGAGGGCGACATGCTGGTCGGCAAGGCCCTGTGGGCGCATCACCACAGGAAGGCCCACATGATCTGCGAGCTGTCGCCCTACTCGTGCATGCCCAACACGATGAGCATAGGCGCGATGGCGGCCGTGACCGGGAAGCATCCCGATCTTCTTTACGCGCCGCTTGAAATCAAGGGCGACGCCGAGATCCACGCCCTGTCGCGCTGCCAGATGATATTGACGGAGGCCAGGCGCCGCGCACAGCGCGAGTTCGACGATGCGCTGGGCGTGAACGGCCTCACGCTGGAAAAGGCGCGCGAGCTGCTCGAGACTTTCCCCGAAATGAAGAGCGCGATGTACCGCGTTCCGCGGGGCGGGGCCGCCGGGACCGCCGCCAACCTCGTGCTGCATCTCGCCGCGCGGAGCCGGGCATGAAAATCGTCGGCATGGACGTGGGCTCCACGACGGTGAAGGCCGTGGCGATGGAGGACGGAAACGTGCTGTGGCGGGACTATCAGCGCCACAACACGAAGCAGGCGGAGATGGTGCTCCGGTTTCTCGCCCGCATGGAATCCGAATGCGGCTACGCGCCGGGCCGCGATCGCCTCTTCTTCACCGGCTCCGGCGCGGGGCTCCTCGCACCGCTCGCCGGCGCCAAGGTGATCCAGGAAGTGGTCGCCGTCGCCGCGGCGGTGGAGAAACTGCACCCGCTGGTGCGATTCGTTTCCGAGATCGGCGGCGAGGACATGAAGACGGTGTTCTTCACCCCGAGCGGAGAGGGCTCGACCAAGCAGGTCTACATGCAATCGGCCTGCAGCGGCGGCACCGGCACGTTCATCGAGAAGACCGCGCGCAAGCTCGGGATTCCCGCGGAGGACCTCGCGCGGATGCCCTACGACGGCATGAGCCTGCACAAGGTGAGCTCCAAGTGCGGGATCTTCGCAGAAGCCGACTCCAACACCCTCGTAAAGTCGGGCGTCCCGGTCGAGGAGATCATCGCGAGCCTCTACGAAGCCGTGGTCTGCCAGAATCTCGCCACGCTCACCAAGGGCAACACGCCCGTGCCGCAGGTCCTGCTGCTCGGTGGTCCCAATCTCTTTTTCCGGGGCCTGCGCGAGGCGTGGCGCTGCCACCTGAAGAAGCTCTGGAAAGAACGAAAGACAGCGCTCCCCGCGGAGACGGAGGAACCCATCCTGGTGCCGGAGGATGCGCTCTATTACGCGTGCCTGGGCTGCATCGAGATCGGGCTCGGAGAGCGGCCCGAGGTGGCGGTCTACCGGGGGCAGGAAAAACTCCGCTGGTGGATAGACGAGGGCCAGCACGAGGAGAAAGCGAGGGCAGGTGCGACAGGGCTGATCGCGGGGGAAGGCGATCTGGAATCCTTTCTCGCCAAATACGGGCAATCCGCCGTGAACAACGGGTCAGGGGTCATGGGTCAGGGGTCAGGCGGATCGAAACCCGCCCAGACTCACGGATCAGGTTCCACGAGTCACGGGTCACGAGTCACGAGTCACGCCGTCTACCTGGGCTGCGACTTCGGCAGCACCACTGCCAAGGCGGTCGTACTGTCGGCGCAGGGCGCAATGCTCTACTCGAGCTACGTCCAGTCGAAAGGCAATCCCATCGAAGACGCCAAGGCGATCCTGCGGCAGGTGCGCGAGGCGGGCTACGAAAGTATCGACGGGCTCGCCATCACCGGCTACGGCAAGGACCTGCTGAAGGACATCGTGGGCGCGGACGTCGCAATCGTCGAGACGGTGGCGCACGCGACGGCCGCCTTGCATTTCTTCCCGGACGCCGACGTCATCTGCGACGTCGGCGGGTGCGACGTGAAAATCATGCTGTTGCGGCAGGGCACCGTGTCCGATTTCCGCCTGAATTCCCAGTGCTCCTCGGGCAACGGCGCGTTTCTCCAGGGTGTCGCCGAGCGCTACGACACTCCGCTCGCGGACTACGCGGGCAGGGCGTTCCAGGCGCGCTCCGTGCCGAAGCTCGCCATGGGCTGCGGGGTGTTCCTGCAGTCGGACATCGTCAACCAGCAGCGCAAGGGCTGGTCGGCGGAGGAAATCATGGCCTCGCTCGCCGCGGTGCTGCCGTTGAACGTCTGGGTGTACGCGGGGCAGTTGCAGAACCTCGCCGCCGCCGGCAGGAAGTTCGTGCTCCAGGGCGGAACGCACCGCAACCTCGCGGTGGTCAAGGCGCAGGTGGATTTCGTCGGCAGCAAGGTGCCCGGCGCCGAGATCGTGGTCCATCCGCACCCCGGCGAGGCGGGAGCGATCGGCGCGGCGCTCTGCGCGCTCGACTGGGCGCGGGCTGACAAACCCACTTCCTTCCGCGGCTTCGACACGATAGCCGCGCTGGAATACATCAGCACCACCAACGAGCACACCATCTGCTGCTGGTGCCCCGTGAGCTGCCGCCGCACGTTCATCGACGTGGTGCTGCCGGGTGCGCAAGGCCGGCCGTGGAGCAAGGTGCCCCTCGCCCCCGGCCGCGAGCGCGTGGTGAGCGGCAACACCTGTCCCAAGGGACTGCTGGAGGACGCCAACGAAATGCGCGTCGTGAAAGCCCAACTGGAGGAAACCCGACGTGCCTATCCCAATACTGCGGAAATGGTCCGCGAAGACGCCTTCCGTCACGCCCGAGTACCGGTCGAAGCTGAGGATAGGGATACCTAAAGTGCTCAACATGTGGTCCACCCACCAGTTCTGGGTGGGCCTGTTCGGGGCGCTGGGCGTCGAGGGCACGAAGCTCGTCTTTTCCTCCGACAGCTCGGAAGAGCAGGCGCGAAAGTATGCCAAGGGCCGCGGCACGGTCGACTGCTGCCACCCGGTCAAGTGCATGTCGGGCCACTACGGGGAGCTCATCGCGCGCGAGCAGCACCGCAGGATCGACGTCCTCTTCTCTCCCATGATTTACTCGCTGCCCTCCTTCCTCAAAGGACACGTGATCGACAACCTCGCGTGCCCGCGCGTGATGGCGGCGCCCGAGAACATCAAGGCGGGCTTCCTCAGGGAGCAGGACGCGTTCGGCGAGCGCAACATACGCTACGTCACCCCGCTCGTCTCGCTCGGCGATCCGCCGCTGGTGCCCAGGCAGCTGCACCCGGCGTTGAGGGAGTGCTTTCCGGACTTGACGCTCGCCGAGACGAAGCGCGCCGTGCAGGAAGGATTCGACGCCCTCGACACCTTCAACGCGCGGGCGCGCAGCCGCGCGCGCGAAGTCCTGGAGCAATGCGCGTTGGAGGACCGGCCGTGCCTGCTGGTGATCGCGCGTCCGTACCATATGGATCCGGGCATAGGGCACGAGATCGAGGTGGACCTGCAGGCCTACGGCTATCCCGTGCTGTGGACCCAGTACTTTCCGACGGACCCGGATCTCCTCGACTGGATTTTCGCCGACGATTTGAGTTCGGGGCGCATCCGCTCCCACTTCGACATCTCCGACGTGTGGCCCTCTTCCTACAGCGCCAATACCAACGAGATCCTGTGGGGCGCGAAGACGGCGGCGCGCGTTCCGTGGATCGCGGGCGTAATCCGGCTCGCGAGCTACGAATGCGGCATGGACCAGCCCACCTACAGCCCGGTGCAGCAGATCGTGGAGCGCTCCGGCACCCTCTTCTTCTCGTTCCAGGAGCTCGATTCCACCAAGCCCGCCGGCTCGGTGAAGATCCGCGTCGAGACCATCGCGCATTACCTGCAGAAATACGCGAAGGACATCATCGAGCGCAAGAAGGCGGCGAGCGCGCCGCACTGCCCGTTCCGCGGCGCGAACGCCGCGGAGGGCGCGCGGGTGGTGTGCTAGCATCAACCCGCTTTCCCCGGCACGGGATCGTACGTGGAAACTTCTGTCGCAAGGCAGGAAAAATGGTCACGCCGAACGAGCGCCAGGTCTACGTCGAAGCGAAACTCAGCGACCCCGAAGGGCGTGCCCTGTGGCAATCCCTGCACCGTAACGTCAGGGACCAGGGTCTCCTGGCACCCGCGTTCACGGAGACCCTGCTCCGGCTGGGCACGCTGCTCGTTCTTCTGGCCGCGACGCTCTGGATCAGCTGGTTCGCGGGATCGTGGCTGGGACACGCGGTCGCAGGCGCACTCCTCGCCCTGCTCCTTGCCCAGTTCGCTTTTGTCGGGCACAACGCAGGGCACGGCAGCATCGCACGGACGCCGGCTGCGAACCGCGCGTTCGGCCACATCGCCATGACGTTCGTCGCCGGCCTGGCGTTCGACGAGTGGATCGCGCGCCATCGCGCGCACCACCAGTTTTGCCAGGACGAGTCGCGCGACCCCGATCTGGCCGTTACGGTCGTCGCGTCCCTGACCGAGGAGGCAACGCGTCGCAAAGGCGCCCTGGGACGGTTCATGACCCGGCACCAGGCCACCCATATCTGGCTGCTGACGCTCCTCTTCGGCCACAGCCAGCGGCACCTCTCCCAGGCGGCGGCTCTCGGCGACCTGGGCCGCCACCGGCTGGACGCCGTGATGCTTCTCCTGCACGTTGCGCTCTGGTTCGGGATCCCCTGCGTGCTGCTCCAGGTGTCGTTTTCCACCGCGCTTCTGGCCTACGTGATTCCGGTAACGTTGCTGGGCCCCTATTTCGCCGCGATCTTCTGGGTCAACCACGTCGGCATGCCGCTGGTGAGACAGGTGGAGACCTTCTCCTTTTTCGAGCACCAGGTCGTCACCTCGCGTACCATCATCAACCCACCCGCCCTCGACTGGCTCTTCGGCGGGCTGAATTTCCAGATCGAGCATCACCTCTTTCCGCAGGTGGCTTCGCACCGCCTTTCCGCCGTGCACGCGATCGTACGCGCGCATTTCGCAAGACAAGGTGTCGCCTATCACGGCGTGTCCTGGCGTGACGCCGCGCGCTCGGTCGCAACGCACCTGCGCCATGTCGCGCGGGCAGCATGAGCCCCGAAGCGCGCGCCGCCATCGGCAAGCGCGCCGGGCTCTCATCGGGCCTGCTCGGCATGCTCTGCGTGCTGGGGGAGCTGTGCTTCCTCCTCCCCGACCTGCTGGTCAGCAAGGAGGCGCTGCCGGTGTACGCCGCGAACATCGAGCACGTACGCGCCATCCTGGGAGCAAGCATCGCTGTAACCATAGTCCTCGGGGTGCTCGCCGTGGCGCTTACGCGTCCCAACCGGCGGGGTCTCCTCGGTATCGCCCTGGGGGCCACCGCCCTTCTCATGGGCGGCCCCGGAGCCGAAGCACTGGCGGTCGGCGGGCCACGCAGTTTCTCGGTGGGCCTGGACTATTTCGTGCTAGAGCTGCTCGTGCTCGGTCTCATCTTCATGCCCATCGAAGCGCTGTTCCCGCTGCGCGCGCAGCGCGTGCTGCGCGCGGGCTGGGAGACCGATCTCAAGCACTTCTTCGTCAGCCACGCCGGCGTGCAGCTGCTTTCGTTCGCCGCGCTCATCCCGGCACAGGTGCTTTTTGCCTGGGCGGTTCAGCTCGATTTCCAGCGCGCGGTCGCCGCCCAGCCGATCTGGCTCCAGGTGGTGGAGATCATCGTTGTCGTGGACTTCGCGACCTACTGGATTCACCGCGCCTTCCATCAGGTACCCTGGCTCTGGAACTTCCACGCCATCCACCACTCCAGCCTGCAGATGGACTGGCTTGCGGGCTCGCGCATGCACCCGGTGGATGTCGTGGTGACGCGCTCGGTCGCGATCCTGCCGGTGTTCGTGCTCGGTTTTGCGCCGCCCGCGTTTTACGCTTACCTCGCTATCGTGTCCTTTCACGCCGTGTTCATTCATGCCAACGTGCGCTGGCATTTTCCCTACCTGCGCTGGATCGTCACGACGCCCGAGTACCACCACTGGCACCATTCTTCCGACGAAGAGGGCATCGACAAGAACTTCGTGAGCTTCCTCCCGGCCTGGGACGTCCTGTTCGGCACGGCGCACCAGCCGGACTACTGGCCGAAGCGCTACGGAACCGTCAATTTTCAGCCGCCCGAGACGTACCTGGGACAGCTCTTCTATCCTTTCCGCAGGCGCGGTAAGGTGACGCCGTACGGTTGAAGCGGCGGTGAGCCGCCGTCGTCGCCGTTCGGAGATAGATTCGCACAAGTGGAAACGTCCGCGGAACAAGGGGATGAGCGCGTAGCGGACTCAACGGCTGCCGCCAACGCGCTGATCGAAACCCTGCGCCAGCTCGCCCAGGAGCTGCATCCGGCGCGGGGCGCCATTCCCTCGTCGCTCGACGCCCGCCTCGAGCAGGACTACGGCTTCGACAGCCTCGGGCGCGTCGAGCTCTTCCTGCGCGTCGAGAAACGCTTCGGCGTGACGCTGCCCGAAGCGGTCATGGCGAGCGTGGAGACGCCGCGCGACCTGTTGCGCGCGATACTGGCGGCAGGCCCGGCTCACCGCGCCCACGCCGGCGCGACTGCCGTTGCCCTGGAACGCGCATCGGGCCTCGCCGCCGAGTCGGAAACGCCCGACGAAGCGGTTACGCTGCAGGAGGTGCTGGCGTGGCACGCGCGCCGGCACGCCACACGCCCTCACATCGTGCTGCAGGACGAGGACGGCAACGAGCGCACAGTGACGTACGCGGAGCTCGATCAGGCCGCGCGCGCCGTTGCCGCGGGCTTGATCGAGCGCGGCATCGAGCCGGGCCGGGCGGTAGCGATCATGCTGCCGACCAGCATCGAGTACTTCTACAGCTTCTTCGGCATTCTGCTGGCTGGCGGCATCCCCGTTCCGATCTACCCGCCCGCGCGCCCTTCCCAGATCGAGGACCATCTGCGGCGCCATGCGGGAATACTCTCCAACGCCCTCACCGTCGCGCTCATCACCGTGGCCCAGGCGAAGCCGCTCGCGCTGCTCCTCAAGCCCCGGGTGGATTCGCTGCGCCAGGTAGTGACGCCGGACGAGTTGATGCGGCCCGGCGCCGCGGCGGCGCTGCATCGCGGCAAGCCGCAGGACATCGCGATGATCCAGTACACCTCGGGAAGCACCGGTAATCCCAAGGGGGTCGTCCTCACCCACGCCAACCTGCTCGTCAACATCCGTGCGATGGGAAGAGCGCTGCGCGTGACGCCGGCCGACGTGTTCGTGAGCTGGCTGCCCCTCTACCACGACATGGGGCTGATCGGCGCCTGGATGGGCAGCCTTGTCTACGGCTTCAAGTACCCGGTGATGTCCCCGCTCACCTTCCTATCGCGGCCGGAACGGTGGCTGCGCACCATACATCGCCACGGGGGCACGCTCTCGGGCGGGCCCAACTTCTGCTACGAGTTGTGCGTGCGGCGCATCCAGGACGCCGACATCGAGGGCCTCGATCTCTCCACCTGGCGCTACGCCTTCAATGGCGCAGAGCCGGTCTCCCCCGAGACGATGGAAGCGTTCACGAAGCGCTTCGAGCGTTACGGATTCCGGCCCGGGGCGATGGCGCCCGTGTACGGGCTCGCCGAGGCGACGCTCGGCGTCTCGTTTCCACCGCCCCTGCGCGGCACCCTGCTCGACCGCGTGGACAAGGACGAATTCATGAACGGCGGCCGCGCCGTTCCCGTGCCCCCGGAGCACGGGAACGCCCTCGTGCACGTCGCGTGCGGCGTGCCGATCCCCGGCCACCAGGTGCGCATCGTCGACGAGTCCGGCGGCGAGCTGCCCGAGCGCACCGAAGGCAGTATCCAGTTCAGCGGGCCGTCCGTCACCAGCGGCTACCACCGCAATCCCGAGGCGACGCACGCTCTCCTGCACGGGAAGTGGATGGACACCGACGATTACGGCTACGTCGCCGCGGGAGACGTCTACATCACCGGCCGCATCAAGGACACGATCATCCGCGCCGGGCGCAACATCCATCCCTACGACCTCGAGGAGGCGGTCGGCAATCTCGAAGGCATCCGCAAGGGATGCGTCGCCGTGTTCGGCAGCCGCGACCAGCGCGCCGCCACGGAGCGAATCATCGTGATGGCCGAAACGCGCGAGGAGGATCCGGCGCAGCGCGACGGGCTCAAGACCCGCATCAACGATCTCGCGGTGTCCCTCATCGGCATGCCGGCGGACGACATCGTGCTCGCGGCCCCGGGCAGCGTCCTGAAGACTTCCAGCGGCAAGATCCGGCGCACGGGGAGCCGCGAGCTGTACGAGAGCGGCGGCAAGGTCGCGCGGCGCGCGGTCTGGCTGCAGGTCGTGAGGCTCACGGGGGCGGCGCTCCTGCCGCAGGCGCGGCGCACGCTGCGCGCCGCCGTGGACAAGGCATACGGCGCGTGGGCGCTCTTCCTGCTCGGCACGATGGGCGCGATCACGTGGCTCGCCTGCGCGGTCCTGCCGCGTTCGGAAGAGGCCTGGCGGCGCAATTGGCAAATGAGCGGGCGCATGGCGCGCGCGTTTCTCCGGCTCGCCGGCCTGCCCCTCGCCGTGCGCGGCCTCGAGAACGTTCCGGCCGGGCGCGCGTGCGTGCTGGCCGTCAATCACGCGAGCTATCTCGACGGAATCGTGGTGGTGGCAGCGCTGGCGGAACCCAGGGCCTTCGTCGCGAAGCGCGAGCTGCTCGACCACTGGGTGCCGCGCATCTTTCTCAAATCCATCGGCGCCGTGTTCGTCGATCGCCTCGACGCGCAGCGCGGCGTCGAGGACACCGGGCGCTTCGCCGGCGCCGCGCGCGGCGGGCAGTCGCTGATCGTCTTTCCGGAAGGAACCTTCCTGCGCATGCCCGGGCTGCTGCCGTTCCGGATGGGCACGTTCGTGATTGCCGCGCAGTCGGGCGTCCCGGTCGTGCCCGTGACCCTGCGCGGCACGCGCTCGGCGTTGCGCGACGGGCAGTGGCTGTTCCGCCGGGCGAGCTTGAGCGCGACCTTCAGCGCGCCGATCGCGCCGGAAGGAACGGACTGGAATGCCGCGATACGACTCCGCGACGCAACCCGCGCCGAGATGCTGAGACTCTGCGGCGAGCCGGACCTGGGAGAGGAGACCACGCTGCTGCCGAAACTGCAGGCCGCGCGCAAGGACGCGTAGCAGGAAGAGATCACGGCCCCGTATCTCTCGCGAAGCTCGATCAGGTAGGATCGGGTTTTTTCCCGGAGGACCTCCAAATGAAAGTCGGTTTCATCGGCCTCGGCATGATGGGCGGCGGCATGGCAATGAACGTGCGCAAGGCGGGCCACGACGTCACGGTGTTCGACCTCAGGCGCGAGATCGCGAAGCCGTTGCTCGATGCGGGCGCGGCATGGGCGGAGACCGTTGCCGACGTCGCACGCACTTCTGACGTGGTGTTCACCTCTCTCCCCGGTCCGAAGGAAATGCAGGAAGTGGGCGTCGGCGAAGGCGGACTGCTCTCCTCGATGAAGCCGGGCAGCGTCTGGTTCGACCTCTCCACCAACTCGCCGACCGTGGTGCGCCAGGTTGCGGCCCGGTTCAAGGCAAAAGGCATCGAGTTGCTCGACGGCCCCGTGAGCGGCGGGCCCAAAGGCGCGCAGTCCGGCAAGCTTGCGCTTTATGTGGGCGGCGACGAGGCGACGTTCAACCGGCTGAAGCCGCTCCTCGACGCGATCGGAGACCAGGTGATGTACGTGGGCCCGATCGGCGCCGGCAACTCGGCCAAGCTCGCCCACAACTGCGCGAGCTTCATCACCCGCATGGCCATCGCCGAGATCTTCACGCTGGGCGTCAAGGCCGGCGTCGACCCGCTCTCGTTGTGGCACGCCATCCGGCAGGGCTCGACCGGGCGCGCACGCACGTTCGACCGCATCGGCGATCAGTACCTCCAGGACACGTACGAGCCGGCTGCGTTCGCACTGCGCCTCGCGCACAAGGACCTCACGCTCGCGCGGGAGCTGGGGAAGGAGCTCGCCGTGCCGATGAAGTACGCCGACCTCGCCCTCGAGGATTTCACCGCTGCACTCGAGCGCGGCTGGGGAGAGCTCGATTCGCGCTCGCCGATGCGGCTGCAGAACGAGCGCGCCGGCGTGACCGTCAAGGTCTCCGCGGAGGACGTGAAAAAAACCCTGGCGAGAGGATAAAAACGGGGGAATTTATCCCCGTTTTTACCGTTAGGAAGTACTACAAAGGGGGTAATAATTCACCTTCACAGCCTGTCGGCTCCATCGTGTCCAAGTGTGGTACCCATGAATTCACGTCGAACGCCGATCACGCCAGTCCGACAGGCTGTTGCGCTGGCGAGCTTCTTGCATTGTTTCGCGCGACAGAGGAAACTTCTGTAACCGGAGACTGCATGACCGCTATCCGTCCGTTGATCGGTTTGATACTTTTGTCGAGTGCACTCGCGGCAACTGTCGGCGTCGTCCCTGCCCGGGCCGCGGAGCCGAGCGACGAAACCGTGATTCTCGTCGCCAAGCCGGCGCTGCGCGACCGCCTCTACGGCGCAACCATCCTCATCAGCAAGCCGATCGGCAACGGCCAGCACATCGGGTTGATCGTCAACAAGCCGACGCCCATGACGCTGGGCAGGCTCTTCCCCGGGCACGGACCGTCGCTCAAGGTGACCGACCCGGTCTACCTGGGCGGCCCGGTCAGCACGGAAGTTATTTTTGCCCTGGTCCAGCGTGATGACAGCCCGGGCAACCGCTCCATGCAGCTCACGCCCAATCTGTTCCTCGTGCTCGATCGCGATCTGGTCGACCGCGTGATCGAGGCCGAGGCCGATCATGCGCGGTTCTTCGCCGGGATGGTGCTGTGGCGGCCCGGCGAGTTGCGCGCGGAGCTCGATCGCGGTTTCTGGTACGTGCTCGACGCCGATGCGAATCTCGTGCTGCGCAAGTCGACGATCGGCATGTGGGAAGAGCTGGTGAAGCGCTCGGAGCAGCAGAAGAACCTGATCCGCACGCGGCTCGATTCTACGGAGCCGCACCCGGGCATGCTGGCGCGCTCCAGGTAGTCCCCTCGTTTCCCCTCCAAAGGCAGCCCGCGCGGCTGCCTTTTTCGTCCGGTAAACTCCGGCCATGATGGATGATGCGGAAATTCTCATCGCGGGCGGCGGCATCGGCGGGCTCTCCGCGGCGCTCGCGCTCGCACGCGCGGGACGGCGCGTGCGCGTGCTCGAGAAGGCCGCCGAGTTCGGCGAGATCGGCTACGGCATACAGATGGGGCCCAACGTCCGGCCCATGCTGGAGCGGCTGGGAATCGCGGAGGCCATCGAGCCGCATGCCGTGTATCCCGACGCGCTGGTGCTCGCCGACGGGTTGACCGGCAGGGAGTTGACGCGCATCACGCTCGGCGCGGCGTTCCTGGCGCGCTACCACTACCGCTATTTCGTCATCCACCGCCGCGACCTGCACGGCGCCATCCTCGAGGGCTGCCGCGCCCGCGGGGAGATCGCGCTGGAAGCCTCGAAGGGCATCGTCCGCTTCGAGGACCGCGGTGACCGCGTGATCGCCTTCTGCGAGGACGGCACGGAATACGCGGGCGCGGCGTTGATCGGGGCCGAGGGCCTCTGGTCTCCCGTCCGCGCGGCGGTGATTGGCGACGGCCCGCCGCGCATGGCCGGCCATTTCGTCTACCGCGGTGTCGTGCCGGTGGAGAACATCATCGACCGCTCGCACCAGGACTCGATGATCATCTACGTCGGCCCCAACCTCCACCTGGTGCAGTACCGGCTGCGCGGCGGCACGGTCATGAACAACGTGGCGACGATCGCGAGCTACCGCTACGCGCGCGGGGAGAAGGACTGCGGCGGCCCGGACGAGCTGGACGAGATGTTCGGGCGCTGCGATCCGCGGGTGCGGCAGATGCTCCAGTACGTCGGCAGGGAGCGCAACTGGGTCCTGCACGACCGCCCGCCGGTGTCGAACTGGACGAAGGGCAACGTGACGCTCCTGGGCGACGCCGCGCATCCGATGCTGCAGTACCTCGCGCAGGGCGCCTGCATGGCGATAGAGGATGCGGTGGTGCTCGCCGCCCACGTCGCCGCGCACGGGACTGACTACCACCGCGCCTTTACCACCTACCAGCAGGAGCGCTTCTACCGCACCGCGCGCGTGCAGATCACCGCGCGCGTCTTCGGCGACATCATCCACGCCGACGGCGGCGCGCGCGAGCTGCGCAATCACCTGTGCGCGCAGCGCGACCCGGATTTCCCGGCGGAGGTCGACTGGCTCTACCGCGG
>Ga0075418_10003170_pt1 | contig 18751 bp, 14 predicted proteins | sample SoiMetdeltSBSDD2_FD_81776 | JGI IMG/M metagenome (GOLD analysis project Ga0075418, IMG submission 81776) | Bulk soil microbial communities from a Populus tree surrounding site in Tennessee, USA - Soil MetaG P. deltoides SBSDD2 | ecosystem: Environmental > Terrestrial > Soil > Tree plantation... | reverse complement strand
TGGTCGTGGCCTGGGTCTTTGCGAGAAACGACAACACGCCATGCGCCACGTCAGGGTTCAGCCAAAGCATCTCGAACGCCGTGATGATCCCGTCGCGGCCGAATGGCGTGCTGAACCAGGGGATACCTGCGTAGGGGTACCTCCCGTGCGACGTGTCGGTCATCATGATCTGCAGGTCCGCAGACGACCGATCGAGCCAGCGATTGAAGATCGTGCTCGAGCTCGCCAGGTTGCAGCAGAACGCGTGCGGCTCTTGGGCGCGTGCGCCTCTCTTCATCGTCAGCACGTTGTCGAACGAGACGCCCGACGCTGACGCAGATTCGCACCCGTCCGCGTCGTACTCGACGCTGATATCGATCGTGGCGTTGGCCATCGACTCGAGTGACAGCATCCACATCACGCGATTCTGGCCGCCGCGATCCGGGCGGCGGTTCCACCGCACTTTGGCGCATCGCTCGCGGTGGTCGAGACCGCGATAGCGCATCACCAGGTACTCGTCTCCCGCTTCGTCCGGGAGCCGCTCGCCTCGCCGGGCGCGCCTGGTACCGCGCACCTCGAAGACGTCCGCGAAGTCGGCATCGAAGTGAATCGAAATCGGGACCTCGATGCGGTCGAGGCGATAGTTGGTGACCTGGATGCGCTCGACGCAGCGCGCGTCCCAGAGCATGCGCGTGCGGCAGATGTTGATCTCGCCGCGCTCAACGGCGATGACGCCGTCACGAAGCAGATCGGGATTGGTCAGATCGGCCTCGAAGAGTGCGTTGTCGGCGCTCACCGTCGAGCTCAAGAGCAGTGGATGATGCCCAAAGAGCATCAGCTCGAAGCGCGAGAGAAAGCGCGTGCCGTCGTGGTAGAGCCCTTCCTCGCTCGCCTCGCTCGCGGCGATATCGCCGCGGGCACCAAAGACGGCGAACGAATCGCCGTGCTTGAGCACGCGGAGCGGAGCCGTCGGGCGTTCCGAATCCGCAATGATCGGAAAGCCCTGATCAAATTGATCCAAGGAGGGGTCTCGTGGACCCTCAGGCGACAATGTCTGCACCGGCCGCGCTGGAGATGAGCTGTCGATAGAGTCGAACATACGACGATGCCATGCGCGATTCACTGAAGCGACGCGTGAATGCGTCGCGGCAGGCGCGACGATCCAGTGTATGCGTTCGTTTCGTGGCGTCAATCGCCTGGTCCAGGTCGTCCACTACAAATCCCGTTACGCCATCCTCTATCACCTCATCCACTGAACCGCCACGAAACGCGACGACCGGTGTGCCGCAGGCCAGCGACTCGATCATGACGAGCCCGAACGGTTCGGGCCAGTCGATGGGAAACAGCAGCGCCCGCGCCTGTCCAAGGAATGCGCTCTTCTCTGTGTCGGAGATCTCACCAATGAACTCAATGAGCGGATGCTCCATCAACGGCGCGATCTCGTTCTTGAAGTACAGCACGTCGCTCGGATCGACCTTCGCCGCAATTCTGAGCGGCCAACCACACGCCTTGGCGATCTCGATAGCGCGATCGACACGCTTCTCACGGGAGATCCGACCCAGAAACGCGAGGTATGAGCCGGGCTCGGGATGAAAGCAGAAATCGCGCTCGGGGAACCCATGATGAACCGTGGCCACCCAGTTCTGGTTGGGCAGCGGCGCGCGCTGCGCGTCGGAGATGGAGACCAGCGGGATCTCGCTGAATTCCTCATAGAGCGGCACGAGATCCGGCAAATCGAGGCGTCCGTGCAACGTGGTCAGGTGAGGCGTGGCCATTCGCCGCGCAATGGGGAAGTGGAGCGGCGCGACGTGGTAATGGATGATGTCGAAATCATCAGCACGCTGCGCGATCTGCTCGATCATCAGCATGTGAGCGGCGAGCGGATCTATGCAGCCCATCAGACGCTGCGCTTGTGGGCATACCGGCACCAGCGTCGCGCTTGTGCGCGAATCGCCGCTGGCAAACAGCGTGACCGAATGTCCCTGTCGCACGAGTTCGTCGGTCAACACTGAGACAACTCGCTCTGTTCCACCGTAGAGCTTCGGTGGCACGCTCTCGCTAAGTGGAGCGACCTGTGCAATTTTCAGGATACGTGGGGACCCCAGACGCATGGTGCAGAACTCTCCCACAGCAGCGCTGCAAGCGACATGCCTCGCAGTGGCTGAGCCCAGACTCGCTTATCGTTTCTTCGATGACGACCGCCGACGCGCGGGAACTTTTGCTCCTTTCTTACGCGCCTCGCTCAACCCGATCGCAATCGCCTGCTTTCGACTCTTCACCCTTCCTCCCGATCCACTTTTCAGCGTGCCCTTTTTCCGCCGCTTCATCGCCGACTCGACGCGTTTAGATGCGGACCGCCCGTACTTCGCCATCTTCACCTCGACTGCTCGGTTATAAGAATTGCATGCGGCGTTCCAGGGACCAATGACGAGGTAGGCGAGTCACGACATACCGAGGCTCCGAGACACCAAGAAATAGCTATTTCTGTGCCTCTGCGCCTCAGTATCGGTGCGTAGTGCGTTGTGGATGCGAGCTAGAGCTCTCGTGTCATCTCGACCATCGTGCGGCGGAAGCCGAGATGCTCGAACAGTCGCTGCGCGCCTTCGTTCTGCTCCGCCGTCCAGAGCATCACGCGCGGAGCGCCGTGATCGCGGAGCCAATCCGCCGCCGCTTCCATGAGCGCGGTGGCCACGCCTGTACGACGTCCGCGCTCGTCGACGACCACGTCGTGGATAAACCCGCTTGCCTCGCGCAGTTCTTTCCACGACTGCGCCTCGAGCCCGGCGTAGACGTAGCCAACGACGGCTCCCTGCCGCTCCGCCACCAACACAACTACGTCCTGCTCGGCGAGCTGCGTGCCGAGAAACCAGGCATAGCCCGCCTCGGGGTCGCCGCCAGGCGCCATGAATCGCTTGGAATCGAACTGGAAGTGGGTGCGCAGAAGCAGCGCACCCAGTCTGCCAAGGGCGGGTAGATCAGCCTTGGTCGCCTTTCGAATTGCCGTGGCTTCGGACATGGCAAAGATCTTACGCGCGCGCCGAGGGGTCCGGCTGAAGCACACTACGACCGTCGCAGTCCCAAGGCCACGGACTCGCTTACGATTACACCCCGACGGGCCCAGCTCGATCGATCAGCGCAGCTCGTCCCGTCTTCTCCTCTGGCGGCTCCGCCGCTGTCACGGCGGTCACCACCACCGCGCCCTTTGGACTGGTAATCACTGCGAGCCGGTCCGTCTGCGAACGGTTGAGAATCACGTCGATGAGCGTGGTCGTATTGGGAAAAAGCAGATCCGGATCTCCCGTCGGCGGCTGTAAGGGATCGTATGCGACGAATGTGCTCTTCATGTAGCGGACGTCGGGCAACGCGCTTACGCCGTTGACCTCGAGAATCAGCTTCGCCCCGGCGGCCTTTAAACCCTGGTGGAACTCGCCCAGCTTGCTGCAGTTCAACATGACCACGCGGTGCGACTTCGTCGTCGAATGCGTCGTCATCTGCGACTGGAAGTCTTCGTCGAACTGCACCGTCAGCGCCTCGTGTGGTTTGCTGTCCTTGCCTAGCACGTAGAAGTCGATGAAGTAGTCCTCCACGAGCTGATCGACATCGTCGCGCACCCGGAAAAAGAACTGTTGATACTTGGTCCTCCGCTCCTCCGGCATCCGCGCGTAGTTTCTCTCCGACACTTCGTCGAACGTCCGTGCTGTCTGCTGATACTCCGCAAGCGTTGTGCTCTTCTTCCCTTTCAGGATCGCGAGCGCCATCGCGCCGGGACCATCGGGTTCCGCGAACCCTGGCGCGGCCGGGTTGACGATGCTGCCGTGGTTGAAGCCGGCAAAAACTGCGAACGGAATGCGTTCGAACTTGGTGTTTTGCCACCAGATGAGTGCCGGTCCCGCCGATCGAAAGTCGAGCGAGCAGCCGCGCGTGTTGAGGGAGGTGCCAGCAATGCGCACCGTGCCATCCGTGCCGAGTTTCGCGCGTTGCTTGACCAGTTTTGCCTCGACGCCGCCATAGGCTTCACCCGCGGCGAAGACGTAGGGATAACAACGCTGAGACTCTTTGCGCTTGTCGCTGAAATACGACGAGTCACCATGCAGGTCGTAATTGAAGGACAGCTCCCACTGGAACGGGCTCGCCGGCTCGAGCCCGCGGAGAACCACCTTACCGGACTCGAGGAAGTCTTCCTTATGCGAATTGGAATTGAAGAATGTCGTTCTGAACTTGCCGAGAAACGACTGTCCGAGGCCGGCGAGATCCGAACCGAAGTTCGCAGGGGCAAAGCACAGCAACCGATCCACCGGGCAGTCCTCGTCAAGCTTCCGGCGACGATTGCGTTCAGCGTGCAGCGCGAGCCACGCGCGCACTACCAGTGATCCCGTGCTGTGGCAAATCACGTCTACCCGCTGGCCATTCAATCGCAACCGGTGGTCGGCATCGAGCTTGTCAGCGAAATCATGGAACGTGGCTTCGTCATCCATGCTGCTGTAATCGAGGTAGCACACATCGGCGTCGGTATATACGCCCTGCTCCACGAGGAAGTCGCCCAACGCCGTGAAGCTGGTCGATCCGTCCGAGTACCCGTGCACGATCAGAAGTTTGCTGGCCATTCCGTACCCCGTCTTTCAAGGAACACTGATGTGTAACTCGCCCCCGTACAGCATGGTTCGATCCTGGTCGCGGGCTGCCCACCTGGCGAGCGTCGGGACGTCTTTCTTGACGACAGCGTCGTGAACGGGCTTGCCGTTGACGATGACGCGAACGGGCTGCTCCATCTCGATGACGTCCGGCGAGATCAACAGGGTAAACGCCTGAACGCCCCGCGTCCGAACATCAAAGGTGTTCCCACGTCGCACCGCGTCGACACGGCCCGATGACTTCTCGCGCTCGAAGAGTGCACGCTCCATGATCGGCGTTGGGGAGAACGTGTTCACATCGTCGAGCGCCACGTCCGATCCACGCTTGCCGAGTCGATCGATCACCAGCCACCGGAACCGGTTGTAGCGATCGGTGCGTTCGGTCTCCCACGAGATCTTCTCCGGGTGCGCAATACGGTGATGGGAGGCGAGAAATGCCTCGAAGCGAGCGCGCTCCTGCGGCCACCAGCTGACGTCATGACCTGCATCCGGGTAGACCTGAAACTGCAGCGTGGCCCCCGTTCGCTTGAACATCTCGATGATGGGCGCCACCGAAGCGGCGGGATACAGCGGGTCGCGCCCGCCATTCACGATGCGAAGCGGGCAATTGACCAGGTTGCCGGCATAGAGCTGTCCATCGGCGCCCGTGTCTGGGTTGGCAATGACCGACGGGTGGCCGTTGAGCGGAATACAACCGGCCCATGGCGTGGCATAACGCATCGCCAGGTAATACACCCCCGTTCCACCATCGGAAATGCCGGTGACGTACACGCGTGATTCGTCGACGTTGTAGTCACGCTTGACGCGGTCGATCAATGTGGTGAGATTCTCGAGCTGATTTGGGGTCCACCACGCGGAGTCGAACCACGCGCGCGGATGCAGGACGATTTCACCGTCGCTGAGGATGCGATTGTTCAGCGGTCGAGCTGGTGGATCTCCAGCACCCGGTGGCTGGCGCCCGACCCCTCCGTGCAGGCTGACGCGAAGGGGCCAGGCGCGGGTCGGATCATAGGTGGCGGGGATTTCGACCACGTTGTCGAGCGCCACGCTACCGGCTCGCGATGGCAACTCGATGCGACCGGTCGCCTGGCGGCCATAGGATCGGCCGGTCTTCAGCCGCTCGAGCAGATCGTCAAACGTCGCGCCGCTTGCCACGATCTTCCGGCCGGCGTCCACGCGATCGCCTTCCCCCTTGGCGTTCCAGAACGCCTGCATCGCGGTATCGAGCGACTGACGAGACCCCGGCGCCTGTCCCCCGGCGGACATGACGGACACACTTCCGATGAGAACGGCCATGAGCGTGACCTGTCGCATGGCGGGTGATTTTACTAGGGTCCTCGGTCTTCGGTCCTCGGTCATTGCAAATTCAAACATCTGTTTGATACGCTTGTTTTACTTCCATGAAACGAGCGATTCCACTTCTTCTGCTTCTGGCCATCGGCGGCGGCGTCTATTGGTACACCAGTCGTCCGGCCACGAACCTCGTCCTCACCGGCATCGTCACCACGAATCACATCGTGGTGAGCCCCCAGATTACTGGCCGACTGGACAAGCTCCTGGTGGCGGAAGGTGACGCAGTCAAAGCCGACCAGCTGCTGGCGGTCCTTGCGCCGGATGAACTACGCGAAGAGCGAGCCTACTACTCGTTCAGCGCCGAGGGAGTCGGCTCACAGGTGCAAGAGAGCGAGGCCGCCGTTCGACTCCAGGAACGGCTGTCGGCGGACCAGATCGCCCAGGCCGAAGCCAACCTGGAAGCGACGCGATCGCAGGAGGCGGCGTTGCAGGCGGAGTTCAACAACGCGCGAATCGCGTACGAGCGCGCCCAGCGCATGATGAAGGATGCGATCGGCACGCAGGAACGGCTCGACGAAGCTCGGACAGCGTTCGAGGTCGGCAAGTCACGTCTGGCCGCCCTCGCCAAGGAAATCGAGGCGCAGCGAGCAGCGGTGGCGTTGGCACGCTCGAATGCCGAGCAGGTGACGATTCGACGCAACCAGCTCCACGCGAATCAGAAGCAACAGGCCGCCGCGACGGCGCAGCGCGCAAAGGCCGATGTACGCCTGGCCTACACAGAGATCCACGCGCCGATCAGCGGCCTCGTGGATGTTCGTGCCGCGCTCGCAGGCGAGGTCGTCACGCCCGGCCAGCCAATTGTCACGCTTGTCAACCCAGATGACCTCTGGGTGCGAATCGACGTGGAGGAAACCTATGTCGACCGCGTTCGTGTCGGCGACAAGTTGACCGTTCGCCTGCCGTCGGGCGAGGAACGTGAAGGTACCGTGTTTTATCGCGGCGTCGACGCCGGCTATGCCACGCAGCGCGATGTCAGCCGCACCAAACGCGACATCAAGACCTTCGAGCTTCGCCTTCGCGTCGACAACACGGACCGTCGTCTTGCTGTGGGCATGACGGCGTACGTTGTGTTGCCGCTGACGTAATCCGGGATCCGGGATCCGGGATTCGAGCCCAGAGCCCAGAGCCCAGAGCCCAGAGCCCAAGACTATGCCCGACGCCATCGAAGTCCGTGACATCGTGAAGAAGTTCGGCGACTTCACCGCGGTCGACCACATCACCTTTTCCGTCAAGGCGGGTGAAATCGTCGGCCTTCTTGGTCCGAACGGCGCTGGAAAGTCCACGCTCATCCGCATGATGGTGACGCTGCTGCAGCCGACCTCGGGCACCGCGCTCATCAACGGCTTCGACGTGGCACGACAGGCTGACGATGTTCGTCGATCGATTGGCGTGATTCCTCAGGCGATGACCAGCGATCTCGAGTTGAGCGTCGAGGAGAACCTGCTGATCTTCGCGAAGCTGTATGGCGTGTCGCGCGAGAAGCGCACCCGGCTCATTGCCGAACTGCTCGAGGCGGTCGAACTCACCCAGTGGGCCGACAAACCGGTGAAGAACCTCTCGGGCGGCATGCGTCGTCGTGTCGAGATCGCCCGCGGCCTGGTCCACGAGCCGCGCGTCTTTTTTCTCGACGAACCGACGACCGGCCTCGATCCGGTCTCACGCACGGCGGTGTGGACGATGCTGCAACGAGTCAAGTCGCAACGGGACCTGACGGTACTCATCACGACCCACTACATGGACGAGGCCGACAAGCTGTGCGACCGCATTGCGATCGTCGACCACGGCAAGCTCGTGGCACTCGATACACCACGTGCGCTCAAGGCGTCGATCCCTGGGCACGATGCGCAAACGGTCACTCTTGACGATGTGTTCGTGCACTACACGGGCCACGATCTTCGGGACGCGCTCCAGGCGCCGTCGGCGATGGATAGTCCGTTCGTGATGAGAAGGACATGACACGAAAGATGGGTTCATTGGGTTCATGAGGTTCAATGGTTCAGGGGTCTTGTTCAGCGGGTTCCGAGGGTTCTCAGGTTCTGAGGGTTCAGGTTCCGAAGGGTTCTCAAGTTCCGAACGGTCGCAATGCTCATGTGGTGCGAACCCGCGGCCTCGCAAGGGAGAACTGGAACCCAAGAACCCAAGAACCAATTGAACCCATTGAACAGGACCTTCTGAACCCCGTGAACCTCATGAACCCCTGAACCCGGAGTAGAGATGCACAGAACACTCGCCATCATTGAACGCGAGCTGCGCCGGTTCCGCCGCAGTCCGATGCTGATCGTCATGTCGATGATCTTTCCGTTGCTGCAGCTTGTCGTGCTGGGTTACGCCTTCGGCGGCAACGTCAAGCATCTCAGGTTGGCAATCGTCGACCAGGACCACGGCGTCCCCGCCGTGAAGATCCGCGAGCTGGCGGGCGCCATCTCGTCTGGCGCCCGCACGTTGGACCTGCTCGAGTACGCGGATCCCGGACAGGCGCTGACCGATCTCAGGAACGGCATCGTCAATGGCGTACTGGAGATTCCCCCCGACTTCTCGCGTCGGGCGTTGACCGACCAGCAACCGCGCGTCGCGCTCATCTCGGATAACACCGACACATTTGTCTCGGCCACCCTCGCAGGTACCGTGAATTCGCTGGTCGCTGCGTTCAACACACCCGTCACCGTGGAACGCGTCGCGCCGGTCGCCACCCTCGATGTCGTCGAGGTGTATCCCTACGTTCCCTACATTCAGTATCTGCTGCCGGGCTCGATCACCATGTCGATCTTCATGATGGTGATGATTGGCGGCGGCATCATCTTCATCGACGACAAGGCGCGCGGGCTCCATGAAGGCTATCTCGTCACGCCGATCACCAAGCTCGAGCTCGTCGCTGGCTTCAATCTCTCAGGCACGATCAAGGCTGTGCTCGCCGGCGCCGTCATCACCGTGATCGGCGCGCTCATTGCCGGGGTGCCAAATCCACTCGACCCGCTCCGCCTGCTGCGTATGCTCCTGGTGATCAGCTTGACGGCGTTCGCGCTGATCAGCCTGATGTTCCTCCTCATGGTGCGAGTCACCGATCCGCTGCTGCCCAGAGCCACCTTTGGCGTCCTCAATACGGTGCTCTACTTTCCGAGTGGCGCAGTCTACCCGCAGGCCGGCTTCCCCAGTTGGATGCAGGCGATCGCGGTCGTCGATCCGTTTACTTACTCCGTTCACGCGTTCAAGAGCCTGCTCCTCAAGAACACCGGGTTCGACGCCATCTCCTTCGATTTGCTCTTCCTGGTGCTCTTCTCCACGGTCGCGATGACGGCCGCGACGGCGCTCTTCAAGCGGACCCTGTAACGATGCAAGGGCACGACACCGAGACCCGCGAACGCCTGCTCTCCACGGCGGAACGCCTGTTCGCCGCGCGTGGCTTTTCAAAGGTCACGATTCGCGAAATCTGCAAGAGCGCCCGCGCAAATGTCGCCGCCGTGAACTACCACTTCAACGGCAAGAAAGGCCTTTACGACGAGGTCGTGCGCTCCGCCATCAAGACGATGCAGTCGACGACCGAGTCGATTCGTGAAGCGGGGTCCGGCCGGTCGGCGGACGAACAGTTGGCCGCTTACATCTCGATTTTTCTCAAGCGCGTTGTCGCTGCCCGAGACAGCTGGATTCATCAGCTGATGATGCGAGAGCTGTCCGATCCCACGCCCGCGCTCGACCTGGTGTTGAAGAAGGTGGTGCAGCCGCGCATGAAATATCTGCGCGACGTGATCGCCTCGATGTTTGGCTGTGAACCGACCGACGCGCGTGTCGAGCGGTGCGCGATGAGCGTTCAGGCGCAATGCCTGGCGCTGCTGACGCATCCCGTCGCCGCACTCAGGCCGAAGTCGATGAACGATCGAGAGCTCGATCTGATGGCGCAGCACATCGCGCAGTTCTCTCTGGGTGGTCTGCGGGCAATCGCCAAACGCGGAGGCTAAAGCCTCCGCGCTACGGATGCCCAAAACCCAGAACCAAGCGAGTCCCGGATCCCGAGTCCCGGATCCCGAGTCCCGAATCCCGGATCCCGGATCCCGGATCCCGGTTAGGAATGCACGCCCGGCGCCTCGCGTCCGGTGCGAGAGACGTATTCGACGTACGACCCCGGATAGAGATGCGGCTCCTTCTCCACTCCGCTCTCCCCACCCAACTCGACGACACGATTGCTGAGGGCTCTCAGGAACGCGCGATCGTGCGAAACGAAAAGCATCGTGCCATCGAAGTTCGATAGGGACGCGATGAGCATTTCCTTGGTGAAGAGGTCCAGGTGATTGGTGGGCTCGTCGAGGACCAAGAAGTTCGGTGGGTTGAGCAGCATTCGCGCAATCACGAGCCGAGTCTTCTCGCCGCCGGACAACGACCGAACCTTCTTGTCTATATCGTCACCTGAGAACTGAAACGCGCCCGCCAGGTTCCGCAGCACGCCAATCGATTCATCCGGGAAGTCGCGCTGCAGCTGCTCTTCGATCGTCAAATCCGGATCGAGCAAGTCGAGCGCCTGCTGCGCGAAGTAGCCCATCTTCAGGCTCGCGCCCAGGCCGATCTCGCCGGCATCAGGAGCAAGCACACCGGCCACCATTCGCAGCAGCGTGGTCTTTCCCGCCCCGTTTCTGCCCATGACGCACCAGCGCTCGCCGCGCCTGATCGTCATACTGAGCCCGTCGTGGACGACGCGGTCTCCGTACGCTTTCGAAACGTTCTCGAGCACGGCAACCTGATCGCCTGATCGAGGAGGCTGGCGGAAATCGAACCGAACGACGCGCCGTCTCTTGGGCAACTCGATCTTTTCGATCTTGTCGAGCGCCTTGACACGACTCTGGACCTGCGCCGCTTTGGCGGCATGGGCCGAGAAACGCTCGATAAAGCGCTGCTCTTTGGCAAGCATCGCCTGCTGCCGCGCGTAGGCAGCCTCGCGGTTGGCTTCCCTGATCGCGCGCTCGCGCTCGTAGAAGTCGTAGTTGCCCGAATAGACCGTGATCTCGCCGTCGTCGATCTCAGCGATCTTGGTGACGACGCGATTCATGAACTCGCGGTCATGAGAGGTCATGAGGAGCGCCCCCGGTCGCGACTTCAGGTACGCCTCGAGCCAGACGATCGATTCAATGTCGAGATGGTTGGTCGGCTCGTCCATCAGCAGGACGTCGGGCGAGCCGAGAAGCACGCGTGCCATCGCCACGCGCATCTTCCATCCACCCGAGAGCAGACCTACGTCACCATCGATTCGCTGGTCGTCAAAGCCGAGTCCGTGAAGAACTTCCCGCGCCTGCGCCTCGAGACCGTAACCACCCAGGTGCTCGTATTCCTCTTGCACCTCGCCGAACCTGGCCAGAATGCGGTCCATGTCGTCCGTTTTCGCGGGATCGGTCATGTCGTGCTGCAGCGCTTCGAGCTGATGGTGGAGGATACCGAGCCGGCCGCTGCCGGCAATCGCCTCGTCGAGTACAGACCGCCCCGACATCTCCTCAACGTCCTGCCGGAAGTAGCCGATGGTGATTTTCTTCGGCACCGACACGTCGCCCTCGTCCGCAGATTCCTCGCCGACGATCATCCGAAACAGCGTCGTCTTTCCAGCGCCGTTGGGCCCGACCAGCCCGACCTTCTCTCCAGGGTTCAGCTGGAAGGATGCATCGACGAAGAGCACCTGCCGGCCGTACTGCTTACTTACACGTGAAAGCGAGATCACACGAGCAACTCCCCGCGTCCCACCAGGACAGCCTCACCGCCGACGCGAACTCGCGTGATCGAGGGCCGGCTCCCCTCGATCGAGATGTGAATGCGACTGCTCCGTCCCATTGCGACGCCCTGCAGACTGACTATTCGCTGCGCCGCGTCGCCCTCGACGACCCCGTGATGGACGAGGTAACAGCCGAGCGGACCGCTGGCGCTGCCGGTCGCTGGATCTTCAATGATGCCGAACTCAGGAGCGAACATACGGCTGTACACCGTCTCACTCGAACCCGCCGGGTCAATCGAGAACAAAAAGATCGCCAGATCGCGAGAAACTGTGGCCAGGCGGCGAAACGCGGCGGCGTCGCTCACAGCGCGGTCAACAGTGGCCCGATCGCGAAGAGGGACCAGGAGATAGGGAACCCCGCACGACACCTCCTGAACCGGGAGATCGGAAACCACGTCGCGCACGTCCAACCCCAGTGTAGCGGCGACCGCGGCCCGGTTCTCATAGATGGGCCCAAACGTGGGCGTGGATTGTGTCATCCACGCGAATCTGAGTTCGCGCTCTTTCCACTCGAGGTCGACTGGCACGGGTCCGATGTTGAGCCCAAACACGAATCGAGTTGAGCCTGGATGAATGACCCCTGTCTGCGCTAACGCGAATGTGCTCCCGATTGTCGGGTGACCGGCCATCGGCATCTCGTTCATCGGCGTGAAGATGCGCATGCGAATGTCGGTATCCGACCGTTCGGCAGGAAGGATGAAAGTGCTCTCGGAAAAATTCATCTCCCGTGCGAGACGTTGCATCTTGCTTGTGTCCAGCCCGCGCGCATCGGTGAACACGGCGAGCTGATTGCCAACGAGCGCCTCGCCGGTAAAGACATCGTAATGGAGATATGACAGTGGCATCTCGACTCCCAACTCCCGAGTTCCAACTATCAAGGATAGTTTCGAGGCCACGTCGGGTTGTGAGCCGGACATCAGACTCTTCGGCCCTGGGCTCTGGGCTCTCGGCTCTGGGCCACGCGCTAAGATAGGAACTCTTATGCCTACCTCAGAAGAACTGCTCGAACTGGCGACGATTTGTGCGGCGAAGTTGGAGGATGAGGGACATCTTCGACACGTGCCGTCCTTCTCCGATGCGGAAGAACAGTGTGAGACGGAGTACGAGAACCTCCTTCAGGCGATTCATGAGGACGAGCTTTTTGCGCCAGTCGATATTCAGCGACAGGAGCAACTGGTCGAGCAGATTGCGGCAGCGTTGCCCGAAGACAAGCGCATGTTGATCATTGAATTGGCCGACAACCATGCGCGTCACGTGTGGTTGCAACAGGAAGGCGCCTATCATCTCGGCCTCGCGGTCGGACGAACACTTCGCAAGCTCGCGTAACGACTCGCCGCCCTGTCCAGACGAAGTTGTACGTCTCTGTTCTCGAGACGCACACTTTGTAGAAATCGCCCCAACCCTCCGCCTCGTGGCGAGACGAATCTGGTGCCTTTTCAACCCCCGCGACACCACCCATGCGGCGTGCGTTTTGCACCGCGCCGCGCCATGAATCCAGGTACGTCTACGCGCAAAGAGGATCTGGGCAGGCTTGTCGAACGCGTTCGCGGCGAATTCAACGAGATGCCTGGCATGCAGCTCACAGAGGCTCAGGCCGCACGGCTGTGGGGCGTGGAACCCACGGCATGTCGCAGCGTGGTCGAACTACTCGTGGGCGCGTCGTTTCTTCGGCGGACTCCCAACGGTCGAATCGCGAGGGCAGGGCGGTAGCTCGCTACCCACGAGCACGTTTGGCCCTCAATAGCTCGGCAGCACCTTCAGCAGCCTCTCGAACAAGGAAGCCCATCTTCGGATGAGATGCCTCCATGTCGGGGACTGTGCTGTGTTCGCGCAGTTCCTCTGATGTGGTTGGCCCAATCGAGGCGATGACTGCCTTTTGAAGACCGCGAACCACTGCCTCCTCGAGTCGCATCGTTTCGGCGACTTTGATCAAATGCACGACCTGCGTGGCGGTCGTGAAGAGCACCACGTCGACATCCCCGGCCACGAGCGCGCGGCACGCAGCCCGAAGTGGCTCCAGATCCTCAGGCAACGCCCACTGGTATACCGGAACCGGCGTCACGACAGCTCCGCGGTCGCGAAGCCCAGCCAATAAGTCCGGATTGGAGACACCGTACTCCTGCACGGCAACACGAAGCCCCCTCAACGAGAGCTCGCTCTGACGACTGTCGAGCGCCGACAGGATCTCGCGCCATGTGTTCGGCTCAGGGGCTGTCAGCCAGACTGCCACCTGCACTTCGCGTAGCGCTGCTACCGGCTTGGGACCCCGCGCGACGATCTTGGTCTGCCGCAACGCGTCGACGAAGCTGTCGCGGTGCCCCCGAACACGCTCCACCGACGCGATGAGTGCCCGCGTTCCTACGCCAGTCAAGAGGATGACGAGATCGAACTCGCCGCGCTCGAGCCCGTCGGCAAAAGTGATTGCCTCCGTATTCGATTCGAGCGGCACCTCGCGCATGGAGGGAGCCGAGATCGGCTTCCCCCCATAGGTGGTTACGAGCGTGGCTAGTTCCCGAGCCCGCCGACTCTCAAGGACCAGTACGCGGAGGCCTTCAAATGACAATGTTATTCGCCGTTATTCGCCACCGCCGTGGAGATACGCCTCCTCGCCGTGCATTGTGACGTCGAGACCGGTCGCCTCATCCGCAGCGGTCGCTCGAAGCGGAATGAACAGAGAAATAACCTTGAGCAGGATGAAGCTCATCACGCCGCTGTAAACGATTGCAGTCAGCACGGCCGCTGCCTGGATGCCCACCTGGCCGGGGTTGCCGTGCAACGCGCCGTCGAAGACTCCGTTCAAGGCCTTGTCGGCGAAGACGCCAGTGAGTATCGCGCCCACCGTTCCGCCCACACCATGGGCCGCCACCACGTCGAGCGAATCGTCCAGTGATGTCTTCACACGGATGATGAGAGCCAGATAGCTCGGCACGGCCGCGATGGCACCCAATGCAATCGCGCTCATCGGGCTGATGAATCCTGCAGCAGGCGTCACGGCAACCAGACCTACCACGATCGCGGTGGCGGCTCCCACGGCGGTGGGCTTGCCCGAGCGCATCATGTCAAGGAAGGTCCAGACGACGAGCGTCGCAGCCGGCGCCAACATTGTTGTCACGAACGCAAGACCGGCAATCGGGCTGGCGGCAAGAGCGCTACCGGCGTTGAAACCGAACCACCCGAACCAGAGCAAGCCGGCTCCGAGCAGCACGGTCGGAATGTTATGAGGCAGGATCGAGGCGTGGCCGTAGTCCGAGCGTCGTCCCACGACGATGGCCGCAACCAGAGCAGCCGCGCCAGCGTTCACGTGGACCACAGTGCCGCCAGCAAAGTCCCACGCGCCCATGTCCGCGAGCCATCCACCACCCCACACCCAGTGCGCGAGCGGCGCATACACGACAACGGACCAGAGGCTGATGAACAAGAGGTACGCGGAGAATCGCATCCGCTCCACGATGGCCCCGGAGATCAGCGCGGCGGTAATGATGCAGAACGTCGCCTGGAAGGCCATGTAGAGTGCATGGGGAATCGTGATCGGCAGCACCGCTCCAGTGGCTTCGAGCCCGACACCGTTCAAGAACGCGAGCGACAAATCACCAAGCCAGTTGTTGCCCGTCGTCAGCGCGAGGGAGTAACCGACAACTGCCCACAAGATGCCCACAAACCCCAACGAGATGAAACTCATCATCATCGTGTTCAGTGCATTCTTACTGCGGACGAGCCCACCATAGAAAAATGCTAAAGCTGGCGTCATCAGCAGGACCAAGGCCGTTGAGATCAACATCCACGCGGTGTCAGCTTGATTCATGCACTCACCTCTCTAGGGGGCGTTCTCGGGACCGGAGAACGCTCGAGCCGGGTTCATTCTAGATGAGGAAAAATGAAAAGGATCATCAACCGAACAGACAATAATGTCTGAACGATGCTATTCGGTGCCAATAGTGTCTGATTTCAGCCAGCGCGGCCGTTCAGGGTGCGACCGACGACGTCGGCGCCGAGGCGAGGAGGCTGGGATCCACTGGCGGTCCCGGCGAATGAATCGGATCGTCGTTGGCCCACGGCATGCGGCACGCCTGGCGGCGCTCATAGCGCAACAGATTCGCAGCTATACGTCGCGTGACTGAATCGAGTCCCGAGCGAATCGATGCTTCCATGATTTGGCGTTGAATCGCGATCGCCTCCGCAAACTGACCCCGTTCGGCCAGCGCCATGGCCATCGTCTCGCCGAGGTCGATCGTTTTGTTCCCTTGCGCCAGATGCTCGACGATGGCCTGCGCCCGCTGCCCATCGCGAACACGGTCGTCGGGTGCGGCAGCGAGCAGGCGGGCCAGTGCGAAGGGAAAATCCTGGCGGTCCGGATGGAGGCGCGAGGCCTCGTCGAACCAATCGCGCGCCTCGCGATAACGTCCCAGCCTGACTAGTCCCATGCCATAACCAAATCGCGCGTCGGCGGCCTTGGGATTGATACGAATTGCTTCAGCGTACTGGGCCAGCGCCTGCTCGACTCGACCGCTTCGACGCAAGGCGTCGCCGAGTGCCTGATACGCTTCGACGTAGTTGGGGCTAAAGCGGACTGCCGCTGACAGATGGCTGATCGCATCCTGACTCCGACCACTCGATGCCATCAGCACGCCGAGGCTGTAGTGAGCCTTGGCCGCCGTCTCGTCGATCCCGTTGTCAGGCGCCATTCGCAACGTCTCTTCGAACCACTTCATGGCGCCACGCACGTCGCCACTCAAATACAGCGCAGTGGCAAGTTTATGCCGCAATGATCGTCCGAGGGCCGAGCTGCCAGGAGTGATGGCGACACCTTTTTTGAAGAAGTCCGTCGCTGCCTTGAAGTCCTGTTGTTCGAGCGAGCGCACACCGCGGAGCTCGTACGAGAGTCCGCTCTCGAGCGCCAGATCAAGTTCTCGTCGGAACGGATCGGGCACGAGCACCTCAGTGTTCTTCCAAAGCTTGAGGTGTTCCTCGGCTTTCGACGTGTCACCCAGACCGCGGTACGCCATCGCCAGAGGCGAGTGAACGCTCTGCAAACTCGGATCGAGCTTCAACGCTTCTTCGAGCGTCGACGCCGCGCGCGCGAAGTCGCGGCGCGCGAGCGCGGCCTGGCCGAGACCCACGAGCACAGATGGCACTTGCGGCGCCAGCTGACGGGCGCGCTCGAAGAGTGGCTCGGCCTTGTCTGCCTGGCCCTGATCCAGGTAGCCACGTCCCAGCCAGATAAGCGTGGACACGTCGTTCGGAGAGATCTCGAGCACTCGACTGAAGGCAGTTATCGACTTGGCGGTGTCGCCTTCGCTCTTGTACAGATGTGCCAGGAAGTAGGGCCAGCGAGGCTCCTGCGGCATCAATGCCTGGGCATTCAGGTATGCGGGCTCGGCCGCATCGTAGTACTCGCCGGCCTGCAGCAGCATGCCGACGCTACCGTACGCTCTGCCGCGCTCCTCGGTTGTGGCGCCAGGCTTCTTGAGCGTCTCGAGCATCGATTGGTAGCCTTCCCGGACCTGCTGTTGTACGGACGGATCCATCCGCGACAGATCCGGCAGGGTGACGTCGAGCATCTTCTGAGGGGAAGAAGAAACCGAAGGCTGACTGGATGAACTGCATCCCGCCGCTATGAGGAGCAGCGCGATGACAACTCCCAATTTCCAATTCCCAACTCCCAATTCCGAATCACGCCAGCTTCCGAACCTCACACTCGGTCGCGATGCGGGCTTTGGGAGTTGGAGTCTTGGGAGTTGAGAGTTGATGCTCTTCATTTCCCGCTCCCCTGCTTCAACGTGGTCCAACGGTCGATGCTTTGGTTGGCCCACTCCTCCGTCTTACCGTCGGGCCATTGAACCCGGACCGTGACTGGCGCTGTTGACGCATCCAGCCCGACCAACACGCGAGGATCGTTGGCAGACGCGTAGCTCCCATCTGAACGCGAGCGACGCCAAAGCGTTGGGCCATTGCCACGCATAACTGACACCCGTGCGCCGAGCATATCGCGGCCGCCCACGCCGGTCAGTCGAAGGCCGAGCCAGTGGTTCTTGTTGCCCACGTTGTTCACGAAAAGACGGGTAGGGCCACTGGCGGTGCCGACGACAATGTCCTCATCCCCGTCGTTGTCGACGTCCCCGAAGGCAGCTCCCCTGCTGACATCGAGCAGCTTGAATGGCTCACCGCCGCGAGCCGAGACATCTTCGAAGCGGCCGTCCCCCAAATTGCGGTACAGCTGGTTCAGCATCTTCAGCGGAAACGGATCTTTCGCGCGCGCCTGCGCTTCAATCATCGAGACGCTGCCGTTCAGAGTGATGAGGTCGAGCCACGAGTCGTTGTCGTAATCGAACCATGCGGTACCGAACCCGGTCTTGGCGAGACTCGGTGCCCCGAGCCCGGATGCCGCTTTCCGATCCTCGAAGATCCCGCCACCGGCATTCAGGTACAGGATGTTCATTTGTGCGAGCCAGTTCGTGATGAAGAGATCTTCGTCGCCGTCGTTATCGAAGTCCCCAGCATCGATGCCCATGCTGGCTTCGGAGTTGCCCTGGCCGTTCACCGCGGCGCCATTGAGGAACGCCATGTCCTTGAATCGGCCGTTCTTCTGATTCATCCAGAGCTGATTCGGCATGCCGTCATTGCCGACGTAAATATCCAGCCAGCCGTCGTTGTTGAAGTCAGCGGTCGACACACCGAGCGCCGGACCGTAGGCGCCGCCCTCGAGCGCCTCGCGCGTGACATCAACGAAGGTACCGTTTCCCCGATTGCGGAACAGCTTGCTTGGTTGCGGGCGGTAGCTGTTCGGCGGGCAGTAGTCGTGTTGACCAGTGACCGCCAGGCAATCGATATCGCCGTCCAGGTTGTAGAGCAGATAGTTGCCGACGAAGAGATCGAGCCACCCGTCCCGATCGATATCAACAAACGAGGCCGACACCCCCCACCCGCCTTTGTTTACCGTCCCGCTCTTGGCAGTGATGTCACTGAAGGTGCCGTTTCCGTTGTTGTGCAACAGGACGCCTTCGGTAAGACCCGTGCGATACAGGTCCACGAAGCCGTCATTGTC
>Ga0075418_10003169_pt1 | contig 18754 bp, 18 predicted proteins | sample SoiMetdeltSBSDD2_FD_81776 | JGI IMG/M metagenome (GOLD analysis project Ga0075418, IMG submission 81776) | Bulk soil microbial communities from a Populus tree surrounding site in Tennessee, USA - Soil MetaG P. deltoides SBSDD2 | ecosystem: Environmental > Terrestrial > Soil > Tree plantation... | reverse complement strand
GATCGTGAGCGGCAACCCCAGCGGGGCGCTCACCGTCGCCGGCGCGCTCGCTGCGGGTCCGGTAATCGGCGCCGGAGTGCTGGTGCTCTCGCAGCTCTTCAAGGGCCAGCTCAAGGGACTTACGCGTGCGTACTACCGCGTGACCGGTCCATGGGCCGCTCCAGTGGTCGAACGGATCTCGGCACCGGAGCAGTCGGCTCCCGCTGCACAGGAGGCCGCCGCGGCGCTCACCGAATGACTACCATTGCCGCCATCCAGATGACCACGGGCGCCGACGTCGCGCGCAATCTCGCCGATGCCTGGAGGCTGCTGCGCGAGGCGCGTGCGAAGGACGCCGAGATCGCTGCGCTGCCCGAGAACTTCGCGCTGATGGGCCACACCGAGCGGGAGAAGCTCGCGATCGCGGAACAGCCCGGCGACGGACCGATCCAGCGTTTCCTCGCGCAGGCCGCCCGCGAGTTCCGCATGTGGCTGGTCGCGGGCACGATCCCGATCGCGACCGCGGAGCCGGCCAAGGTCGCGGCGGCCTGCCTGGTGCTCGACCCGGACGGCCGAACGGTGGCGCGCTACGACAAGATCCACCTGTTCGACGTCAACATTCCGGGCCGGGACGAGCGCTACATGGAGTCCGGAACCGTGCTGCGCGGCGGCGAACCCGTCTGCGTGGATACGCCGGCGGGCCGGCTGGGTCTGGCTGTCTGCTACGACGTGCGCTTCCCGGAGCTCTTCCGCGACCTCGGGCGCGCCGGTGCGGATTGGTTCTGCCTGCCCTCTGCCTTCACCGCACCCACCGGACGGGCGCACTGGGAGGTACTGCTGCGGGCACGCGCCATCGAAAACCTGGCCTGCATGGTGGCGCCGGCCCAGTCCGGCTTCCACGAGAACGGCCGGGAGACCTACGGCGACACGATGATCGTCGACTGCTGGGGACGGGTGCAGAGCCGGCTGCCGCGTGGCACCGGTGTCGTGATCGGCCGCATCGACCTCGTGCGCCAGCGCGAGGTCAGGCAGAATTTCCCTGTCCTGACCCATCGACGACCCTCCTGAGGCACATCATGACCCAGCCGATCCCGCCGGCGATGTTCGCGCCGAGCCAGCCGTTGCCGGCGCCTGCTACGCAGTCCGACCCGCTCGAACACGCGCGAAGCGCGATCCTCGCGCCTGCCGCGCTCGACGAGAACCGCGTCGCGGGCATCCTGGGCGAAGTGATGGGTCACGCCGTCGACTACTCGGACGTCTACTTCCAGGCGGTGCGCGAGGAGTCCTGGTCGCTCGAGGACGGTATCGTCAAGGACGGCGCACACAGCATCGACCGTGGCGTGGGGGTGCGCGCGCTGGCCGGCGAGCGCACGGGATTCGCCTACTCGGATGAGGTCATGCTGCCGGCGCTGCTCGAGTCCGCACGCGCGGCACGCGCGATCGCGCGCAGCGGGTCGGCGGGTTCGCTCCAGGCTTGGCACGCGCGCAGCGGGCGGGAGCTCTATCTTCCGATCGATCCGATCGACACGCTCGACGACCCCGACAAGGTGCGCCTGCTGGAGGAGATCGATCGCGAGGCGCGCGCGGTCGATCCGCGCATCACCCAGGTGATGGCGAGCCTGTCCGCCTCGCATGAGACCATCATGGTGCTGGCGAGCGACGGCACGCTGGCGGCCGACGTCCGCCCGCTGGTGCGTCTCAACGTATCTGTGATCATCGAGCACGAGGGTCGGCGTGAGCAGGGCTATGCCGGCGGCGGAGGCCGCTTCGCCTACACCGAGTTCCGCGTCGGCGAGCGCTGGCGGGCGCTCGTGCGCGAGGCGGTGCGCACGGCACAGGTCAACCTCGAGGCGGTACCCGCCCCCGCCGGCACGATGACGGTGGTGCTGGGCCCGGGCTGGCCCGGTGTGCTGCTGCACGAGGCGGTCGGCCACGGGCTGGAGGGTGACTTCAACCGCAAGGGCACCTCGGCGTTCAGCGGCCGGATGGGCCAGCAGGTGGCGGCGCCGGAGTGCACGGTGGTCGACGACGGCACGCTGCCGAGCCGGCGGGGCTCGCTCAACATCGACGACGAGGGCACGCCGACCCAATACACGACCCTGATCGAGAACGGCGTGCTGTGCGGCTACCTGCAGGACAAGCTCAATGCCCGGCTGATGGGCATGGCGCCGACGGGCAACGGCCGGCGCGAATCTTTCGCGCACCTGACTCTGCCGCGGATGACGAACACCTACATGCTGCCGGGGCCGCACACGCCCGAGGAGATCGTCGGCTCCGTCGCAAAGGGTCTCTACTGCCGGCACTTCGGCGGCGGGCAGGTGGACATCACCTCGGGCAAATTCGTGTTTTCGGCGAGCGAGGCCTACCTGATCGAGAACGGCCGCATCACTCGCCCGGTCAAGGGTGCGACCTTGATCGGCAACGGTCCCGACGTGATGACCCGCATCTCGATGGTCGGCGACGACCTGCGGCTCGACGATGGCGTCGGAACCTGCGGCAAGGACGGCCAGGACATACCGGTCGGCGTGGGCCAGCCGACACTCCGGGTCGACGGACTCACGGTGGGCGGCACCGGCTGAAGGCCTTGCGAGGAAAGGCGCAATGCGCCCGATGTGGATTCCGAACGCGCTCTACGAGGCCCTGCCGATGGTGTACATCGCTGCCGGCGTGCTACAGCTGCTCTGCGCGTTCTTCATCGACGCCGGGCCGCGCGCGCTGCTCCTCGGGCTCGGCGCGGTCTGCATGACCGCCGGTCTCGTCGTTTGGATGCGGCGGCGCGACTACCGCGCGACGCAGGAGGAGTACCAGCGCCCGCCGCTCGATTAGCGCCTACGTCGGCTCGGCCGCGAATGCGGCGCCGTCGATGCGCTGGTAGATGAGCTCGTGGACGCCGATCTTGACGATGTCGCCTTCGGCCAGCTTTGACCGGCGGATCCGCCGGCCGCGGACGAAGATCCCATTGGTGCTGTTCAGGTCCTCGATCGAGCTGCCGTCACGCGTGGTGACGATCTGCGCGTGGTGGCGGCTCACGAACTTGCTGTCGATCTGCAGGTCGTTGTCGGTCGTGCGGCCGATCACGAAGCGTCCCGGCGCGAGCATCGCCTCGCTCACGACCGCGCCCTGCAGCGCCAGGATCAGCCGGCCCACGGGCGGCTGCATGTGCGTCGCGGTGTCGTCCTCGCCGGCGCGCTTGCCCCCGTTCGTCGCGTTGTATTCGACCCATTGCAGCTCGCCGATCGCCGCCTCCACGTCCTCCGGGCCGACCGTGGTGTGATCCTGCGCGTAGGCGGCGAGCAGCGCGGTATCGCACAGCGTGTTGATCAGCCTCGGGATGCCGCCGGTATAGCGACAGATGACCGGATAGATGTCAGGCGCGAACAGCGCACGACCGTTCGCGCCGGCCACCTGGAGGCGATGCTCGATGTAGTTAACGGTGTCCTCATCGGACAGCGCAGACAGGTGGAAGCGCAGCCGGACCCGCTGCCGGAGCTGCATCATCTCGGGCGAGTCGATCTTCGTGTTGAGCTCGGGCTGCCCCGCTAGGATGATGCGCAGCACCTTCTCCTTGGTGGTCTCGACGCCGGACAGCAGCCGCACTTCCTCGAGCACCTTGTTGCTCAGGTTCTGCGCCTCGTCCACGATCAGGAGCACCTTGCGGCCGTTCGCGTACTGCTCGATCAGGAACTCGTTCAGCGTCGCGATCAGCTCGGCCTTCTTCATCTTGAACGGGGAGAAGCCGAACTGCGCCAGCATGCTCTGCAGGAACTCGATCGGCGAAACCTGCGTCTGGTTGAGCTGGGCGACGACGACGTCCTGGTCGATCTCCTTCAGGAAGGTCTCGATGAGCGTCGTCTTGCCGGAGCCGATCTCACCGGTGATGATCACGAACCCATCCGTGAACCAGATGGTCGACTCCATGTACGCCTTGGCGCGGGAGTGGACCGGGCTGGGATAGAGAAACGCCGGGTCCGGGCTCAGCCGGAAAGGCAGTTCCTTGAGCTGGAAATGTTCAAGATACATCCGGGACTCCCGGGCGCAACTATACGGTTCCGGCGAGGTACGGCAAAAAGCCGGCCGCTAACTTGCGTGTAGGACGGTGACGGACAGCACGTCCGGTCAGTCCCGCAGGCGCCGTTCGAGCTGCCGGAGCAGCCGATCCCGGTCCCGGGCGGTTGATGCCACGATCGTGCAATGCCCGAGCTTCCGGTCCGGGCGCGGGGTCTTGCCGTAGTCGTGCAGGTGCACCCCCGGCAGCGCAAGCAGCCGGTCAGGCCCCGGCATCGTCCCGATCAGGTTGACCATGGCCGCGTGGCCAAGCGCGCGTGTCTCGCCCAGCGGCCAGCCAAGAATCGCCCGGAGATGGTTCTCGAACTGCGAGGTGGCCGCACCTTCGATTGTCCAGTGACCGGAGTTGTGAACTCGAGGCGCCATCTCGTTCGCCACCAGCCGTCCGCGCTCGACGAAGAACTCGATGGTGAGGACGCCGGCATAGCCGAAGTGATCGAACAAGCGCTCGAGATGACGTTCAGCCGCACGCTGCAGCGCCGGTCTCGCGAGCGGCGCGCGCGTGGTGCGCAGAATTCCCCCGCGGTGGACGTTCTCGGCAAGAGGATACGCACGGGTCTCGCCGGTGGTGCCGCGCGCGCCAACGATCGATACCTCGCGCTCGAAGCGCACGAAGCCCTCGAGGATGAGAGGCACACCTCCGAGCGCCGCGAAGGCGGGCGCGAGGTCGGCCGGGCGGCGCAGCAGACGCTGCCCGCGACCGTCGTATCCGAGACGGCGCGTCTTGAGCACAGCCGGCAAGCCGATCGCAGCGGATGCGGTCTCGAGCCCGGCGAGGCTGTCCACGGCGCGGAACGCGGGTGTCGCGATGCCAAGGCGGCCGAACAGCTCCTTCTCGTAGAGCCGGTCCTGCGAGACCCGCAGCGCCTCGACCGGCGGATGACAGGCTACCGACGGCGGTATCCGCGCAAGCGCTCCGACCGGCACGTTCTCGAACTCGTAGGTGACAACGTCGCAACCGTCGGCGAGATGCGCGATGCACTCCGCATCGTCGAACGCCCCGGTGACGATCGGCGCGATCTGGCCGCCGGGCGCATCGGCGCTGGCGTCGAGAAAGCGGAAGCCGAGCGCCAGCGGATACCCGGCGATCGCCAGCATGCGCCCGAGCTGGCCGGCGCCGATGACGCCGACCCTCATGTATTCGCGGGCTTGCGTGGATCGGGTGCTGCGAGCACCTGCTCGGTCTGGGCGGCGCGATAAGCGTCGAGTGCGGCGCGGACGTCGGCGTGCCCGTTGGCGAGGATCGCCGCGGCGAGCAGCGCCGCGTTGACGGCGCCGGCCGGCCCGATCGCGAGTGTCCCAACCGGCACGCCCGTCGGCATCTGCACGATCGAGAGCAGCGAATCGAGGCCGCTCAGCGTCTTCGATTGCACCGGCACGCCGAGCACCGGCAGCGAGGTCTTGGCGGCGGTCATGCCGGGCAGGTGCGCGGCGCCGCCTGCGCCGGCGATGATGACCTCGAGTCCGCGCTCGCGTGCGCCGGTGGCGTACTCGAAGAGCAGATCGGGCGTGCGATGCGCGGAAACGATCCGCACCTCATGCGGAACTCCCAGGCGCTCCAGCGTCTCGGCTGCGGACCTGAGCGTTTCCCAGTCCGACGCCGAGCCCATGATGATGCCGACGAGCGGTTTCACCGCGGCATTGTACCTAAATGGCCAATTCGCCCGGTCGGCGTCAGTCCGGGGCGCCCTCCGGGTCCAGCAGCTCCCGCAGCCGCCGGAACAGCCTGCGCGACGCCGCGGGCGACCGGGCGGAGTCGCGCTCCGCGCGCGCCTGCCTGGCGAGCGAGCGCAGCTCGTCGACGGGTGCCTGCGGGTACGAACCCCGGAAGTCCGACCACGCGGATGCGTCGTCGAGCAGCAGCCGGTCGCGCCACTCTGCGATGCGACGCTCGCGCGCCACACGCGCCCGGTCGGCATTGCCCCGCCGCGCGAGCGCGGCGCGGATCGGCGCAGGATCGATCTGGCGCATGAGCTTGCCGATGAACTGCCGTTGCCGTACGCGCGCCCCGCGGCTCGCGATGTCGCGCGCCGCGACGATCGCGTCGTGCAGGGTATCGGGCAGGCCCAGCGCGTCCAGCTCGCCCGGCGGCAACTCGATCAGCGCTTCGCCCAGGGACTGCAGATCGAGGGCTTCGCGCTTGCGTGCGCTCTTGCTCGGCGGCTCGTCGGGATCGTGGTCGGGCGGACGCACGCCGGAGATGCTAGCACGCAGGGTTTGACGCGCGAGCGCTGCTAGAATGCGCGCTGCTTCGAGTTGGATCCCGACGCATGAATGATCTGCAAACTGCCGCGCCGCTCGCCCGTGGCTCGGACCTGCTGGCGCTGGTCGAACTCGCGCTGCGCGAGGCGAAGGCGCGCGGAGCCGACCAGGCGGAAGCGGCGGTGAGCATGGATGTCGGGCTCTCGGTGTCCGTGCGCCTGGGCGAGGTGGAGACGGTCGAGTACCAGCGCGACCGCGGGATGGGCGTGACGGTGTATTTCGGTACGCGCAAGGGCGCCGCGAGCACGGCCGATCTCACCGAGGCGGCGCTGCGCGAGACCGTCGGCAAGGCCTGCAGCATCGCCCGGTTCACGGCCGAGGACTCGTGCGCAGGTCTCGCCGATCCCGATACGCTTGCGACCGAGATACCGGATCTCGACCTGGCACATCCGTGGGCGCTCGATCCCGAGACGGCAGTCGAGCTAGCGCGCACGTGCGAAACCGCCGCAATGGCCGTCGACAGGCGCATCACCAATTCCGACGGCGCCGGCGTGAGCAGCCACAGCGGCATTCGTGCCTACGGAAATTCGCACGGCTTCATGGCCGCGTACCCCGGGTCGCTGCACGGTATCAGCTGCGCCGTGATCGGCGTCGACGGCGACGAGATGCAGCGCGACTACTGGTACAGCAGCACGCGTGACTGGCGCGAGCTCGAGCCGCCGGAGAGCGTCGGCCGCCGCAGCGGCGAGCGGGCGGTCGCGCGGCTGGGGGCGCGGAAGCTCGCGACCACGCGAGCCCCGGTGCTGTTTGCCCCGGACACGGCGCGCGGCCTGATCGGTCACTTCACCGGTGCCATCCGCGGCGGCAGCCAGTATCGACGCGCCTCGTTCCTGCTCGATGCAGCCGGACAGCAGGTGTTTCCAGACTGGTTCGCGCTCCACGAACGACCGCACCTGCGCAAGGCGCTGGGCAGCGCGCCCTTCGATAACGAGGGCGTTGCGACGCGCGACCGCGAGCTCGTCACGGACGGTGTGCTGGCGGGCTATGTGCTGAGCACGTATTCGGCGCGCAAGCTCGGGCTCAAGACCACCGGCAACGCCGGCGGCACGCACAACCTGATCGTGCGCGGCCGCGGGCGCGACTTCGTCGGGATGCTGGCGCTGCTCGATCGCGGGCTGCTGGTGACCGAGCTGATGGGGCAGGGCGTCAACGGCGTCACCGGCGACTATTCGCGCGGCGCCGCCGGGTTCTGGGTGGAAGGCGGCCGCATCGCGTATCCCGTCCACGAGGTTACCGTCGCCGGCAACCTCAAGGACCTGTTCCTCAAGGTGGTCGACGTCGGCGACGACGTCGATATGCGCGGCGGCACGCGCACGGGCTCGATCCTGATTGAGGAGATGACGATCGCGGGCGACTGACGCGCGACTGGCCGGTTTCCGACGCAGCGCCTATCGTATGAAGATCCTGCTGCACAGCCAGCAACCGGAGCAACCGAGATGCGCGTCGCCGCGGCATTGGACCCCGAGGTAAGAACGGTGCAGGCCGCGATCAGCTACGTCGCACCGGGCTCGACGATCAACCGCAGGTTCGTCGCGCCGGGGATCGAGCGCAACACGGGCCGGTACGAGACGCACCACGTTTCCATCCGCGACGGGCGCGACATCAAGGACCGCTTCAGCCTGGACGTGCAGGGGTTCGTGCTGGCCGAGCGCCCCAGCGCCGTGAAGGATTTCTTCGATCAGGCCGAGGTCGACGAGATCTATCCGCGCGAAGTCGAGGAGACGGTCAAGGCGCTGACCGGCGCGGATCGCGTGGTGCTCATGAGCTGGATGGTCCGGACGTCAGGGGACCTCTCGAGGCACCTCCGCCAGACCGCGGGCTACACGCACAAGGGCGGAGTTCAGCCGCCCGCCGGCGAGGCCCATGTCGACTTCATGCCGCAGCGCGCTGAGCGAATGGCGCGCGAGATCTACGCCAGGGAATTTCCGGGCGGCAGGGGCTACTCGCGTTTCATTTCCTCGAGCCTGTGGCGGGCGTTCTCGGAGCCGCCGCAGGACTGGCCGCTCGCGCTCTGCGATGCGCGCAGCGTGCGCGCCGATGAGGGTATCCCGAACGCGCTGCACATCGTCGATCGGATTCCTGACGAGCAGGCGATGCTCGCTGAGATACCGGGCGAGGAATCCCTGATCGCGGCCGCGATCTTCCACCACAGCGCGGATCACCGCTGGTGGTACTTCTCCAACATGACGCGCGACGAGGTCGTGCTGTTCAAGTTCCACGACAGCGACCGCACGAGGGCCCTGCGCACGCCCCACACGGCGTTTCTCGACGCAAGTTTTCCGCACGCGCGGCCGCGAAGCAGCATCGAGTTCCGCAGCTTCGCGTTCTTCGAATGACCGGACCTGCTGGCCGCGGTGCGGGTCGTCCCTGACCCGACCGCGGTTGCGTCGCGTCAGCCGGCGCAGGCGCGCCGTGCCGCCGCGATATCGATCTTCTTCATCTGGAACATGGCCTCCGTGGCGCGCTTCGCCTTTGCCGCGTCCGGATCGGTCACCATGTCGATGAGCTCCGTCGGGACCACCTGCCAGGAGACACCGAACTTGTCCCTGAGCCAGCCACAGGGCTGTTCCTGGCCGCCGGCAGTGAGCTTGTCCCAGTAGTGGTCCACTTCCTGCTGGTTTGCGCAGTAGATCTGCAGCGACATAGCCTCGTTGAACTTGAATATCGGGCCGCCGTTCAGGGCGGTGAACGGCAGACCGTCGAGCTCGAATGCCACGGTCATCACCGACCCCGGCGGCTTGCGGTGGTGTTCCTTGCCCACCTCCGTGTAGCGCGCGATCTGCGTGATCTTCGAGTTCTTGAAGATCTCGGTGTAGAACTTCGCGGCGACTTCGGCCTGGTCGTCGAACCACAGGCACGGGCTGATTCTCTGCGAGACTTTCATGTGGATACTCCTTAGGTAAAGGCGCGGCGGTGCCCGCGCGGGTTTCCATACCCCTTAGTCGACCGGGCAATCCGGAAATCGACATGGCGCCCTCGAATCGTTTCCGGTCCCCGCCCGTGGACGGGGGAGGGCTGGGCCTTTGTTACAGCCCGAGGCCGTAGACGTAGAACGCAGTGTCGCGCACCCACCCCTCCGACTCGTACAGGTGCTGCGCCGCCTCGTTGTCGATGGCGGTCGACAACTCGAGCGCGCCGGCGCCCACGGCACGGCCGTAGTCGGCCGCCGCTCGCAGCAGCTGCCGCGCCGCGCCGGAGCGGCGCGCCGATGGTGCGACGAACAGGTCGTAGAGGACGAAGGTCCGTGCCAGCGTCAGCGACGAGAACAGGGGGTAGAGCTGCGTAAAGCCAATCGCCGCGCTTCCCTCGTGCGCAATGAAGATCACCGATTGCTGGTGCTTGAAGCGCTCCAGCAGGAACCCGCGCGCCGCAGGGCGGTCGCTGGACCGCTGGTAGAACTGCCGGTATGCGTCGAAGAGCGGTACCAGGGCGTCGAGGTCGTCGATGCCCGCCTGCCTGACGTTGATCATTGCGACCTCCACGTGCGTACCGGAGCCGTGAATTTGGCTCGACGGAGACAGCGAAGTCAACGCGGCGAACTCCGCCGCTGCGAGCCACCGCTGCGGCTTTAGTTACGCATCGCGCTTGCCGGCAAGCCGTGTCGCGCGCTTGAGATCGGCGAGCAGCGTCGCACGGAGCTGTCCGCGCGAGGACTCGTCCGGCGCGCGCAGTATCGCCGACGGATGGTAGGTCGCGACGATCGGTGTGCCCGCCGGCAGCGCGAGCATGCGTCCGCGCGCCTCGCCGATCGCGATCCGCCGGCCGAGCACCGCCGCGAGCGCGGTGGCACCGAGCGTCACGATAACTGCTGGCCGTACCTGCTCGAGCTCGCGCTCCAGCCATTCGTGGCAGGCTGCTACGTGTCGCTGCAGCGGTGTCTTGTGGATGCGACGCTTGCCGCGCATCTGGAAGTAAAAGTGCTTGACCGCGTTGGTGATAAAGACCTGCGCCGCCGTCAGTCCCGATTCCTCCAGCAGGTCGCGCAGCAGCAGCCCGGCCGGACCCACGAATGGTCGCCCGGCAAGATCCTCGTCGTTGCCGGGCTGCTCGCCCACCAGCATGAGCCGCGCTCCGATCGCACCTTCGCCGGCAACGCCCTGAGTAGCGGGCTCCCAGAGTTCGCACCTCCGGCAGGCGTCGATTTCCTCGTGAGACGGCGGATCGCCGCCGCGTCCCGGTGTCTTCCGTGGCATGGCATCGTCCGGTGAAAACTGCACAGTACCCCCGCCATGCCGGCCGGGCTAACCTCGGGGCGCACGACGCGGCGGGGGCCGACGCGGCGATTAGAGGAATTCCGACACGGCCCTTGGATACACTCTGAATCCATGTCTCTCCCGAGCTTCCATCCGGCCGTCCAGGCTTGGTTTGACGCGAGTTTCCGCGGCCCTACGACGGCGCAGGCCGCCGCCTGGCCCGCCATCGCCGGCGGTGGTAACACGCTGATCGCGGCACCGACGGGATCGGGCAAGACGCTGGCCGCCTTTCTTGCGGCGATCGATGCCCTGGTCAAGGAGGGCGTCGACGGGCGGCTCGAGGATGCAACTCGCGTCGTGTATGTGTCGCCTCTCAAGGCGCTCTCCAACGACATTCAGCGCAATCTCGAGCAGCCGCTGGCCGGCATCGGCGCGCAGCTCACGCAGCTCGGTGTGCCGGCGTTCGAGATCCGTGCCCAGGTCCGCACCGGCGATACCTCGCAGACCGAGCGGGCGGCGATGCGGCGGCTTGCGCCCCACATACTCGTGACCACGCCGGAGTCGCTCTATCTGCTGCTCACCAGCGAGTCCGGCCGCAGGATGCTGGCGCCCGCCCGCACGCTGATCGTGGACGAGATCCACGCTGTCGCCGGCACCAAGCGTGGCGCGCACCTCGCATTGTCCCTTGAGCGCCTCGACGCGCTGGCCTGCCGTCCCCTGCAGCGCATCGGGCTCTCGGCGACACAGAAGCCGATCGAGGAGATCGCGCGCTTCCTGACGGGCTCGGACCCGGGTGCCACCTGCAGAATCGTCGACAGCGGGCACGTGCGCGACCGTGACCTCGCACTCGTCATGCCGGGAGCGCCGCTCGAGGCGGTGATGTCCGGCGAGGTGTGGGGCACGGTTTACGATCAGCTCGCCGCACTTGTCGCGCAGCACCGCACCACGCTCATATTCGCCAACACGCGGCGCATGGTCGAACGCGTTACACGACACCTGGCCGAACGCATCGGCGAGGAGAACGTTGCGGCGCACCATGGCAGTCTCGCGAAGGAGCAGCGTTTCGACGCCGAGCAGCGCCTCAAGTCGGGCAGACTCAAGGCGATGGTGGCGACCGCCTCGCTCGAGCTGGGCATCGACATCGGCGACGTCGAGCTCGTTTGTCAGCTCGGGTCGCCGCGGTCAATTTCCGTGTTCCTGCAGCGCGTCGGCCGCGCGAACCACTCGGTGGGTGGCGTGCCGAAGGGGCGGCTTTTCCCGTCGAGCCGTGACGAGCTCGTCGAGGCGGTCGCGCTCTTGGACGCAGTGCGCAAGGGCGAGCTCGATCGCCTCTGGATCCCCGCGCATCCGCTCGACGTGCTGTCGCAGCAGATCGTCGCCGAGGTAGCGGCGCGCGAGTACGGCGAGGACGAACTCTTTTCGCTGGTGACGCGGGCCTGGCCGTATCGGCATCTCGAGCGCGGGGACTTCGACAGCGTCGTGCGGATGCTCGCCGAGGGCATCAGCACCCGCCGCGGCCGGCGAGGGGCGTATCTGCACCGCGACGCAGTCAATCGCCGGCTGCGTCCCAGGCGCGGCGCGCGACTGACCGCCATCACCTGCGGCGGAGCGATCCCGGACAACGCGGACTATCAGGTGATCCTCGAGCCCGCCGGCACGTTCGTCGGCACGCTCAACGAGGATTTTGCGGTCGAGAGCCTGCAGGGCGACATCTTCCAGCTCGGCAATGCCTCGTATCGCATCCTGCGGGTCGAGGCCGGCCGCGTTCGCGTCGAAGACGCGCGCGGCCAACCGCCCAGTATTCCGTTCTGGCTCGGTGAGGCACCGGCCCGCACGCCCGAGCTCTCCGCCGCGGTGTCGCGGCTGCGGATTGCCGTCGAGGAACTGCTGCCGGAGGTGACTGGCGCGACCGTGGCGCGCGCGGTCGACGAAGTCACGCGTCGGTTCGCTGTCGACCGGGTCGCTGCGCAGCAGCTGGTCGAGTATCTCGCCTCGGCCAAGGCCGTACTCGGCCGGCTGCCAACAACGGACACGCTCGTCTTCGAGCGCTTCTTCGACGAGTCCGGCGGGATGCAGCTCGTCATCCACGCACCGCTCGGCGCGCGGATCAACCGCGCGTTCGGGCTCGCGTTGCGCAAGCGTTTCTGTCGCGCGTTCAACTTCGAGCTGCAGGCCGCCGCGACCGAGGATGCGATCGTGCTGTCGCTTGGCGAAACGCACAGTTTCGAGCTCGACAGCGTGGCGCGCTTCCTCAACAGCACGACCGTCGAGGACGTGCTCGTGCAGGCGGTGCTCGACGCCCCGCTGTTCACGACCCGCTGGCGATGGAACGCGAGCATCTCGCTCGCGATCCGCCGTCACCAGGGGGGCAAGCGCACGCCCGCGCCGCTGCAGCGCATGGCGGCGGAGGACCTGATCGCGGTCGTGTTCCCGCAGCAGCTCGCCTGCGCGGAGAACCTCACCGGCGAACGCGAGGTGCCCGATCATCCGCTGGTCAAGCAGACACTCGCCGACTGTCTGCACGAGGCCATGGACGTCGACGGGCTGACGTCGCTGCTGCGCAGCATCGAGGGCGGCGAGACGCAGGTCGTCGCACGCGATCTGCCCGCCCCGTCGCCGCTTGCCGCGGAGATCCTCACCGCACGCCCATATGCGTATCTCGACGACGCTCCGCTCGAGGAACGGCGCACCCAGGCCGTCGCGTCGCGTCGCTGGCTCGATCCGGAATCCGCCGCCGAAATGGGTCAGCTCGACCCGGCGGCGATCGCCGCGGTGCGCGCGGAAGCCTGGCCCGACGCCGGCACACCGGACGAGCTGCACGATGTCCTGGTCTCGCTCGGCTTCGTGACTGTGGAGGAGGGCGCTGCCTCGGAGTGGTCCGGGCTGCTCGATACACTCATCAGCGCGCGCCGTGCCACGCGGCTCTCCGCCGCGGGACGCGAGTTCTGGGTCGCTGCCGAGGTCAAGCCGTTGCTCGCGGCGGCTCATCCGGACGGTCAGACCGATCCCGCGATCGACACGCCGCCCGAATACTCGGCACGCGACTGGACACGCGAGGAGGCCCTGGTCGAGCTGGTGCGCCTGCGACTGCAGGGTCTCGGGCCCGTAACGGTCGCGGCGGTGGCGGCGACGCTTGGCCTGCCAGCCGGCGAGGCGCAGGCGGCGCTCACTGCGCTCGAGAGCGAGGGGTTCGTGCTGCGCGGCCAGTTCACGCCGCCAGGCAACCGGCGCGACGCGGGGTCGGACGACGTCGAGTGGTGCGAGCGCCGCCTGCTCGCCCGCATACACCGCTACACCATCCGCACGCTGCGCGCCGAGATCGAACCGGTATCGACCGCGGACTTCATGCGCTTCCTGCTCGAGTGGCAGGGCGTAACACGCGACCCGCGTCCGGAAGGCATCGAGGCGCTCGCCGCGGTGGTCGCGCAGCTCGAGGGGTACGAGATTCCGGCAGCCGCCTGGGAAACGGACGTGCTGCCCGCGCGCATGCACGAGTACGACCCGGACTGGCTGGATACGCTCTGCCAGTCGGGCCGCGTGCTATGGGCACGGCTTACGCCGGCGAAGGGAATGACCGCCGCCCCGGTGCGCTCGACGCCGATCACCCTGCTCACGCGGAAGAACTGGGTCCTCTGGCAGTCGCTCACCGAGGCGCCGCGCGACGACATGCAGCTTTCGCATCCTGCACAGGCGCTGGTCGCGCACCTGCGCACGCATGGCGCCACGTTCTTCGACGACATCGTGGCGGGCACAGGACTGTTGCGCGCTCAGGCCGAGACCGCGCTGGCCGAAGTCGTCGCCGCCGGGCTCGCCAATGCCGACAGCTACAGCGGGCTGCGGGCGCTGCTGATCCCGTCGGAACGCCGACGGCGTCTGGCTGCGAGACGGCGACGGATCGCGCTATTCGGACTCGAGGACGCCGGTCGCTGGAGCCTGATGCGCCGTGGCATGCCGGCCTCGACGGCAGAGGCGGTCGAGCAGATCGCCGTCATCCTGCTGCGCCGCTACGGCGTCGTGTTCCGACGCGTTCTCGAGCGCGAGGCCGAGTGGCTGCCGCCGTGGCACGCGCTGCTGCGCGTCTATCGCCGGCTCGAGGCGCAGGGAACGATCCGCGGCGGGCGCTTTGTCGCAGGCATGAGCGGCGAGCAATACGCGCTGCCGGAGGCCGTCACCGCGATGCGCGCAGTGCGGCGGCGCGCGCCGTCGGGAGACCTGCTCGGACTGTCCGCCGCCGATCCCCTCAACCTGACCGGCATCGTGACCCCGGGACCGCGGGTGCCTGCGCTCGCCGGCAACCGCGTCCTGTTCCTCGACGGCGTACCCGTCGCGATCCATGCCGGCGGACAGTCGGATTTCCTGGTCGCAATGGAACCGGCGCTCGAGTGGGAGGCCAGGCAGGCGCTGCTGCGCAAGCGGCTGGCTCCGTGGCACGCGCAGGCGCGGGCAGTTTGATGCGGACCTTCCGGCGGGTGAGCGCCGTCTAGGGCGCGGCCTCGGCGGAGCGGCGACCACCCGGCCCGAACGCAGTCTCAGGCGGGATCTCCCGGTCTTCGGCGTCCACATAGTGAACGTCGAACGCGGCATCCGATGCGACGTACAGGAGGCATTCGCTCACGCAGGTAAACCGGTGGACGTGGCGCGACGGCATGCGCGCGAATCCGCCTGCACGCAGCGCGACCGAGCGCTCGTCCTTCGTGTCGATGCGCGCCTCGCCGCTCACCATCATCAGGTGCTCGTTTGGCGTGTGCCAGTGCCACGGGACCTCGCAGCCGGTCGTGAGCTTCGCGAGAGCGATGGACGGTCCGGTCGCCGGGTTGCCGCTCTGCAGCGAGCTCTCCGAGCACGCGGGCATCGAGCGCAGCGGTGCGAATTTCATCTCGTCCGGATTCCGGGCCGAGCCATGTTCCACGTCCGTGGATGCCGCAACGGCGATTCCGCCGGCAAACGCAACCGTCAGCAGGGTTCCGCAGATACGTTGCGATCGAGTCATGTGTTTCCCCTCGAGCGGCTGATATGTCCGTCAGACGCGTCGATAGAACAGGATGGTGCTGTGCAGCTGCCCATCCGGCGTCCGCGCATAGTCCGGGATCTCCCCTGCACGCAGCCAGCCGCTGCGCTCGTACATCTCGTGCGCCGCTTTGTCCGGCTCGGTGTCCAGGTAGAGCAGCGTGCGCTGCGCAAGGCGGGCCTGCTCCTCGATCGCGGCCATGAGCCTCCGCCCGATGCCGCGTCGACGCGATCCCGTATGCACGAGCAGCTTCTGCACTTCCGCCCGATGGACGCCGTTCGGCTTCGTACACAGACCGAGCTGTACGCTCCCGACCACGACGCCGTCGCGCCGCGTCACGAGCAGGATTCGCGATTGCTCCGCGACGTCACGGATGACCTCGCGCCAGTAGCGCTCGGCGATTTCCGTGGACAACGGTCGCAGAAAACCGACGGAGGCGCCGTCGTCGACGGTGTCCTGCAACAACGCGACGAGCTCGGGGAGAAGCACGCGAGCCTGATCGGCGGTCAGGCGTTCGAGGTCGCTCATCGTCGGCCGACGACGGGGTCAATCACGATCAGGCGCACCGGGCGGGAACAGGGGACGGTAGGGCCGTGCTTCTTCCACCGCCCGCGCGAACGAAGGCCGCGCCAGCAGCCGTCGGCGATACGCCTGGACAGTCGGATGCGAAGCGCCGAGTGGGTGGGCCCAGTCGGCGTAGAAGAGTGCTGGCGCCGCGGCACAGTCCGCAAGGCTGAACTCTCCACCCGCCGCCCAGGTGCGGCCGCGGAGCGCTTCCTCCAGCCATCGATAGGCGACATCGAGGAGCGTCCGTGCCTCGGTGACGCCGTACGGGTCGCGGTCCGCCTCTGCGCGAAGATGGTCGACCACGATCCGCTGCATCGGGGTCATGACGTAGTTATCGAAGAACCGATCCAGCATCCGCACGTTGAGAGCCGCTTCGCGATCTTCCGGGATCAGGCGGCTGGCGCCCGGACAGCGTAGCCCGAGGTACTCGATGATGATGCTCGCTTCGACCACGGTCCGCTCGCCGTCGACCAGCACCGGCATGCGCTTGAGCGGCCACAGCCGCGCATGCTCGGCCGCCGTGGCCTCGTCGCCGGCGAGCATGCAGAACTCGAAGGTGATGTCGTTCTCGTACAGCGCGATCAGCACTTTCTGGCAGTACGAGGAGAACGGATGGGCGTAGAGCTTCAATGCGGACTCAGGCGCTGGCGTCCCATCGATTCGCCTGCTTTGCGAAGTCGGGCGATTTCGCCCGTACGACGCAGAAGCGCTGTCCCGTCGGCGCCTCCATGACCCACCAGGTGTTCACCTTGCCCACGCGCTTCGCGCCCAGCGTCTCGAGACGACGCACTTCCGCCTCGATGTCGTCGGATTCGATGTCGAGGTGGACCCGGCTCGGGTGCGACACGGTCTGCACCTCTATGTGAAGCTGCCCGCTCGGATCAACGAGTTCGATGTACTTGTCCTCTTCGCCCGGGAGGCGGCGAACCTCCAGCCCGAGTGCTCCTCCCCAGAACTCGGCCGCTCCGGCGAGATCGTCCGTCCGGCAATCGATGATGAAGCCTGCGAGTCTGCTGTTGTGCATACCTGCCTCGTGCGCTTTCCTGCGCCGCGTAAGGTGGCCGAGTGGGCGTGTCATTGCAACCGCGATTGCCGACCCGGCACCGCCGGCAGAGCCCACCGAGCGATCCGGCCGACGGCCGATTCGACGAGGCGGTTGCGCCGCTCGATCAGCAGTCATGCGACCTGGAGCACTGCCTTCCCGGCGAAGACGCGGCGCTCGAGTTCGCTGATGGTCTCCGGAAGCTCGGTCCAGCTGCGCCGCACCGCAACCGGCGCGCGGAGCCTTCCTGTGCGGACGAGGTCCATCAGCTGCGCGAGCTCGCGTGCGCCGATGCGTCTGCTCTCGATCTCCTCGAAGATCAGGAGTCCATAGATCCGCGCGGCGCCCTTCGAGTAGATGTCCCGCGCGTTGAGCGTCGTGTCCCGCTCCGAGGAGTTCCCGATGGTTACCACGACGCCGCCGCGTGCGACGAGCTCGACTGCCTTGGCGAGCGAGGGGCCCCCGACCGATTCGAGAACAAGATCAAAGGAACCGCCCGCGTCGTCGATGCTCGCGACGATCTCCGCGGCCCCAAGACCCTTCAGGTGCTCGTGCTCGGACTGACGCGCGCTGACGGCGCAGACATGCGCGCCGGCGATTGCTCCGAGCTGGATGGCGAACTGGCCGACGCCGCCCGAGCCGCCGGTGACGAGCAGCCGCTTGCCAAGCAGCCTCCCCGCGACGTCGAAGGCTCGAACGACCGTGAGGGCGGCGATCGGCAGCGTGGCCGCGACTTCGAGATCGACTTCGTCCGGCACCAGCGCCGCCTGTGCCACCGGAACCGTGGCGAGCTCAGCCCAGCCGCCGCCGCGAAGCACGGAGGCGACCCGTGCTCCCTCGCCCGGGCCATTGCGATTGAGCGGGGTCGCCACGACCGTGCCCGCAACGTCCCAACCCGGGATAGTTCCCTCGGCTGCCCGTGCGACGGTGCGGATCTCGCCACGGTTGAGCGAAACGGCGCCGACTCGAATCAGGAGCTCGTCGGCGCCCGCCACCGGATCGGGTACATCGCACAGGCGAAGCTCGCCGTCACGCTTGACCCAGGCCTTCACGATCTTTCTGCTGCCTCACGAGGCGGTGTGGTCCGGTTGCACACGCACGATCTCAGCATCGTGCTCGCAACGGGATGTCGCGACGAGACACGGCGCGAAGGGGCGTGGATCGAGCTCGAGGCAGCTGCGACCGATCAGGCACGTCTCGGCGGACAATGGTGGTTGCGGGGGGAGTTGCCGTCGCGGAGAAACGCTCGTACTGGCCTCGGATGACGTCGCGGAAACCGCCGGCGGCGACACCGTCGCGGTTGAACAGCCGGCCATGCCGATCCAGAACAGGACCGTCGTGAGCATGCTGCGTGTCAGACGATTGACCATCCGAACCATTCCCATGGAACCATCGGCCGCCCGCACTCGAGCTTCCCGGCTCGTACCGGACCAATTGCCTGACTGGGCCCGGACGTCGGGTGGGTTCGATGTTAGACCTGTCGATTCTCCGGTGCATCAGCCGAGAGCAGATCGCGGAGCGTCCGCTCGCCGAGGGCGGCGTGCAGTGCCTCGTCCGTTGCCTGCAGGATCGTGTCCACCGCCTCGACGGGCCGCGGCCGCGGACACCACGGGTGGGGCGGTGGGTGCCGGATCGCAT
>Ga0075418_10003168_pt1 | contig 18755 bp, 17 predicted proteins | sample SoiMetdeltSBSDD2_FD_81776 | JGI IMG/M metagenome (GOLD analysis project Ga0075418, IMG submission 81776) | Bulk soil microbial communities from a Populus tree surrounding site in Tennessee, USA - Soil MetaG P. deltoides SBSDD2 | ecosystem: Environmental > Terrestrial > Soil > Tree plantation... | reverse complement strand
TCTTCAGATAATTCTGGTGCAGAATATCGAGGCAGGTGGAAGCGATCGGAAACCGGTGCTTCTTTGCCTGATCGAGATATTCAGAGAGCAAACCAGGCTCATTGAGCGGCAAGGCCGAAGGGGGATTCTTAACATCCGGCGCGCGGCCCAGACTGATTTCGACGCCATCGAAGCCGATCGACTTCGCAAACTCGACTGAGGTGGGCTTGGCGGTGTGGCGGAGGTTCCAATCGGTGACGCCGAGTTTGAGCTTCGTGTATCCGGCAAACAGCGATACGGGCGCGGCAGCCACCGCTGCCGTAGCCGCGGTCGTTTTAAGAAAAGTGCGGCGAGAGATGGAACTCATGTGCGGATGATAAGCAGAATGGTCGTGTGATGCCACATTGAAGCTGCGTTAGCGCGTCTGCCGCACCGAATCTCGTTTGCGGTCGGCGTGTTCGATCACCGGCGGCCTTGTGGATTCGTAACCGACGCGCACAGGAGTACTGGGGATGTCGCCAACGAGGTCTTTGAATTCGTCCATTTCTGAAAGCCATTTGTTGGTTTGGTGGAGATGTTCGACGGTGGAGTCGATGCGGGCGGTCAGGACGTCTGCGTTTTTGCTCGCGACGGCGTCGGCGCGGATGAGTTTGATTTGTTCTTCGAGGCGTTCCTGTTCGGAAACCACCACGGCGAGATTGGCGCGAGTTTGCTCGATGCGCTGCAAGCGTTTTTGCAGCACCTCAAACCGTTCGAGGCGAGAATTCAGCAAACGCTCCTTCGCATCCGTGGCGGTGACGCTCGCGCCGCGAGCTTTCGAGACCTCAAACTCGGCGGTGAGATCGCGTACTTCGGCTTCGGCCTCCTTGAGCAAACCCGGCACGTCGTCGCGGCGCTCGGTTTCGAGGAATCGCTGCAGTGACTCATCGATCGTGAGCATCCGAAGGTAGGACCACATCAATTCGTCGAGTTTGCGCAGGCGCGGATCTTCGGCGGGCTCATCCGGGGCGAGGGAGTTTTCCGCGCTGGCGGACTCGATATCGCGGCACACGGACGATAAGGCGCGGTACTTGGCGCGACCGTGTGGCGAAAGTTGTTCCAGCAGGGCGTCGCGGCGCTGCACGAACTGAGCGGCCTCAGTTTGCGCGTCGGCGAGTTGTTGCGCGTTGCGTTTTTTGTCGACCCAATTGCGAAAGATTTTGAAGTCGGGGACGTAAATCCAACCGAGAACATACGCGGCGGGGCCGACGAGCAGTGCCAATGGGTAGTCGGCCCCGATAATCAGCCCGGCGCCGAGAGTGGCGAGGGCCATCACCGCATGATGAGGGCTCTTCCAGAACAGGCGTCTGGCACCAGGCAGTTCATGTGTCATTGCTCGAGTCAGGCCGAGAGTGCCAGTATGGCACCCGGTTCACAAGGAAGAGTGGTACAGGGGAGATGTCTATTCGATTACAAACGGCAGCTGTGATTGGAGCGCGAGAAGGGCAGGTAAAAATTCTGCGAACCAAAGGGCGGGCTGGGGCGTTACACTCATGGAACGCGGAAACGATGCGACGGAATGAAAGAGATGCGAACGGGACGATAATATGGTGAGTTCGCTTTTTTCAAGGCTGCCATCGTTGCTGACGGTCACCGATGAGCAGGCGATGTGGCGGGTGAAGATGGACGATGACCCGCAGGCGTTTGCGCGGCTGGTGCAGCGTTGGCAGGGGCCGATCCAGCGGCTGTGCATCAAAATGCTGGGGGACGCGCATCGGGCCGAGGACCTGACGCAGGAGGCGTTTACGCGAGTGTTCGCGCGGCGAAAGGATTACGAGCCGGCGGGGAGGTTTTCGACGTTCCTTTGGCGAATTGCATTGAATCTTTGTTATGACGAGTTACGCAAAATCAAACGGCGCGGCGAATCCTCCCTGGAGGGCAACGCCGACGAACGCGGAGAAATTGAGTTCGTGGCGGACATTGCCGGACCCGACCTCCAGGTCGTTCGCGAGGAGCGGGCCGAACACGTCCGGCGCGCTCTCCTGCAGGTTTCGGAACCCTATCGTGTGGTCGTTATTCTGCGCCATTATGAGGGCCTCAAATTCCGCGAAATCGGCGAAGTCCTCGACATTCCCGAAGGAACTGTGAAGTCGCGCATGGTGGAAGCATTGAATCAATTGAGCCGGCTGTTGAAGCCGCTGATGAATGATGAGTGATATGAAACATCCCGCACCGGAAGAATTGGTAAGCTGGGTTTACGGCGAAGCGATCGGGCGCGCAAAGCGCGAGTTGCAAGCGCATGTGAACGAATGCGCGGCGTGCCGCGCGCAAGTCGATTTGTGGCGCGCAACGACTGATGTTCTGGAGGATTTACCGGCGCCGGTCGCGCGCCGACGGTGGACGCCCGTGTCGGCGCCGTTGCAACGGGCTGCCGCAGCCGCGCTGTTCGTGGCGTTGGGCATCGTCCTGGGCCGCTTTGCCTTTTCGACGGACGAAGCAAAGCTGCGCGCAGCCCTGCAGGCGCAGATGCAGGAGCAGATTGCGACGGCGAAGGAACAGATCGCGCGGGAGTTTCAGCAGCGGCACGATGAGAGCGTCGGGCAGATCGCCGCCGCAGCGGAAGCGCAGATGGCGCTGAGCAATCAAAAGCTCGCGGAGGAGTTTACCCTGGCTCTCCAGCAGGCGCGCGCGGCAGATCGCGCAGATTATTTGGGCGCATTGCGTGAACTTGGGGCGAAGCACGACGCGGAAGTCGCGGCGCTCAAGAAGGGCATCGAGACGGTCGTCGCCCTGGCAGATTACGGGTTTGAAGCGACCGAACAGCGCTTCGCACAACTAGCGGCACAAACAGCACCTACAGAATAACGCTTTATGAAAATACAATACACAGTTCTAGTACTGGCGGTGGCACTCTCGGCGTGTGCCGCGCCCGAACCGAATCAGCCGCCGCGGGCGGTTCCCGAATTGCCGACGCTCCGCGGGCAGCCTGCGGCTCCACAGGCGTCGGTTTTCCTGGCGCAGGCGGCTCCAGTGCCGCCGGGGAAGGCGGACGTTTTTTTCAACCGATCAAAGGGCGGGCGGACGTTGATCATTCAATCGTCTGACACGGACCCAAAAACATACGCGAATATCGAGGAAGACCTGAACGTGATGTATCGAATTCTGAGCAAGGCACGGAAACAGGATGACAGCGGGTTTCGGTTGGAATCATTTCTTTCCGGCTCTTCGGGATCGAGCGTGAAGAGCATGTACGTCGAAGGGTACGGCGCGGTGTTCATGTTGAACGTACGTTTTCCACTGGTGGCGCCGCAGCCTGCCCAGGAACAAAACAAGCCGAAGGACAACACAAGCGAGGAGTGGGAGCGGGCGAAGGCAGAGTTAAATTCGCGCAATACGTTCGAACTAGACCTGGAACGCGCGTGGACCCACACGATGGGGCCTGCGGGGGAGGATTACGACGCGCAGAAGGTGGAAGACCTAACGGTGTCGGTGCTGGAGTCGCTGAAGAATGCGACGCACATTCGCAACTTGAAGTCAGATGAGTTCGTCACAGTCGCGATTCTGGGCGCAGAAGGCGCGCCGCAGCGTTTCTCGGTTGAGAATGAAGACAGCGACGGCAAGGGGAAGCGCAAGACGCGAATCGAAGGGGTTGCGCCGCGGGGCGAAAGCACGATGACGATTCGGGCTAAGAAAGCCGACATCGACGACTTTGCCAAAGGGAAGCTGAACCTGGACGCGTTTCGCAAGAAAGCGAAGATGCTTGTCTATCTGCGCCCCGGGGATCCTTCCGGCAAGATGAATGTGTTCAACGCGCCCGCGCCCGCGCGAAGCTTGTTCGACGCGCCCACGCCGACGCGGCCGTGATTCTCATTCCAACATGAACCACTGGACCTCGACACGACGGTTTTGCTCCGGGTCGGGGCCCAGTGGTTCTTCCCAACCGCGGCCGACGATGTCGATGCGATTCGCATCGACACTGTGCTTTTCAGCGAGGAGGCGCTTGATTTCGCCGGCGCGATTGCGACTCAGTTCGATGGAACGCAGGGCCATCGTACGCACATAAGCTTCGCCGCCAGTTTTACGGAATTCTTCGACTTTCGAGTTGTCCACGTGGCCGCGCAACAGCACCGTGGAACCCGGGCTGACCTGCAGCATTTTTTTGATCGTATCGAGGTGATTCAGATTTTCCGCGACGCTCAAATCCAGTGAGACTGAGTTTGGCGAAAAGAAAAACCGAATGTCTTTGCTGAGGACGGGATCTCCTTCGACCGCGGCTCCGCCGGCCTGGCGAATGGGTGCAATGGCGACCTTTTGTTCTTTGAAGGCGCCGGATTGTTCAAGTGCCTTCAAGTGCGTGAGATCAACGAAGCGAGTCGCATCGACCGGGTCTTTAATCAGATCTCGTCCATAGGAATAGACGGCGGACTGATAAATGCCGCCGAAGCTTCCGGCGGCGTCGATCGCGCCCGAAAAAAACGCGAGGTTTTCGGGCAAGTTCGAGAAGTGAATTTTCGCAAGCTCGGCACGGGTCTGGTCGCGCTCCCATTTAAATGCTTTCCCGATGGTATCGATATGCGCGGTCGGGTTATCGCGCACCATGCGATTGCCTTCGAGCAGACCGTTGACGAGTCCGGCGACGAGATTGGTGTGTTGCTGCGCGAAGCTTTTGTTGACGATGAGAATGTCCGCGACGACAAGAAGGTTCAGGCTCGTGGTAAGAATGTGCGCCTTGCCGCCGCTCCCTGCGGCCACTTCAGTTGTTTTCGGCGCCCACGTGACGCAGCCAGCGAGCCGGTTGCCGCCAGACTTGAGTTCCTGCAGGAAGAGATCGCCAGCCGCAAAGGCATCCTCGCAGAAAACAAGGTTGAGTTTGTCGGGTTCAGGGCGGACCTTGAGGTCAGGCAACATGTTGATCGCGACGCCGGCTTCCTGCGCGAGGTAACGGATGAAAAAGTCCGCCTCCGTAAACTGCGCGGTCGCGAGTGTCTTGCCGCGCAACGCGTTGATGCGTTTGATGTCGCTGCGGACAACGACTCCGTCAGCGCCGCGGGAGAAACCAATCTGCGCAGGCACGACGACGTGAAACTGTTTGCCGTAGACGGCCAGGACGTCAACCGTGGTGGCCGAAGCGGCCATCTTGCCGCTGTTGAGAGCGGACCAGCTTTCTTCCTCGCTAAGCTTAATGCGCACTTTGAAGCCGTGTTTTTTGAAGAAAAGTGAGTGTTCGTTCGGCTCCAATCCGCTGTTGTAGACAATGAAACCCGCGTAACCGGCGTACTCGCTCAACTCAATGTCGACAGTGTTGTCTTTCGGTTGGTAGGCGGCGGGCGCGGCAAGTGGAGGCACTTCGGTTTGAGTTTCGACGAGTTGCGCCGGAGCAGACGGGTCGGTGTCGGACCCGGCTGAGGCCTGCTGAGAGCTCGTTCGAGGCGACGTGGCGAGCTTGTCCCACCATTTCCAAACACCGAACCCTACTACGGCAAGGACCAGGATGGTGAGGACGATCTTGCCGCGAGTGGTCATGGTGTCAACAGGGCAGGGGAGCTACTCCAGGGTGAACCATTGTGCTTCGACGCGGCGATTCTGCTCGTGATCGGAACTGATCGGCTCCTCCCATCCACGCCCGACGATGTCGATGCGCTTGTCATCCACCTTGTGGAGATCTACCAGAAGCCGCTTGATCTCACCGGCGCGTTGTTTGCTGAAATCGATGGCGCGCAAAGCCATCTGACGCACGTATTGTTCGCCGCCGCGTTTGCGAAACTCCTCCACATTCGAGGTATCGACGTGGCCGCGCAGGAGGACCGTCGAGCCGGGGCTGACCTGGAGCATTCGCTTGATCGCTTCCAGGTTCTTGAGGTTATCCTGATTACTTACGTCGAGGTTGGCCGAGTTCGGCGAGAACAGAAAGCGTATGTCTTTGCTGAGGAGGGGATCGCCTTCGACCGGTGTGGAGGCGCCGGAGCGAATAGGAGCAATGGCCACGCGCTGGTCCTTGTAAACGCCGGCCTGTTCAAGGGCCTTGAGGTGCGCGAGATCGATGAACCGGTCGCTGTCGACAGGGTCCTTGATCAATTCTGAGCCGTAGGAATAAACAGCCGATTGATAAATCCCGCCGAAGCTGCCGGCCGCATCGATCGCGCCGGAGAAGAACGCGAGATTCTCCGGAAGGTTTGAAAGGTGGACCTTCGCGAGTTCGGCCTGGGTTTTCTGGCGGTCCCACTTAAAGGCCTTGCCAATCACGTCCAAGTGTGTGGCCTGATTGTCGCGCACCATGCGATTGCCTTCGAGCAGGCCGTTGACGAGTCCGGCGACCAGATTGGTGTGTTGCTGGGCGAAGCCTTTATTGACGATCAAAATGTCGGCGATGATCAACAGGTTCTTGCTCGTCGTGAGGACGTGAGCCTTACCGCCGCTTTGATCGGCAACTTCGGTGGTTTTGGGAGCCCAGGTGACGCATCCAGCGAGAGTGTTGCGGCCTTCCTTCAACTCGCGCAGAAAGAGGTCGCCGGCGGCGAAGGCGTCGGAGCAAAACACGAGATTCAATTTGTCGGGAGCGGGCCGGGTTTTCAGGTCGGGCAGCATGTTGATGCCCACGCCGGCTTCCTGAGCAAGGTAACGGATGAAAAAGTCCGCTTCGGTGAATTGCGAGGTCGCGAGGATTTTGCCGCGCAGCGAGTTGATGCGTTTGATGTCCTTGCGCACGACGACGCCGTCGGCGCCGCGCGAGAAACCGATCTGCGCAGGAACGACGACCTGAAACTGGCGGCCGTGAATCGCGAGCACGTCCACGGTCGTGGCCGAAGCCGCCATCTTCCCACTGTTGAGGGCGGACCAACTCTCTTCTTCGCTGAGTTTGATGCGGACTTTGAAGCCGTGCTTTTTGAAGAACACGGAATTCTCGTTCGGTTCCAGTCCGCCGTTGGCCGTGATGAGTCCCGCGTAGCCCGCGTACTCGCTTAACTCGACATCAACGATGTTGTCTTTGGGCTGGTAAGCGGCAGCGGGAGCAAGCTTGGGGGCTTCCGTTTGCGTTTCAACGAGTTCGGCTGCGGCGGGACCGCTCCCGTCTCCACCGGAAGAAGTCTGCGCTGCAGAAGTGCTTTGTTGCGTAGATGTTCTCGTCGCCAGGCGCGGCCACCATTTCCACGCCGCGGCGCCGACGAACAACAGCACCAGCAGTGTTAGAACGATTTTTCCTTTGGCAGTCATTTCAAAGTCTTACTTTTCGGCGATGCGCTGGCGCTCGGCTGGCGCGCTGGTCGTCTGCGGCGCGGCGTCGGCCTGCACCATGCCCATCTTCTTTTTGTATTCGTCGAAGAGCATTTTCCCCCGGGCGCGACGCATTTCCTGTTGGCGCGCGATGCCCGAACCCATCTCCTTCGCAAGGTCCATGGTGGCGCGCATCTGGCCTTCACCGCCGGCGGCGGACTGCCGTAGTTGTTGCATCGATTGCGACATCTCGCCGCCGATCATGCCCTGCAACTCGGTGATGGAATTTTTCATCATGCCGGCGAGGTTCTCCAAAGAACGCCCCACGGCAACGCGCGCTTTGACGGCTTCGAATTCGCGTTGAAACCTCTGAATCTCGCGCAGGCTCTGCGCGATGATCTCGGTGTTTTGCTTGTAGAGGGTTTCCAGATTTTCCGCTTGAGACTTGTTGTCGTTCAAGTCCTGCTCGACCGTCGCGAGTTCCTCGGCGTAATGAGCGCCGTTGGCCTCGTCATTCTGGGCGGCCGCGGCCTGGAGCAATCCCTGAAGCTCATCGCGCTGGCGTTCCTGGCGCCGGATCTGGTCCTTGAGCAGGGCGATTTGGCTCGCGAGTTGGCCGTTGGCGTAGTGGGCCTTGTCGGCCTTGACGCGCGAGTCGCGAATGCCGCGCTCGACTACAGCCTGATTGATGGCGTCGGTTTCGGTAGCCTGCTCCGCCATGAGGCCGAGCCAGATAAAGATTCGTTTGAAGGCTCTAAACATAAGTATTCCTCCGCTACTTTTTGTCGTCTTTCTCGAGGAGGATTTTCTCCTCGAGCACAAAATCCAGTTGTTGATTCAGCTGCTTCTCGTCGGCGGCGGCGACGACCGTCGCGCCGTGCTTCTTGAGCGGGGCAAAAACACCCGCGCCGATATCGAAAGCAACAAAGTGAGTGAACAGAATGGTTCCCTTGCGTTCGGCGTTGTTCACGAGGCGAGGCAACACCTCGGCCGGGGTCGGTCCAACAGTGTTTTCGCCATCCGTAATTATCAGGATGTGTTTTTGCGCAAGGTCTGAGGTCAAGACGGCGTCGCTGGCGGTCTCAAGTGCACGCCCGAGCGGCGTCCCGCTTTGTGGTCCGGGATATTTCTTCAGCCAACTGCGCATAGCGGCGGGGTCGAACTTCCCAAACTTCACCACCTCTTGCGCGCCGTTTCCGCTAAACGTGAATAGTCCGGCATGTACGTTCCGACCAGGGGCATTGGTTGCGAAACGTTCGATCTTGCCGACGACAGATTCCAGGGCGCGATTCCCGATCACGTACTTTGGCGAGCGGCCGCTTTTACCATCGCGGACTGGATCCTTCATGCTGCCGGAAGTGTCGAGGACAATCGCAATGGCGAGGCCCTCAGCGGCTTGCAATGGAGCCGAAAACAGCGCGGCCGCGAGCACGCCCGCGCAAGCGCAGAGTCGGCCGAAGCTGCTGCCCAAAGCTCTCATGTGCCTGGGGCGCATCGTGAAGGAACGATCCATAACGTGTCAATCTATCCCTCAGAACTGCCGGGCTTTGCAGCTACAAAATGCGGGCAGGTTTGTAGTGAGAAGGCTGTAGCTACTTCGCCAGCGCCACGAGATATCGTTGCACGCGCGTGGCCTGCCCCGTCATCTCCAAATGCGAATAGGTCTGGTGGAGGCTGGCGCACATGCGTAAGAGAATGCGGCGCGAACTCACTGGAGCGAGGTGACCTTCGTGCAAACCGTGATTTGTATTCACCAGGTGCTTGATGCAGTCGGCCTTTGTCCAAAAACGTCCGCGGCGAAACGCGTCGATGTAGATCTCCTTCACGCTCGACTGGTAACGACAAACAAAATGGTACGGCAGCCCGATGCCGGTGACGGGGAGTTTCAGCCGTCTTGCGACGAAAAGGTAAATTGCGGAAAGAGTGATAGGGTTTCCACTGCGCTTGTCGATGACGCGAGTGACGTAACCACTCTCGAGATCTTCGGAGTAATGTTCGTCGCCTTTGAACCCAAGCTCCTCAAATAAATAATTGTTGATCGCGAGCAGTGTTTGCTCCCCGTCGGCTGAGAGATCGACGCGCGTTCGCAATTCATCGGCCCATAAATCGTAAAGAGCGCGATACGCATCGGCATTCACGTCGGGGTACTGCGTGCGGGCGAGCAAGGCGACGGCGCTTTCCAGGTCAAACTCCTCGCCTGTGTTAAGGCAGAACGCGATGAAATCGGCGTCATTCTCCTCACGCGAAAAGTGGTGAACGATTTCGAGCGCGCGCCGGCGAAGCACCGGGTCGCTGCTCAACAGGTGGGGCCGGAGCCAGGCGCAGACTTCTTTGCCGTACGAAAGCAGTTTGCCGCGGACGGTTTGATAGACAGCAGGATCGTCATCGACGAGAAGCGTGATGAGGGCGGCACGCTGCTTCTCCGGAAGTGGGAGGGACGTTTCGCTGGTTACGAGTGCTGGCATAACCTTGTTGACCGTCGAAGGATGGCAGAGTTACGCGGCGATTGCAATCTGCATCTCATTTCACGACTTCTCCAAAGGAAAAAGCGCGGACCGATTCCGATCCGCGCCTTGCGATTCCACGTTTCACCTGCGTGCACAGCGTCCCCAACGCTGCATCCCCCAAACTCAGTTGCAGTGGCGATAAGGGCCGTAGTAATGCCCATGCTGGTGCTTCCAGCCGTAGCTGCGGTAGCCGCCATAGTAAACCACGGGCGGAGGCGGCGCGTAATAGACCGGCGGCGCGACCACCACCGGCGGGTAGATCGGCCGCGGCGCCACGTAAACCGGGGGTGCGCAGAAAGGCGGCGCGACCACCACGGGTGCGGGCGCATAGCCGAACGTCGGCCCGATGCGGATGCCGAACGAGATCCCGGCTTGCGCGCGCGGGGCCACCAGGGCCGTTGCGCAGATTGCGGTTGCGAGGAGCAGTAGTTTTTTCATACTGGAACATTCGACGTGCTGATGCGGGGGTTCTTCACCAGCATTGAACCGTGCTTAAATTCCTGATTTTCAGCTATTTACGTAAGTGCTCGCACCCAATGAATAAAATAGTTCGATGCTCGTCTGGGGCCCGTTTCTCCTCCGAATTTCGCAGGAATTTCGTGAGATTGTCGCAAGATTGTCACGCGGCTCCCCTATTAACTTCGTGCTCACGAGTCCACGTTGATGATCATTGGCGCGTAAAATGAATTCGTGAGCTTTATTAACTGGACAGAAAATACGAACGAACATATAACGACGTATCTCCCGCGACTTGGAATTGCGAGAGTGCTTTGTGAACCCCTAACGATGTATGAAAACTCTTGCTGCTTGTTTACTGGCTATTGGCGCATCGTGCGCGCTTGCCCCACTTATAACTTTCGCCGTCGACATCGAACTCGCTCCGATTGGCACCTATGCCTCCGGCATTTTTGCTCAAGGTGGCGCTGAAATCGTCGCCCACGATCCGCTGACGCAACGCTTGTATGTAGTCAACGCGCAGGCCGCCAGCGTTGATGTGCTCGATATTTCCAGCCCGACAGCGCCGGCGAAGGTCGGCTCCATCAATCTTCTTCTCTTTGGTGGCGTCGCCAACAGCGTTGCAGTGCACGACGGGCTTGTCGCAGTCGCCGTTGAGGCGGTTCCCAAGACCGATCCCGGCAAAGTTGTCTTTTTCGACGCAGCGCTGGTGCCGCTCAGCGCGGTCGAGGTTGGAGCGCTGCCTGATATGCTTACGTTCACGCACGATGGCAGGTTTGTGCTGGTTGCCAATGAGGGCGAGCCCAGCGGTTACGGCGAAGGCCACGTTGATCCGGAAGGGTCGGTCAGCGTCATTAATCTTCGGCGAGGGGCCGCCGGGCTGAACCAGAGGGATGTGCGCACTGCGAGTTTTAGGCGATTCGACACCCAAATCGCGGAATTGAAAGCCGCCGGCATTCGCATTTTCGGGCCTAACGCGACCGTCGCGCAGGACCTTGAGCCGGAATACATCGCCGTTTCGCCAAATGACAAATTCGCCTGGGTGACACTCCAGGAAAACAACGCCATGGCTACCATTCAAGTTGATAGCGCCACGGTCATATCGATTACCCCTCTTGGGCTGAAGGATCACAGCGCTCCCGGCAACGCTTTCGACGCCAGCGACCGCGACAACGGCTCGAACGGACCAGCGATCAAAATCGCAAACTGGCCCGTCGTAGGCATGTACTTGCCTGACTCGATCGCTGCCTATTCTGCGAACCGCGGGACGTATCTTGTCATGGCCAATGAAGGTGACGCCCGCGACTGGCCCGGCTTCCGGGAAGATGTTCGTCTGGCGACCCGCACCCTCGATCCGGTTGCATTTCCAAATGGCGCCGCCTTGAAGAACAACGCCAACCTTGGACGCTTGAATGTGTCGTCAGTGGATGGCGACCTTGACGGAGACGGTGATCTCGATCGCATTCACTCCTATGGCGCACGGTCCTTCACGATCCGCGACACGTTCGGCACAGTGGTCTTCGACAGCGGCGATCAATTCGAAACGATCCTGGCCGCACTGCACATTGCCGGTGAAGTCATCTTCAATGCGTCTCATGACAACAACACCTTCGACGCCCGCAGTCCGTCCAAAGGACCGGAGCCGGAAGGTCTGGCGCTGGGCGAGGCGTTTGGCCGCACATGGGCCTTTATTGGCCTCGAACGGATCGGCGGATTGATGGCCTACGACATCACGGAGCCTGCTGCCGCGCAATTTGTGACCTACGCGAATAATCGTGTCTTCTCCCCCGGTGCAGTGATTGATGCGACCACGTTCTCTAACTTCGGCGATCTTGGACCCGAGGGCGTCATCTTTATCAGTGCGAGTGACAGCCCGAACGGGGAACCGCTGGTTGTTGTGGGCAACGAAATCAGCGGCACGACTACGATCTACCAGGTGAACCAGGTGCAGTAAGCTCAAGCGTATTCTTCAACACAGCCGCTGTTCCGGAAGGGCAGCGGCTTTTTACTGCCTCGTTACCATTCCCGTTCCCGCTTGCCTGCGTGCCGTGCGGTTACTATTTTGTCAGTATGAAACGCCACCTTTTCCTGGGCATCCTTCTGGCGGCTTTCGGGCTGGCCGCGCTCAACGCGCAGGACAATTCGCCCGCCGTAGCCGCCGCGCGCGAAGAAGCCGAATCGCGCTATCAACGCCTCAGCTCGCGCATCGACGACCTCGAAGTGAGCTTCCAACGTTTTCAAAAGGACCTCGACAAACTCGAGTCCGAGATTCGCGGCTTGCGCGATCAGGTCTCGCGCGTCGCGGACAACGCCGGCAACGCCGCCAACCAGGAGAGCATCAAGCGCCTGGCGGACGCGATCGAGGAAGTCGATCGCAAGCGCGTCAAACACCAGGAAAATGTCGACTCCGCCCTGCGCGAAATGGAAAAGCTCATCGTCAAAGGCGGCGGTTCAGGATCGCGCAACAACCCGAAACCGCCCTCAAATCCACCGGATGTTCAGGGCAGCGGCAAAGGTTACGACTACACGGTTCGCTCCGGCGACAACCCCACCAAAATCGCCGCCGCACTCCGCGAACAAAAGGGATTGAAGATCAACTCCAGCCAGATCATCGCGGCGAATCCAGGTGTCGATTGGACCAAGCTCAAGATCGGCCAGAAAATCTTCATTCCTGATTCCTCGGCTCCGTAGCTGCGTGTCACCGGGAACCAGGGCGAATGACCACCGAGGCAGAGCCAGCGCAGGAGAAGCATCCAGCCTCGGCGCCCAAGCATAGTCGAATACTTTGGGGACTCACCGTCGGCGCGGTGGCGGGTGTGCTCGCAAACCTCGCCTTCGGTCCAAAAAATCCTGCGCTTAATTGGGTCCTCGAAAACATCACCGAACCCATCGGCGCGCTCTTCCTCCGGTTGTTGCTGATGACGGTCGTGCCGCTCGTGGTCGCGTCGTTGATTCTCGGCATTTCCCGCATTGGCGACATCCGAAAATTGGGCCGAATCGGGCTGCGTTGCTTTCTCTACTGTCTAGTCATCTCGGCGATCTCGGTTGCGATCGGCTTGGGCCTGGCGAACACGATACAACCGGGCAAACGCATTGATCCGGAGACTGCCGCCGAGTTGCAGCGACGTTACAGTACCGAAGCGGCGAAAGAAGTCGCGCGCGCGCGCGAACAACCAGCCACTAAAGAAGGTCCCGTCCTGAGCTTCATCAAATCCTTTGTTCCATCGAATCCCGTCGCGGCGATGGCCGCCGACCCGCCGAACATGCTCCAGCTTCTTTTCTTCACGCTTGTCTTCGGCGTTGCGTTAAACCTTGTCCCGAAAGAGAAGTCCGCTTCGCTCATCGATTTCCTTGAAGGCCTCTTTAGCGTCTCCCTCAAAATCATCGACATGATCCTCTGGACCGCTCCCGTCGCCGTGGGGTGTCTCCTCTTCAGCAACACCGCCCGCTTCGGCCTCGATCTGCTCGGCGCACTCGGCTGGTTTGTCGCCACGGTCTTGCTCGGGCTTGGGCTCCACATGTTTGGCACCTATCCGATCGCCATCCGCTTAATGTCGCGCATCAGCCCGCTGGAATTCTTTCGCCGAATCAAGACCGTGATGGTAACCGCGTTTTCGACCTCCTCCTCGAACGCGACGTTGCCGACCTCGCTGCGCGTCGCGGAAAAGGATCTCGGCGTGCCGCGCGAGATCAGCGGCTTCGTCCTTACGGTCGGCGCGACTGCCAACCAAAACGGCACGGCCCTCTACGAAGGCGTCACCGTCCTCTTCCTCGCCCAACTCGCCGGCGTCGATCTCTCCTTCGGCCAGCAGATCATGGTGGCGTACCTGGCGATTCTCGGCAGCATCGGAACCGCGGGCATCCCCTCGGCCTCGATCCCATTCATTATTGTGGTTCTCGGCACCATCGGCGTGAACCCGGCTCTCATCGGCGTCATCTACGGCCTCGACCGCATCCTCGACATGTGCCGCACCACCTTGAACGTCGCCGGCGACCTCACCGCCGCCACCTACGTCGCCCGCGCCGAAGGTGCCCAACTTCTCCCGCCAGAACCGCCGACTCAAACGTAAGCGCCGTCCGCCTTCAGCCTGCTTTGCGCATTTCCCTTCTGGCTTAGGGTGTACATCCCCTGTCGCTTATGTATTCTGCGTGTATCTTCCCACTGTATGGAGACGCACACATTTCCTTTGGCCGAAGAAGAAAAGCACAAGCTCGAAGCCGTCGCATCCGATCTGCGCAACCAGCCAATCGTAAAACGCGCCGAGGATTTCCTTCGCAGCAACCCGTCGTGGGCCCTGACCGGCGCTGCCCTGGTCGGCCTCCTCGCCACTTGTGTAGTGACGCGCTTGCTCGGCCGGTAGTAGGAAGGCACTCAACGTCGGCTTTTCGGAGCGACTCAAGTCGCTTTCGGTAATTCGATCCAAAAGCGAGTCCCCTTGCCAGGGGCCGATTCAAGCCCGACGACGCCGCCCATTCGCTCCGCGCCTTTGCGCACGATCGAAAGGCCAATGCCCGTCCCTGAGTAACGCGAGCCGTGCAGGCGTTCGAAGACGCGAAACACCCGTTCCTGCTGGTCTTTCGGGATCCCGATGCCGTTGTCTTCGATCCAAAAACGCACAAACGTCCCCTGTTCCTCGGCGCGAAAGGTCACACGCGGCTGGACACCCGGCGCAACAAACTTGAGCGCGTTGTTCAAAAGGTTCGCCAAAATTTGCCCAAGCGTCATCTCGTGGGCGCGGACCGCCGGCAGTGGTTGCACCGTCTCGATACTCGCCTTGCTCTGTTCAATTTGGATCGCGCATTGCAGTAGCGCGCTGTCCCATGCCTTATGGACATCTACGCGGCCCAATTCCAACGCGGCGCGGCCTGCGCGCCCGTAAGCGATCAAGTCCACCAGCAGTTTGTCCATGAACTCCGCCGAAGCCTGGATACGCTTCAGAAGCTGTTGCCCGATCGCGTCCAGCCGGTCCGTATGATCGTCCATCAGCAACTGCGAAAAACCTCCCATGGAACGGAGCGGGGCGCGCAAATCGTGTGCGATCGAGTAAACGAATGCCTCGAGTTGCTCGTTGGCTTCGCGCAAGTCCGCCGTCCGCTCGGCGACAGTTCGTTCAAGTTTTTCCTCCGCGTGCCGCTTCTCGGTATCGTCGCGCAGTACCTTGCTGAACCCAATCACTCGCCCCATCTCGTCCTTCAGCGCCGTGGTCGTTCCCGAAGCGTAAAACCGCGTCCCATCCTTGCGTCGCATCCAGCGATCGTCATTGGACGTGCCGTGCATTACGGCCGTTTGCAGTTCCCGCTCCGGCACGCCAGCCGAGATATCTTCCGGTGTGAAAATCGCGGGCGCGGTGTCCAGTCCAATAAATTCCTCCTCGTCAAAACCTAACACCCGCTTCACCCCTTCGTTCCATGTCCTCGCGAATCCAGCCCGGTCCGCTCGGAAAATCGCGTAGTCTCTCACTTGCGACACCAGCGTGCGGTAACGTGCTTCGCTTTCCATCAACGCTCGCTCCACCCGCTTGCGCTCCGTCACGTCCCTAAACACCACTACCAGCCCCGTGATGCTCCCGTTTTCACGCATCGGCGACGAACTGTAAACCACGTCGAAGAACGTCCCGTCTTTCCGAATGAACACATCCTCGAATTCGCTCAGCGTTTTTCCCTCGCGCAGCACTTGCAGGCCCGCGCATTCTTCCGCTGGAAAAGGACTGCCATCCCGGTGCTTGTAGTGCGTTGCCTCGTGCATCTTGCGCCCGCGCAACTCTTCGAACGTCCAGCCGAAGAGCCTTTCCGCGGCGGGGTTCACCGAGGTGACCAGGCCATGGCCGTCCACGGTGTAAAGGCCTTCGCCCATATTGTTCATCACCGCGTCGTCAAACTCCTTTGCCCGGCGCAAGCCCTCCTGGGCCACTTCGAGTTCGCGTTGCTTGCGCGTTTGCTCCTCCAGCAGGTCGCGCACCTGGTATTGCCGCCGGCGCGACTGCAAAGCCACCTCCACCGAACGCCACAGTGTCACCGCGCTCATCGGCCGTTCCAGCAGGGTGACGCCCCCGGCGGCCGAGGCCGCAAGGTCCAGCAAACGCGCCAGGCGCGATTCCCCGCCGCTCGTGAGAATGATCAATGGCACTTCCGACCATGGTGGCTGCGTTTTCAGCACTTCCAGGAAACCGGAAACATTCAGCGACAGCGCTTCCTCCGTGAGCAACAACGCCCCGGCCTCTTCCGCCATTCGATCGCAACACTCCGCCCCGCTCTGGCACACGTGCGTGGCGAAGCCGCGTTGCTCGAGCAGCGATGCCATCGCCCTCGCGTCGTTGCCCGTCGGCGCGAAGATCAGCACTCGCTCCTCTGCTTTACTTGCGCGCATCGGTCGTTTTCAACATTCTCCCGCCTTTTCCGCGAAAGAGTGGTATGCCTGTGAGGACACCTTGAAACTCTTTCAATGGCGGGCCCACGCGAATTCCTTTTTCCCCATCCAGCTTCAGTTCGCGAATGGATCTTTCATGATGCCCGCTTCGCTTTTTGATCACCGCCAGCGCCTGCTTGATTTCACCGGCCGCTTCGAAAAAGCGCACGCTCACCACCGTGTCCGCAAGGTAGCTCAGGTCCACCGGCGCTTCCGCCGCCGCCACCAACCCGTGCTGCGCCAGCACAAAGATCGTCACTACTCCTTGCTGGTTGAGATACGAAGACAACTCGTGCAGTTGATTAACCAGATATTTCTCGCCCGGCATCGCGTTGAGATACCCGTTCAGGCTGTCAATAATCACCAGCTTGCTTCCTGCTTCCACGCCCCGCACGATGCGCATCGCAAATTCACCCGGCGAAAGTTCGGCCGGGTCAACCTGCTGCACCTGGACCAGGCCGCTGTCCACGTGTTCGCGCAGATTCAGTCCCAATGCTTTTGCGCGGGCCAGCAGCAAGCCCCGCGTTTCGTCGAACGCGAAGACCATCGCCTTCTCTCCCTGCGCGGCCATCTGCGCCGCATACTGCAGGGCCAGCGTCGATTTGCCAGTGCCCGCCTGGCCCAGGATCAACGTCGTCGTGCCCCGGTCCAGTCCGCCGCCCAGCAACCCGTCTAATTCTTTGATCCCGCTCGAAACAGCCTCGCGTTGGAAGTCAGCACGATGTTCCGCCGCCACCAGGCGCGGAAATACCCGCAACCCGCCCGTCGCGATCGTATAATCGTGATAACCCTCCCGGAACGCCACCCCGCGCAGCTTCAGCACCCGCAGCCGCCGGCGCGACACGCCATAGTCCGGCGAAAGCTGTTCCATCGCCACCACCCCATGCGTCAGGCTCAGCACGTGCGGGTCACTGCCCAGGCCGCTCCCGTCCACTTTGTCGTCCAGCAACAGCACCGTGCTCCCGTGGCGCGCGAACTCCTGCTTCAAATGCAACAGTTCCCGCCGATAACGCAGCGGCGTCTCCGCAATCAGCCGGAACTCCGACAGCGAATCGAACACCACCCGCACAGGCTTCGTTTTCTTCGCTTCGTCCGTCAGCATCTTGCTCACCTTCGTGAGCTCCATCTCCGAAGGATGAAACACCGTGTTCTGCGCCTCCGGCCGCAGCAGCGATTCGATGGCGGACAATTCCAACAGGGGAATTCCATCCAGCGACCAGCCGTGCGAACTGGCCACCTTCAGCAGCTCCCGCTTCGTTTCCGAAAGCGTGATGTAAAACACCCTTTCGCCTCGCTTCAGCCCTTCCAGCAGGAACTGCAGCGCCATCGTCGTTTTCCCCGATCCGGGGTCGCCCTGGATCAGATAAAAGCAATCGCGCGGAAACCCGCCCGCCAGAATGTTATCCAGTCCCTCCACACCTGTCGGACAGCGATCACTATCGGACTCGGCGCGATTCACTTCTTTCTTCGCTCCGCTCATAAATTCAATTGGATTTGTGGCCGGATAAGCCGGGAGGGCAGGCTTTCCAAACGACCGTTTACAAACGTCCACCAGCCGCCCACTGTCAACGAGGTGATCTGCCCCCACCTAATCCCAGCAAGGTAGGGACCGCTGTTTCAGCGGTTCGCTTTCAACCGCGCGGCAACGCCGTAAACCGATGCCACTGATGCAGCGCCGTAACAAACGCCACCAATTCATCGATGCGCGTCGGCTTGACCACATAACTGTTCGCGGCTAAACCGTAGGCCCGCTGGATGTCTGTCTCTCGGGGAGAAGCGGTTAAAACGTGCACCACCAGCCGGCTCCATTGCGCATCCCGCCGCACCCATTCCAGCACCTCGAACCCGTTCATTCGCGGCATGTTCAAATCCAGCAGGACAATATCGGGGACCGGGTAGGTTGTTCTGTCGGCGTATGCTCCTTCACCTTTCAAATAAGCCTGTGTCTCCAGGCCATTCGCCACCCTGTGCAACGGCGTGCCCACCCCGGCTCTCTTGAACGCTTCGCGCAGCAGAAAAACATCATCCTCGTTGTCTTCTGCGAGCAAAATATTCAACGCTCGGTTCACAGGCACGATCACCTAGTATGCCCCCTTCTTCCGCCCGCAGCAACAAACCTTCTCGCTACTTACCAGGAAATGCCTTTTTCTTGCCGATCGCCGATCATTCACCAAAACTCAACGCATGACTCTCCGACGCGTCCCCGTGGCTTTGTG
>Ga0075418_10003166_pt1 | contig 18760 bp, 15 predicted proteins | sample SoiMetdeltSBSDD2_FD_81776 | JGI IMG/M metagenome (GOLD analysis project Ga0075418, IMG submission 81776) | Bulk soil microbial communities from a Populus tree surrounding site in Tennessee, USA - Soil MetaG P. deltoides SBSDD2 | ecosystem: Environmental > Terrestrial > Soil > Tree plantation... | reverse complement strand
GTACGCCGATCGACTCGCGCGAACCGTTTCTGATGTTGCAGTTCAGAAGAAGGGCCTGATTGCGACGGAAGCAATCGTCTCGATTCCTTTTCAAGGACAGCATCCACTCGCGGTCGGCTCGCACTTCTTCGAGTTCCTCGACGACACGGGCGGATGCCATCTTGCCCATGAACTCGCAATAGGCGTCCAGTACGCCGTCGTTGTGACGACAGGCGGCGGACTCTACCGTTATACGCTCGGGGATCGCATTGCGGTGAACGGCTTCGCCGGTTCGACGCCATCAATCGAGTTCGTTGGGCGCGCCGATCGTGTCTCCGACCGGTTCGGCGAGAAGCTCAGCGATGGGTTTGTCACAGGCGTCATTGACGAGCTCTTTGCGTCGCTTTCGCCGCCGCGGTTTGCGATGCTCGCACCTGAAGCGATCGCGGAGGGGATCGCCTACACGCTGCTCGTCGAGCCCGAAGGACCATTGCCCGCGGGCCTCGATCGAACGCTCGAACGATGCCTTCGACGCAATCCGCATTATGCGTGGTGTGTTGAGCTCGGACAGCTTCGGCCGGCGCGGGTCGTCTCCGTTGGCCCGCGCGCCGACCGTACGTATCTGGAGGCCTGCGCTGCTCGCGGCCAGCGGTTGGGCGACATCAAGCCGTCGTCGCTCAGAACCGAGAGCGGGTGGGAACACGCCCTTCGGGGTGTAGACTGACCCAAGTGGCCGACTTTGACGATTTGAAGCTCGACAAGTGGCAGACGTCGTTCGAGCCAGAGCGCAGTAGTGGCTTTGGCTGGCGCGTCGTCGCAATCATCGTCGTGCTACTCGGACTTGGTGCCGCAGGCTACTTCCTGTTGTGGCGCCGGGCTGACTCAAAATCAACAGACGTGCGCGTCCAAACCGAACAAGCCGTTGCGTCACCCGCCGCTGCGCCGGTTGCGGAGACCCCACCGTCGGATCTACCACCGCTCGAACAGACGGACACGATCGTCCGCGAACTCGTTGGTCAGCTGTCGTCGCATCCAACGATCGCGGCGTGGTTGACGACGGATCAACTCATCCGCAACTTCACGGTGGCGGTTGTGAACACGTCGAACGGCCGAACGCCAGCGAAGCAGCTGACAAAAGTGCGTCCGACGGAACCATTCCTGGTCGTTCAGCGCGGATCTGACATCTGGATCGATCCGCGCAGTTACCGTCGATACGACCGGTATGCGGACGCCATCTCTGGCTTGGACGCAAACGGCGCGGCGCAGCTGTACACGCGCTTGAAGCCGCGGATCCAGGATGCATATCGCGAGCTCGGCTACCCCGACGGTAACGTCGATGCCGCCGTGCAGCGTGCCATCACCGAGATCCTGGCGACGCCAGTGGTCGAGGGCAATGTGCGACTGGTATCGAAGAGCGTGGTCTACGAGTTTGCCGACCCGCGTCTGCAATCGCTCTCGTCCGTTCAGCGGCAGATGCTGCGGATGGGTCCGCGGAACGTCCAGCTGATTCAGACCAAACTCCGCGAAATTGCGCCTGGTATAGGCGTCACCGTCCAACCCAAACCATAGCCGCCCGGTCCGCCTTTTCGTTACACTACCCTCGATCCCGGAGGGGACTTGGTTCGACGTTCGCTCTTTGCCGTGGCGGTGCTCGTCGCGGCCTGCCATGTGTGGATGCTCGCGCAAGACGCGCCGGGCCCGGGCACACGTGCGTCCGCGTCCGGCTCCTCGACTGACGCGAGCATCGTCTCGGTCGAAGCGATCGTCACTGACAAGCTCGGCAAGGCGATCCTCAATCTGCGCTCGTCCGACTTCGTCGTCCTTGAAAACGGCATTCCGCAAAAAATTGCCAACGCTGTCCTGATCTCGAAGAAAGCCTCGCAATCCTCAACCGCGGCAAGCGAATCGAACGCTGATCTGGAACGGGGTGCCAAGGAGCCAGGCACGCGAATCATCGGCATTTACCTCGACGAGTTTCATGTCGAGGGTGGCGTCAGCTCCGATCGCGTGCGTCAGGCGCTCACCCGGTTCGTTGACGAAGAGTTGCGTCCCGCCGACCTCGTGGTCGTCATGAAGCCGCTCGATTCAGTCACTGACATCAGGTTTACCCGCGACCGTGAGGCTGCGCGCAAGGTCATCGCGAGCTTCGAAGGCCGCAAAGGCGACTACACTCCGCGGACGACGTTTGAGACGCAGTACTTGGGCCACTCGCCGGAAGCCGTTCGCGCAGCGCGTGCGCAGATCGTGATGTCTGGACTGCGAGCGATGACGATGCGGATAGGCGAGTTCGGGGGCGATCTTGGCGCGATCGTTTTGGTGAGCGAAGGATTCAATGGAGAGATTCCGCGAAGCCGCGAACGACGGCTTCCCGACCTTCAGGGCATCGTCCGGGCGGCGAGCCGATCGAAGCTGCTCCTGTACTCGTTCGATCCCGCAGCCGCGATGGCTGCTGCGGACACCGACAACGAGAAAGCGCTGCAGGCGATCGCGAAGCAAACCGGCGGGGAAGCTGTCGCTGCCGGTGCGGATCTCCAGTCAGGATTGCAGCGCGTGTCGCGCGATCTCGATGCTTACTACGTCCTCACCTACCACTCGACGCAGACCAACGACGGGCGCTTTCACAATCTTCAAGTGACATCCACTCGTCGCGATGCGCTGGTCCGCACACGCTCAGGATACTGGGCGCCGCTTCCGTTCGAGTTGCGCGCGAGCCTACGTCCGACACCAGCGCCCGTGGTGCCGATGCGGGCGCTGCGACGAAGCCCATTGATCCAGGCGTGGTTTGGATCGACGGTCGAGCCCGATGGTCGCCGCCGCGCGATCTTCACCTGGTCGCCAGCGCCGCCGTCGCCGACCGCCAAGAAGATTGCGAGACCGGAAATCGTCTCGTTGAAAGCCAGCACGCCCTCGGGCCGGGTGCTGTTCGAGGGTGACCTCTCGCCGGTTGGCGTCAACGCATTTGGGTCGACTCAGCCTGTCAGCGCTGCTTTCGACGTTCCAGTCGGCCGGGTGCAGTTTGACTTCATGGTGCTCGCCGCCGACGGCTCCAAGCTGGACACCGGTGCGCAGGATTTCGACGTACCGGAGGTGCGCACCGGACCGCCGGTGATCCTTGCACCGCAGCTGTTTCGTGCCGCGTCTGCCCGCGAGTTCCGCGAGATCAGCACCAACGCGAACGCGGCGCCGCTGCCCGACCGAGAGTTCCGCCGCACCGATCACCTGTTGTTGCGTGTGCCGACGTTCGATCCCGCGGGCAAGCAGGTCGAGGTCACGGCCAAGTTGATCAACCGCGTCGGTGTGACCGTGATCGATCTGCCGCTGACCACCGACGTTCCCCACCAACTCAGTCAATTCGATCTTCAATTGGCGCGCTTTGCGCCAGGGGAGTACTCGCTCGAGATCGCCGCGCAGAGTGAATCCGGCGCGTCCCGCCAGCTAATCCGCTTCCGGATTACCGGCTGAACCGGTCATTGCTGGATATCCTCCGCCCCCACGTCCTCAGCCACCCGCTGCTGCTCTTCGTCGTGTGCTTCGTCGTTCACAAAGCGGCTGGTCGACGTCTGGGTGCCGTCGGCAACGTCGCCGGAAAGGCCGGGGTGCCAACCACCCTGGTGTTCGGCGTCCTCTTCGTGGGAATTCTGGTCGTCAACGTCGCAGCGTCAGCGTACGTCGATCATGTCGAGCCGTCTGTTGCGGCGCTGAGCTGGGCGGTCATGCGTGGCGAAGCGGCGTATCCGGCACAAGATGCCGCCGCAATCTACGGGTTGCCGTACGGTCCGATGCTGTTTCTGTTGTACGGCGTTGTTCTGAAGATTGTCGGGCCAGGAATCTCGGCATCGAAAGTTAGTGCCGCCCTGGCATCGTTGGCCAGCCTGGTTGTTGTGACGATCGCCGCGCGTCGTGCGTTTGGTGCCCGGTGGCCACGCGTTACGAGGTGGACGACGATCCTTTATCTGGCGTTTGGTGGCGCAGCGTTCTGGCTGAGGGCTGAGCCGCTGCTGATCCTCTGCACGAGCCTTGCTGCGCTCGCGCTGACTCTTGCATCGACGCCGGCGGCGATTGTGCTCGGCGTCGCGCTCGGCGTTGGCATCAACCTCAAGATCAGCGCGTTCTTCTATCTTCTTCCCGCGATCGCGGTGATGCTGCGGAAGCACGGCATTGGTGCGGTTGCACTCGCGACCCTCGTAGCCGCCGTCGTCGCAGCCCTCCCGTTTGCGTTGTTCGAAAACATTTCAGCGTCCGGTTATCTCTATTGGGTCCAGACGACCGCCGGTCATGGCTTCCGTCTGCGCGCACTGCCGTCGGTGCTCGAGTGGGCCGTGTTCGTGTCGATCCCGCTCGGACTCTTCGCACGCTCTCAACAGCCTCACTCGCGGTTGTTGTCGTGGATGCTGCTGGGGATGATCTTCGTATCGGTCCCGCTTGCCACCAAGCACGGCACGGGCGCCTACCACTTCCTGCCCTTCGTCCCGCTGATCCTGTTCGCAGCCGGCAGCGCCGAGCGAATCCCGTCTCGCATTCCGGCCTTCCTCGCAACCGGCATCATCGTCGCGGCATTCCAGATGTCGCACTGGATTGCGGTCAGCCTTGCGATGCCGGCGGGCCCGATCCTCTCAGAGCTTCGCCGAATGGAGCAGTCGAGCCGTGGAGCCGTGGCGATGGGATACAGCGCGAATTATCGGCTGTCGTTCTTTCGTCCGCAGCTCGTGTTCGACGGCCACCCGAACGTGATCGACGGCGCCTCGGCGATGGACGCTGCATGGAGCGGCCGGCCGTTCCCGCGAGCGCTCGTCGACGCAATGCGATCGTGCACCATCTCGACGTGGGTGATTCCGTCCGGTGGAGAACCGTTCGAGCTACCGAACGCCTATGGCGAAGTGGAAGTGTTCCCGGTCGAGTTTCGCCAGGCCTTTCACGAGTCGTATGCGCTGCGAGAGTCGGGGCGCTGGTTCAATCTGTGGACGTGCGCGAGATAGATGGAGTGTCCGCGTTCACTTGCCTTGGCGGTTCACCATGAAGCTGATCCAGATCGGGGCGAAGGGTGAGGTGCAGCCCTTCGAAACGGGATAGTCGCGATAGATTCCCAGCGTCTCTCCAATAGCAATGGCCCGCTTGCGGAGTTTGGGGAAATGGATTCCGATCTCCGCCAGGGCGCTGTTCATCGTCCACTGCACGTCGGGATCGGCGTTTCCCATTTCGGACTCGATGCGGTCCAGCAGCGCTGGCGGCTCGAGCCCGTCAGGACTCTTCACGACTCGCTCGGCCGTGAGGCTCCATCCGGCGCGCGCGGCCCAGCGGTCGTCCGCAGCCATCCATTCCTGGCGAAGCTTCTCTTTGTCGGGATGCTGCTTCACGATATAGGAGATGAGCCAGTCCGCCACGTGGGCAAAGGCGATGGACCGCACCATCCGATCCACTTCCTTGGCTGACAGGTCTTGTGGCTTGATCAGGAGAGCCGCCAAGAGCTGGGCATCGGCGTTGCCGGTCTTCCACAGAGACATGCCGAGCGCATGGTCGGTCTTGATCTTCTTCGCCAGCACTCGGATGTCGCCGTGTTTGACGCCGAACTGATTCTCGCCGGCGCCGTACTTGGTGTTGTGCGCCCGCACTTTCTCGTTGCCGAGCGCTTTTAGTTTCTTGAGGGTTTCATCGACAGTCATGGTCGTGATTCTGCTAGGGTAGGCTCCCCGGGCAATCACGAATCGCCAATCGGCAATCACCAATCGACAATCAGCAATCGCCAATCGCCACTCTGCAATCCTCCTAATGCACTCCCGCCTCGCCCGACAGTGACTTCACGACGTCGCCGAGCACTGCCTTTGCGTCGCCGAACGCCATGAGCGTGCGATCGAGGTAGTAGAGCTCGTTGTCGATCCCGGCAAACCCGGGATTCATTGAGCGCTTGATCGCAATAACGGTCTTGCACTTGTCGACATCGATAATCGGCATCCCAAAAATCGGGCTCGACTTGTCGTGGCGCGCCGCCGGGTTGACGACGTCGTTGGCGCCGACGACGAGCGCGACGTCGGTCTGCGGCAGGTCGGGGTTGATGTCATCCATCTCGACGAGCGCATCGTAGGGGATCTCGGCCTCCGCAAGCAGAACGTTCATGTGCCCCGGCATGCGCCCCGCAACCGGATGGATCGCAAACTTCACGTCGACCCCACGCTTACTCAGCTGATCGTACAGTTCGCGAACCTTGTGCTGCGCCTGCGCCACGGCCATGCCGTAGCCGGGAATGACGACGACCCGATCGGCGGTAGTCAGTAGTTCGGCGACATCTTGTGGCGTCGCGCTTTTGGCGGTCTTGGCCTCGACGGCGGTGCCGGCCGGCTGCACCTGTCCGAACGCCCCGAACAGCACATTCGTGAACGACCGGTTCATCGCGCGACACATGATGATCGACAGAATCAAGCCCGACGAGCCGTCGAGTGCACCAGCCGTAATCAGCAGCTTGTTCTCGATGGCGAAGCCCATCGCGACCGCCGCCAGTCCCGCGTAAGAGTTCAACAGCGAGATGACGGTCGGCATGTCGGCACCGCCGATTGGCAGAATCAGCAGCACGCCAAAGATCAGCGAGAGCACGACGATCACGGGGAACGCCCACGCCGCGTACGGCTCGATCGTCAAATAGAGCCCGGTGATGACGGCAATCGCGAGCAGGCTCAAGTTGACGAAGTTCTGGTTCGGATACGTGATCGGGCGCGTCGGAACGATTTCCTGCAGCTTGCCCGCAGCCATCAAGCTTCCAGTGAAGGTCAGGAATCCGAGGATCACCTCCAGCACGATTGCACCGATACGAAACCGCGTCAGCTCACCGTGCTGAAACCACACGATGTACTTTGCCGTGCCGACCAAGCCGACGGCCAAACCGCCGAACGCGTGAGACAGTGCCGTCCGCTGCGGAACGGCCGTCAGTGGTACCCACGACAGCGGAACGCCGATGACGAATCCCACCGCTGCGGCGACGGCGATCCACGTGTAGTTGACGATCTCCGGCGCCATGAGCGTGCCGACGATCGCCAGCGTCATTCCGCCGACGCCGGCAATCACGCCGCGGCGTGCGGTCTTCGGGTGACTCAGCCAGCGAAGCGAGAGGATAAAAAGTGCGGCCGCCGCCAGGTAGGTCAGTTGAATGAGGCCGTGGCTCACCGCTTCGGCTCCCGCTCGCGGAACATCTTCAGCATGCGGTCGGTGATGAGAAACCCGCTGACGATGTTGGTCATGGACGCCGCAACGGCAACCGCGCCGAGCACGGTAGCGGCCCTCGACTCCTCCTCACCCGTAATCAGGATGGCGCCCACCACCGCGATCGCGGAGATGGCGTTCGTCAACGACATCAATGGCGTGTGCAAAAGGCGGGAGACGTTCTGAATGACTTGGAAGCCGACGAACGTCGCCAGCATGAACACGAACAACATCGACCACAAGTCGAGTTCAGCCATGGCGCAGGGAGTGTAGCACGTGTTACGCGCCCCTGAGGCGCTCGGCGGCGGCGCGCAGCGTCTCGTCTTTCTTCGCGAAGCAGAAACGCAGCACGCGAGGTGCGTCCTGCGAGCGCAGAAACGGCGAGGTCGGAATCGATGCCACGCCGCGCTCCTTGGTCAAACGAATCGCGAAATCCGCATCGCGCTCGTCGGTGATCGCAGAGTAGTCCATCAGCTGAAAGTAGCTGCCGCGGCACGGTAACGGCGTGAAGCGTGACCCGGCCATCAACTCGAGGAACAGATCGCGTTTGGCCTGGAAGAACGGCGCCAGCTCGGACAGGCCGCGCCGGGTTTCGAGAAAGTCGGCGATGGCGTGCTGGACGGGCGTGATCGTCGAAAACGTGACGAACTGGTGAACCTTCCGAAACTCCTGCATCAGCGGCGCCGGTGCAACGGTATAACCGACCTTCCATCCCGTCGTGTGGTAGGTCTTGCCGAACGACCCCACGATGAAGCTGCGCGCGGCGAGTGCGTCGTAGCGCGCCATGCTCTCGTGAGCGATGCCGTCGAAAATAATGTGTTCGTAGACCTCGTCGCTGAGAACGACGATATTCGTTCGCTCGACGAGCGCCGACAGTTCGCGGACGTCCGCGGCGGTGAGCACAGCCCCCGCGGGATTGTGCGGGGTGTTCACCATGATCATGCGCGTGCGGCTCGTGACCGCCCGGCGTACCGCGCTCCAGTCGATCGAGTAATCAGGGAATTGCAGCGCGATGAACACCGGCGCTGCGCCGCTCAACTCGATCGCCGGCACGTACGAGTCGTAGCACGGCTCGAGCACGATCACTTCATCGCCCGCGCGAACCGTGGCGGCAACCGCATCGAAGATGGCTTCCGTTCCGCCGGATGTCACCGTGACTTCGGTTTCAGGATCGTAGCGGCGGCCGTGGTAATGCTCGTACTTCGCCGCAATCGCCTCGCGCAGCCGCAACACCCCTTGCATCGGCGCGTACTGGTTCTTGCCGCTGCGCATGTGCGAGGCCACGGCGTCGACGAGCGCCGGATCGCAATCGAAGTCGGGAAAGCCCTGCGAGAGATTGATGGCGCCGAGATCGGCTGCGAGCCGCGACATCACCGTGAAAATCGTGGTGCCGACCGACGGCAGCTTCGACTCGATGCGTGTCACGACGTGGCCTCGAACACGCCGGTCTCGCGATTTTTGCGGACGCGATCCCACGAAAAATACTGCCCGTTCATCGCGACGTACACGCCCGCAGGCAGCACCTGCGCGAACGACAGCGCGCTGCCGAGATTGAACAGGCCGTCCGAGCTGCCGAACGCGTATGGCACCATCGCGCCGGTCAGCACGATCGTTTGATGTGGCAGGTTGGCGTGGGCCAGCGCGTGTGCGGTTTCGACCATCGTGTCTGTGCCGTGCGTGATCACGATCGCTTTCTCCGCGGACGCGCGGCATCGCTCCACGATCGTCGCTCGCCCGCGATCGTCGAGGTCGAGACTGTCGATCATCATGATCGGTTCGACCGTGACATCGAGCCGGCAACGCCCGCGCTGAAGCATCGCCGGCACGTACGTCTCCTTGAAGAACAGCCGGCCTGTCAGCTCGTCGTAGTCCTTGTCGAACGTGCCGCCGGTAACGAGAATTCGTGTCTTCATCGGAACAATATTGAAATCGACCCGCATATTTCGTGCGTCGGGCGCTGGAGTCCGCGGCCGCCCGCCAGCCGTCTCGCCTCGTGACGCCTTACGACAAGTAGTTGATTGTGGCCAAGTTACGGGCAGACGCCTGGGCGTGGTCGTTCACGCGGCACCTGCCTTGCCTCCCCTCGGACCTCTGGAGGCATAACTCAATGTTCGCAGGAATTGCAGCGATCGTCATCGGCGTGGTTGGGTTCTTGTACATTCGCCGCCGCGGCGCGCGCAAGCGCCAGCAGGCCTAACGGAAGGCAGAAGGCAGAAGGCAGAAGGCAGAGATCGTTCTTTTACCTTTTGCCTCTTCCCTTCAGTCGGCTCTGGTCAGCCGCCTGCCCGCTCGCGCGAAACAAGTCGTCCGAGGCCGAGAGGACGACGCGCCTAAGGCGGTCGGGATAGTCCGGAGGCAGCTCCCGGAGGAAGCGCGTGACCATCTGCGCGGCCGCCGTGGAGCTGTGTCCGCCCAGCGTTGCATCCATCCACCGTTTGGGGAAGAAGATGTCCCCGGTCCTCTGGATTTCCTGCAGCATCGCCAAGCTCTGCGGGATGTACTTCTCCGACGTGGCCGCACGCAGCGGATGGTGCAGGTAGCCGATCCCTTCGAGCACCCACGGCTCTCGCTGGCGAAATGCCGGATTCTTCAGACGCTCGAAGAACGTGTCCCTGACATTCGGATCCGCTGACACGGCGGGGCGCACGAACACGAAGCGATCGCGGCGATCGGGATTCTCGATCCTCGTCGTCTGTTCTTCGAGGATCTTCTGCCACCCCGGTACCTCGAGCAGTGCCAATCGCAGCGCGAGCGTCGTGTAATCCGGCTCGGCCAGCGTGAGGCCTGGGACTTCCTCAGTTTTTCGCCACACCCGTTCCAGCCATCCTATCGTTGGCAGCGATCGCGCCGTGTCCCGCAACGCGCCGAACCAGGCGGCCTTGAGGCTCTGCGAGGGCGCCGCTGCCAGGCCGGCGCGGAACACCTTCTCCATCTCCGGCGACAGTGACGCGCGCGCGGAGTCTGGCAGGAACTTCCAGTAGGCCTGCTCGGTGTAGCCGAGAATGCGTTGCACGTTCTGCTCGTCTTTCTCGAGCGGGAGCGCATGAAGTGCGAGCCGAATGAGGGTCGATGCGGAAGCCCGCTTGTTCAGCATCTGATCCCACAGCGCGATCCAGGCCGCGCCCCGGGTCAGGGGATCGCCGATGTCGGCGACGTGTTCGAGCAGATAGGTCAGCGTCCGCGTGTCGAGCTCGAAATCGGCATAGCCAAGCCCCGCACCGGACGGCAGCACGAATCGCGGCGCCGGTAGGCCAATCGCTTGGGGCACCTCGGTGAGCGCGCCTTCAACGCGTACCGGCAGCATGCGCTGACCATCCGGCAATCCGATCGCCACCTGCAGGCGCTGGTTCCACGTGAGACCCCGGGACACGATCGGATCGCGCTGCCGGAACGCAAGACGTACGATCCGATTGTTGGCGACCTCCAGCTCGGTCGTGAGCATCGGGCGGCCTGCTTCGTCGACCCACGCGTGGCTCCACGCAGCGAGATCGTCCGGCGTCCGGTTGTCGAGCACGGCGATCAGATCGGGCCACGTCGCGTTGCCAAACGTGTGTTGCTGCAGGTATTGGCGTGTGCCGTCGCGGAACGCCTGTTCGCCAAGGATCCCCTCGAGCTGCCGCATGACGATCGGCGCCTTCTGATAAATGATCGCGCCATACAACGAGCCGGCTTCGTTCAGGTTATCGAGACGCTGCCGGATTGCGTTCGTGCCGGGCGTGCGGTCGATCTCGTAGGCCCCAGGATAGTGGGCCAGGAGAAACCGCAGCTCGTGATTGATCTCGGGGAACGACGGGTTGACGATCTTCGCTGCCATGAAGTTGGCAAACACTTCCTTCATCCACACGTCGTTGAACCACCTCATCGTCACCAGATCGCCGAACCACATGTGGGCCGTCTCGTGCGCGATGAGGCTGGCTCGTCCGAGTTTCTGATTCTGCGTCGCAGACGGATCCAGCAGCAGCGCGGACCCGTTATAGAAGATCGCGCCAGCGTGTTCCATCCCGCCGAACTGGAACGATGGCACCAGCAGAAAGTCGAACTTCCCCCACGGATACGGAATGCCGGTGTAGTTCTCCAAGAATGTCAGCGCGGTGGCGTGCAGATCGAAGATGGCGTCGCGGTTGCGAGCGACTTTGGCGGCGTCGGTCTCGCGATGGAACATCCGGAACGTGCGGCCGCTGCGCTCGGCGGTTTCGATCGAGAATTTCCCTGCACCAAACGCAAACAAATATGTTGGCAGCCGCTCCGTTTCCGCGAACGAAATAGTGGTGTGACTGTCCGCCCGAGTTTCGCCGAGCGGTGCGCCATTGGCGATGGCCTGCCAGTCTGCAGGAATGGTCAGCGTCAGCATCCAACGCGCCTTGAGGTCGGGTTGATCGAAACACGGAAACGTGAGATGGGCTCGCGCAGGAACGAACAGGGTATACAGGAACTCCGCATTCCGGTTGAGCGCCGCATCTCCCGCGACGAACTCGATGGCAATCTCGTTCTTCCCCTCGCGCAAGTCCGCGGCTGGAACGACGATGTGATCGGGGACGCGAACGATGGTTGAGGGCTTGCCGTTGACGGAAGCAGTGTTGACGCGCTGCGGCGCCGCCAGATCGAGCGCAAGCGGTCGCGTCGCATCATTCAGGAGGAAGCTGACGACAACGCGGCCGGTGACTGGCGACGTCGGTTCAGCGGGGATCGCGAACTGCAGGTCGTAGCGCAGCTCGCGAATCCGCTGCGCGCGCTCTTCGGCAAGCGTGAGCGGGATGCCTGGACCCGGTGGCTGGTCGACGGGCGGCTGATTGATCAGGATGGCCAGCATGATCGGCAGGCCGGTGATCCACATCATGCCCGAATCATATCAGGCGATTTTTCGCGCGCGGAGCACGACCAGCGCCGCGATGACCACGAAGAAGCACATACTGACGACCGACCATCGCATGAAGGCGTAGTACGCCGTGCGTCCCACGAGATCGAAGATCACCAGTCCAATCATGGCAACCGCGACGATCGCCAGCGCGCGCATCGGCTGTAGGAGCCGATCGTAATCGTTCGCGAGAACAGCAATTGCCGGCGTGGCAATGAGAAACACGTAGTCCCATCCTTGCGGCGACAGGAGCGGCATCAGGATCAACAGCACGCCTCCCTCGAGCGCCTCCGGAAAGCGAACACCACGGCGTAGCAGGAAGATCAACGCGGCGATACCAAGCAGCACCAGTCCAGCGCCGTACGCGACCTGCGCCGACAGCTCGCCAGGCCCGAGCACCCGAAAGGACATGGCCGCGAGCGAGATATTGTCGTACACGGACAGGTTTGGCGCAGTCGTTTCTGTGACTGTTCGCCACCACTCACGATGAAGCTCGATGTTGCCAGCGAAGCCGTAAACCACCGCCGGCAACAGGAGCACCGCACCAAGTCCGAGACAGGCCGCCGCGATCGAGCCGACCTTACGGCGTGCGATCAGCCACGGCACGAACAGGACGGCGTAGGGTTTGATCACGATGGCCAGCGCGACGAGGCCGCCGGCAACGTTCTCGCGCTTGGCTTTGATCGACAGCAGCATAAGCGTGGCAACCACCGCAAAGAGCATGTTCACCTGGCCAAGCACCAGTTCGTGCGCATAGAACTTCCCGAACACGATCACCAGGATCGTCGCTAATAACCAGACGGGCTTGCGCCGTTCAGCGGGCAGATGCGTATTGAGCCTGACGAGCAGCACCGTCAGCGCGACGGACACGGCAAACCAGAACAGTTTGGCGGTCTGAAGGGGAAGGAAGCCGAGCGGGATTGCCAGCACCGCGAACGCCGGCAGGTACTTGAACTGAAAATGGCCGTCGTCTGGCCGGTAGAGCGGTTGCGCGGCGGCGGCACGTGAGGCCGCGCGCCAGTAGACTTCGAAGTCGGGCATCTTCGGCCCGGCCTTGTAGATGAAAACCCAGATCGACAGCGCGAGAAGGAGGCCGATCCCGGCCGCCTGGCCGCGGCTCACGGATTACGCTCGAGGCCGACCAGCGTCCAGCCCTCGCCGGACCTGCGGAAGTAGAGCATCAGGGGATGAGACCAGGCAGGGTAGTCCGGATGAAACGCGCGAACTCGCGCGGCAACGTATTCGGGTTTCGCCGAGAGCAGCGCCTCCGGTGCCTCGGTTCTCGGCTTGGTTGCCGTCTGCTCGGCGCCTGCGTCCTTGAGTGTGCCGGTGGCGTTGTCGAGCTGCATCCACTGAATCGTGTAACGCTCGGCAGCGCCGCCGACCTCCGCCAGCTGTGAAGCATTCTCGAACGTCAGAACACCGGCAGCACTCAACGTAGGGTTGACGATCGGATTCGTTCCGTTCAGCCAGGTCTTCACGACCTTGTTCTTGCGGGCAATCAGCGTTTGCGACAGATACTCCGTCGCTTTCGGATCTGAATACTGCGCTGTCCGCACGACGGCCCGCACGCCATCGTCGGTGATCGACGACAGAATACGTGCGGCCCAGAACAGATCCTCCGGCCGCGCGTTCGAGAACGCGGTGTTCGGGTACTCCGGCTTCCAGTCTTCAGGCCGGAAATAGTCGGATTCGATCCGGCCGACAGATGGGATTTCCGGGTACGGGACCTTGATCCACGGGCGGACGTAAAAGCCGAGCGTCATCATCGTGATGAACGTCGGCCTCGACTCCCACAGGAACTCGTTGCCTGCACGCGGGCTTTGCGCCTGAAGCGTGCCGCTGCCGAGCGTCGAGCCAAAGTCGAGCAGGTTGTGTTTCACGTTCGTTCGTCCACCGGCGCTGACGAGCGTATCGAGCGAGTTGATCGATCGGGAGTCGTCGTGGTTCAGCCACGCGCTGAACGCGCGAAAACCGCGCAGCTCACGACGATGCTCGTGCGGATGAATGTCGTTGGGGTCGTCAGAACGCGTGCCGTAGTAGCGAAACGGTCCGACGGGTTTTCCGTCGAGGGCTTTGCTGGCCAGGGCTCTATAGCTGCCGTCGGATCGGTGCGCCGCCAGCTTCAGCAGCTCGTCGAGATCGCGATGATCCATCTCGCGCCGCCGCCCATTCCGGTCATCGATGAGCGCGCCCTTGCCGATCACCAGCGCGTCGCCCGTTATCGTCGCGATGTAGTTCTCGGGCACGTTGTACCCGAGCGCATAAAAGAACTTGGTCGCGATGACTTCGGCGCCGCTGGCCATCTCGGGATTCGCCGGCGGATCGAACTTGATGAAGTAGATCTGCCCGCTGTCGTCTCGAATGGTGAATCCCGGCGAGCGGCCCTCCATCTTGCCGGAGACGATCGTCCATTTGCCGACTGGGCCGGTGCCCGTGTCCGGCCCTTTGGTCAAGCGATCGATCGTCCACGCCTCTCGGCCGAGCCGATTGGTGAACCAGCTCGAGTCGGGGACTTCATCGATCGTGTTCACGTTCACGGCACGCTTGGCGACCTTCTCGCCCGCACCCAAGAACGAGTTCTCTGCGAAGTCGTATAGTTCGCTGACTTCAGCTTCGCGAACCTTCGAGGCATCCTGTGTTTCGGGATCCCGCGCGATCGGATCGTCGCGGTAGAACTTAGGACCGTTGCCCGCTGCTGCCAGAGCAGCCATCACGAGAAATGCGATCGTCACGAGCGGCCGTGGCCAATTTCTGCGCATGCTGTAGATCCGTGTTATCCCTGTTGATCGGCGTGATCCGCGCTAAAAGGCTTTACTGAACTTGAAGAAGTAATTGACCCCTTCACCGCCGCCGAACCCGATATCGACGCGGAAGAGCACCGTCTTGTACGTGTTGAACCGGAATCCGATGCCATACGCGTTCTTGATGTTGTCCAGTTTCAGGCGGCCAATGTTCGGTGCAACCGTGCCCCAGTCCGAGAAGAGCGCCATGTCCATCCCGGAAAACGCCTCCCACCGATACTCCACGTTCCAATATGCCACCGCATCGTCGCGAAAGCGGTAGTCGTTGAAGCCCCGGTGGCTCGTGCTGCCGCCCATCGTCGGCTTGAAATAGAACGGCACTTGCTGGCCGGCGTCCTCCTCGACGGCGGCCGATTGCAGCCGCGCCTGCACGGCGAACACGCGCTTCTTGTCGAAGATTGGAAAGAACTGCTGGGCGACGGCATCGACCGCGCGAAAGTTATAGCGATCGAAATCCAAATCGGAGTACTCGCGCCAACTCAACGAATAGAACCCGCCGTCGCGCGCGTTGTCGTCTTGATCGCGGGTGTCCACGGCGCTGAATAACTCGAAATAGGAATACGCAGGCTGCTCGGCGAGACCCGGAGCCGTGGCGTCGGTGAACGTTTCCTCGATCGATGGGAACCGTCCGTCGGTTCCGCGACCGATGGTGCCGTCCAACCATCCGAAGCGCGTCCCTGCCTCGAGCCAGTGCAGAGGGCGGACGATTGCGCGTCCCTCGAAATTCGTGTAGTCGACCTTGAAGCTGACTCGATTGTCTGCCAACGAGTCCTGGCCCAGGCCCCAGTAGTCTTCCTGCGGATTGTGACGATAGACGACGGAGGTGCCGAGCTCGACCTTGTTCGACGCCAGGTAGGGAAGCGAGAAGTCGGCCATCAGCATCTGGTAATTGCGAGTCGAGATGCCGCCGCCGAGGATCACCCTCGCATTGCGATTGAACAGATCGTGGCGCCAGCCACCGCCAACGCCGACGCCGCCGCCAACCGGCTTCCACCGGAAACCATATTGAAGATAGAAGCCGTCGTGCGGCGCGATCTTGTTGATGGGATCGACATCCTCGAACCACAACATCCACTTCTCGAGCTTGCCTGGCTTGTAGGTTTCGAGGGATTGCGCTCGCTCGGCACGCTGCTTCTCGAGTTCGGCTTCCCGCGTCTCCTGGGCCGCGGCGGGGATTGCGAATACCACGCAACAGAGGATGACAAACGCCGCTGGGCCACGGACCATAGAATTCGAACGATATCGCAGGGGTACGGACCAAGCAAAGCACAAAGGCTGCGACCATTGGGCCACGGCCGGAGTCTTAGTACGATGGAGATTGAACGATCATGGTTTGGCAACGAACTGTCCCGATGTGCACCCGCCTCGTGGTGCTGGTCATCGCGGCGGCAGCAACGCTCGCGCTGAGCTCCGCTCAGGATCGCGCTGACCTCACGGGCGTCTGGAAACTGAATGTTGACCAGACGACAACGGCGAGCCAGGGAGCGGCGACCGACCGGCCGTCATACGGCGATCGGCGAGTGCCGCTCGGCGGCGGGCCCGCAGGCATGGGCGGCGTTGGTCACGGACCGGCAACGGCCGGCGGATATAGCGGCGGTCGAGCCGACCCGGAGGATCTGGCGAAGGCGCGCGAAGGGCTTCGGCTGGCCATGCTCACCCCAGAGCGGCTCACCATCGTCCGCAAGGGGAACGCTTACGTCGTCACGGACGCCAACGGCACGTCACACACCTTGACGGCGGATGGCAAGACGACATCTTCGGAAGCGGGGGCGCTGACGGTCGAAACGAAGAGCAAATGGGACGGGCCGGTGCTCGTTGTCGAGCGCAAGTTCGAAGGGGGCGTGAAGTCGACGGATCGCTACACGGTTTCAGGCAACCCACGACGGCTGGTGATCGCGTCGAAAGTTCAGAGCACGAAAATCCCTGGCGACCGCGAGCGGACGTTCCACAGAGTCTACGATCTGCAGTAATGTCGGAAGGCCGGACGACCGGAGGTCCGGAAGACCGGAGGTTCGGACGATTAGAACCACGGACTACCGGACTTCCAGACTACCGGACTTCCGACTCTAATCCGATATTGCGAGCTCGCCAGGAACAATCGGCCGCGTTCGAGGCAGCAGGCCGCGACGAGCAAGATTACCAACGTAGGCGAGCACGCCGACGAACACCACCAACTTGAGCGCATCCGCCCATCGCGCCTGCGGCAGCACCTTCCACAGAGTCCAGAGAATCGGCTGCGCGATAGCCACGGCCCACACCGTTCCGTAGAAGTAGCGCCGTTCGTGTCCTTCGCCTTGCGTCGACGGCTTCACGCGCGGCAACTGGCCGATCGCGCCCAGCAGCCAGATGGTGATCACGATTGGAAAGTACCCAACGTCGTACATCTGGCGCAGCATCCACTGACCGGTCACCAACGCGATCGTCAGGCCGGCGATGTTCAGCACGGCGAACGCAATCGCCTCGCTCCACGCAAGCGTGTAACAGATCCGCCGATAGAGTGGATTCGGTCGATCTTCCGTGAAGCGGATGATGTACGGCTGCGGTTCGACTCCAGGCAGCTTTCCAAAGAACCCGGCGATGCCGGTTCCCAGCAACACGATCCCCATCCACAACACCATCCGGCGATCGAAGCCGCTATTGAAGAGTTCGAATGTCAGCGGTCCAGGCGCGATGAAGAAAACAAAAATCCAGATGGGCCAGTGCGCCAACCGGTAGTTGATCTTGTTACGCGTGCGGAGCTGTCGATCGCTGGCTAGCTCGATCCGTTCTGCGTGCCCGTGCTGACGCTCGTAAGACGGAGGAAGTAACGGCCAGGACAAGGGAAACACTTTATCACGTCGGGTTCTACACATCGGGTTCTACACATCGGGTTCTACGCGGCGGGTTCTACACATCGGGTTCTACACGGCGGGTTCTACACGGCGGGTTCTACACGGCGGGTTCTACACGGCGGGCTCTACACATCGGGTTCTACACGGCGGGTTCTACGCGGCGGGTTCTGCACGGCGGGTTCTACGCGGCGGGTTCTACGCCGCGGGTTCTCCACATCGGGTTCTCCACATCGGGTTCTACACATCGGGTTCTACACCTCAGGTTCGGCCGGTTCGGGCAGACCTGCTAGGATCGACGGTATGGCGGCGAGTGCCGTGTTGGACGCTCGGGGTATTGTCGTGGCGTGTCCGTCGTGCGGGCAGCGTAACCGCGTGCCGTTCGGGCATCGGGGGAAGTGCAAGAAGTGCGGAGCGATGCTGCCCGACATTGCCGAACCGCTCGAGGTGCCCAGCGTCACGGCGTTCGACGCGGTCGTCAACGCGTCGAAGATTCCGGTCGTCGTGGACTTCTGGGCGCCGTGGTGCGGGCCCTGCAAGATGGTTGCGCCAGAACTCGTCCGCGTAGCGGCCGGCCAGGCCGGGCGCTATTTGATCGTGAAAGTGAACACCGACGCACTCCCGGAACTCGGCGATCGATTCGTCATCCGCTCCATTCCGACGATGGCCGTGTTTGCTGAGGGGCGTGAAGTTGCCAGGACAACGGGCGCTCGGCCAGCGCGCGACATCGAAGCCTTCGTCGACAACGCCCTCCTTCGCGCGGCGAAGTGAGACGCGCCTACGTTCTCGCCAGACGGACGGTGGATCGCGTTCGAGTCGGGCAGAAATTCCTCGTAAACACGCACCTCGGCCAGACCACTGCGCCAATTTCGCTCATACTCAATCGCCGAGGTGTGCGCTGACCGGATCCCGGATCCCGAACCCCGGACCCCGTACCCCGGATCCCGAACCCTGATCTGGTTTACGATCCCGACCATGTCCGGCACCCCTGTCATTCATCCTGCTACCGAAGTCGCTCGTCGCATTGAAACCTTCGTCCTCGAGCGTTTTCCTTTTGCCGTGGCGCCGGTTCGAGCTTCGTTCGACGCCTGTAAGAGCATAGTGGC
>Ga0075418_10003165_pt1 | contig 18760 bp, 17 predicted proteins | sample SoiMetdeltSBSDD2_FD_81776 | JGI IMG/M metagenome (GOLD analysis project Ga0075418, IMG submission 81776) | Bulk soil microbial communities from a Populus tree surrounding site in Tennessee, USA - Soil MetaG P. deltoides SBSDD2 | ecosystem: Environmental > Terrestrial > Soil > Tree plantation... | reverse complement strand
TCTGCATCCGTGAGAGTTCTGTCAGATGACCGGAAAGTAAGGCGGAAGGAGATACTGACTTTGGCCTCGGGAATGCCTTTGCCCTGATAGCGATCGAATTCGACGACCCGGACGAGTGTCGACGGCGCCGCGTCGCGGATCGTACGGCGGACGGCGGCTGACGCCAGCGTGTCGTCGACGAGTACGGAGATATCGCGAGTGACCGACGGGTAGCGGGGCAGCGGCTCGACGCGAAGATCTCGTCCGGCTCCCGCCTGCTCAAGCGCGTCCAGATCGATGTCCGCCACGTAAACCGGATCGCCCGGCAGGCCGTGCCCCTCGATGATGCCCGCTGCCAGCTGTCCGAGAACCGCAATCGTCTTCCCGCCGGCGGTTGCTGTTGCAGCCCGGCCGGGCACCAGCCACGGTGCCTGATGCGGGGTCGTTTCAACGGCCACGCCGGCGACGTCACAGACGCGTTCGACGACAGCCTTGATATCGAAGAAGTCGACGTCGCGGGCGCTGCCGCTCCAGTGTTCCGGCTCCGCCCTGCCCGTCCATGCGCACGCGAGCGCGCGGCGCTCGCCCTGCGCGCGCGAGAAGCGCGCGCCAATCTCGAACAGCCGCACGTCGCGCTGTTCACGGCGACGGTTGTGCGCGACCGCGTCGACGAGGCCGGGCAGCGCCGACGGCCGCAGAACGGCAAACGTTTCTGACAGCGGATTCGCAATCGGCACGACGTCGCCGTCGGCGGCGAAGGGCGCGGCCGCCGCATCAGCCATGAAGCCGAAGGTCACGGCCTCGGAGAAGCCGGCGCCGGTGAGGGTGCTGCGCATCTCGCGCGCGCGTACGATTCGCGGATCGATGGGACGCGGCGCCGCAGCCGGCGCCGGGAACGTCGTCGGCAGCCGATCGAAGCCGTAGTGCCTGGCCACCTCCTCAATCAGATCGACTTCGCGCGCCGCATCGACGCGCCAGGTCGGCACCGTCACCTTCCATCCCCCAGGGGCAGCCTGCAGGGCGAAGCCAAGGCTCTGCAGGATCCGTCGCGCGTCCTTGTCGGGGACGGCCTGGCCGAGCAGGCCGCGCATCTTTTCGCGCCGCAGCTTCAGGACGACTGGTTTGGTTTTCTTCGGATACCGGTCGACCAGCGTCCCCCGTGCGCGGCCGGCGCCGATCGCTTCCAACAGCGCCACCGCGCGCTTCATCGCTATCGCAGGCAGCTCCGGGTCGGACCCGCGCTCGAAACGCATGCTCGCTTCGGTCTTGAGTCCCAGCTTCTTGCTCGTCCTTCGCACGGACAGGGGATTGAAGTAGGCGCTCTCGAGCACGATCGTGCGCGTCGCGCCGGTCACTTCCGAGTCAGCGCCGCCCATGACTCCGGCAACGGCGACCGGCGCCCCGGCGTCGGCGATCACCAGCATATCCGGCGACAATTCGCGCATCTGGCCGTCCAGCGTGCGCAGCTTCTCACCGGCTCGCGCGGTCCGGACCCGAATCTGCGCGCCGCCCAGCTTGGTCAGGTCGAACGCATGCATCGGCTGGCCCACTTCGAGCAGCACGTAGTTGGTCACGTCAACGATGTTGCTGATCGGGCGGATGCCGGCAGCCTGCAGCCGGGCCTGCATCCAGCCCGGTGACGGTCCGACCGTTACATCCGCGACCGCGCCGACGTACCGGGGACACAGCTTGGGATCGTCGATCGCGACGGCGATGGCGGCTTTATTCGAGGCAGCCAGCGCGGCAACCTTCGTCGCCGTTTTCAATTTCGAGCCCAACGCGGTCGCCACTTCGCGGGCCATGCCGACCACTGACATGCAGTCAGGCCGATTGGCCGTCACCTCGAAGTCGAGAACCGCGTCCGCCTTACCGAGTGGCTCGATGCTTTCAACGGCGAAGCCGCGTACCGACATCGCGCGCGCCAAGTTCTCTGGCGATCCCGGCACGTCGACGAACTCGCGCAACCAGGAGACCATTACTTTCATAGCGGGAACTGCTCCAGGAAGCGGAGGTCGTTCTCGTAGAACAAGCGGATGTCGTCGACGCCGTACTTCAGCATCGCGACACGCTCCATGCCCATCCCGAACGCGAAGCCGGTAACCTTCTCGGGGTCATAGCCGACGGCTTCGAATACGGCCGGGTGCACCATGCCGCTGCCGAGGATCTCGATCCACCCGGTGTGCTTGCAGGTGCCGCAGCCCTTCCCACGGCAGCTTTTGCAACTGATGTCGATCTCCGCGCTTGGCTCCGTGTAGGGGAAGAAGCTCGGACGCAGCCGCACCTGCACGTCGCCGAACAGCTCGCGCAGCATCGCCTCGAAGGTGCCTTTGAGATCGGCAAGGGTGACGCCTTCGCCGACGACGAGCCCCTCGAACTGCTGGAACATCGGCGTGTGACTGAGGTCGAGCTGGTCCCGGCGGTAGACGCGGCCCGGCACGATGATGCGCACCGGCGGCGGAAACGTCTTCATGTAGCGGATCTGCATCGCCGACGTGTGCGTGCGCAGCAGTGTCGCGGCACGCACCTGCGCGTCGGGCACGCGACCGGTGTGTGCGCCCCAGGTTCCGCCGGCAATGGGCACGCCGAGGTAGAGCGTGTCCTGCATATCGCGCGCGGGATGGTCGGGCGGCATGTTGAGCGCTTCGAAGTTGTGGAAGTCGTCTTCGACTTCCGGCCCTTCGAGGATCTCGTAGCCCATGCGCGCGAAGATGTCCTCGACCTGCTGCCGAACGCGCATCAGCGGATGCACGCGCCCCGCTGGCATCGTCCGAGCCGGCAGCGTGACGTCGACCGCGCCTGCCGGCTCGCTGGTGGCCTGGAGCGCGACGCGCCTGGCGTCGAGCGCTGATTCGATTTGTTGCTTGAGTGCGTTGACGGCGGCGCCGTACGCGGGACGCTCCTCAGGCGGAAGCTTGCCGAGATCCTTCAGGAGGCCGGTCACCTTGCCCGACTTCCGGCCTAGGTAGAGATCCTGGAGCGACTTGAGCGCGTGCGGCGTGGCCGCCGACGGGAGCTCCTGCTCGAAGAGAGTGCGGAGCGCCCTGACGGCGGGATTTTCGGTGTGATCAGGCATTCGCCGGGGCGGGGAGCGCGGCCTTGGCCTGCGCAGCCACCTTGGCGAACGCTGCGGACTGGGTGGCGGCCATGTCGGCCAGCATCTTGCGGTCGATGGTGACGCCCGCCGCCTTGAGTCCGCGCATCATCTGCGAGTAGGTGAGTCCGTTTTCGCGCGCCGCCGCGTTGATCCGGACGACCCACAGCCGGCGATAGTCGCGCTTCTTCTGCTTCCGGCCGACGAACGCGTACTTGCCGGCAGTATCGACCGCTTCCTTGGCCGCGCGATACAGCTTGCTCTTGGTCTGGTAGAAGCCCTTCGCGCGTGACAGCAGCTTCTTGCGTTTGGCGCGGCGGACGGTTCCTCTCTTCACTCTAGGCATCGTTCTTCCTACTTATACGGCAGCATCCGCCGCAGCTTCGGCGCATCCTGCTCGGCCACTTCCCTCGTGCCGCGCATCTGTCGCTTCGACTTCGTCGTCTTGCTCGTGAGAATGTGGCGCTTGAAGGCGCTCGCCCGGACGATCTTGCCCGTCCCGGTCTTCTTGAAGCGCTTCGCCGCGCCCCGATGTGTCTTTAGTTTAGGCATCTCGTTTACTCTTCCGTGGTCGCGGCCGGTTCGGCCTCCTGCGCCCGCTTCGGGTTCGTCTTCCGGCCTGTCCGCTGGCTCAGGATCACGTGCATCTGGTTGCCTTCCTGGCGCGGCATCGTTTCGGCGATGGCGACGTCCGCCAGTTCCGCGATCAGCCGCTCGAGGATGCGCCGCCCGATCTCGGGGTGCGCCATCTCGCGGCCGCGGAAGAAGATCGTCGCCTTGACCTTGTCGCCATCTGCCAGGAAGCGCTCGATGTGCTTCTTCTTGAAGTCGTAGTCGTGCACGTCCACCTTGGGGCGGAACTTGATCTCCTTGACCTCAATCACGCGCTGGTGTTTCTTGGCCTCGCGGGCGCGCTTCTGCTCCTGGTACTGGTACTGGCCAAAGTCCATGATCCGGCAGACCGGCGGCACCGCGGTTGGAGAGATCTCGACGAGATCGAGGCCCTTCTGCTTCGCGATGATCAGCGCCTGCGGCGGAGGCATGATACCGAGCTGTTGTCCTGTTTCATCGATCACGCGGATCTCGCGGACCCGGATGCGCTCGTTGGTGCGCACGCGATCGTCACGTCGGGGCGAGCGGTCGAAAGCGATATCGTCCTCCTCAGGCCGTCTGTTGTTCGGCGGGCGCCGGCGCCTGCAGCGCCTTCGTCCGTATTTCGTCGAGCGCGCCGGCGATGAAGCCGTCCACCGGCCTCGGCCCCTGGTCGCCCGCAGCCCGGCTGCGGACCGACACGGTGCCTTCAGCGGCTTCGCGATCCCCCGTCACAAGCATATAGGGAACCTTCTGTAGCTGGGCCTCCCGAATCTTAAACCCAATCTTCTCCTGGCGCTCGTCCAGTTCCACGCGCAGCCCGGCTGCCGCGAGGCGATCGCGCACCCCGCGGGCGTATGCAAGGTGGCGGTCGGAAATCGGCAGCACAACCACCTGTTCGGGCGCCAGCCAGAGCGGCCACGCCCCGGCGAAATGCTCGATCAGCAGCGCGATGAATCGCTCGAAGCTGCCGAAAATGGCTCGATGGATGATGACCGGGCGATGCTCGGCGTTGTCCGGGCCGACATACGTCAGATTGAAGCGCTCAGCCTGCATGTAGTCGAGCTGAACGGTGGCGCACTGCCACTTCCGGCCGATTGCGTCGGTTACATCGAAGTCGATCTTCGGGCCGTAAAAAGCACCGTCGCCTTCGTTGATCGTGTACGCCACGCCCGCCGCCTCGAGCGCCTTCTTGAGCTCGCTCTCGGCGTGGTTCCAGGTCTCTACCGTTCCGAGGAACTCGGGCGGACGCGTCGACAGCTTCATTTCAGGCGTCATCCCAAAATCGCCGTACACACGCTGGACGAGCCGCAGCAGGCGCTCGACCTCTTCGCCGATCTGCGACTCCATGATGAAGCAGTGGGCGTCGTCCTGACTGAACTGCCGCACGCGGGTCAGACCCGAGAGCACGCCTGAGGCTTCGTTGCGATGCAGCGGCGTCTGTTCGTGGAAGCGCAGCGGGAGATCCCGATAGCTGCGCACCTCGCTGGCGTACATCAGGAAGTGTCCGGGGCAGTTCATCGCCTTCAGCCCCATCTGCTCGCCCTCGCTCTCGACCAGGAACATGTTCTGGCGGTAGTGCTGCCAATGGCCGGACGTCTCCCACAGCGCCTTGTTGAAGACGATCGGCGCCTTCACCTCGACGTAGCCCGCGGGAACCACCACGTCGCGCATGTAGTTCGCGAGGACGTTGTAGAGCACGGTGCCTTTGGCCAGCCAGAACGTCGCGCCAGGCGCCCAGGGGTGGAACATGAACAGCTTCTGGTCGCGGCCGATCTTCCGGTGATCGCGCTTCTTGGCTTCCTCGAGCCGCGTCAGGTACGCCTGCAGCTCCTTGTCGGACAGGAATGCCGTGCCGTACACGCGCTGCATCGGCTGGTTGCGCGCGTCACCCTTCCAGTAGGCGTTCGACGTGCTCAACAGCTTGAACGCTTTCAGCTTGCCGGTGGACGGGACGTGCGGGCCAACGCAGAAATCGACGAACGTGTCGCGATCCTTGATCGTGTAGCAGGAGACCTCGCGCTGTCCTTCGGTCTTCTCATCGATCAGCTGTACCTTGAGCGGCTCTCCGCGCGAGCTGAAGAACTGCTTGGCCTCCTCGCGCGCCCACATTTGCCGCTCGTACGGCAGATCCTGCTGCGCGAGCTCGCGCATCTTTTTTTCGATCGCCTCGAGATCCTCTGGCACGAACGGGCGCGGCACGACGAAGTCGTAGAAGAAGCCTTCGTCGGTCGCGGGACCGATGCCGCACTGAACGCCGGGGAATAGATTCGTCACCGCCGCGGCGAGGAGATGGGCAGTGCTGTGGCGGTACAACGCAAGCGCTTCTGGACTGTCGGACGTGACGATGCGGACTGAAGCGTCCCGCTCGAGGGGAAACGAAAGATCGACCAGCTTGCCGTCGACGGAACCCGCCAGCGCTGCTTTCAGAAGACGTGGTGAAATGCTCGCGGCGACATCAGCGACACGTGTACCTGCAGGCACAGCACGGCTGGAACCGTCAGGCAGTGTGATCTGGATGTCGCTCATGGAAATCGCTGGACGTCCTTCGACTCGCTTAACTCTGAACGGTCCACCTTCGCTGCTGCGCAGCTACGGTGGACACCCTTCGCACGAAGGTTGGCTCGCCACTCGTAGCTCGCTCGCCTGTATCGTGAGCGAAGGGTGGTAGGCGCGGGTGGACTCGAACCACTGACCTCCTCCGTGTCAGGGAGGCGCTCTAACCAGCTGAGCTACGCGCCTATCTGTTGCAAATTCAGGCTTTAACCCGAACCGCCAGTATAACAAAACGTTCGCGCACGCGGATTACTTGCGGGCTCGAGGCAACTACTTGCGAGCCGAGAGATGCTGGAGCGCGCTCTGGAGCGCGGCGTCGGGCAGGGGCGCGTCCGATCCGAATTCGATCTCGACGGGTTCGACCTCGACATCCGGCATCAGGCCCTTCTCGTGAATCGGGTCGCCAGACGGCGTGAGGTAGCGCAGGTACGTTATCCAGAGGCCGCTCTGGTCGGGCAGCTTCACCAGGCGCTGCCGTGCGGCGCGTCCGAGCGTGTTGGTGCCGACGAGATCGGCGCGGTCGTTGCCGGCGAGCGCCGCGGCAAAGGTTTCGGCGGGACCGGCGGTGCCAATGTCCACGAGCAGCGCGATGGGCGCCGTGACGGCGCCATCGGACGGCTGCCCGGCGATCGGTTCCTTCCGGTCGGCGCGTGCGAGCCGCACGCCCAGCGTTCCACCCTTCACAAAGAGCCGCGCCGCGGCGAGCCCCTCATCCAGATCGCCCCGCGACGTGCCGCGCAGATCGACGACGTACCGCGTGGCGCCGGTCTTCGCCAGCGCATCGATGGCCTGTTTGATCCTGGCCGGCGAGTCGGCGGAGAACTGCTGCACACGGACGTACCCCGTCGTGCCGTCCGCCATCCGCGACGTGACTTCCGGCCCTGCCACGCGCTCGCGCACGAGGTCCACCATGTGCGGGTCCGCCGCGTTCCCGCGGATCAGCAGCAGGGAAACTTTGGTCCCCGGAGCGCCGCGCAGCAGCCGGCTGCCTTCGTACGCCGACATGTCGCGGGTGGGGCGATTGTCAATGGCGCGGATGAAGTCGCCGGGACGGATGCCGGCCTTGGCCGCGGGCGAACCGTCGCGCGCCGAGACGACGCGCAGGTAATACTGCCGTGTCAGGTCGAGGCCGATTTCCGCGGGTCCGCCGGGATCGTTGGCTTCGCGGCTCCGTGCCAGGTCCGGCGTCAGGTAGGCGCTCTCGGGATCCAGGTTGTCCGCAAGGCCGCGCATGGCGCCCTTCATCGCCTCTTTGACATCAACGGGTTCGACGTAATTGTTGATGACGAGCGAGACGACATCTTCGAAGACGCGCAGATGTTGATAGGTGTCGTCCTTGGCCAGCGCCTGGCCGAGGTAGCCCCCGATGAAGGCGAAGGCGATGATTGGCGTCGAAATCGCCAGAACGAGGACGCGGCTGCGGGAAGTCATCGGGGCTTTAGCCATTGTACGGGATCGACGGAACGGCCGTCGATGCGGATTTCGAGGTACAAGGCGGCCGGCCCCGCGGGCGCCAGGCCGACCTGGCCGATTTCGGTATTGGTGTCCACGGCCGCCCCCTGCGCCGCCGTGATAGAGCTCAGGTAGCCGTACAGGGAATAGGCGTTGGCCCCGTGATCGACGACAACAAGGTTGCCGAAGCCGGTGAACGCGTCCGCGTAGGACACGGTCCCCGGGTGAAGGGCACGCACCGCAGTGCCTTCAGGGGCTGAGATCTCGATGCCATTCCGGACGGCCGCGTCGCCGACGCGGCCACCGCGCTGTCCGAAGACGCCCGTCACGCGGCCCGCCACGGGCCATTCGAGCGCACCGCGGAACGGGGCCAGGGGAATGGCCACTGGTTCGACCGCGCCACTGGTGCCTGAGCCGGCCAGTTGCTGCTGAAGCCGCTCGTGCGCGACCTGGAGCTCGCCGGCCAGTTGAGCGTTGAGATCGCGCCGCGCGTCAATCTGGGCGATCAGCGCGGTTCTCGACGCAACCGCGCGATTCGCCGCCGTCTGCGCCTGCACCGCTTCGGCTTCCCGCGCCTGCAGAGCGCGCAACTCCTCTTCGAGCATCGTGCGTTCCTGTTTCAATGCGTCGAGGGTCCGCTGGTGGTCGGCAACGCGCTGCTGGTTGATGTTCATCAACGCGGCCACGGCGCGCGTCGCCCGGCCGAATTCGCGGACCCCGGTTGAACCGAACAGCAGCTTCGCGTAGCCGGCGCGACCGCGCTTGTAGATGTCGACCAGCTGTGCCCGAAGATCCGGCAGCTGTGATGCACGCTGCTGCTCGAGTGCGGCGAGCCGCTCGCTGCTCGCCTGGATCGCGGCGCGGCCGCTGGCCATCGCCGCCTGCGCATCGTGGACGCGAGCTTCCTGCAGCTCGCGCTCGACTTCAAGCTTGCGCAGGTCGCCGAGCAGCGTGCGCGCCTGTCCCGCCAGACGATCGGCCTCCGCTTCGAGCGCGCGGATCCGATCCGTCACGCGCCGCGCTTCGGCTTCCGCGCCGCTGCGATCGGGCGTCTGCCCCGCGAGGCTCGCGGTCAGCGCCAGCGCAACAATGCACACGACAGAACGGCGAGTCATGGTTCGGAAGGGTGAGAGAATTATAGCGTGCGGATCGTCGGTCTCGACGTCGGTGAGCGGCGGATTGGTGTCGCGGTAAGCGACATCACCCGCACACTCGCGCGGCCGATTGGCGTGCTGCAATCCACGGGTCTGGACGACGACGCTCCCCGCGTCGCGGCCGCCGAGGTCGCGCGGCTTGCCGGTGAAGAGGACGGCGTCTTATCAATCGTCGTCGGCCTGCCGGCGCACCTGGATGGATCGGCGAGTGCCATGACGCCGCGTGTGCGCAGGTTCGCCGCGGAACTCGGACGGCTCACCGATCTGCCCGTGACGCTGCAGGACGAACGGCTGACGAGCCGCGAAGCCGAAAGCCGGCTGGCGGTCCGCGAGAAGGACTGGCGCGCACGAAAGGCCAGGCTCGATGCCGCCGCGGCGGCGATCATTCTTCAGGAATATCTGGATACTCTTTGATGCGAAAGCTGCTCGCGTCGGTCGTGATCCTGGTCGTGCTTGGTGCGGCCGCCCTGGTCGTCTCGCGCTCGGCCATCTGGGGACGCCTGCACGACCCGTTCAAGGGCTATTCCGGCGAGGAGCAGTTCGTGATCATCGAGCCCGGCACCGGCACCGCCGCGATCGGCCGCCGCCTCGTCGACGCCGGCGTCGTCCGCGACGTGCTCGCCTTCAGAGCGGCGCTCTGGTGGACCGGACGTGCCCGCGCTCTGCAGGCCGGCGAATATCGCTTCGATCGTCCGATGGCCGCGATCGACGTCGTCGATCGACTCGCGCGCGGCGACGTCTACACCAGGCGGCTGACATTTCCAGAAGGGCTGACGATCCGCGAGATGGCGGAGATCTTCGAGACCCGGGGGTTCGGATCTCGCGCGGCGTTCATCGACGCTGCTGCCAACGCTTCTCTGATCAAGGACCTCGATGCCGACGCGCGCGATCTGGAGGGCTACCTGTTTCCCGAAACCTACGCGCTTCCGCGCCAGACGCCGGCCGCAAAAGTGATCGCCATGATGGTCGATCGGTTTCGCGCGACCTACGTCGACGACTGGCGCCGTCGCGCAGGTGAACAGAACCTCACGACACGGCAGGTTGTGACGCTGGCGTCGCTGGTAGAGAAAGAAACAGCGCAGGCGCAGGAACGGCCGATGGTCGCGGCCGTCTATCGCAACCGCCTGAAGATCGGCATGGCGCTTCAAGCCGATCCCACCGTCGTGTATGCGATGCAGAAGGCAGGGACATACAACGGCAACATCAGGCGCGACGACCTTGCACTCGATTCGCCTTACAACACCTATCGCCACCCGGGGCTGCCGCCCGGACCGATCGCCTCGCCCGGGGCTGCGTCGCTCGAAGCGGTCGTGAAGCCCGCTGCTGTCAGCTATCTGTATTTCGTGAGCCGCAACGACGGTTCACACGTTTTCGCGGATTCACTCGCCGAACACAATCGTAATGTTCGCGAGTATCAGGTCCTCTATTTCCGGCGCTCGTCGCGGTAGCGCACGCGCCAATTGCGCCGGTAGCTAAGGTATATTGGCAACTTCCCGATGCCAGGCTTTCGTCTCTCGCCGACGGCTGCGTCGCCGACCTTGCCGGTCATCGATCTCGACTCCGGCCAGTCGAAGACTGTCGGGCGCGGCCGCCAGGCCGACGTGATGGTGGACGACGCCAGCCTTTCGCGGCTGCACGCGAGGCTCACCGTCGATCAGAACGGGCAGATCACGATCGACGATCTGGGCAGCACCAACGGCATCTTCGTCAACGGATCGGAGCAGCTCAGTTCGTACCTGATGCTCGGCGACACGGTCCGCTTCGGCCGCGTCGAGTACCTCGTTGGCAACAGGGACGACACGAGGCCGACGACGAAAGTCACCAGCCCGGTCGCGTCGCAGACCGTGCTGCGCCGCCTGTCGATGACCGCGACCCCGAAGGTCGATCGCATCGCGCTCGAGGCGCTGCTCGCCACGAGCCGCGAAATGATGGCTTTCGAAGACCTGCCCGCGCTGCTCGAGCGCGTCCTCGATCGCCTGTCTACCATCGTCAAGCCCGATCGGGCGGCGATCCTGCTGGTCGATCCCAAGACGGGCGGCATGAGTCCCAGGGCGGTCCGCCCGGCGGGCGCCTATTCATCGGTATCGGAATTTGCCAGCTCGACGGTCGTCCACCAGGCGATGGCCGCGCGCGATGTCTTCATCGTCCACGATATCCGGATGGATCCGCTGCTGCAGCAGGCCGCGAGCGTGTTGCTCGCAGGTGTCCGGTCGGTGATTTGCGTGCCGCTGCTCGGGCGGTCGGGGCCGATCGGCGCGCTGTACGCCGACAAGCTCGGCGTCGAGCAGTTCGCGCCGGAGCTCGCCGAATACGCGGCGGCGTTTGCCGGCCACGCGGCCGCCGCGCTTGAGACCGCCCAGCTCTACGACGAGCGTGAGCGCCATTTCCGTGCCACGCTGGAAGCGTTCGCGCGCGCGATCGACGCGCGCGACCCGTACACCGCCGGCCACTCCGAGCGGGTCACGGCATATACCCTCGTGCTGGCGCGCCAGAGCGGCCAGCACGCCCATGAGTTCGAGACGATCCGCCGCGGCGGGATGCTTCACGACATCGGCAAGGTGGGTGTGCCTGACGCCGTGCTGCGAAAGCCGACCCACCTCGATCCGCAGGAACGCCTTCAGATCGAGGCGCACGTGACCATCGGCTATCACATGCTCGAATCGCTGCCTTTCCTCGGCGCCTCGCTCCCGTCGGTACGCAGTCACCACGAACGATGGGATGGCCTTGGATATCCGGACAAGCTCAAAGGCACGGAGATCCATCCCCATGCCCGGCTCATGGCGGTGGCCGACAGCTACGACGCGATGACGTCTGCGCGTCCCTATCGCGCGGCGCTGCCCGCGGAGGAGGCGACGCGCCGCCTGCGCGCCGACAGCGGCGCGCAGTTCGATCCATCGGTCATCGAGTTGTATAACGCGGTGAAGGACGAGCTCGCCGCGCTCCATGAAGACCCGGACGCGGCCGCCCAGCGGGCCCAGCTACTGCGGCCGGCCGGCTGAGACCGGCGCCGCGCCGGCAATCAGCCACTCGTCTCCGATCTTCTTCAGAGTGAACACTTCGTGGCGGGAGCTTTCCGTCTGCCGCCCGCCGGACGTCGGGGTGCAGTTGTAGGTGCTGCGGACGTCCACTTCGGCGCTGTTCGGATCGGCCGCGTCGAGCGCTACATGCATGTCGGCGAACGTGACTTCGTAGACCAGGCAATTCGTGAACGCCTGCTCCATCGTCCGTTTGCTGTCCGCCGGCAACTCCGGAAACACCTTCACGACACCCTCGAGATTCCGGTTGCGGTAGGCGCCGCGGTAGGCGCTCATCGCCGCTTCGATCCGGGGCCCTTCCACCTCAATCGGCGTCGGCGGCGGCTGGTTGAACCAGGGAATCGCCGCCGCGGCCGCGCCGATCGCTACGACGAGCACTCCCGCGCCGATCAGCAGCCCCTTCTTCGAGGACGATCGGCGCACCGACGGCGGAGTTGCGACCGTGGCCGTTCTCCGCGCCGCTGGAGAAGGCGTCGACGCGATCTGAATGCCGGCCGACGCCAGCGCCGCAGCCTTTGGCGGCGGTGCCGGTGGTTTTTCGACGGGCGGCACCGGCGGCGGTGACGCGACTTCGCTCTTCAGCTTCAGCCCCTCGGCCGGCGGCCTCATGGCCAGCTGCGAATGCGGTTCGAGAATTTCGCTGAGCGGGGCGGGTGCGAGCGGCGGACGTCCGACGGTCCGCGGTGTCGGCGGCGGCGGCGATCCGGCCTGTGCAGCTCCGGCAGCAGCGGGTGTGGGGACAGGCGCCGGCGCCGGTGGATTCGTTTTCGGTCGGGCGACGACGGCCGTGCGGTCGTCTTCCTTCGGCCGCATGATGGTCGTCGACGGTCTCGAGCTGGCGATCGCGTTGACGAACGCCTTCCGCATGTCGGAAAGGTTCTGGAAACGCCGTCCCGGATCTTTTTCCAGCGCCCGCATGACGATCTGCTCGATCGCCAGCGGCACCGAGGGCTCGATCTCCTTCAGGAGCGGGGGGTCTTCATGCGGCAGGCGGTGCAGGAGACCGTCGTTCAAATTCCCCTTGAACGCCTGGTGATAGCAGAGCAGCTCGTAGGCCACCGATCCCACCGAAAAGACGTCGCTGCGCTGATCCACGGGTTTCCCGAGCATCTGCTCGGGCGACATGTAGTTCAGCGAGCCCATCATCGTGCCGTCCTGGGTCATCGCGGAGCCCTCGATGCGGGCGATGCCGAAGTCGAGGACGCGGACCACCCCCTCGCGGTCGATCATGATGTTCGCGGGCTTCACGTCACGATGGACGATGCCCGCCTTGTGCGCGAAGCCAAGGCCGGCGCAGACCTGTTCGAGAAGGGAGATCTTCTCGTGCAGCGGCAGGTTTTTCCGCTGCTTGATGATGTCCGCGAGCGATTCGCCCTCGATGTACTCCATCGCGATGTACGGTCTGTGGTTCTCCTGACCGCTGGCGTACACCGTGATGATGTTGGCGTGGCGCAGCGCCGCCGCAGCGCGCGCCTCTCGCAGGAAACGGTCCATGACTTCCTGATCGTGGACTTCCTCGCGAATCACTTTGATCGCGACCTGCCGGTCGAGCTCGGGGTCGCGGCCGAGATACACCGCACCCATGCCGCCCGTGCCAATCTGCCGGATAACTTCGAAGGCGCCGATCTTTGCGGGGATGCCGGACATGTATCAGATCGCCTCGACCAGTACGGTGGTGGCGTTGTCGGGGCCGCCTTTTGCGTTGGCCTCCGCGATCACGGTTTTGCAGACCTCGTCGAGCGATCGACCGTTCGGCGTGACCAGGGACGTGATCTCGTTGTCGGTGAGGACGCCGTGGATGCCGTCGGAACAGATGACCAACAGGTCGCCAGACTTGATATCGAGCTCGAGGACGTCGACGGCCATGCCTGCCTGGCCGGACACGGCGCGCGTCACGACGTGACGCAGCGGGTGCGTCCGAGCGGCTTCGGAATCGATCAATCCCTGGGCAACCTGCTCGGCGACGACCGAGTGATCCTTGGTGATCTGCTGCAGGCGCCCCCCGCGCAGCAGGTAGACGCGGCAGTCGCCCACGTTCGACACCGCCATGCGGCTGTCGCCGTAGAGCGCCGCCGCCAGCGTCGCACCGCTGCCCTCGAGGGCGATGTCGGACTGCGCGCGGGTGGCAAGAGTGCGGTTCGCCGCGCGGATGGCGACCTGCAGGCGGTTGGCGAGCACTGAGAGGCGGGAGTCCATGCCCGCGGGCCACGTCTTCTCCGAATCGCCGGCGGTGTCGCGAATGAAAGATGTGACCGCTTCGGCAATCGTCTCCGACGCCAGCTCGCCGCCGGCATGTCCGCCCATGCCGTCGACGACGGCAAAGAACCCGAGGTCGCCATCAGCGACGAAGCGATCCTCGTTGCGGTGCCGCACACGTCCGGTGTCGGTGGCGGCGCCGAAGCGCAACTGCATGAGGCAGGATACAAGGGGGAAGGGGGAAGGGGGAAGGGGGTAGCAGAGAGTAGGGAAGAGGGTCAGGGAATGTATGTGAAGGCGTCAGGGAACGATCGCGCTAAAACGTGAAGGCGACATCACTCGGCGCCGAGGATCATTCGCTGCACGCGTCCCATCTGATGAGTCGCCAGATGCCGGAACGGCGACCCCTGCCGGTGGTCGCGCGGCAACATGAACGACGAAGGGGTCAAGTACTGAATCATCGTGACGAGCCGCGGCGCCGTCCCGCTCTCGACGCGGCTGCCGAAGTGGAAACACTGCGTCGTGTCGACGAAGCAGACGGTGCCGGGCGGTCCGACAATCGGAACGTGGTCGGACTCGTCGACGATGCCCGCCAGCCGCTTGTCCTTGATCTTCCCGCCGAAGTGATAGCCAAGCCGGGTGCGCACCTTCCGCGACGTCTCTGCGTCGAGCAGGGTCAGCGGACCGTTCGAGCGCGTGACCTCGCTGCAGAGGACGAAGATCTTCACCTGTGACGTCGCGTCGGCGTCACAGTGAAAGAGCTGGCTCGAACGCGCCTCGTCGCTGTTCGCCTCGGAATAGAACACCTGCAGGTAGGCAATGACCGGCACCATGCCGAGGTATGACGATACGGCAGTGATCACATCCGGGCGCAGCGCCAGCCGCAGCATGGGCGAGTCGAGCGTGAGGCTCGCCATGTCCATCATCGGAACCATGAATCCGGATCGCGCTTTCTTTGACAGTCCGGGTTTTGCCAGATCGACATTGCGCCCGAGGTCGGCCGTCGCCTCGACGATCTCGTGCGCTTCCGGAAAGGCGTCCGGGGGAAACACCGCGTAGCCCCGATTGCGGTGGATAGTGAACGACGCGTCGGCCGCGATCTCACGCGCCGCCGCGCGGCGGCCGACGATGGTGGGCAGGCTCAAAGCCTGGCGCATCCGCTCGAACACGCGCCGTTCTGATTCAGATCTGTGCTGAAAGAAATGGTTGATGCGCGTCGCCAGCGGCATGGAGGTCTCGCTCATCGCTCCCCCCATTTTAGTTTTTCCCGCAGAAGCTCGAAGTAGCTGCGCGCGGGCGCCTTGACCAGGCGGAGTGTCTGTCTGGACATGCGGACCTTGACCACATCTCCCTCGTGCAGCGGATAGCCGGACTGTCCGTCGTAGGTCACGAAGATCTCGTCGGGCGATCCGCTCGAATGCGCCTGTACGTCGATGTCCGCGCGTCCGGGAATCACGATCGGTCGATTGGTCAGCGTGTGCGGCGCAATCGGAGTCAGCACGAGCGCGTTCACGAGCGGATGAACAATCGGCCCGCCCGCCGCCAGGTTGTACGCCGTCGATCCAGTGGCGCTGGCGATGATCAGGCCATCTGCCTTCACGCGCGTTACGAATCCGCCGTCGACCGACACCGACAGCTCGATCATGCGCGACAGCGCGGCTTTGGTGAACACCACGTCGTTGAGCACCACGCGGGAATCGACCTGCTGTCCCTTGCGGTAGGCGTCGGCTTCGAGCATGGCGCGCTCGTCGAACGTGGCCGAGCCGTCGAGCACACGCTCGAGCGACGGCAGCAGCTCGTCGATGCGAATCTCAGTGAGGAATCCCAGGCTCCCGAAGTTCACGCCGAGAATCGGGATGTCGCGCCCGGCTTGCGCGATGCGCGCCGCCATCGCGAGCAGCGTGCCGTCCCCGCCCAGGACGATGACGAGGTCCACGTCCCGCGGCAGCGCCTCGCGCGTCGCGGTCTTCTCGCCCTTGGCGGCTGTTCCCGCCAGTGCTGCCGTCTCGCGTTCGTACACCGGCTCCACGCCGCGCTCGCGCAGCCGGGCGCCGAGCCGCGCGACGTGCTCGGATGCGGCGATCAAGCCTTGCTTGGCGACGATGCCGACGCGGCTGATGCTCATGGACGCAGGTGGAGGAAGAACTCGACGTTGCCCTTCTGTCCGGTGATCGGCGAGGAGGTGGACGCCGCCTGCGTCAATCCTACCGCAGCGGCGGCGATGCGGATTTCCTCGACGACACGCGCGTGAATGGACGCATCGTGAATCACCCCCTTGCGTACCTCGCCGCGGCCGGCTTCGAACTGCGGCTTGACCAGGGCAATCACGTCGGCGCCGGGCCGGAGGACCGGCGGCACCACCGGCAGCACCTGGCGCAGCGAAATGAAGGATACGTCGATAGTGACGATGTCGACCGGGCCCGGAAGATCGGCGAGCGTCAGCGTGCGCGCGTTGAAGTGCTCGATTGCGATCACACGCGGATCGTTGCGCAGCGTCCAGTCCAGCTGCCCGTGGCCGACGTCGAGGGCGACGACGCGCGCCGCTCCACGCTGGAGCAGCACGTCGGTGAACCCTCCGGTCGATGCGCCGATGTCGAGCGCCTCGCGGCCGGCGACCTCTATGCCGAAGGCATCGAGGGCATGCGCCAGCTTCAGCCCGCCGCGGCCGACGAACGGATGGTCGGCGCGAATCAGCGCGATCTCGGCGCCGGGCTCGACCTGCGCGCCGGCTTTGCTGACGACTTTGCCGTCGACGGTCACCTGCGCGGCGAGAATCAATGCCCGTGCGCGCTCGCGCGACGAAGCCAGACCCCTGTCGGCCACGAGCTGATCGAGTCGGATTTTCGTCAATTTGAGCGGTTGACGATCCAGCGGCCAATGTCCATGAGCCGGGTCTGTGCCAGGCCGGCTGCCGTGAGTGCCCGTTCGGCGCGCTCCAGGCACTCGGCAGCCATCGTCCGGGCTGCGTCGACGCCGTACAGCGCCGGATAGGTCGGCTTGCCCGCCGCCGCGTCCTTGCCCGCCGTCTTTCCAAGCTGCGCGCTGTGGCCTTCGACGTCGAGGATGTCGTCGACGATTTGGAACGCGAGGCCGAAGTCAGCCGCGGCCGCGTCTACGCGATCGACGATCGCGTCGGCGGCGCCCCCCATGATCGCGCCCGCCACCGCGGCGGCGCGAATGAGTGCGGCGGTTTTCTTCGAATGCATGACGCGCAACGAGTCGGCGTTCATGGCGGAGGACCCGCCAAGGTCCAGCGCCTGGCCGCCCACCATGCCCGTCGCCCCGGCGGCCACGGCGACGACACCGGAGACCCGCAGCTTGCGGGCGACAATCGCGGGGTCGATAGTGGCCGGCATGCGCGCCAGCAGCGCGAACGCCTCCGTCAATAATCCATCGCCCGCAAGAATCGCCATACCCTCGCCGGCGACGACATGAAGCGTCGGACGGCCGCGGCGCAGCGTGTCGTTATCCATGGCCGGCAGATCGTCGTGAATCAGCGAATAGGTGTGAATCAGCTCGAGCGCGCACGCGGCGGGCATCGCCATCGACCGATCGCCGCCGACCGCCTCGGTGGCCGCCAGGCAGAGAACCGGGCGCAGCCGCTTTCCGCCGGCCGTGACGCTGTAGCGCATCGCTTCGGCCACCACAGAAGGGCAGTCCGGAGGCGCAGGAAGCGCCGCGGCGAGGGCGGCCTCGATTTCAACGCGGCGGGCCTGCAGGTACTCGGTGAACGAAGAATCCATGCACCTGGTTAGAAAACCTACTTGTCACTTTCGAGCTTCACGTTCTCACCTGACGTGAGCTGCCCGCGCTCGTTGAGGACCTCAATCCGGCGCTCGGCTTCCTCGAGGCGGGAATGGCAGAAACGCGACAGCTGCACGCCGCGCTCGTACAGCTGCAACGACGTCTCGAGCGGCAGGTCGCCTTCCTCGAGCTTCTTGACGATCGATTCGAGCTCGGCGATCGCCGCCTCGAAATCCTTAATCGTGGGATCGGTCGATGACATGACAGTCCAGTTCGCCCCGCGCGAGCGTCACGCGCACGCGGTCACCCTCGGCGATGCGCGCGGCGTCGCGGACAACGGTGGTGCGGTCGGCGTTCCAGCAGACAGCATAGCCCCGGCCGAGCACGGCAAGCGGACTGAGCGCCTCGAGACGCGCGGCGGTGGCGCGCAGGCGGCCATCGGCACGGTGGCGGCTTTTCACCGTGGCGCCGGCCAGCCGGCCTTCGGCAGCCATCAGCCGGGTACGGACGCGGCCAAGACGCCGCCGGAGATCGAACGTTTCGAGCGTGCGCGAGAGCGACTGATAGCTGCGCTGCCGCGCGGCTACTTGTCCTCGAATCGTGGCGCCGCGCGCGTCCAGCGCCCGAACACGCGACTCGACTCGGTGCAGCCTCGTCGCCATCGCCGCCTGGACGCGATGGGCGAGCCGATCGATGTGGTTACAGAAGTCGTCCTTTCGCGCCACGACCATTTCGGCGGCAGCCGATGGCGTCGGCGCGCGGAGATCGGCGACGAAATCCGCGATCGTGACGTCGGTTTCATGGCCGACTGCGGAAATCGTCGGCACCGGACATCCCGCGATCGCCCGGGCGACCACTTCTTCGTTGAAGGCCCACAGATCCTCGATCGAGCCGCCGCCGCGGGCCACGATCAGCACGTCCGGCCGTGGCACGGGGCCGTCCACCGGCAAGGCCCCGAAGCC
>Ga0075418_10003161_pt1 | contig 18777 bp, 11 predicted proteins | sample SoiMetdeltSBSDD2_FD_81776 | JGI IMG/M metagenome (GOLD analysis project Ga0075418, IMG submission 81776) | Bulk soil microbial communities from a Populus tree surrounding site in Tennessee, USA - Soil MetaG P. deltoides SBSDD2 | ecosystem: Environmental > Terrestrial > Soil > Tree plantation... | reverse complement strand
CTCCACATACGATCATCAGATCGTGGCCCGGCTGGCTTATCTGCCGATCATGAACGACAAGGATCTGCTTCACATTGCGGTCATGGGCCGGGATACAAAACCGGATGAGGGTGCGTTCCGGGCCAAATCGAAACCGGAAGCCTTCCTCGGTCCCAATTACGTCGACACAGGCAAATTCGCGTCCGATCATGCGAACACGTTCGGAATCGAAGCCTACTATCGCAAAGGCTCCTGGTTGGTCGGAGGCGAATACGGTTGGCAAGCGATGAGCGCCGATACCTCCGGAGATCCTGTATTCAGCGGGGGCAACCTGTCGATCGATTGGCTTGCCACTGGTGAAGTGCGGGGTTACAACACCGTAGGTGGTTACTTCAACGGTGTGTCGCCGAAGCGCACTGTATTCGAAGGCGGTCCCGGGGCGGTGGAGCTTGGCATTAACTATTCCTATATCGATCTCGACAGCGGCAACCTGCATGGGGGCAAGTTCTGGAGAATCACACCGGTAATCAAGTGGCACCTTATGGACTATTTGCGCGTGGAAATGGCCTATGGCTACGGCAGGCTTGATCGCTTCGGCGTTCAGGGCAACACGGAGTTCTTCCAGGGCCGAATTTTGACAGCGCTCTAAATCAGGCCGTCCTAACCGAGCCATTCCGGGTTCTCGGCCGTGCTGTCGTGCTCGATCGAGGTCTTGAACCGTTCGGATTTATTTCAAAAACGTGCCTCGTTCCAACTCTTCGAACGCTTCCCGCAATTCTTCTTGTGTGTTCATCACGATCGGACCGTACCAGGCCACCGGTTCGCGGAGCGGCTTTCCCGACACGAGGAGGAAGCGAATGCCGTCTTCACCTGCCTCGACCGTGATCTCGTCCCCGCGATCGAACAAGACCAGGAACCGGTTGGTGGCATCGGTCGGCGGGGTGGAATCCGCCCAGCCCGCCGGTTCGGAAGGCACCGACAAGGGCTCGGAGGCGTTGCAGAGCTTTCCGGACCCGGCGAACACGTAGGCAAACGCGTTCCGCGCCGCCTCCACGGCGATCGTCTTCTTCGTCCGCGGCGGCACCGATATATCCAAGTAAATGGGATCGGCGGCAATACCGTGCACCGGACCCGCCGTCTTCCGGTACTTACCGGAAACGATTCGCACCTCCGCCCCATCGTCGTCGTGAACCAGCGGGATATCCCCGGCCTTCACTTCCTGATAATGCGGCGCCGTCATCTTTAGCGATGCAGGCAGGTTGGCCCAGAGCTGGAACCCGTGCATGCGCCCCTCGTGGTCACCTTTGGGCATCTCCTGATGGATGATGCCGCTTCCCGCCGTCATCCATTGCACATCCCCTGGGGCGATCCGGCCCTGGTTGCCCATGCTGTCCCCGTGTTCCACCGTTCCCGCCAGGACATAAGTAATCGTCTCGATGCCGCGATGGGGGTGCCACGGAAAGCCGGCCAGATAGTCCTCCGGCTGCTCGTTCCGGAAATCATCGAGCAACAAAAACGGATCGAAATCCGCCGTGTTTCCGAATCCGAACGCACGGCGCAAACGCACGCCGGCTCCCTCGACAGTTGGTTTAGCCTGGATCAAACGCTTCACCGGGCGAATGGCCATTGATCAGCGCCCCTGCTTGAGCTCCGGAGCCCAGTTCATAACCAAGTTGATGACGGAACGTCCGGGTGTTCCATTGGGAATGATGACATAAAAGTGCTCCGCGTCTCGAGACGCGTCCAGGTCGACGAAGCCGGCCGGCAATCTGAAGAGCGGTCGAGGGGAACTGACGGAGAGCAGATCGAGCGAGGTGACCGCGGCCGACATGATCGTGCGCCCGTCCGGAGCCATGAACAAGATTTCCCGCCCATCCTTGCACCACCGCATGAACATGACTCCGTTATTGGGAGAGTTCACCGTTCCGTCGACGGATACGCGTACTTTCCGGTCGAGGGACGGAAAGGTCTGCGCGTAGACCTCGAAACGACCCGACTCGTCGGACCGATAGGAGATCCAGCGACCGTCGGGAGACAACGCGGCGTCCAACTCGTTGAAACGGGAATGAAGTAGAGGAGATGGTTTGGGATCACCTTGCAAGGACACCGTCCAAAGGTCCTCGCTCGTTTCTCCACTCAAGGAGCGATAGACCAGCGTCTTGCCGTCCGGAGAAATAGCGTCGGGATCGTTGAAGAGATTGGGGACGTCGGCCAACAGGTCTTCGCCTCCGCTTCCGTCGGCGTTTTTCCAGTACAGATTGCGCCCTCCAACCCGGTCGGATCCATAAATGACTCGGCGACCATCCGGTGTCCACAACGGGTGTAGATCGAGCTGGCCATCGAACGTGAAGCGGGCGCCCATGCCCCGCGCCGGCTCCGCCATCAGGAGATGCGCGCCGGGGATCCCAAACTGTGAGTAGCTGAACACGATCCGGCTCCCGTCGGGGGATAGGCGCGGATCGTCGAAGCTGGCGGAGGGAAGCCCAGGAAGACTTCCCAGAACTTTCCCCGATCGATCGAGCACGTCCACTCGATGATCGATGGCAAGCAACTGCCGCTGGGCCAGCATCCCGGTGGCGGACACGGCGACGACGGGACTTCCGGAATACTGGCCGGCGACATCGACCAGGTCCCGGATCGGCTGTGAATTCCCGGAGACCTTTCCCGACTTTGGGTCGAAGGGTTGGGCAACGATCGCTCCCTCGCGGTTGAACACCAAGTATCCCGGCTGAGCGAAAACGGCTGCTCCCTGGGCGGTGGCAACCACCGGGCCCGGCACCGCGTCCAGAGTTCCAATGCGGGTATCGAGACGAGTCTCTTTTCCCGGGAGCGCGACATACAGGAACCGCTTCCCGTCCGGGAGAAACGCGGGGAAACGATGAGCGGTTTCACCACGAGAGGCATCCAGGCTGGTGGCGGGCCGAGTCTCTCCTCCGTTCGCCGAAACCTGCAGGAGAGGCCCCCCCGCGGTGGGGGCAAAAACGATGACATCTCCCTTTCCCCAGGCACCTCCGCGAGGGTTGGGAGCGGCACAGATCACCTGTGGATTGTCCCCACCGACCGAAATGCGTTTGAGTTTCTCACCGGAGAAGAATCCCAGGTTGCGCCCATCGGGCGACCAGAAGGGGAGGTTGGCGTCATCGGTTCCGGCGAGCATCCGGCAGGTGGTCGACGCGAGAGAACGGAGCCACAGGTGCCCCGTGCCCACACTATCCTGAGCGACAAAGGCCAGCGTACTTCCGTCGGGCGAGATCACCAGGTCGGGGACTTCCGCCGATAACGTCGTCCCCTCCGGACCGAGAACGGAAACGCGAAGGGTTTTCGCCTCGGAAGGATGCGACATGAGTCGCATCACGCCGAGCGTGGCCAGGAACGTGACCAGAACCGCGGCCGCGATCGGAATCGCGCGGCGAGGCAATCCCGGCTGGTGAACGGGAATGGGAAGCGAAGCTTCGGGGCTGGCGCTCCCCGGCTGCATCGCCCGGCGCAATTCGAGTCGCACATCGCCCATGTCGCGCAGGCGCTCCCGCGCATCCTTGTGCAAGCACCGGCGGATCAGATCCGTTACGCGGGTGGGAGTTCCGGCCGGCAACGCGTTCCAGTCGGGTTCACGCTCGAGAATGCGGGCCACCAGGTCGGTTACGGTCTCACCCTGAAACGCTTGTTTTCCGGTCATGCATTCGTAGAACAAGCAGCCGAAGGACCAGATGTCAGTGCGCCGGTCCACCGCCCGGCCGCGCGCTTGCTCGGGGCTCATGTAGGCCGCAGTGCCCAGGATCACGCCGGCGCTGGTGGGGAGGTGGGTGATGGTCGGAGACGCAGAGAGATGCGGGTCGGAACCGCTGCTCGCGGTCGCGCCACTCTTGGCAAGACCGAAATCGAGAACCTTTACCGATCCCGAGCGAGTCAACATCACGTTCCCCGGTTTGAGATCGCGATGGATCACCCCCGCTTCATGGGCGGCCTCGAGAGCCTCGGCGACGTGAAGCCCGGTCTCCAGGGCTTCATCGAGAGGCAAGGGTCCGTGTTTGAGCTGCGATTCCAGCGTCTCTCCATCCACGAACTCGAGAATGAGATACCGCTGCCCCCCGCTTTCCTCCAGCCCATAGATTCCGGCGATGTTGGGATGGCTGAGAGAGGCGAGGAGCTTGGCCTCCCGTTCGAAGCGAGCCAGTCGTTCAGGATCAGCGGCAAAAATATCGGGAAGAGCCTTTACCGCGACGTCGCGACCCAATCGGGTGTCGCGGGCGCGATACACCTCGCCCATGCCTCCCGCGCCCAGGGGGGCCAGTATCTCGTAGGGACCCAGGCGCACTCCGGGAGCAAGCGGCATTTCGGACTCCTAATGTTGGCGGGAAGGGGGGAGACGCAAGAAGATAGCAGTGATCGTCCATCCTCAGCGACGCCATTGACAGTGGGGATGGGTACCCTGAGAATTCCGCCGCCCCAACCTTTATTGAAATAGAAAGGAGAGCTGCTATGCCCCGCCTAAGCCCACGGCGCGCGACCATTTTCTTTGTCATGCTCGTGATTGGGTCCAGCGCCGCATCTGTTTTTTTAGGTTGTCAGAAAACGCAACAAAGCACGACGCAATCCCAAACCACCGAAACCATGCAAGCACAGGATCCCGTCGCCCGCGGCAAATACCTGGTCACCATCGGATCATGTAACGATTGCCACACGCCCAAGCTGCCGCCCACCGGCCCGATGCCGGAAGCCGACATGACGCGGCTCTTGTCCGGACACCCGCACGACGAGGCCATCACGGCCGGTCCTAGCGTGCCGGACAAGACATGGATCTGGGGTGGCAATCCCGGGATGACGGCTTTCTATGGTCCCTGGGGCGTTTCATTCGCGGCCAACTTGAGCCCAGACACGACCACGGGGCTCGGCGGGTGGTCCGAAGACATGTTCATTCAGACCCTGCGGAATGGAAAACACATGGGCACCGGCCGAAACCTTCTTCCCCCGATGCCCTGGAATTGGATCAATCAGATGACGGATGAGGATCTCAAGGCGGTTTTCGCGTACTTGAAGAGCATTCCGGCCGTCCACAATGAGGTGCCACAGCCGATTCCGCCAAAATCCTGATCGCATTTGTTCGCGAAAAAAAAGGGGTGTGGCCGACAAAAGCCACACCCCAATTCTTTTTCGAATCCGATCAGTGGCGCAAAACCACCATCTTCTTGCCGGTTTCCACAGCGGCGGTCTTGAGGGACACCATGTACACGCCGCCCGCCACCGGCCGTCCGGCGAAATCAGTGCCGTCCCAGGAGAGCTCGTGCGTTCCCACGGGCGCGGTCTGGTCGAACAAGGTCTTGATGACCCGACCTTGGAGATCAACCACGTTCACGCGGACCGGTCCCGAACGATCGAGCGTGAAGGCGATCTTTCCGAGGGCGCCGGCGCGAAGCGGGTTGGGCATGATGGATCCAAGCTCGGTGCGCAGGGCCGGAAGTTCGTGCCCGTCGCCGATACCGGTTTGCGTCGACGGATCGGCGCAGAGACCGGGCCCGGTAAGCCCGAACCATCCCAGCACTTCCTGAAGACGTTCGGTTACCGCCAAGGAGTTGAGCGAGTTGTTGAGGCAATCCCCAGCCTGACGGCGTCGATCCAGCGAGAGTCCGTCCACAACTGTTTTGAAGGTGTACGTTCCGGTTACGCTGTGGGAGACCGACGCGTAGTTCGCAGTCTTGCCGTTGCCTAGATAGATCTCCTCGCCGACCCCGCCACTACCGTAACTCGAGGTCGCCTTGGCCCTGAGCACGTCCAGCGAGCGGTTGTACGGGCACCCGTTTCCTTGCCCTTGATGCGAACCGCCATTGGGACGCAACGACATCACCGCCCCGCCGGCGGGATTCACACCCACACAGGTTGACACGTCGCTTGGGGTACCCGTGGGGCAGTTGGCTGCGGAGTACGTATCGCACTCCAGCGTGGCCGCCGCCGCATTTTCGAGAAGGGACAACGCCGACGGATCCGATCCTCCGGCCGCCACAACGCCGCTCGCCAAGCCGTCTCCGGCTAGGTACAGGCTGTTGGCCCGCGGCTGACTGTAGAGAGCCAGCCAGGGAGTGAGGACGTCCGCATCCACTTGAACGAGGGGGAAGGCGCCGCTGCCGCCGGAGTTCCAAATGATGCCTTTGTACGCCATCACCTGTGGCACCGTGGCCCCGACTTCAGAACCAACCGGGCGGCCAAACGTTGCTTGATGGCTCGAGGGCGAGCGGACGTCATAGCGATCCCATCGGGTCTGTTCGAAGTTGGCCGACGTACCGGGAAGCACTTGCTTGAGCCCGTTCTGGATGACAGTCGGACCCTGGCCGCCGCCGCCGTGCTCCACATAGAGGAGGCAATTGAAATTACCGCCCGCGGTCATCGAGGAGGGTAGAACCTCCATCTCCAGGTACGTTCCTCCCAACGTGTCGGGATAAACGTACCAGTCGCTCTGTGCCGTGAACTTCGTCTTGTAGAAAATCGAGACCCGCGTTCCCGGCGTGAACAAATTGTCGGGGAATATGTCGTTGGCCAGCCGGGTGAGGCCGCCGTGCGTATCCAGGTCCCCCGCGTCCTTGGTACGGTCGTTGCCCACGAAGGACGGCGAGCTTTCGTGAAACGCGGTCATCCAGTATCCCGGTAGCACCACGCCCCCCTGCTCGGCGGTGTCCATGCGCGCCGTGTACCAGGCTTGCCCGCGCCGGTTCTCGACGAAGGTCAGCTTGTTCTTGAACGTGGTCAGGGCCGTATTGTTGATTCCGGGGCCGGGCCGCACCGCGAGTTGGATCCACACTTCCGCGCCGCCGCTCCCGCCCTGCACGACCAGCGTGTCACCCATTGCGGTGAACGGGACGGGCTGGGCTCCGCCCTTCAGCGTTCCGGAATCGAGGCGTCCCGTCGCGCTGAGCTGCAAGCCGCCATTTTCGGGGAACGCGTCCTGTGGCTGATCGATGGCGCGGGCGGAGATGATCGGTGTAGCCGGGCTCGAGAACGTCCCCCCGACGCCGAAGCGAATGTTGTCGTACCAGGGCGACGAATTGTTGAGCCCAGTGCAGTTGGGATAGAACAAGCAGCCTGAGTAAACGCCCACACCCACGCGCACCTGTTGCGCCCCCACGTCCATGAGCGAGCTGAAGTCGACCCGGAACTTCGAAGCTCCCTGCGTGCAGGTCGGCGAGCCGAAGTAGTGCGTGATTCCGTCGATGATCCAGGGGCTTCGAATCAGCTTGCCCCCGCTGGGACAAACGTAAGGGTAGTACTGCACGAAGAACTGTGCGTAGATGTAATTGAGTAAGGGAAGGTCGGCGTACAAGCTCGTCTCCAGGAACTTGTTCGGCCCCCCGAGGACGTTATCCGCCTTGAGATCGATCCAAGGTGAAGCGGCAAAGCTGTTTTGATAGATGTTATGTCCGCCGCCCTGTGTGATGTCATTGAAAACGAGCACCGAGTCCTGCAGGTTGCAGACGCAGTTCACCAGCGTCGGGGGAAGGTCATTGATGTGAACGATGTTCGACCAATCGCCACCTGGGGTCGGGACCGGCGGGCTCAGAGCAAATCCATCCGCCCCTCCTTCGAACCCGGTCGTGAACACAATGCCTCCGCCCGTCACGTTTACGTTGTCCAGCGCGAAGGCCCCGCACCGGGATGCGAACGTCCCGTCCTGATCCGAACCGGCTTGATCGGAATCCACGCAATATTTCAGCTTGAACGTGCCTGCGGTCGAACGAAGGTTCACGCCCTTGGTCAAGGTGTGGATGACGCCCGTCCCGGTCACCGTACCGGTGTAGCTGGCCAAGACGACGTTCGAGCCGGTCCCGGTCGTGTCGCAGTACACCGTGCTGTAATCGAAGCCGTCCTCGGTCTCGTTCTTGTAGCTGTACTGGACGGTGATCGACCCCGTGCCGTTGTAGGTGAAGCTTCGTTCGATGCAGGTGTGCCAGTTGTCGCCATAGCCTTGGCCGCCGACGTAGCACTCATAAAGTGCCTCGGTGGCCGTGATGCCGGCGTAAAAGGAAAAGGATCCGGCGAAGACACACTGATTTTGACCGGTACCGAACGCGGTCGAGGGCATGCGCCGGAACCAAGGCACGTATTTGGACAAACGGTCGAAGCCGACCCACCCTTCCATATAGGCGTGGAGCGACGCATTTTTGAACGGATCGACGTTCGGGACGTTCTTGTTGAAATGAGACCCGCGTCCGGTGTCGAAGGTCCAAGAGGAGTCTCGGATCGCTTCCCACCGCGCCGAATCGGCCGCCCACACCGTCCCGCCGAAATAGACGGTTTCCACGGCCGCCGCGCCGAATGCCTTCGAGGCGGTGCGCGGGTTAGGGGCGTTCAGTTCCTCGAGCTGAAACGGAGGCGGAGTTTCGATAGGCCGGGCGGCCGCGAATGAGGCAAGGGCAGAGAGTGCGGCGAGGGCAAGAAACGGAGCGAGAGCACGCCGGGAGAACGTGAGCATTCCGCTTTTTCCTTATTACGGGTGTCGGTAGCTAGGATTACCAACCCAGGACGAACCTGGGACGGGGGAAAAGGGCGGCGAGACAGTTGGGAGGACCCAAGCCCCCTTGGACGGAGGGCGACGCTGACCCGCGATGCAAGGGGGTTATTTTACCAGATCTGCCGGCACTTGGCGAGCTTTTGGCCGACTCGAATATAGAAAGAAAAATTATATTACCACTTGAAGTCAAAGTGCTTACTAGCCTTCCCGGGCAAGGGCGGGGTATAATCGTCGCTGACTTCAAGGGTGAAACAACCCGGTCGCGCCTCCTCGGCACAGGCAGCAGGATCGACACCGGAGGCCGCCGGAGCGTTGTTCGCAACTACCTCAACCTCAACCCCCTAATACCACCATGACAAAATCCCCCTTCATGAACGGTTTTGTGCTCCTGTGCCTGCTGCTGGCCGGGCTGCCGCTCGCCGCGGCGGCCCAGTTCGCCGACCTGACCAGCGGTCCTCTCGTGACCACGGGAACGACTTTCGGCGTCGCCTGGGGCGATTTCGACAAGGACGGAGACCTCGACCTCTTCATGGCCAAGGGGTCGAGCGCCAGCAAGCTGGTCCGTAACGACGGGACCAACGTGTTCACCGACATCACTACCGCCCCGGTGGGTGGAGCTGGCGGGGACATGAGCTCCACGATCGTGGACTACGATGACGACGGCGACCTCGATATCTACGTGGCCAACTCCAACTGGGCGAGCCGCATGCTTCGCAACGATGCGGGGACCTTCGTGAGCGTGAATGCCGGCGACGCGACCGCAACCTATACCGCGCAGTCCGCGGCCTGGGCCGACTACGATCGTGACGGCGATCTGGACCTGTTCGTCACCTGCTGGAATCAGCCCGATCACTTGTACCGGAACGATGGGGCCGGCATTTTGCACGACGTGACACCGCCCGTGCTCGCTGATCCTCAAAACAACACCGGCGCGGCTTGGGGAGATTTCGACAACGATCGCGATCCCGACCTCTACGTCGGGGGCCGCGTTTCCGGCAAGCTGTATCGCAACGACGCAGGCACCTTCGTCAATGTCACGGATCCGCTGACCACGGGCAAGGCGGGGGTGAATGGGGTGGCTTGGGGGGACGAGGATGATGACGGAGATTTGGACCTGTACCTGGCTCGGGACCTCAATTCCAGCCGCCTGCTCCGCAACGATTCGACGCCGGGCGTGGTCACTTTCATAGACCTCTATATCCCCGCGGTTCGTGACCCGGGCGCCGGTCAGGGAACGACGTGGATCGACTACGACGCCGATGGTGACCTCGATATCTTTCTTGCCAAGGCCGGGGCAGATAATGGCAGTGGGCAGCCCAACGCGCTTTTCCGTAACAACGGTGGAGATTCTTTCACCGACGTGTCGGCGGGGGCGGTTGTCGCGGTAGCGAACAGCCGCGGCGTCGCCTGTGGCGACTACGATGGCAATGGAACGCCCGATCTTTACGTTGCCAACTGGAACAGCTCGAACCAGCTCCTTTCCTCCACGATCGGACCGGGCTCCCACTGGACGGAGATCCGTCTCATCGGCACGCAATCGAACAGCCAGGGTATCGGGGCTCGGGTGCGGGTCGTCGCGGGGACGCACAAAATGGTTCGGGAGATTTCAGGCGGATCCGGCATCTACAGCCAGAATGCTCCGGTGGCCCTGGTCAGCCACACGTACTACACGAGCACGACCGTCGACTCGGTCGTGGTGTTCTGGCCATCGGGTCTCGTCACCGACACCACCAACGTACCGATCAATCAAATCATCACGATGCGGGAGACTCCGGATCAGACCGGGGTTGGCGACGATCCGCTGCCCGTCATCGCACGGCTCCTCGCCGCGTCTCCGAACCCCTTCCGGGCCGGCACCAGCATTGCCTACGAACTCTCGCAGCGCTCTCCCGTGCGCCTTATGGTCATGGATGCCCAGGGGCGCTTGCTGCGGGTTCTCGAATCGACGCAAAGCAAAGAGCCGGGCCGATATAGCGAGCGCTGGGACGGCCGGAACGAGGCCGGGTATCTGGTGGCGCCGGGAGTCTATTTCTACGCTCTGAGCGCCAGCGGACTCCGGCAGTCCTATCCGATCGTACTCGTGCGGTGACCCGATCGGACGGATTGGGTTAGACTGGGCGAGCCGATCCTGATCATTGAGGAGGCTCGCCCGTCTTGAAACCGTTCGTTCTCGCCTTTCTGGTTCTCAGCCTCGCCGCGTGCGGGAAGCAAACTCCCGAGAGCAAGTCGTCGGTTGCCGTCAATCACGCCGACGCCACCCTCGTCTACTATTCGATGCCTGGGTGACCCTACTGCGCCAAGGTGGCGGCCATCGTGAATGGCCTAGGCAACGAGTACAAGGGCCGCGTCAACGTTGCGATCGAGAATGCCACCAGTCAGGAAAATGCCAACCGCATCCACAACGAGTTCGGGTTCCGCTCGCACGGACTCGTGATCTATGACAAGAACGGAAAGCTCGCTCAGAAGATCGACGGTCATAACATGGATGAAGCCACCATCCGCGCCGCTCTCGAATCCGTTCTTTCGGGGTCGCCGCCTCAGTCTTCCGCCGGCGGCTGATCGCACCCTTCTTTACATCTGGAGTTCCTAAGGTGCCCTCCGATTCCGTCTACCCAGTCAAGCCTCACATTCTGGAGCGTGCCCATATCCGCGGGATGGACGACTATATGCGCCTGTACCGGCGCTCGCTGGAAGACCCGCAGGCGTTCTGGGCCGAGGAGGCCAAGACCCTCACCTGGTTTCATCCCTTCAGCACCGTGCTGGAGGAAGACCCGAAGGAAGTCGACTTCGCGTGGTTTCTGGATGGGCAACTAAACGCCTGCTTCAACTGTGTGGACCGGCACGTACCCGAGCACGGCGAGCGCACCGCGATCATCTGGGTGGGCGACGAACCTGGCGTTTACAAGCGCATCTCGTATCGGGAGCTCAAGCAGCGCGTGTCCAGGATCGCCAATGTCCTTATCGCCCACGGCGTGAAGCGCGGGGATCGGGTCTGCATCTACATGCCCATGATTCCCGAGCTGGCCGCGGCGATGCTAGCCTGCGCCCGCATCGGGGCCGTGCATTCGGTGGTGTTCGGCGGATTCAGCGCGGAATCATTGCGGGACCGGATCCTCGATGCACGCGCGCGAGTGGTGCTGACCGCCAACGAAGGACTGCGCGGTGGAAAGCACATTCCATTGAAGCGCATCGTGGACCAGGCTCTGCAAGGTCTTCCGTTCGTGGAGACGGTGCTGGTAGCCCGCCGCACCGAACACGACGTGTCAATGACGGCCGGGCGCGACTTCTGGCTCGACGAGGAAGAGCGGAATCATCGCGCCACGTGCGGCATCGAGTGGATGGGGGCGGAGGACCCGCTCTTCATTCTCTACACCTCGGGCAGCACCGGAAAACCCAAGGGCGTGCTCCATACCACGGGCGGGTACCTCGTGTACGCGGCCATGACCCACCGGCTGGTGTTCGATTATCACCCCGGAGACATCTACTTCTGCGCCGCCGACATCGGATGGATTACCGGCCATAGCTACATCGTGTATGGGCCTTTGGCCAACGGCGCGACGACCGTGATGTTCGAATCGATTCCGACCTATCCCGACCCCGGCCGCTACTGGCGGATCGTGGACGATCTGGGGGTGAACATCTTTTACACCGCCCCCACCGCCCTCCGCGCAATTGCGCAGAGTGGCGACTCGTGGGTGAAGCAGTACGACCGACGCTCGCTACGTATCCTGGGCACGGTGGGGGAACCTATCAATCCCGAGATCTGGAAGTGGTACCACAACGTGGTGGGGGAGGGTCGCTGCGCGGTCGTGGACACCTGGTGGCAGACAGAAACCGGCGGCATTCTAATTACGCCCCTTCCCGGAGTCACGCCGACCAAGCCCGGTTCGGCGACATTGCCGTTCTTTGGCGTGAAGCCCGCGCTGGTGGACGACGGCGGACGTGTTTTGGAAGGCAACGGAGTGAGCGGGGCGCTCTGCATCGGCGCCACCTGGCCGGGCCAGGCCCGCACCATCTTCGGCGACCATCGACGCTTCAAGGACACCTATTTCACGAAGTTTCCCGGCCTTTACTTCACCGGAGATGGAAGCCGTCGCGACGAAGACGGCTTCTACTGGATCACCGGCCGTATCGACGACGTGATCAATGTCTCTGGGCATCGCCTGGGTACAGCGGAGGTTGAGAGCGCTCTGGTCGCTCACGAGGCGGTAGCCGAATCCGCGGTGGTAGGAGTCCCGCATCCCATCAAGGGAACGGGTATCTATGCGTATGTCGTCTTGGGCTCCGAATTCGCGGGTGCGGCCGAGGAAGAGATGGAGGGGGTCCTCAAGGAGCAGGTACGCCATGCGATCGGCGGCTTTGCAATGCCCGACGTTGTGCACATCACCCGAGGGCTCCCCAAGACACGGAGCGGCAAGATCATGCGCCGCATTCTGCGTAAGATTGCGAGCGGAGAGTACGAAGGCCTGGGGGACGTCACGACTCTGGCCGAGAGCGAGGTCGTCGATCGATTGATCGAGGAACATCGCCGGCACAGCGGGAGGACCGCGGTGCGATAATGCAGATCAGGATCGAGGGTGAAGTGATGAACGATCTTCGCGCAGAGTTGCTGGAAAGATATCGCAGCGTTCGAACGATGACTGAATCCTTGTGCGAACCGCTGGAGACGGAGGACTACGTCATCCAGTCGATGCCCGAGGCGAGCCCGACCAAGTGGCACCTGGCCCATACGAGTTGGTTTTTCGAGACCTTCGTTCTCGAGGCCGGGGAGTCCGCCTATCGCCCCATTGATGCCCGATATCGCTATCTCTTCAACTCGTATTACTACACGGTCGGTGCCATGCATCTGCGTCCCGAGCGCGGTTTGCTCTCGCGTCCGACGGTCCAGGAGGTCTACGCCTACCGCCGGCATGTGGACGAAGGGATGGAGCGTTTCCTCCAGAATGCAGATGCCGGGGCCTTGGCCAGACTTTCGCCGGTAGTTATCCTGGGACTCAACCACTGCCAGCAACACCAGGAATTGCTTCTCACCGATCTCAAGCATGCGTTCTGGAAGAATCCGCTTCTGCCGGCTTATCGCAAAGAACTTGCCACCACCGCCGGTGAGCCGGTTCCCTTACGATGGATTCCGTTCGGGGAAGGCGTGCGCGTGATCGGACACGATGGCGACGGATTTGCCTTCGACAACGAAAGCCCGCGCCACCGCGTATTCGTGGCCCCCTTCAAGATGGCGCACCGCTTGGTGACAAACAGCGAATATCTGAGCTTCGTGGATGCGGGGGGGTATGAACGACCGGAACTGTGGCTTTCCGATGGGTGGAACACCCGGATCGAAGAGAATTGGGACGCCCCGCTCTACTGGTTGAAGGGCGACCAAGGTTGGAAGCAGTTCACGCTTGGCGGAGTGCGGAATTTAGACGGCGGCGAGCCGGTGTGTCACGTGAGCTACTACGAAGCCGATGCCTACGCACGCTGGGCGGGGGCGCGCCTCCCCACCGAGGCGGAATGGGAAGTGGCGGCCGAAGATGCGCCCGCGTCGGGAGGGTTTTTGGAGTCGAGACGTTTCCATCCCGCCCCGGCCAGCGAAGCGCGAGCGCTCACGCAACTATTCGGTGAAACCTGGCAGTGGACGCAAAGCGCGTATTCGGCCTACCCGGGCTACCAGCCCCTATCCGGAGCGCTGGGCGAATACAACGGCAAGTTCATGAGCGGACAGATGGTGCTTCGAGGCGCGTCCTGCGTTACCCCCCGCTCCCATGTGCGACGCACCTATCGCAATTTCTTCCCGCCCAAAATGCGCTGGCAGTTCGGGGGAATCCGCCTCGCGTCCTGAATCAGCTCTTTACCCGGATTGAACCGCTTCCCGTCTCCAGCGATACCCGTGCTTCGCCTTTGCCCACCTGGAACGATTTGTCCGTGCGACTCGTCTTCATCCACTCCACGCCTTCCAGGTCCACATGAATACCGCCACTCCCGGTGGAGGCGTTCACGATGGCGGAAGGATTAGAGGGTAGGTCGAGCACGACGGACCCGCTTCCGGTGTCGACATGAATGGGGCCACCGTGAAGCTCATCGAGGATCAGCTCCACGCCGCCGCTCCCCGTATCGAAGTGGCCGCTTCCGATGACGGCGTTTTGCACATCGATCCCACCGCTTCCGGTATCCACCTTCAAAACGTCACACGCAATATTGGAAAGATGCACGGAGCCGGAGCCAGTGTCGGCGTGGATCTTGGTGCCGTGAGCGCCGGTGACAGATACCGAACCGCTTCCCGTATCCACGTCGAGGTCCCCGTCGATATTTTCGACCGTAACCCGACCACTTCCGGTATCGGCGGTCACGCGCCCCTTTACCGAGGTCAAAGATACCGATCCGCTTCCTGTGTCCGCGTCCAGCTCACCTACGATCTTCTCTGCCTTGATGGCGCCGCTGTGCACGCGCAGGTCTAGATCGCCCTCCACGCCTTCGGCGTCCAGGGTGCCCACGCCGTCCACGACCTCCAGGTGTCCCTTGGCGGGAACGCGAATCTCGACATCCGCCCACATTTCCGGGGCGCTGCCGCTCTGGGTGACCGTGATCTTGCGATGGTCGCCTATGCCGACAAGATCCTTGACCCCGTAGTGAACGGATCCGCCTTCGGGGTTCCAGTTGAAGCTCGCGCGGGAGCCCGTCGCCAGCTCGGGATAAACGAAGTGGGTTCCCTGGGCGAGGGGGTAGTGGACCGTCAATATCTCTCCATCAAGCCGCACGTAGATGCGATCGCGGTTGGCGTCCTTGCCCTGGACGTGAACCACCACATCGAACTTCGACCCTTCCTGGCGCGTGACATGCACCCCTCCGATCAGGTTCACAACCTTGAGGTGTGCCTTGTCGACGGTCAGATGTTCGTCATAACTCTCGGAGAAGGCGGGGGTCGAAATGCCAAGGACGAGGAGAAAGGGAAGCGAAACCATCCGCAACGCCATGGGAGAGCCTCCTGGAACAGGGCCTATGGACGACAGTACGCCAGAGGCCCTCCCAGGGTTGCGGAAAATCTACTTACTGCTCTGGGCGGGATTGGCCTCCTGCACTTGGACCGAGCTGCCCGGGACCTCGCGCCAAGGCTCCTTGCGCCCGCCAAGGTATTGGCCCAGGAACTCTTCTACCCGGCCCATGAAATCCATGTTGTTCTGGGGTCGGCCCAGGCCATGCCCTTCGTCCGGATAGAGGACGTACTGCACCGTGCCGCCGTTCTTGCGAATCGCCTTGGCGATGGCGTCCGAATGCGCCTGCTTCACTCGCGGATCGTTCTTGCCCTGCCCGATGAGGAGCGGGGCCTTGATCGCATCGGCGTGATAGAGCGGGGAGATCTTCTGGTTGAACGTGTCGTCGTGCTCAACGTCGCCGACCCGGCGAATCCAGCGGACCTTCCGGACCGCCCAGTAGGGCGGGAAGGACTCGAAAAGAGTTTTCACATCTGAGGGCCCCACCAGATCCACGCCGCAGGCGTAAACGTCCGGTGTGAACGCCAGGCCAGAGAGGGTCGCATAGCCACCGTAGGAGCCACCCACGATGGCGACCCGCTTGGGATCGGCGATGCCTTGCTTGACCGCCCACGCGACCGCGTCGGTAAGGTCGTTCTGCATGGCCCCCACCCCCCACTGCCCGATGCCCGCGTTGACGTGATCCTTCCCATAGCCGGTTGAGCCACGGTAGTTCACCTGCAACACGGCGTAGCCGCGATTGGCGAAGATCTGTGTCCAGCCGTCGAAGCCCCAGTAGTCCTGCGCCCACGGGCCGCCGTGCACGCTGAGGATGAGAGGCAGGTTCTTGGACGCGACACCCACGGGAAGAGTGAGGTAACAGGGAATGGTGCGGCCGTCACGGGCCTTGAACGTCTTCCCCTCCATGTTGGCCAGCTTGTACTGGGAGATCTTGGGCAAGGAGTCGAAGAGGAGATCCAGTTTGCCGGTGTCGCGGTCGTAGAGGTAGTAGCGATCCGGCATCACGTCGGAGGTGAAGTCGACGATCCAGCGCCGGTCCGATTGATCCCGGTCGACGATCCAGAACTCCGTGCTCGGATCCTTGGCCAACAGATCGAAGTCCTTCTGGACGGCCTTGTCGAGCACCTTCCACTCCGGCTTGAAGTAGTAGAACGCTACCGCTTCCGGAGTGCGCGTAGTGGGGTTCATCACGATGACCGGCTCCCACCACTGGTTCCAGATTTCCTTGTCCTTGTTCTCGGCCAGCACCTTGACCTGCTTGCCGGTCGCGGTGTCCAGAATCACGAGGCGTAGCTTGTCCACCCCCATGCACGACTGCACGTAGAGTCCTTTGCCGTCGGGAGTGAAGCCGAGCGTCTTGCGGGCCAGCACTTCGCCGGCTTCCATGAACGGCCAGCGAACGATGTCGCGCCATTGGCCGTCCGCCGTGTCTCGCACGCGAATGATCGTATCGTTGGTCTTCGCGTCGAGGGCCGTGCAGGCGCGGATGTGGAAATCGTGGTCGGTGGCCCATTCGCTCACGTCACCTGGATTTTCCGCCTCCATGGTCACCGCGCCGGTTTTCATGTTGATGCGGTGCATGTCGAATTTCGTTTTGTCGCGCTGGTTGAGACTCACCAGGATCTCGTCGGGATGATTCTTGTCGGTGATGATGTCTTGCGCGGCCACGCCCTCGTAGGGAGTGAGATCCTTCACTTCACGCGTGGCCACGTCCACCGAGAACACGTGCCAGTTCTCGTCGCCCTGTTGATCCTGGATGTAGATGAGGTGCTGATTGTCCTCGGCCCAGTGATAGCTGAAGATGCCGCGCAAGGAATCCGCAGTCACCATTTCCGCTTTTCCGCCGCCCATGGGCTCGACCCAGATGTTGAGTACGTCCTTGTCCGAAGGAGCGAGATACGTCAATCGCTTTCCATCCGGAGATATGTGAGGACTTTGGCGCGTCGGATTCCCCATGAGAACCTCACGAGGGATGAGCGGGGGCAGCTCGGCGCGTGCACGCACGGCCGGCAATCCGAGGGCGGCAATCGTCATCACCAAGAGTGAATTCTTGAATGACATGTTGGCTCCTTGGCTAGGGAGGGACGTCTGAGGAGGCCGGCATCATACCATGCACTCTCATACGAACGGATCGGAAAGTGGTTTCGTGCTTGTTGCAAGGAGTGTCCAGAATCGATACCGACCGAAGTTTCCGGAAATCGGTACAATCCTTCCCTCACCACAGCCAGGGAGGACGCATGGACTGGCATTCACTGGAGAAAATGAAGGTCACCGATCTTCGGGAAATGGCGAAGGAAAAGCTGGCTCTCGAGGGCACAACCGGCATGCACAAAGATCAACTGGTCGAGGTCCTGGCCAAATCGATGGGCATCGAGAAGCCGCACAAAGTGGCGGCGGGCGCGGACAAGACCAAGGTCAAGCAGCGCATTCGTGCCTTGAAAGTCGAGCGAGCCAAAGCCGGAACGGATCACGATGCGGCCAAGCTGACCGCGACCCGCCACGAGATTCATCGGCTCAAACGTAAGCTGCGCCGGATGTCTCGGATGGCCGGCTAGGAACGCAATCCTGCGCATTGCCAGTAGTCGGCGGTTGTGGCCGGCGGCGTTGTTCCTCTTTGGCCTCTCGTGTCGCGAGGCTCCGGTCATCGTGGAAAACACTCCGTGTCCGGCCGGCCTCCGCAGTGAGAGTGGAAACCTGACCGTTGGCGCGGATGACCGGCTGTATTTGAGCTGGATCGACCTGCCCGAACATGCGTTCATGTTTTCGACCTGGACGGGCAACGGGTGGTCCGATCCGCGCACCATCTATCGAGAGCCAGACCTGTTGGCCAACTGGACCGACCTGCCCGGCATGACGGCTTCGTCAGACGGCACGTTGTTTGCCGCATGGCAGATCCTAGGCCCAGGTGCAGGCCCCATGGACAAGCCCAGACACGGCAGCATCATTCAAATCGCAACCTCTCGGGATGCGGGTCGAACATGGTCGGCGGCCGTCGCTCCCCATGCATTGGGACGCTCCAGCCAGCACGCGTTCGCTTCGTGGTCGCCCGTATCCGCCCATGAAGCCGCTTTGATTTGGCTGGACGGCGACGAGGGATGGGCGGGCTCGAAGGGCATGACGCTTCGATTTGCGCGCGTTCGATCCGATGGAACGTTTACTCCGGAAACCGTCATCGATGAACGGGTTTGCGACTGCTGTCCCACCGACCTCAGGGGCATGGATGACGGTTCATTGCTTGCCCTGTATCGCGACCGCTCGGAAGCGGAGATACGGGACATTGCGCTGGCGCGATACGACGGCACGCGGTGGGAAGCGGGG
>Ga0075418_10003160_pt1 | contig 18781 bp, 13 predicted proteins | sample SoiMetdeltSBSDD2_FD_81776 | JGI IMG/M metagenome (GOLD analysis project Ga0075418, IMG submission 81776) | Bulk soil microbial communities from a Populus tree surrounding site in Tennessee, USA - Soil MetaG P. deltoides SBSDD2 | ecosystem: Environmental > Terrestrial > Soil > Tree plantation... | reverse complement strand
TCCCCGCACAGCTTACCCTCGAGCGTTGGCCTGCCTCACTCCACGCGCCGCACCGCGACGATCGCGATGTCGTCGGACTGCGCCGCCTCGCCATGGAAGCGCCGGAACCGATCAGGCCGGACACGGTCGCGGCCGCGGTGGACGCGCAAGCAGCAGGTGTCGAAGCCGTGACCGCGCCGGAATCCGCGTGACACGGTCCCGCAGGCGCCCGTCGCGATCGCAGTGCAGACCCGGGCCCGGCCTCCCGATAATGTTGGCGCGATGGCATACGACCTGAACGAGATGGTCATCCCGACGCTCGAGCGCTCGTTCCCGTTCGTGCGCCAGGAGCTCGCGGGCCTCGACCTGACGCGCGATTTCTACGCGTGGCCGGAGCGGGAGGGCTACACGGGCACGTGGAGCGTGTTCGGGCTGTTCTTCAACGCGGAGGTGTACATCCCAATCGACCTGCCGGCGAACCAGCGGCGCTGCCCGCGCACGGTCGCGATGCTGCGCACGCTGCCGCGCCTCGTCGACGCGGGCTTCTCGCTGGTCGGACCGAAGTCGCGGATCCTGCCCCACTCCGACAACTACGGGCCGCGGCTGCAGCGGCTGCACCTCGGCGTGCAGGTGCCTCGCGGCAGCGAGATGGTCGTCGCGGGCGTCAAGGTGGACTGGGAGGAAGGGCGCGTCGTGATGTTCGACCGCTCGCAGATCCACGAAGTCACGAACCACTCGGACGAGGCGCGCGTCGTGCTGCTCTGCGACTTCGACATCTGCGATTGAAGCGCTCGGACCGACCACGTCGAACCTGATGGCCCCACCCGGGCATGCGGTGACGGCGGGGCGCGGTCCTTCGCGTCAGGCTTGTCGGGTCTTCGCCTGCTTGTGACGGTCCCCGCCCCCGGCGTCCGATACGCGGGTGTTCCAGCTCGATCTCACTCGCTCCCGCATGCTCGCGGACATCGGCGTCCGCGAGAGCGACCTGCAAGTACCGCCGCTCGCCCCCGGGGATCCGGCGTTCCTGGAACGCGAGCTCGCGCGCTTCACGGTGCGGTGCCACTCGCGCGAGGAGCTCCTCGCGCAGCTCGAGCCGCCCCTGCGCCGGCGCTTCCGGAAGGTGGCGAAGCAGCACCTGGAGGACGACCTGCTGCGGCCGATGCACAAGGCGATCGGCAACTGCGAGCGGCGGGGCAACTGCGGCGACCCGATGAAGTCGTTTGCGGCCGAGGTCGTCGTGACGGGCCGCGGCGCGGTCGTGGCAGTCAGCGACGAGGGAGCCGGCTTCGACGTCGAGCAGACCGTGCGCCGGTTCGCGAGCGGCGAACGCTACTTCACGCGCCGGGGGCAGGGCATCGCGCACTTCGCGCGCACGAGCTCGCTCGTCAGCTACGCCGACGGCGGCCGCACCTGGCTGCTGCGGTTCCACAGCGATCCGGAGCCGGGGATGCCGCTGACCCCGGACGATGCGGTCGCATCGGGCCCGGCCGCCGATGCGGACTTCATGCGCGCCTTCCTGGCCCGCCTGCCCCTCTTCCGCGGCGTCGCCCTCGAAGCGTGCCGCGTCTCCGCCGTCTCGCGCGCGCCCGGCCCGGTCGAATTCGCCTACGTCGTCCGCTGCCGGTCAGCGGGCGAGGCGCCGCACGCGGTGGTGCTGACCGGGCGCCTGCTCCCGGAGGCAGCCGCGCGCGCGGACGTCGAGCTGGCCGCACGGCTGCGCGCGGACGGTTTCGGCGCCGGACGCGGACTGCGCATCCCTCGCCCCGTCGGAGCGTTCCGCGACCCGTCGCTGTCGCTGTTCCAACTCGACCCGACCGAGACGCTCCGCGCGCGCGTCAACATGATCGCCGCGCCCGGAGAGCAGGCCGCCGTGTTGCGCACGGTCGCGCGCGGGCTCGCGGCATTGCACCGGAGCCCGGTGCGGGCCGCGGCCGAGGAGCCCCTCGAGGAAGTGCTCGCGCGGCATCGGGCCGCGCAACAGCGCCTCTCGGAGCGGCTGCCCGACGCGCGCAGCTGCGAGCGCGCCGCCGCCTGCTTCGACCGGCTGTTCGCGCGCGCCGGCCGCCTCGAGCCCTGGGAGCCCGCCTTCGTCCACGGCACGCTCGAGTGGGACTGCATCGTCCGCTCCGCGCGGCCCTGGGCGCTCTACCGCTTCGACCGCTGCCGGCTCGCGCATCCCGGACTCGACGTCGGCGTCTTCCTCGCCGACCTGCTGCGCTTCCACGTGCTGCGCCGCGACGGCATCAAAGCACTGTGGCCGCCTGGTCGCGCGGCGTTCGTCGAGGCCTACTTCGGCGCAGAGCCGCCGCCTTGGTCGAAGGACCTGGACTGGTTCGTCGCCGGCGCGCTGCTCGAGCGCATGGACCGGATGATGCGCCGCCCGGAAGCGAAGTGGGCGCCGAAGGTCGTCCCGCTGCTCGACGAGATCGAACGCACGCTGGCAACCTGCGGGGCCGCATGATCGACCTGCACCTCACGCGCGAGAGCATGCTGGAGGACATCGGCGCTGTGCCCGAGGACCTCGGCGTCAGCGTGAGCGACCTGGCGGATCCGGAGCTGCGCTCCGCGCCCCGCGCCCACCTGCTGCTGCGCGCCCACCAGCTCGACGGGTTCTTCGACCAGCTCACGGCCGCCTTCCGCGCGCGCTTCCCGCGCGTCTCGTTCGAACGCCTGCAGCGGGACCTGATCGTGCTCGTGCGCAAGGCGATCCGCAACGCCTTCAACTGGGGGAACCATGGCGACACGACCAAGTGGCTCACGGTGGAGGTCGTCTTCACCGACCGGGGAGCCGTGGTCGCCGTCTCGGACGAGGGCACCGGCTTCGACGTCCCGATGATCCTGGGCCAGTTCCTGAGCGACCAGCGCTACTACACGCACGGCGGGAAGGGCTTCGCCTTCTTCGACAAGACCTCCTCGCTGGTCAGCTACGCCAACGGTGGCAGCACGATCCTGCTGCGCTTCCTGGCCGATCCCGAGCCCGGGCGGCCGTTGCAGCCGGCCGCGCGCGAGGCCTACGGTCCCGCGGCCGACGCGCGGCGCATGGGCGCCTTCCTGGCGAGCGAGGTCCCGTATTTCCGCGACTCGGGCGTGCCAATCGAGTCGTGCCGCGTCTACGCGACGTCGCGCACGAACGAGGGCGCCGACGAACTGACCTACGTCGTGCGGCAGAAGGACCCGCGCCATGCCGCGGCGCAGACCACCGTGCTCACGGGCCGGCTCCTTCCCGAACGCGAGGCCGAGGCCGACGTGGCCGTGGCCGGGCAGCTCTACCGGGCGCGCACGGGGAAGGGCAGCCTGCGCGTGCCGAAGGCGCTCGGGGCGTTCCGGGATCCGCCGCTCTCGCTGTTCCTGCTGGATCCGTCCAGATCGCTGCGCAAGGTCGCCGCGTCGCTGAGGCTCGCGCCGCTGATGAAGCTGCTGATCACCCTGGCCCTGGGGCTCGCCGGCTTCCACGAGGGCACCGTGAGCGCCGAGACCGAGATGGGCCTCAGCGACACGCTGGAGAAGCACCGCTCGGCCCGCAACCGCATCGAGGGCAAGTTGCCGGTGGACCGAGCCGCCCGCGTGGGCCGCTGCTTCACGCGCCTCGAGGAGCGCGCGGAACCGCTGCGCAGCTACCAGCCCGTCCCGATCCACGGCTCGCTGACCTGGAACGCGATCGTGAGGGTCGAGCGCAAGTGGGAGCTCTACCGCTTCGAGCGCAGCCGGCTCTCCCATCCCGGTCTCGACGTCGGTGCGTTCCTGGCGGACATGCTGCGCCTGTACGTCCTGCGCGGCAAAGGCAACGCCGCCTACTACTGGCGCGGGCGCGAGGCGTTCCTGCAGTTCTACTTCGGCGCCGCGCCGGCGTCCTGGTCGCAGCACGTCGACTGGTTCGTGGCCAGCGCCCTGCTCGAGCGCCTCGATCGCATGCTGCGCAAGGACGAGCAGAGCTGGGAGCCGAAGCTCGACGCCCACCTGGTGCAGATCGAGCAAGCGCTCGGCTGAGTGCGAGAGAAACAATGCCGCGGCCGAAGGCCGGTGCATCTCTCGCGCGCGATGGATCGACGCGCGTCAGGACAGCAGCGGCATCCGCTCCTCGAGCAGGGCCGCGGTGCCTTCCCCACGGACGTCCTGGAACTTCTGCCGGCTGTGCAGCGCCATCCGCAGGAGGCTCGCGGCCTCGTAGATCGCCATGCGGCTGCGCAGCCGCAGTTCGTCGACGCCGGTCGCGGCGAGATACTCGCGGAGGAACCGCTCGCCGAGATCGCGCGGCGGAGCGCCCGCCTTGCCCCGCCGCTGCATCTTCTCGACCTGCGTGTTCAGGTAGGCGACGAAGTGACCGACGTCGAGCGCCGGCTCGGCAAGGCAGATGGTGTCGAAGTCGACCATCCCGGTGCGCGGGCCGTCGAACAGCAGCTGCGTGTGCTTGAAGTCGCCGTGGCACAGGCGCGCCGGCAGCGGCTCGGAGCGGCGCGCATGCGCCGCGAGGCGCTGCAGCCATCCGCTCGCCCGCTCGGCGAGGGCGGGCGCGAACGGGCGCGTGACCTCGACGTCGCGCGCGAGGGCCCGCAGCTCGTCATCCAGCGTGCGCTCGGCCCCGAGCCGCAGGCCGGAGCCGTGCAGCGCCGCCGCCACGCGGGCACAGGTCGCGAGCATCTCCTCCAGCGGTTGCCCGCCGGGGGGCGGGCGGTCGCACAGCCGCGCGCGCAGCGCGGGACCGACCGCCGCCTCGCCGGGGACTTCCTCCAGCAGTGCGAGCCCGAGGTCGGGCCGGAAGCCCAGCAGGCGTGGGATCGTGAACCGTTCGCCGCGCGCGAGGTGGGCCCGCAGCGGCTCGAGGATCTGGCTGTAGGGCGGTCCGCGACGCAGCGGCGCCAGCTTGCCGTAGACGACGAGACGCGGGCCGTCGCCAACCATCGTGTAGCGCAGCACGCACCGCTGCCGTCGCCGGTAGCTCACCAGCTCGACGCTGCAGTCCGGGGCGGCGCGGCCGTTCGGCAGCAGGCTCGGCGGCAGCGTGTCGCGGAGCACCTCGACCATGCGCCGGGGATCGGTCACCTCGATCAGCGCGGGCATCTCGGCGTCGAGCGGCAGCACGTGGATGCACATGTCCAACGGCTCGATCGTCGCCGCCGGCGCCGCGAACGTCGCCAGGTCCGCGCGGCCCCGTGCGCGCGCCACCAGCGGCAGGAGCCGCTCCGCGACATACGCGTCGCAGCGCGCGCGGTCGGGGAACACGCGGCCGACGACGACCGGTTCGAGCACTGCGCCGGTCGCGAGGTCCTTCGCCTGGACCTCGTACTGGACCGAACAGTGCACGCCGGGCGTGTACAGCGGCTTGTCGGGCGTGCAGCTCTCGATGGCGAAGTGCGCCCGCGTCGGGCCGAACAGCGCCGCCTGCAGGTGTCCGCGCATCACCTGACCGTTGAACGCGCCGGCGATGCCCGGCAGCTCCTGACGGATGGAGTCGGGGATGTGCATGGGGCTGACCAGAGGCAAGTCTGCCGCGCACGCAACATCCTCGCGCCGGGTTCATGACGCGCGTGATTTCGGGTGAAGACCCGAGCGTCGATCCGGCACGGGCTCTCGAGTCGTCAACGCCGTGTTGGACTCTGCGGCGCGGACTCCCCTTCGCGCGTGCGCAGCAACCAGGTCGAGTGCTCCTTCTTTCCCGGTCTACAGCTCGATCCGCCGTAGATCAGCGTCGCGCCATACTCGGGCACGAAGATCCCTGCGTGATCGTACATGGACCGCGGATAGGGCGTGCGGTCCTGCCAGAGCCCCGTGCCGAGGTCCAGGACCCAGATCAGGTTGACCGGGAACTCCTTCTTCTCGTGGGTGCGACCGGCCATGAAGGTGAGCACCTCGCCGCCGAAGACGGTCAACTCGTCGGCGGCCGCGTCGTAGCCGAGGGCCACCTGCCGGATCGGGTTGGGGCGCTCGCCATGGGTCGCGACCTCTTTCCACGTGCCGCTCGTGAGATCCAGCGCCCAGACGTCGTCCAGATAGCTGGCGCTGGAACGCTGCCGGCCGCCGAAGATCAGCATGCGGTGACGCACTGGATCGCAGACGCCGCGGTGTTCGCGGCGCGGGGCCGGACAGGGCTTCGTCGCCGGCAGCTCGGACCAGCTGCCGTAGCGCGGTGAGCTCTTGTCGAGGTCGAGGAGCCACGTCTCCTCGCAGAGGTCCTGCTTGTCGTCCCTCTCCCGCATGCCGCCGAACACGACCATGCGAAGCGCCTTCGGATCGTAGATCGCCGCGTGGTTCTCGATCGCAGGGGCGGAGGCGTGCGTGATCTCCTGCCAGCGGAGCGCGCGCAGGTCGAAGGTCCAGGTCGCGCTGCTGGTGTTGCCGTCTTCGCCGCCGAACATGACCAGCTGGTCGTTCGCCGTGTCGAGCACGAGCGTGTGATCCTCGCGCGGCGGCGGTTGGGGTCCCTCGGAGCGGAGCCGGGCCCACTTGGCGGGCCCGATCTCGAAGCACCACAGTTCGTTCACGTTGACGTCGTCGTCGCCCTTCCCGCCGTACAGCAGCAGGCGGTGGCGCGCTGCGTCGTAGGCGACCGCCGCGTCCTCCCCCGCGGTCGGGGAGTCGCTGCCCGCAACGCCGCCAGCCGCGATCAGCTGCCAGGCCGGGCCGTCGGCCGGCGTCTGGCGCATCGCGCCGGATGCCGCAGACGCAGCCTCGACGTGTTCGAAGTCCCGGCTGCACGTCCCGAGCCAGATCGCGGCGAAGAGACAGGCCAGTCGCCCCGCGCGCTCCGCGCGCTGACGGATTCCGTGTCGCATGTCTCTACTCCCGCTTGGCGCCGCGGGACTCGTTCGCCGTCTGGCTCTCCTGGTGCGTCGCCTGGGCGGCTTCGTCCATGAGCGGACCAGTGAACAGGTCGCCGACGCGAATCTGCGAGCCAGCCTTCGGTTCGGCGGGGAAGGCCGTGGGGAACAGCGGCGGCTTCTTGGTCGAGAACCTGAGTCGGCCCTGACCTTCGAGGTCGACCTGGACGTCACCGACGCCGACGCCGTCGAGAGCGACGGCGAGCGCCGTCTTCGGCGGCGCACCGGCCACCTTCACCGTGAACTCCCGCGTGAGGGCGTCTCCGACCTTCTCGACCTTGTAGGTGACCTTGCCGTTCGACTTGCCGGGACCCGTGAAGCTGGCCTTGAGATCCGTCAGCCAGACGACCGGCTTCAGGCGGAGCTCGATGAGGTCGCCGACGCGCACCACCGAGCCCGGCGTGGGATGAGTGAAACCCTTCGGGAAGAGCTGTTCCTTGTTCTCGACGAGGCTGAGCTTCGCGTCGCCCTTGGTGTTCGTGACCAAGTTCCCGACGACGAAGCCATCGACCGTCACGGGGATGGTGGCTCCCGCCGGAGCTTTGTCTACCGCGATCGCGAGCTCCTTGGTCGTCGCGCCGGCCTTGCGCTTGACCTTGTAGCCGACCTCGCACCAGAGCGACTCCGGGCTGCCGAACCGGTCCGCCAGCTCGAGCAGGGTTCCGTCCTGCGGCGCGCTGGATCGGGCACTCGGCGCACTCGGTGGCGCTGCGGCAGGGGCCGCGCCCGAGCGCGAACAGGACTGCGAAGAGAGAAGAAAGAACGTCGCCCACGCCACGTGGGCGAGGAGCGAGAGGGTGCGGTTCATGGTCGGTTCCCGCGAGAATCATCGACGCCAGCGCTGAAGCCGTCAACGACCGGCGAAACGCCGATGACTGCGGCGTCTGGCTCAGCTCGTGTTCGTCACGAGCACGTCTCGACCTCACCATGAGCGTGGACCTGCGTTGGACGCACGTGTTCGCGCTCGGCGTCGGGGACAGCTCGATACGCGTTTGTCGCAGCGCGGACACACCAGCACGTCCACCAGGAACACTTCAGCAGCTCCGCCCACGAGTGGCTCGCCGACGCGGATTGACAGGCCGCAGCGACCCCCGACAATGCGATCTCCTGGAAAGTCATTGCTGCAATCCGGGAAGGGTCATTGGGGTCATGGGTGATCGTCGCTTTTCGAGTCGGGTTCTGTCTGCAATCGGCTGGGCGCGCCGCCTCGCCTTCGGCGCGTTCCTCGGCGCCGGCGGGGAATGGGTCGGGACCGAGTTTGCAACCTCCTGGAATGCCGAACCGAAGCGGCTGACCACGCCGCGCGTGCACCGGGAGCGCCCCGAGCTCCTGGTCGACCCCGAGCACATGCGGGCGGTCCTCGAGCGCGAGCTCCCGCTCCTCGCGGAGCGGGAACTCCGCGTGACCCGCTGCAGCGCCAGGCGCGGCAAATGGCGCAAGTCCAGCGTCCAGGGGCCGTGCAACGTGGTCCACGAAGTCGGGATCGAGGTGGACGGGGAGCCCGAGCGCGAGATCGTGATCCTCGGCATGTCGCCGGCGACGCCCGAGCTCCGGGTCTCGATGCAGGAGCGCAGCAGCCTCTTGCGCGGTCATCCCTGGACCGCGCCCTTCCGCGAACCGGCGCTGCACCTCGAGTCCCTGGATCTGATGCTGCTTTTCTTCCCGCTGGATCCCTCCATGCCCGGCCTGGCCGACGTCACGGGCCGTGGAGGCGCGCGAGTGCTCTCGCGTGTGCTGCAGTCTCGCGGCAAAGACGGCTTCGCGCGGATCGATTGCGAGCTGGTCCACTACAAGCCCTTCGACCGCGCCGTGCTCAAGGTCCGGGAAACGGTCCGCGACCCTGCCGCGAGTCCGCGGACGGTCTACGCGAAGTTCTTCGCCGGGGACGAGCTCGAGAGCTTCCGGGAGTACGAAGAGCTCTGGTCCGCGACGCGCCGAGCGACACACCTGCGCCTGCCGGAGCCGCTCGCCTACGATCCCGCCCTCCGCATGCTGCTCATGAGCGAGGCGACCGGAGGTCACGGGCTGAAAGAGTGGATCAAGTGCATCGAGGGAAGGAAGCCGTTGCCGCGCGGCGTCGATCTGGAGCGCATGGAGCGCTGCGTGCTCGTCGCCGCGCGTGCGCTCGGCGAGTTGCAACGCTCCGGCGTGCGGCTGGAGGCGCGGAGGACGTTCCGGGACGACCTCGAGCGGCTGAAGAAGGACCGCGATCTCCTGCGCGATGGAGGCCGCTCGCGCTGGCCCGAGCTGGCCGCGTGCGCCGACGGCCTGGTCGAGCGCATGGAGACCCTGGCGCCCGCGCAGGAGCGGCTCGTACCGGCCCATGGCGCCTACCGTCACAAGCAGATGATCGGGGACGAGCGCTCCCTCACCGTCATCGACTGGGACGGGCTCTCGCTCGCGAACCACGCGCTGGACGCCGCCACCTTCCTCGGACGGCTGGACCGCGAGACGATCGTGCACCCCGGCTCCATGCCGGAGCTGGAGCGGATGGCCGTCGTCTTCCGGCACGCCTTCCTCGAGCAGGAGCCCGGGGCGGCTCGCGACCTCGACCTGTACGAGAGCCTGTTGCAGACGGACGATCTGCTGCGCGCGCTACGCCGTCCGGGAAACGTGCAGGAGACCGCGGTGGAGGTCCAACGCCTGGCCGCGTCCGCCAGCCGCCTGCTGGATCGCGTCGAAGGCAAGAACGGCACGCAGTGCGCATAGCGGCGCGCGGTGGACGTCCCGCGCCCGCGCCAGCTCGGGTCGCGACAGAGGGCACCGGGAAAGCTGACTCTCGACGCCGCCGTCGGCGAAGACGAGACTCCGCACCCGCATGAACAAGGCAACCGAGAGCGGGTCGGGCACGGCGACGGCCGCGGGCGTCGAGGGCAGTCAGCAGGCAACCGCCGTCATATGGCCGGTCTGGCAGCGCGTCGCGTTCCGCTTCGTGCTCCTCTACTACGTGTTCCTCGCGTTCCCGGGACCGCTGGGCGCGCTGGCCAGCACGGTCGCCGACGTATTCGGAGTGGAGTTCAACGAGGAGGCGAGCCCGCCCTGGTCGTGGGTCCAGCAGGGCTGGCAGAGCGTGACCAGTTGGATGGACGCGAACGGCTTCGCGCCATACGAAGTGATCCACCAGCGCACCGGCAGCGGCGACACGGGCCACGATTTCGCGCGCGTGCTCGCGGTCACCGCGTTGTCGCTGCTGCTGACGACGATCTGGTCGCTGTTGCCACGCCCCGGATGCGCCTACCCGCGTCTGGGCCGCTGGCTGCACCTGATCGTGCGCTTCGACCTCGCGTTCACGATGTTCGGCTACGGCTTCGCGAAGGTCTACGGCGGCCAGTTCGGCGTGCTGTCGCTGTCGCGACTCACGCAGGAGATCGGCGACACGTGGCCGATGACGATGGTCGGCACCTTCATGCAGGGGTCGAAGCCGTACGAGCTGTTCGGCGGCGGCGGCGAGGTGCTGGCGGGCCTGCTGCTGTTCCATCCGCGCACGGCGCTGCTCGGCGCGTGCGTGGCGATCACCGTGCTGACGAACGTGTGCGCGCTGAACTGGCTGTACGGCGTGCCGGTCAAGCTGTACTCGCTTCACCTGCTGCTCTACGCCATCCTGCTGCTGGCGCCGTTCCGGCACCGGCTGTGGGCGCTGTTCGTCAGCAACGGCAACGCACCGCCCGTCGACCTGCGCGTCACGACGACGCCGCGCGCGGCGCGCTGGCTGACTGCGTTCGGGTTCGCCTGGGTGCTGACGGCGCTCGTGACGACGCACTTCCAGGGCATCGCGCCGAAGCCGTGGGCGAAGATGATGGAGAAGTCGCCGCTCTACGGCCTCTGGGTCGTCGAAACGATGCGGCTCGACGGCGTCGAGGTGCCGGTCACCGATGCGCAGCGCTGGCGCGACTTCGCGATCGACACGGGCAACATGGCCTGGTCGCGCGAGGCGACGGGCACTCGCCACTGGTTCGAGTTCACCTGGGACGACGCCGCGGGCACCGCGCAGGTCAAGGGCCGCGCGGACAGCGGCGCAGCGGAGACCTGGACCTGCGAGCGCGGCACCAAGGTCACGAAGGTCGATCCGCCGCTGCTCCTGCGCAACGAGGAACGCGGCAAGAAGGTCGACGGCGAGCGGCGCACGCTCGTGCTCACCGGCAAGTGGCAGGGCAAACAACTCGAGCTGCGCACCGTGCAGAAGGTCTTCCGGCTGGAGACCGGGTTCCGGCTGCGGCAGGAGCTGCCGGACTTCTGGTAACCGCTCGGAGCGAGCGATGCCTCGGCGGAAGACGCCGCCGACGGGAGGCAGGAGGTTCTGCGGACCGAAAACGCTGCGGCATTGTTGGTTCGGGCCGCGCGCCAGTTCGCCAACGGGCCGTGCGAAGGCGGTCGAACTCGCAGCCATCGAGGCCCGCTCTGGGAAGTAGTCCCGTCGAGGGCAAGGTGTCGGGACGTCGGGACTTTCTGCGAGAGCACAGAACCAATTGCCGGGCAATTCCGTCGGATATAAGCAAGTTATCGACAACCCGAGCAATCGCGCCTCCCCACGCGGTTGCCTTTCCTTCTGTACAGAGTCTCCCTTCTATGCGCATCCTCTCCACTCTTCTCGGTGTGATCGCGGTGACCTCGGTCTCGGCGACGGCCCAGGCCGTTCTCGTCCCCTCCACGGCGCTCGGCCCGTTCGCTGGCACCAGCGGCAACTACTTCACCGTGGCCGGGATCAATCGCTTCCAGATGATCTACGACACCTCGAACCTCACGAGCCAGGGTGTCTTGTCGCCGATCAACATCACCAACGTGCAGTTCCTGTTCGGCGGCGCCACCCCGCCGGGGCCGAACATCGTGACCTACCCGTCGGTCACCGTGTATCTGCAGCCGGCGGCGGTCGACTGGGCGTCGCAGAGCACCACGTTCGCGGCAAACCAGACCATCCCGCTCCCGACCACGCCGAATTTCACGGGCTCAGTGACGACGATCGCGGGCACGTACTACGTGGACATCGCATTGACCACGCCGTTCGCCTACGACCCGACGACGGGCGTAGACCTGCTGATCGAGGTGGAAGTGAACGGCGCGCCGACCCCGGCGCTCGGCAACACCCAGGCCTGCACCTTCAGCGCGACGCCGCCCGCCAACGCCTGCAACGTGAAGCGCAGCGTCGGCTCGATCACGGCCACGACCGGCGTCAACTCGGCGTTCGTCCCGATCGTCAACCTGCTCTACGGCCCGGTCCCCGGCGCGGCTTCGTACCAGAGCCTCGGCGCGGGCTGCATCGCGCACTACGCGTCGATGTATGAGCTCTTCGCCCTCCCGGCGAACTTCGATCTGAACGGCTCGGCGCTGACGTTCCTCCCCACGGCCAGTGGCTACCTCGCCGTGCGCACGGGTTCGTTCCTGCCCGTCGGTTCGGTGCAGAGCCCGGCGACGCCTTTGGTCCTCGGTGACGACGCCGAGGTGACCATACCGTTGACCGTCGGCTCGTTCCTTGGCCCGACCGGCCCGTGGGCGAACCTGACGATCGTGTCGAACGGCGTGATCTCCGAGACGCCGGGGCACCCGGCGAGCGTCGCTGGCGGCGGCGCCCCAAACAACAACACGTTCCTGAATGCTGCGCCGACCGCGTTCTACAACCTGGCCGACTGGGATCCGTCCGCGGCGACGGGCGGCGGCAACGTCTGGTACGAAGAGAGCGCCAGCGTGATCACGATCACGTGGGAGAACGTGCCGAACTGGGTGACCACGCCACCGGCGCCCGGTGTCAACACGTTCCAGTTCCAGCTGTACCCGACGGGCTTCGTCACGATCGCATGGACCAGTGTCACGTCGTTCGGCAACAACGGCGGCACGCTGGTGGGCTACTCGCCGGGCGGAGTGAACCTCGATCCGGGCAACCGCGACATCTCCGCGATCGGTGCCGGCAGCGTCTTCATCGAAGCTGTCGACATCCCTCCGATGACGCTCACGGCCAGCAATCGGCCGGTGTTCGGCAACAACTGGAACCTGACGGTCAGCAACATCGAGCCGAGCAGCGTGGTCGGGCTCGACATCTTCGGTGTGTCCGATCCTGGCATCGACAACCTGTTCTTCATCGGCATGCCGGACTGCGGCTTGCGTTCGAGCATCGACGTCACCAGCGCGTGGTTCGTGACGGGCTCGACGCACAACTACAGCTTCACCGTGCCGTCGGGCATACCGTCGCTGCTGGGCTTCAACCTCTACACGACCACGGCGACGCTGCAGGCGCTGCCGCAGAACCCGTTCGGTTGGATGACCTCGAACGGCATGAAAGGCACGCTCGGTCCGATCTAGTCCGGCGATAGGAAGAAAGCTCAGTCCGGAACCGGGGTGCCACTCGTGAACCTCGTGGTGCCGGACTGAGCGACCGCCGTGCTCGTGAACCGCCTCACGGCACCCGGGGCGCGAGCCGCCTCGATCACTTCGCGCAATCGAATGCGAATCGGGAGTGGGCGATGTTCATGGCATCCCTCCTGGGGTCGGAGCCGGCGGCTCCGCGTGCTGAAGTGTGAATCGTGCCGACAACAGGCCGAGCGCGCAGAGCGCGGCGCTCGCGAAGTACACCGTGCCCGCTGGCGCCCATGATTCCGCGGGCCCGATCGACCACTCGAACACGTGCGCTCCGAGCGGGTAGCCGATGATCTGCGAGAGGCTCTGCACGCTCGTGAGGCCCCCCTGCACCACGCCCTGCTGGTCGGGGCGCACGCTCTTCGTGATCAGCGACTGGCACGCGGGCATCGCGATGCCGCCGAACGCGGCGACGGTGATCGCGAGGTAGATCATCCAGCCGTGGCTCGCTGTCGCGTAGCCGACGTACGCGAGCACGGCGAGCGCGAGGCCGATCACGATCGAACGCCGTTCGCCGAGACGCGACACGATGCGCCGCGCCGCGCCGCCTTGCACCAGCGCGCCGCCGACGCCGACCGCGAACAGCGACCAGCCGACGTCGCTCGGGATCCAGCCGTAGCGATGCGCGGTGTAGAGCGCCCACGTCGAGTGCAGCAGGAACTGCGCCATGTTCGCGAGGAACAGCGCGATCGCAAGACGCTTCGCCAGCGTGTAGTGGTTGAGCACCGCGAGCGCGGCGAACGGGCTGCGCACAGCGTGCCGCGTGCGCCGTTCCGGCGGCAGCGACTCGGGCAACACGAACCAGCCGTACAGTGCGTTGAGCAGCGCGAGGCCGCCGGCGACCCAGAACGGCAGCCGCAGGTCGTGATCGCCGAGGAAACCGCCGACCAGCGGACCGAGCACGAAGCCGAGGCTCGCTGCGGCGCCGAACATCGCGAAGCCGGCCGCGCGCTTCTCCGGCGGCGTCACGTCGGCGATGTACGCCTGCGCGGTGGTCACGCTCGCACCGGTGAGGCCGTTGATCACGCGCGTGACGAAGAACCACGACAACGTCGGCACCATCGCCATCGCGAAGTAGTCGATCGCGGAGCCGAGCATCGAGATCAGCAGCACGGGCCGGCGCCCGAAGCGGTCCGACAGCGCGCCGAGCACGGGCGAGCCGATCAGCACCATCGCCGAGAACGTCGCGCCGAGCCAACCGACGACCGGCGCCGCCTCCTGCTCGCTGCCGCCGCACATCTGCTGGATCAGGCGCGGGCCGACGGGGATCAGCACGCCGATGCCGAGCAGGTCGAGCAGCACGACGAAGAAGACGAAGCGCAGGGCTGGCTTGCGGTCGGTCACGGGGCGGGATCGTGCGGCGATTACACGCGCGCGTCCACACCGTGGCCCACATCCGCAGCGCGCGATGATCGCGCCGACGATGGCAGAGCCGCCACCGCGCTTCGCCGCACGAACGGCTATCCGTTGCGCGACACAGAGCATGCTGCCGGGCTAGCATGGTGCCGATGTCGCGCGCCGGCCGGCCCATGCTCCTCCTCGCCACGCTCGCGACCGCCGCCTGTGCGCTGCCGCAGCATCACGGCCAGCTGCCGCCCTGGCGACCGCAGGAGGTCGGCCAGCCGGACGGCCCGCAGCCGATGGGCCGGCAGTGCGTGGTCGAGGCGATGGCGATCCCGGCCGCGTGGTTGACGCGCGACGGCGACGGCGGCGTGCGCGATGTCGATGCCGAAGGCGGCGCCGGTTACGGCGTGCGTTGTGCCCTCGGCAGCAAGGCGCAGAGCGCCGGCCTGCTCTACCAGGGCTTCGACAGCGACGGCAGCGTCGTGGACGCCCAGCTGCTCGGCTTCGATCTCGACGTGCGCGCAGCGCTCGAAGAAGGCGGCGAAGCGTTCTTCCTGCGCGCGGCGGCGGGCATCGGTGCCGCCTGGCTCGAGGATCCGGTCGATGGTTCGCGCGATGCCGAGGCCACGGCCCAGCTTCGCCTCGGCTTCGACTTCGAACCGACTTCGCGCTTCCTGATCGGCGCGAGCTTCGGTGGTCTCTTGATCGGACACGCCGGCAACCTGACGGCCTACGGGACGTTCCTCGCCTTCGAAGCGTCGTTGATCTTCTGAGCGGGTCGAGCGAGGTAGATTGACAATCGATCGACGAGACCCCGACTTCACGAAGCTCCCGTAGGGGCCACGCTCAGTCGCAGCGAGCGGGGTCCTGCACCGATCACCACATGACGATGCTGTCGAAGTTCGCCGTGCTCGCGAGCGCACCGACTGCATCGAAGCGCAGACCCTGCGCGTACAGCGTGATGCCCGTGAAGATCGGGTCGTTCGGCAGGGAGAGCGTGAAGTAGACGCGCCCATCGAAGATGACCAGGTTGGCCCCGACTATCAGATCGAGCGGCACCCACAGCGGCCCGAACGGCGTCGGTATGGACGGTGAGAACGAGGCCATCGAGACCCACGCCGCCACGAGTTCGCCGAAGTTGGCCCGCATTCCGAAGGTCACGGTGCCGCCGATCACGCGGTTGGATACGGCCATCACCTCGATGCCGGGATTCGGCTCGGCGAGGTAGACATAGCGGCCGATCTCGTCGGCGCCGCGCGGGCCGACGCTGTCGTTGTGCAGGACCCACAGATTGCCGTCGGGCCCCATCTGGATGTCGTAGGCCTGGACGAGGTCGTCGAAGATCGACTGTGACAGGACGGTGGTACCAGCCGCGTCGAGATCGAGCCTGCGGACACGACCATCGGTGAACTCGACGAAGAACAGGGAGCCGGCGTACGCGGCCGGGTAGGTCGTGCCCGAGTAGAAGCAGCACCCAGTGGGGTCGGGCGTCGGTGAGAAGTAGACGGCGATCGGATCGACGGTCCCCGGGTCCGGGAACGGTTCGCTGCCCTCGTAGGTCGGCCAGCCGTAGTTGCCACCCGACACGATCCGGTTGACCTCGTCGGCCAGCAGGTCGCCGACCTCGGTCTGATACACGTCGCCGGTGTCAGGTCGAACGGTGAGCCCGAAATGATTGCGGTGACCGTAGCTGAAGACCGGCGAACCCGGGAAGGGGTTGCTTGGTGGGATCGTCAGGTTCGGCACTTCGAAGCGGAGCACCTTGCCATTCCAGGACGAGAGCGAGGGGGCGGTCGACGACACGAAGCGATCGCCGGTGCCGACGAACAGCGTGCCGTCGCGGCCGAACACCATGCGCCCACCGCTGTGCTTCACCGCCCCGCCGGTGGGGATCGCATTGTTCGGCGACAGGATCGTGAAGCCGACGCCGACGCCGCCCACGTCCTGCAGTCGGGCGATGCGGTTCTGCAGCTCGTCGGCAGTCGTGTAGTAGACGTAGACGTAGCCATTGAGCAGGAAGGCGGGATCGATCGCGATGCCCAACAAGCCATGTTCGGAGGTTGCGTTGTTGGCGCAGATCACGGTCGCCCACGCGCCCGGCAGCAGCGCGCCGTTCTGCACGACGCGGATGTTGCCAGTCGTGCGTTCACAGACGAACAGGCGACCGTCCGGCGCGAACGCCATCGACGAGGCCAGATTCAGCGCATTGTCGGTGATCATCTGGTAGGCGAAGCCGGGTGGTGGCGTCTGGGCGCACAGGAAGGTCAGAGAGCAGACAGTGGCGGTGAGAAGTGAGCGCAGCATGTGCTCCATGCTCTCGGACGTGGCACATCGGTCAAGCCCTTCGCTCGGGCCAGCGCGAGCGGTTCCGCTCAGCGTGAACGCCCGGCGCGCCCACTTGCCGAACTGGTTGATCGGCTTCGCACTGTCGCTGCTCCAGAGCACCCGCGCAGACGACCGCACCCAGCCACTCGCCGCGATCGGCTCGCCCTCTGCTTCGCACGGGATCCGAGGTTCCTCGGCATGAACTGCCGCTGCGACTCGACATCTGACGCCCACGCGAATCGGGATCAGCCGCGCGCCAAGGTGCGAGCATCGTCCATCACTTCGTGCTCGAACGCACTCGCGTAGGCGGCAACGGTGGGCACCGGCAGTCTGAGCTTCTTCGCGACCTGCCGCCAGTCACCGATCACCTCGACCAGCTCACGCAGGATGGTCTTCGCCTTTGCTGCCGTGAGCCCGAACGATGCGGCGATCGCCATCGCGTGCTCGATGGAGAAGTCGGATCCATCCTCGCTCAAGGGCGTCTGCTGGCCGTGCCCACGATCGATCTCGGGCACCGGATTGATGTCGTAAGCAGGCGACAAGCTCCACTTGCCCGCACCGCGCATCAGGAACCCGTGGTTGCGCAGGTGGTCGTCGCTGTTGCAGACGAGCAACGAGAACACCATGCGGCGCCAGAGTTCGGGGAGGTCCTTGCCCACGTCGTCGCCGAACCGCCGGATCGCTTCGGCGATCGCGACGTACGAACCGGGGTCGCGTTCGGTCGTCCCGATCAACGTCGCTGCGGAAACAAACGGGACCCGCTTGCTCGCGACGCGGTCGAACCGCGTGATTACCGCCGCGTGGCTCTTGCCCACCGGGACCAGTCGATGTGCCGCCGCGCTGATTCCGGCCGCGTTCGCCAAGCCGAGCGCCAGGATCTCCCCGGCGGCGATGTCACGCGTGTCATCGGGCTTGCGGAACTTGGCGATCGCGAGCGTGCCGTCGGGCAATATCACCGCGGACTTCGGCCGCGCGCCGCCGAGCGGCGATCCTTCACCGAGCAAGAACCGCAGGTCGGCGGCCGATTCGGACTCCGTGTGGATCGCGTCCGCGGCGCGCAGCAGCGCGGCGAGCCGCACGATCGGCGGCAGGCGACCCGTTGTCACGGCGAGGAACGGCCCATCAGGCTCGCGTAACCGCAGCGCGCCGATGCGCGAGCCGTCATCGAGTGCGAGCACGTAGTCGAGATCGCGGTACGGACGCCGTTCGATCAGTCCCTTGCGAACCGCGCGGTCGACGAGCACGCGTCCCCAGCGATCGGGACCACAGTCCTGCAGCGCCGAGAACAGTGCCTCGGCGTGGTGCCCACCTGGTTGCAGTGGCAAGGCAATCGGATCGATGGGGAACGCATCGGCGCGTTGCAGCCACGCGATCGCGTACTCGAAGGCAGTCGACGAGCCCCGACTTGCCGGATGCAGCACGCCCACGAGGTGCGTCGCACCTGCCCACTCGATGTGCACTTCGATCGTCACGAATGCCCCCGGCGCCGCGAGTGAATGCGCTGCGGCAATCGCCGCTCGTCCAAGGCGAGGCCGACGGTGTCACGTCCCGGCGCCGCGAGGTCGGCGAGTCGTTCGTGACACTGCAGGATGAACGCCGCCGTCGCGAGTGTGCCGATCGCGACCGACGGGTCGCCGCGTTCGAGCCGCCACAAGGTGTCGCGGCTCACGAACAGGCGCGCCGCCATGTCGGCGGTCGAGAACCCGCGCTTCCTGCGCGCGAGCGCGAGGTCGCGCCCGAGCTGCTGCAGTGCGCGCACCGCGGGCAACGGCAAGGACGACTTCGGGGGCATCGGTGTAGGATCGGCTATATCGGTCACCATATAGCATAGCGTCTGATTGGAGGGGCGCCAACGCCAATCCAACCAAGGGGAGTCGCGCATGCCCGCCGCCGGCGCCGTCGCCCCGTGGTACGTCACCAGGTTCCGACGCGGCCGCGGCACCAACGCCCACAGCCGCTCCATCAGGACCTGC
>Ga0075418_10003159_pt1 | contig 18788 bp, 12 predicted proteins | sample SoiMetdeltSBSDD2_FD_81776 | JGI IMG/M metagenome (GOLD analysis project Ga0075418, IMG submission 81776) | Bulk soil microbial communities from a Populus tree surrounding site in Tennessee, USA - Soil MetaG P. deltoides SBSDD2 | ecosystem: Environmental > Terrestrial > Soil > Tree plantation... | reverse complement strand
CGTCCCCGACCACGCCGAGGGTAACCGGGCATATGCGCTCTTGAACCGTGACAGATTGACAAGAGCTTCCACGCCAGAATGACGGCCGTCGACGATCGGCGCTTCCAGCAGTCGCGGGGCTCGACCCCGAACACAGTGCAGCAACTCTTCGAACGTCGCCGACGCGGGGCTATTCGCGGCAAGCCGCGCGTATGCCTCGCTGATTGCCCGATCGGTCTGTCGCTTGTGATGCCGAACGACACGTTCAGCCGAAGACACGATGTCCTCCTTCGTTTCTAGAACTGGGTCTGCAGATGTCGACCGCACGCGACACGCGGTCGAGGAAGGCGGAACGGACAGACCACGTCCAACCGGACGCGGCACGTCCGCCGTTGCAGACCAGAACTAGACGAAGGAGAACAACATCGTGGAACGATCGTGAGGCTTCGAGGTGCGATTCGTCAAGACACAGGACTGTAATCGACGGTGACATCCCGACGAGCCCTGCGGTCTCACGTTCCCTTGTAATTCAGAATGGGGCGCAGGACGCGCGTCACCTTGACGAGCTCCCGCTGTGCACGCATGACTGCCCTGACGTCCTTGTACGCCGCGGGAGCCTCGTCTTGGAGCCTGCCCGATAACCGATAGTCGAACCACACGCCCTCCATCTGGCGTCGGAACTCCTGCTCGGTGACCCTGGCCTGCGCCGCCGTGCGGCTCAGCGCGCGGCCCGCGCCATGGGCGCTCGAGCACATCGCTGCTTCGTGGCCCCGTCCTTCCACATGGAAGCTCGAGTCGCCCATCGACCCCGGCACGACTCCCGCCTGCCCCAGCGCGGCGGGCATCGCGCCCTTTCGATGGACCCACATCTCTCGGCCCCCGTGACGCTCGAGCGACACGTGGTTGTGATCCGCGGCAATCGCCGTCTCCCAACAGAGTCGGGCACCGAGCGCGGCTTCAATGACGGCTCCGACTTCGATGGCCATGCCCTGCCGGCTGGCCTCCGCGAAGCGCCGCGCCCAGGCTGCGTCGCGCAAGTACATCGCTCCCTGCTCACTGGTGGCATCCAGGGCACGGAAGCCGCCGCCAACGTTCTCGCCGCGGCTCACATGGTGATCGCGGATCGACGGGCCTATGCCTCGCGACCCGCTGTGCACTATCAGCCAGAGCCGATCGTCCTTGTCGGCCTGAAGCTCGATGAAGTGGTTTCCGCTCCCGAGTGTTGCGAACTCGATGACTTCATCGACGCGCCGCTTGGTCTGCAGCGTCCTATCGCTGAGCTCGACGGCATCGAGGTCCGCCGGCCGAGCAATCGCCGACCGCCGATTGCGGCGTCGAGCGGGAATCGCGCGGCCGAGCGACGCGAGAATCTCGCCGGCCACTCGAGGAGACCGAAGGGCACTCGCCGCCCCGTCAAAGGCCACCGCCAGCATGCCGCAACCGATGTCACTTCCTACGGCCTGCGGGTAGATGAGATGGGACGTCGCGACGACGACTCCAATGCAGACATCCGTCGCCAGGTGCACGTCGGGCATGACGGCGATCTGCTGAATATCGGGCGCGCGCCGGAGGCGCTCGATTGCGTCCGACACGTCATGGTCCATCGCGGTCGCAAGCCAGGCCCGGATGGGAGCGATGGACGGCTCACTCATCTTGCCCTCCATCCGGACCCGCTGGTACGAACGACAACTCCGGCGCACGCTTCCTCGTGATCGCCGCGGCGACCTCCGCTCGCAGGCGTGAGGCATCCCGACGAAGAGCGCTGAGCGCATCGGTCACACGTCGCTCGGCCGGAACGACGACGTGCACCAGCAGGTGCCCGCAGTGAGGTGCCGGCGACACGTCTTCAACGAACAGCTCGTTCAGGCCATCGTCAGCGTGTCGATCTGCGAGGGCCAGATTGAGCACACATTGGACTTGCCGGCAGAATTGCCGCGCCTTCCGTTCGGCCTGCCTCCCCGACGACAATCGATGGTACGAACCGCCACTCAAAGCCTGGGCAAACTCTGGATCCACGAAATCTGCTGACCCTCTCGGGCGACGATTGTGGTGTTTCAAGACGAAGCTCCCCTGCTGCGCGAGCACGCGCATCGGCCCGTACGCACACACGTGCGCTGCGGCCGTCAACGTGGTTGTTGTTGAAAGCGATGGGAGCCGGCCCGACCGGCCGGATTACTTATACGGCGGCGAGCAGGCTCGACGGCATCTGGCGGCGTGCAACAGGGGACATGGTCTCCTCCGCTTGAGCGTCGAGGTGAACGATGGCGCTGGTACCTTCGAGGCAGCCAGCCCGACTATTATCGCTGACGCAGAGTGCCGGGCGCAAACTGGGCATCGACCCGCTGGGTTATCTCCGGCTCTCGGAGCGCAATCACGATCGAATGTGTGGAGGTGTGACCGGTGAATCGCGAGACAGCCGAGCGTTGCACGATCCTGCGAGGCCTGGTCGGCTCGACGGTGCACGGCCTCAATGTCAACGACGGCATCGAGGACCGCGATGAAATGGGCATCTGCGTCGAACGGTTCGAAGACGCGATGGCCCTCTGGGATCCGTTCGAGCAGTTCATCTACCGTTCGGCCGCCGAACGCGAGGGCCGTGACAATGCACGGAGCACGGCGGGAGACCTGGACCTCACGATCTACAGTCTTCGCAAGTGGGCCCGACTCGCGCTCAAGGGCAACCCGACGATCATGCTCCTGCTGTTCACGCCCGAGGACCAGCTGGTCTACTGCGACGAGCTTGGGACGGAGCTGCGGGGGCTCACCCCTGCGATCGTCTCCCGCCGCGTTCAGGGACCGTTTCTCGGCTACCTGCAGGCGCAGAAGCAGCGCCTGACCGGAGAGCGAGGACAGAAGCGAATCCACCGGCCGGAGCTCGAGGAGATGTACGGCTTCGACACGAAGTACGCCATGCACATGCTTCGGCTTGGCTTCCAGGGCGTTGAGCTGCTCACCACCGGACGTCTGAGCCTGCCGATGCGAGAGCCGGAACGCTCCTACTTGCTCGACGTACGGCGCGGAAGGGTCGGCGAGCAGGAATGTCTCACCAGGGCCGAAGCGCTCGAACGCGAGCTGGAGGACCTGGCCACAACGAGCCCGCTCGTGACGGAACCGGACGAACAGCGAGTCGAAGACTGGGTGATCTCAGGCTATCGTCGACGTTGGAGTCTGGAACGTTGACCCGTGCGCGGGTATCGATCGCGCTTGACCCTGAATCACCAGAGGCTTGCCGGATGACGGTTCGAGAGAGGGACTCATGAAGACGCGCGATCTCGTCGCCATTGGCATTCCCGCTGGTCGCTGCGCCGAGCGGGCGCAGCAGCTGCTGCAGGAGGCGCAGGCGCGCACGCGCGCTAATGCAAAGCGAAGCATGGCCACCGTTCTCGACGATCTCCGGCAGGTGGCGCTTGCTCCTGAGACGTTCGCCGACCACGAGCGCTATGCGGAGCTGGCGCGACTGCTGCTGGATCACAGCGCCGCCCGAGGTCGCTTTCAGGCCAGGGAGAGCGACGCCCCCTATCAGGTATGGGGCCGCGATTTCGAGCCTGATGCGCTGCGGCAGATGAAGAATGCCTGCAAGCTGCCGGTGGCCGTCTCCGGCGCGCTGATGCCGGACGCCCACATCGGGTACGGATTGCCGATTGGCGGCGTGCTGGCCACGAAAGACGCGGTCATTCCCTACGCCGTCGGTGTGGACATCGCCTGCCGGATGAAGCTGTCGGTGCTCGATCTGCCGGTTGACGTGCTCGTGGAGGAGAAGGAGCGTCTGACCAGCGCGCTCGAGCGGGAAACACGCTTCGGCGTGGGTGCAACCTTTCGCTCGCCGCGGCAGCACGGCGTCATGGATCAGGACTGGAGGGTCACGCAGGTCACGGACAGGATGAAAGACCGCGCATGGGCGCAGCTCGGAACGAGCGGGAGCGGGAATCACTTCGTCGAGTTTGGTGAGTTGATCGTCACCGACCAGACCGTGGGTCTCCCGCAGGGCCGATATGTGGCCTTGCTCAGTCACTCCGGGAGCCGGGGCGCTGGAGCGCAGGTCGCCAACCACTACAGCCGGCTGGCACGGCAACTCCATCCGGAGTTGCCGCAGGAGCTCTCGCACCTCGCGTGGCTCGACCTCTCAACCGGGGCCGGTCAGGAGTACTGGGCGGCGATGGAGCTGATGGGCCGCTATGCGGCAGCCAACCACGCGGTGATCCATGCGCACGTGACGAGGGCGCTCGGCGTCGAGGTCACGCTCGACATCGAGAACCACCACAACTTCGCCTGGCGCGAGCGACACGTGTTACCCGACGGCTCCGAGGCAGACGTCATCGTGCATCGGAAGGGCGCAACCCCGGCCGGAACCGGCGTGTTGGGGATCATTCCGGGATCGATGGGTACGCCAGGTTACGTCGTACGCGGCAAGGGCGTGTCCGCATCGCTGAATTCGGCGGCCCACGGCGCGGGTCGCCGTATGAGCCGGACGAAAGCCAAAGAGCTGTTTACGTGGGACACCGTTCAGGATTTTCTTCGCCAGCGCCGCGTCATGCTGCTCTCGGCCGGCCTCGATGAGGTCCCGATGGCCTACAAGGACATCGACGAGGTGATGGCCGCGCAACGCGACCTGGTCGAGCCGCTGGCGCGGTTCGAGCCTCGACTGGTGAAAATGGCCCCAAGTGGCGAACCGCCGGAGGACTAGTTTGCCCCCGAGGCAACCGAAGAGCATCCCGCAAAGCCTTCGCACTCGCTCGGAGCTCAGGACCGCCATGCGACGCCACGAGCATCCCCGGCTCGTTGCGGCCGCCGCTCTCGCATAGCGGTCCTGCAGACCTGAATCAGCGCAGCTGCCCGCGGATTTCTCCGCCAGGAAAGTCGCCTGAACCCGTGCCTGGCGGGAAGACGCCGTCATTCGTGGGCACGTCGACGTAGGCATTCCCCGCCTCGATCGCGTCAATGAGCACGGAGAGCGGCTGACCCGTGAATGGACCAATGAGGTGGGCAGCCGTGATTGTGCCCGTGGCGAGCACGCCATCGGTTCGCCCACCATCGGGCGGAAGAGGAGGGAACACCAGGAGGGCGACGAGCGGGCCGACGCTGCCGGCGGCGGCGTGATGAATGTGCGCGCCGGTGACGTTCTCGACGTTCGATGCGATCACGCGATACGAGATCTCCGTCCGGTCGGGGCTGATCTGCATGATCGCCTCTCCCTGCGCCAGGGTCTCCCGCGGCGGGACCACCTCGTCGCCGCTCAAGTGGGCGCGGTAGTTCAGAGGGACAGGCCTCGACGAGACCGACCGGGTCGTCGACGGCGTCAGTAAAGTGGGGCTCGTCGAGGTCGGGCCGGTCAGGCTGGTAGCGGGCGACGTGTCCTGGGAGCAGGCCGGGCAGACCAGCAATGCGACCGCGCAGGCGAGATAGCGTGTCATGGAATTGCCTCCTTATGCCTTGACGCGGAAGACAGGGAGAATCTTGCTCATCGAGCCTTGACGGCTGAGTCGGGCGGTACCAGAATTCAGCGGCAGAGGTCGCGTGAGCACGTTCCAGCCCGGGATCACGGAGCTCCTCCAGGCCTGGAGCGCGGGCGATGCCAGCGCTCGCGACCGGCTGATGCCGCTCGTCTACGACGACCTTCGCAAGCGCGCGGCTTCCTATCTCCGACGCGAACGCGCGGGTCACACCCTGCAGCCGACGGCGCTTGTACACGAGGCCTATCTCCGCCTCGTCGATCAACGGCGAATCGCCTGGCGCAACCGGGCCCAGTTCTTTGGCGTGGCGGCCGAGATGATGCGCCGCATCCTCGTGGACCACGCTCGCGCCGACCGGGCCGCGAAGCGCTCGGGCATGCTGTCTCGCGTCACGCTCGATCCAGCCATCGCCGTCATGCAACCGGTCGACGTCGACGTCATCGACCTCGACGCCGCCCTCGAGCGGCTGGCCGCGATCGATGCCCGCAAGAGCCGCATTGCCGAACTGCGCTTCTTCGGCGGGCTCTCGCTGAAGGAATCGAGCGTAGTCCTCAAGCTGTCGCTCGCCACGGTCGAACGCGACTGGCAGGTGGCTCGAGCGTGGCTGTTCGACGCGCTGTCGAGGCGACCGCACGATGACTCCTGATCAGTGGCGGCAGGTCACCACGGTGTTTCACGCCGCGCTGGCACGCGATCGAAGCGAGCGCGCGGCATTCCTCGACGACGCATGCCGTGGCGATGACGGCGTCCGCGCTGAAGTGGTACGTCTCCTTACGGCCCATGAGGGGGCCGGGCTCTTCGGCGAGGTGCCGATCGTCGACGGCCTCGGCACGTCGCTGCCGGCCGCGCCCACGCGAACGTCGACCGTCGTTGCCGAGCCAACGGTCATCGATCTCGATCCGGCTCTTCCCGCCCCTGATTCCACACGCCGCTCACACCATCCGTTCCGCTGGATCGCCATATTCGCAGCGCTGGTAGCCCTGACGGCGTTCGCCGACGCCGCGTGGCTCCTCGTGCTGGACAAGGGAACGACAAAAGCATTCGGCTGGACCGATGGACGTCAGGGTGGGGTGTGGGTCGTCACCACCGTAAGCCGGGACGGACCGGCGGCAAATCGTGTGCGGGTTGGCGATCGGATCGTTGAGCTGAATGGCAATCCTCCCTTTGGTGGCCCAGGCACCACCTTTCATCGCCGGCAGCTATCGGTCGGAGACCGTTACCGGCTCGTGCTCGACCGGAACGGCGAGCGCATCGAGACATCGCTCACCGTTGGTCGAGGTCCGAGCGAACTCGCGCACGACCTCACCTATTTCTTCATGAGCCTCGTGTGGTCCGTCGTCGGCATCTTCATCGGTCTGGTCAGGCCCGACGACAAGGTGGCGCGTGTGGCGTTCGGGGCGGCCGTGACGACGGGAGTCGGATACCTGGTCACCGCCGTGCTCCGGCTTGGGAATTACTTCAATCCCCTTCACGTCGTCTTGGGCGTCCACTTCTTTTCCATCTTCCCGGTCGGCCGTCCGTTGCCGCCACTCTGGAAGGCCATCCTGACGCTGGGCTACGCGCTGGCGATGGTGCCTGTCGTCCTCGTGTGGTGGCTTCAGGCCACGTTCCTCCTTCGGGGCGTCCCCGGCGCCGCAGCGCTCATGACGAGTCATCCGTCCTGGTTCGCGCTTCGCCCGCCGGTGGCGCTCTATGTGTTCTATGTCTCGCTGGCCGGGATGATTGGCGCAGCGGTCTACAACTATCGCGGGCTCACCGACGACAACGAGCGTCGACGGGTGAAATGGGTCGCCTATGGCTCGATTCTGTCCCTCTCGCCGCAGGTCGTGCTGAGCATCGCAGAGTTCGCGATCCAGCCTCCGGCGTGGCTTGGACGGTTTGCCGATGCGTGCACCGCGGGCATCCCGCTCGCGGTGGCGTATGCGGTCGTCAAGCATCGCGTGTTCGATATTCGCGTCGTCATCCGCCGCGGCCTGCAGTACCTTCTGGCCAAGGGAGCCCTTCGGGCGCTCGTCGCCGTGCCACTGGTGGCATTGGCGTACACGGTGGTCGTCAATCGCCATCGAACGATCGCGGAGTTGGTCACCGACAGTACTGGGTACCTGTATTGGATCGTGATTGCGGGGTTGACGCTCAAATTCCGGCAACCCGTCCGTCTCTGGCTCGACCGGAGGTTCTTCCGCGAGGAGTACGACCGCGAGCAGTTGCTGCTCGGCCTCCTCGACGATCTCGGCAAAGTCGACTCGATCGCCCAGTTGTCAGAGCTGGTGAACGCCAAGCTGGTGTCTGCGCTGCACCCGGCGAGCGTCTATTTCTGGTACCGTGACCCCGGCGAGTTCAAAGCGGCCTCCTCGTCCAACCCTCTGCTTTCACCACCAGACTTTCCGGTAGAAGGGCGATGGCTGTCGTGGCTCGAAGACCGCGCTGCAGCGATCGAGCTGCCGCTGCCGACCGAGGCGGGACTGTCCAGACACCAGATGCGCTGGCTCACGGCTCGCAACGTCAACCTCGCGATTCCCATTGCCGACAGCGACGAGCGCCTGGCGGGCGCGCTGCTGCTCGGCCCGAAGAAATCCGAGGAGCCCTACGGCGCCAGCGATCGGCGGCTGCTGCTGGCCATCGCGAAGCAGGTTGCCGTCGTGCGCGAGAACCTGCGTCTCAGGGCCCAGGTGAGCGACGAACAGCGCATCCGGTACGACGTGCTCGCACATCTCGACCGTCACAGCGTCAATCTGCTCAGGGAGTGTCCGATCTGCGGCACCTGCTTCGACGGGGCCGTCGAGCGATGCAATCGCGACGGGTACACCCTGACGCTGTCCCTGCCCGTTGCGCGAATCATCGACGGCAAGTACCGGCTGGATCGACTCATCGGCAAGGGTGGAATGGGTGCGGTCTATGAAGCACAGGACCTCAGGTTGGCGCGGGTGGTGGCGGTAAAGATTCTCCTGGGCCGCGCGTTCGGTCAGCAGACCGCCCTGCGGCGGTTCCGCCGCGAGGCGCGAGCAGCGGCCCGGCTGGACCACCCGCGCATCGTTCGCATGTACGACTACGGGGCGCTCGAAGGCGAAGGCGCGTACATCGTCATGGAGCGGCTGCAAGGCTCGACCTTGCGCGTCGAGCTCGAGCGTCTGAAGACGATGCCGCCTCTCGAGGTTGCGTCCTGGTTCGATCAGATTCTCGACGGGCTCGCCGCGGCGCACGTCCAGGGCATCGTCCACAGGGACCTGAAACCCGAGAACGTGATGGGCCGGCGCAACGAACTGAATCGGCTGGCGGTCACCATTCTCGATTTCAGTCTCGCTAAGGAAGCTGCGGCCGACGCGTTCACGACAGGAACGATGACCCTGGAGGGTGCTGTCATGGGCACGCTCGGCTACATGTCGCCGGAGCAGCTCCTCGGTCAGCCGGTCGATCATCGGACGGACATCTTCGCCGTCGGCGTGATGCTGGCAGAGGCGCTTACCGGCCGCCGACCGTTCCACGGCGACACACCTTTAGACGTCTCCCGCGCCGTACTGCACCAGACCTATCACCTGCCTGCGACGTCGCCGGGGAGCCTGGCGGTAGACGCCGTGCTCCAGCGCTGCCTGGAAAAGGACCCATCATCGCGCTTCTCATCGGCCGAAGCGCTCAGGCAGACTCTGATCCCGACGTTGCGCAACAACCTCACATGAGGGGGCCGCGTCGTCTCCTCGTCACGACGCAGTCAGCGTCATGGCTGCCAATCGAAAGCGAGCAGCAGTGTTCGTTGGGTAGCGCGCGCATTGTCATCCGACATCAGATAGAACCGCCGGCGGCCACCCGCGCCCGGGACGGACGTCACCCCTTCGAAGTTGTCCACCGTCATCGGTGACGACAGATCCATTCGAGCGACCACGGTCGCCCCTTGAAGGATCTTCAGCGTGATGCGGCTGCCCCGGACGGAATCGTACGCGCGCAGCAGGTACGCCGTTCGGCCGCCCGGGAGCCGCTCCATCGCCACGAGGCCGAACTCGCCGGGCTTTTCGACCGTTGGACCCTTGACACAGGGCGCGGTCACCCGGCAGTTCCAGGTCTCACCCGACTCTTCGGCGCCGACCACGTAGGCGTCCTCGCCCGCATCCGGGTCGGCACTCAACGCCTCCAGGCTCGCGTTCGATGGCAAGGCCACCTGCGGCGACGGCACGGGACGCGGCGGGCCGCCGTTCTTCGGATACAGCCAGACGCGAGAGCGCCGCTCGAAGCTCACGAGACGGTCGCCCCCTGGGAGCAGCGCCACGCCCTCGGCATCGGTGAGCGCGCTGTCGGACAGCGGCCGCCCGTCCTCGCCCGTCAGCCGCGAGAGCACGGCATCCGTGACGCCCACCAGCCTCCCCATGTCGTCGAGCACGATCCGGGCCTGGAGGAGAAGGCCTTCGTCGCCCACGGCGGTGAGCTTGCCCTCGCCCGTCACGACCAGGTCCGACATCTCGTGCAGCAGGTTCGTCTGCCGGGAGCTGAGCTGCACGCCACCGGCGTAGTGGAAGTCGCCGACTGCCGTTGCCGACGGATCCCTCGGGTTGAGCGGCACGGCGACGGAGTCGACAGCGACCGGCCCGAGCAACGGTGGCGCCGGACGCGGAATCGCGCACACGGCGGTGATTGCGCCGGCGAGCAACGCGGACCACGCCGTCGTGACACGACGCGCACGTGACGCGGTTCCGGACGCTTGCACAGCTGGCCGACTCAAATGCGGCCTCGAGTCTCAAAGCGTCTGCGCGCGTCAGCGCTTCGACGTTTTCTCGTTCGCACCGGCCGGGCGGCCATCCGGGACCCGTTCGAGCCCGACGAGCTTCCAGCCGTCCCCCTCCCGCCGAAAGTGCGTGCGGAGCGGAAGACGCCAGGCCGCATGCGCAGCGTGGTCCACCAGGATATCCACAGCAACGAAGCTGCCGGCGCCGGTCGGCAGAGCAGCCGGTGGCTCGATCGTCGTGGTCTGGCTCTGTGTTTCGGCGATCGGCTGCGTCATGCCCGTGGCGTTGTCGAACCGGGACCACGACGCACGATACGTGGCCGTCCCGCTTGCCACGCCGGCGTCGAAGGCGGCGTTCGCAAACGTCAACCGCCCTTTCGCGTCGAGCCGCGGGTCCACGATCGGGTTGATCGCCGTCAGGTAGATGCTCTTGATCTTGTCGCGGCGCTTGATCAGCACATCGGCCAGGTGCTTCTCCGCCACGGGATCGCTGAACTGCCCGGTGTGGACGGCCGCCCTGATCAGCTCGTCACTGAACGCCGCCACGCGCCGTGCCGCCCAGAAGGCATCGTCGTCGCGAAGCTCCATGTAGGCGATGGTCGGCGTCTGCGGCCGCCACTTTCGCGGATCGAATACGTCGCCCTCGAACTTGCCCACCGACGGGTATTCCTCGTAGGGAACCGTCTGCCAGGGGCTCAGCGCGAACCCGAACGACAGCAGGCGCTTGCGCGTGGTGTCACCCTGGATGAAGTGCTCCCAGCTGAGATCCCACTCGTGAAGCTCATTGCACATCCCGAAGGTGGAGCCGACGTCCTGCAGATAGTGTTTCACCCTCGTCCGGCCGTTCTCGGTGATCACCGTGTCGATTGTGTTGGCCGCCTTCAGGTCGGTGAGGTTGGTCCAGGCGCCGAACACCCGCAGGCCACGCAGCTCGCGCCGGTGCTCGTGAGGCACCAGGTCATTCGGATCGTCTGGGCGCGTGCCCTCGTAACGGAACTCCCCCAGCACTTTGCCGGGCAGCAGGCGTCCCGCAATCACGCGGTACGTTCCGTCGGGATTCTTCGCCACCCCTTCGAGGATGGCGTTGACGTCGTCCTGTGAGAAGGGGGTCCTGGCGCCTGACGGCCGGCGAAGCGTCGCCGTCGGCTCGATGGTGGCAAGCTTCGGATCGAACGTGGTGAGATACGACTCGACCTGGTTGTAGCCAAGGGCCCAGAAGATCTTGGTCGCGATCGCGACGGCGGCCGTCGCTCCCTGCGGATAGTACGGCGGATCGAATTCGAGAAAGAACGTCTCGCCTTTGGCGTCGCGGGCCGTGAAGCCGGGATGCACGCCCGATGTCTTCTCCCGGATCAGGACCCACTTCGACGGGTCGGGCGGCTGTCCGACGATTGGACCGCGCGTGATCTGGTCAGGAGTGACAGCCACGGCGCCGATCCGGTTGGTGAACCAGCTCGAGTCGGGCACCTCGTCGACGGTGTTGACGTTCCTCGCCCGCGTGCCGCTCGGCTTGTATTCCGACGTGACGAACAGGTTGTAGAGCATCTCGTACATGTCGGGCCGCTGGTAGCTCTGCGCCTTCGAGGCATCCTGCGACTCCGGCTCACGCGAAATCGGATCGTCCGGGTAGAACTGCGGGCGTTGTGTGGATGCTGTGCCAGCCAGCAGGGCCGTTGCGAGGACGACGACAAGGCCCGCCCCCCGTCGCCTTGCGGCTTGGGCAGGGTCAGTGGCACGGCGGGCTCTGGATAGCAGATGTCGAGTGTTCATGATGGCCAGCCTTAGAAGACCGCGGACGAGGAGAACACGAAGTGCAGGCCTTCGCGGCTCTTGGCAATGTCGACGCGCAGCGGTGTGGCGAACGGACTATGGAAGCGGACACCAAAGCCGACGTCGTGCTTCATCTCGGTGAGGTCGAGATCCGAGACGTGATCGCCCACTTTGCCGGTGTCGTAAAACACAGCCGTATCGAAGAACCGGTTCACCATGATGCGCCACTCGCCCTGCAGCAACATGCTGTGACGGTCACGGAATCGCCACGAGCTGAAGCCGCGCAGGTTGGAGCCGCCTCCAAGAGACGGGTGCATGAAGAACGGGATCTCCTGACCGTCCTTCTCGAACGTCGTGCTGACGAGCGCGCGCAGCGAGACGACCCAGGCTTCGCGCAGGATCGGGATGTGCTGGATGACCTCGTAATCGACCTGCCGGAAACCGAAATCGCCGTCCTGATCCGTGAAATCGTGGCCGGTGATGCCGGCAAAGCCGCCGCGCCGGCTGTACCCGGGAGACGTGCGGTACTCGAATCCCACCGTGCCTTGCGTGTGGAGGTAGCTCACGGTTGCGTTCAATCCCGGCAGCGTCGCGGGTGTGTATACGGTCTCGACCGACGGAAACTGACCGCCGTCCGCCGGCTCCTGGGCCCACCGGGTCCATTCGAGGCCGCCGCGCAGCATCAGGAACCGTCGCGTCGGCCGCACGGTGAGCAGCGCCGACGCATACGGCCGCTCGAACCCGTAGCTCGTTTGATCCTCCTTCACCGTCCCGGTCCCGAGGCCGTAGAAGCCCACCTCGGTGGCTTCGCGCCAGCCGCCGAGGACCGACAGCGAGCCACGCCGCTTGAACAGGCGGGGCGCCATGAATTCCACCTCGGCACGCTTGTAGCCGCGAAAGGTGTAGCTGCCGCGCATGTCGAGGGAGTTGTACGGGCCGACGTAGTGCATGTAGCCGGCGCCGAGTGTGAATCCGCCGCCCGAGTAGGCGCTCTCGAAGAAGGGGTGCCAGCTCACGCCGCCGCCGACGAGGATGTCCTGGGCCTTCTGCGCCCATCGTTCACCGGCGTTCGCTTGATACGGCTTCAAGCTGGGGACCTTGGCGGCCTGGTCCTGTTCGATGGCCGCGGCGCGCGTCCCTGGCTGCGCATCCTGCGCCGCAACGGTTCGAGGAGTGGCAATCAGCGCCGCCGCGAGCAATAGCGCAGGCAGTCCAAAGCTCCACATCGACGAAATGACCTCGGTTTGAAATGGGTGGGCCTCCACACGCATGAACGGATCGGCCCATCCCCCGACGTCATGGGATAGCCCGGACGCGTGCTGGCGACGTACCCGCGTGCCAGTGATCTTATAGTCAACGACCCGCGCTGCCCGCAAACCCGGGTAAGTCCGCGGACAGACCCCGTCCGCGGCCACCCGCGATCAACCGGTTCAGCTGATACGCGCCAGGAGACTAGTTGGGAGCTGAGGACACGACGAGGCGCAGGGCTGCGCTGTCGCCGGAATGGTTCGGCGCGGAGTGACGGAGACGTGCGGGCCGAACTCTCTCGCGCCTCAGGAGCTGCTGCCGATGCTCCTCACGCGTCCACGCGGCCAGAAGACGCACGAGAACGATCGCGGCAGCGCCGCCAATGATCGCGCCCGCGACGATCGCTGAGAGAGGTCTCGGCATCGGGAGAGTATAAGCGCTCGCCACGGCTGGGCTTCGAGCATCACCAACCCAGTCCGCGCTCACGCCAGTTTCAGTGGATCAGCGGAATACGCGTCGTGTGGTCCAGCTGCTGCAACAGCGACAGCCGCCGATCGATCTGCATCGCTCGTGCGGCCAGCTTTGTCGGCAGCACTCTCTGAAACTCACCAAGCCACTTCTGTCGGAGGGCGTTCATCTTGGTATCCCGGTCGAAGTGGGCGTTGATCAGGGCGAGCGCGCCGGCATCGTCCAGGGTCTGATAGCTGTCAGCGTACTTCTGGATGCCCTTCAGATGCTCGTCCATGATGACGTTCTGTTCCCTCTGATACTTCTCGAAGACGGGCCAGAACTTGGCGGCCTGCTCGGCGGTGAGCGACAGGTTCTTGGCCATGATGTCGGCCCGCGAGCCCTGCAGATCGGCGCGAAACGCGCGCAGCGTGTCCTCTATGGTCGGCGCGGCGGTGCTGGCCGGTTTGGTAGTGCTGACCGGCGTGGCCTGCTGCGCGGCCGTGACGGTGAGTGCCCCAAGAAGACAGACAGCGGCAATGGACGCGAGAGTCTTGCGCACGATGTTTCCTCCCCTGAGGACGGGCAGGAGCCCGTCGAAACGAGTCGACCTCAGCCTAGCACCAACCGTGCCCAGGATGATTCGCAGGGATCCGCGCGGCGTCCCTGCGCCTTTACTCGAAGATGTTCTCGCGATTCGTGTCGATTGCTCGCGACCCCATCCGAAATGCCGTAACGCCTCCCGCCGGATGGAGGGCGCCCAGTCGTCAAAACAGGATCTTCACGAGCTGCGCCACCAGCTCCTCGAACGACAGGACGATGAGACCGAGCGGTACCAGCGGGGCGGCCGTCGCCGCCGCCAGACGCAGGACGTCGTCGAGCCCGAAGGGGATCGCCCGCATTTCCCGCACGTAGGCGAAGCCGTTTCCCAGGTCGGCGAGCGACTGAATGTCGCCGGTGCCCAGGAGCTCGTCATCGCCAGCGGCGCCGCCGCCCACCCATTTCCGATCGAATTGCTCGACATAGCGGCTGGCCAGCAGTCCGTATTGCGCCAGGCCCCGGCGCTTCGCCTCCGCGAGCTTAGGGGTGAACATCGCGAGCGGGCCGAGGATGACCAACAGGAAAAAGCCAATCACGACCCCCGCTTCCACCCTGAAGGAGGACAGCACCGCTCCGCCGTACAGGACACGGCTGGCGATGAGTGCCGAGAGCAGGACGCCCTGGGCGAACAGGATCGGGCCGAAGGCGTAAGCACCCTTGCCCAGGAACCCGAGCCCACCCGCGCGATCGGGGTGTGTCGGAATGATCTGCAGATTCAGCCTCGCCACCTGCCACAGGAAGCGGAACCAGATCAGCAGCCGCAGATACCAGCGCAGGAGGATGAACTGAAACACCGGAACACTGACAAACGCGTACCAGTACCCTGGCAGCGTCAGCCGAAACTGGCCATTCTCGACGACGGCGTACCACGTTGAAGTGCCCAGGGCAATCTGGCTTCGCCACACCCAGAGACCGAGCGTGAAGATGAGAAGCAGCAGCGCGAGCTCCACAGGAACGGAGTTGCGCAGCTTCATCGCGTCCTGAATCGCGGTGACGAATCTCGGCACGTCCGGCCCGACGACGATGCGTCGCGTGAGAAACGCACTCACGACGGGACGCAAGCGCCGATGCACGACCACTTCGGCGAGGATCAGCATCGGCAACGCGACGAGCAAGCGGGCATGGGCCTCGATGTCGTGAAGGAACGGCAGTCCGGCACCCGACGTGAGGTGCCCGCCCACTATCGACAGGACCAGCAGCGGCAGCCATGCGATGCCGGTGATGAACAGGAGTCGGCGGTGCAGGAGCTCCAGTCCGTCCCCGGAGAGGTGCGACCGGCGGAACAGCTGAAAAATCGGCCCGCCCAGGATCAGCGAAAAATCCAGCTCGTTCGCGGTGGGCAGTTCGGCGGAATTCCTCTCCGTCGATGGGCTCTGGGTGTGACGGACATCTCTCGGCGTCGAATCCATGATCGTCATGCCCCGAAACCGCCCTCCGGAAAGCACCAGCAACCCATCGTCGTCCTCATGCGTCCTGCTCCCCTCCGGCCCGGCCGCTGCGAGCGGGCCGACTTCGCCGACTCAGTACGGCCAGACCCACTTGACGATCTCCGGCCGGTCGGTGCCATGTTCATGGGCGTAGGTCAGGTTGTCGATGATGGCGTTCTTCATGCGCTCCTTGAGATGCGCGGCCTTGGTGCGCAGCTTCGGCACCCGCTCGATCACGTCGATGACGAGGTGAAAGCGGGACGTTTCGTTGAGGATCGCCAGCTCCAGCGGCGTGTTGATGTTGCCCTTCTCCCTGTAGCCGCACACGTGCATGTTCTCGTGCCCCGCGAACCGATACGCGAGCTTGTGAATCAGCCACGGATACCCGTGGAAGTTGAAGATGATCGGGCGGTCGCTGGTGAACAGGCCCTCGAATTCGCGCTCGGTCAGGCCGTGCGGATGGTCCGTCGCCGGCTGCAGCTTGAAGAGATCGACGACGTTGATGAAGCGCAGCTTCAGGTCGGGCTCGCGTTCGCGCAGAATCGCCGCCGCCGCAAGCGCCTCCATCGTCGCGACGTCGCCGCAACAGGCGAGGACGACGTCCGGCTCCTCGCCGGCATCGGTGCTGGCCCGCGGCCAGATGCCGACTCCCTTCGCACAGTGAACGACGGCCTCGTCGATGGTGGCAAACTGCAGGTGCTTCTGCTTGTCGGCGACGATGACGTTGATGCAATCGGTGCTGCGCAGGCAGTGGTCGGCGACCACCAGCAGCGTGTTGGCATCCGGCGGCAGATAGACCCGTGTCACCGACGGACCTTTGTTGGTCACGAGATCGATGAACCCGGGGTCCTGATGCGAAAAGCCGTTGTGGTCCTGACGCCAGACGGTCGACGACAGCAGGATGTTCTCCGATGCGACCGGGGCGCGCCACGGCACATGGTTCTTCGAGATGTCCAGCCACTTCGCGTGCTGGTTGAACATCGAGTCGACGACGTGGGCGAACGCTTCGTAGGTGTGGAAGAGCCCGTGACGTCCGGTCAGCAGATACCCTTCCAGCCAGCCGACCAGCGTGTGCTCCGACAGCATCTCCATGACGCGTCCGTCGCGAGCCAGCTCCCCTCCGTCGGCATCCTCGGGTAAGAGATCCGCCATCCAGGTCTTCTTGCTGGCCTCGTAAACCGCCTGCAGGCGGTTCGAGGCGGTTTCGTCGGGACCGAACACGCGGAAGCTCGTCGGGTTGCTCTTCATCACATCGCGCAGGAACTCTCCGAGGGGCTTGGTGTTCTCGTAGTCCACGGCGCCGCGCGACGGCACGTCGACGGCGTACTTCCGGAAGTCGGGGAGCTTGAGCTCCTTGCGCAGCAGTCCGCCGTTGGCGTGCGGGTTGGCGCTCATGCGGCGGTTGCCCTTCGGCGCGAGCGTTTTGAGCTCGGGCACGAGCCCGCCATTCCTGTCGAACAGCTCTTCGGGCTTGTAACTGGACATCCAGTCGTGCAGCAGCTTCAGATTGCCGGGGTTGTCGCGCACGTCGGCAAAGGGCACCTGATGCGACCGCCAGGAAGCCTCCACCTTGTGCCCCTTGATCTCTTTGGGCCCCGTCCATCCCTTCGGCGTGCGCAGCACGATCATCGGCCACCGCGGCCGGAACGGATCTCTCGCGTCACGCGCCTTTTTCTGCTGTCCACGAATGTCGCCAATGACCTGTTCCAGCGTTGCGGCCATCTTCTGGTGCATCGAGTCAGGCTCATGGCCTTCCACGAAGTACGGCGTGTAGCCGTAGCCGACGAAGAGTGACCTCAACTCTTCGTGACTGATGCGCGCCAGAATGGTCGGGTTCGCAATCTTGTAGCCGTTCAGATTCAGGATCGGCAGCACCGCGCCGTCGCGCATCGGGTTGATGAATTTATTCGAGTGCCATGCCGTCGCGAGCGGTCCGGTCTCGGCTTCCCCGTCGCCGATGACGCACGCCACGATCAGATCCGGGTTGTCGAGCACCATCCCGTACGCGTGCGAGAGGCTGTATCCGAGCTCGCCGCCTTCGTGGATGGAGCCGGGTGTTTCCGGGGTGACGTGGCTGCCGATGTGGCCGGGGAACGAGAACTGCTTGAAAAACTTCCGCAGCCCGTCCGCGTCTTCGCTCTTGTCCGGGTAGATCTCGGAGTAGGTGCCTTCGAGATAGGTTGGCCCGAGCACGCCGGGAGCGCCGTGCCCCGGCCCGGCCACGAAGATCATGTCGAGATCGTGCTTGACGATCATCCGGTTCAGATGCACCCACACGAACGACAGCGTCGGGCTCGCGCCCCAGTGCCCGAGGAGCCGGTGCTTCACGTGGTCGGTCTTCAGCGGCTCCTTCAGGAGCGGGTTGTCCTTGAGGTAGATCATGCCGACGGACAGGTAGTTGCACGCGCGCCAGTACGCGTGCATCAAGTCCAGCTCTCCGGTCGACAACGGCCGCTCGACGCTCTCGCTTCTCTCCGGCTCCCGGGTCGCTGCCGGCTCTCTCGTCGCTACCGGCTTTGCCATGTGGTTTCTCCCTTTTCGCGCATGAACTCATCCCATGACGCCGGCGAGCGCGCTCTTCACGAGCGCCTGCGCCTCGCGCTGGATCCGCCGCAGGTGCTCGTTCCCGCGAAGGCTTTCCGCGTAGAGCTTGTAGACCGCCTCCGTCCCCGACGGGCGCGCAGCGAACCACCCGTACGATGTGACCACCTTCAAGCCACCGATGGGCGCGCCGTTGCCAGGCGCCGTCGTGAGCAGCGCCTCGATCGGATCGCCAGCCAGCCGCGACGCCTTGACATCTCCGGGCGACAACTTCGACAAGAGGGCCTTCTCATCGTCGGTCGCGGGCGCGTCGATTCGCTCGTACACCGGCGCGCCGAGCTCGGTGCTGAGACTGTCATAGAGCTCGGACGGATCGCGGCCCGTGCTCGCCATGAGCTCCGCTGCCACGAGGTCGGCGATGATCCCGTCCTTGTCGGTCGTCCACACCGTGCCGTCCCGCCGCAGGAACGACGCCCCCGCGCTCTCTTCACCGCCAAATCCGAGCGATCCCTCGAGCAATCCGGCGACGAACCATTTGAATCCGACCGGCACCTCGAGCAGCTCGCGTCCCGCCTTGGCGGCCACGAGGTCGATGATGCTGCTGCTGACCACGGT
>Ga0075418_10003157_pt1 | contig 18799 bp, 14 predicted proteins | sample SoiMetdeltSBSDD2_FD_81776 | JGI IMG/M metagenome (GOLD analysis project Ga0075418, IMG submission 81776) | Bulk soil microbial communities from a Populus tree surrounding site in Tennessee, USA - Soil MetaG P. deltoides SBSDD2 | ecosystem: Environmental > Terrestrial > Soil > Tree plantation... | reverse complement strand
TTGATCGTGTTGCTCATCGACGAGCGTCCAGAAGAAGTCACCGACATGCAGCGCTCGGTCAAAGGAGAAGTTATTTCGTCAACCTTCGACGAGCCGGCAACCAGGCACGTACAAGTGGCCGAGATGGTGATCGAGAAGGCGAAGCGGCTGGTCGAACACAGGAAAGACGTGGTCATCCTGCTCGATTCGATCACGCGGCTCGCCCGCGCGTACAACACGATCGTCCCGCCGTCGGGCAAGGTGCTTTCCGGTGGCGTCGACAGCAACGCGCTGCAGCGGCCGAAGCGGTTCTTTGGCGCCGCTCGCAACATCGAAGAAGGCGGATCGATGACGATCATCGCGACTGCGCTCATCGACACGGGGTCGCGGATGGACGAAGTCATCTTCGAGGAGTTCAAGGGCACCGGCAATCTCGAAATCCATCTCGACCGGAAGCTCACCGACCGGCGCGTCTTCCCGTCGATCGACATCCAGAAGAGCGGCACGCGCAAGGAAGAAATGCTCATCCCCCGCGAGGATCTCAATCGCGTGTGGGTGCTCCGCAAAGTGCTCACGCCGTTGTCACCGACCGAAGCGATGGAGTTGCTGCTGTCGAAGATGGCAAAAACAAAGAACAACGCCGAGTTCCTTGGGTCGATGGCGAACGGCAGGTAATCGTCACGATAAGATCGAAGATTCCGTCGGTCAGATACACGCTAAATTCGTGTGCCGCTGCCCTATAACAGAACATACCAACAAGTAGCTGACGCGCAACCACTTACGTCCAGTCCGCGCGGTTGCGCGCTTCTGCACTGTTCCATTTGCGAGACGCCCCACCAAAATTGTTATCCGTGCGTCAGAAACGCACACGGTAAGTTATTGAAATAACTGGACTTTGCCCATCAGTGCTTATCGGCGTCGGGATCCATCCTTGCTATGGACGGGCTCGGACCACCGAACCAGGGAGCGCTATGGGAGATCCGGCAAAAAAGGCAGTGTGGGGTCTGGTCGTGGCACTCGCGCTTTTGTGGCCAGCGACCGGCTCAGCCGCACAAGGTCGCTCGGGAAAACTGGACACCGTTCTCGAGGCACGATCCTCCTCGTCCGGAGAATCGCAGAACGTCATTATTCGGACCAAGCCTGGGCGGAAAGCAAATGTGACGGGCAAGGTCAGCAAGCGCACGAGTCACTATCAAGTGCACAGGCTGATCGACGCCGTCTCTGCCCGTCTGAGTCCCCAGCAAATCGACGAACTCGCAAACGACCCGGATGTCGAGGGGGTTTCCATCGACGCTGACGTCCGCGCGTCTGCCAGCACGAGCACGAGCTCTAGCGACGTAATTGGTGACGTCAAGCGGACCCTCGGATTGGGGAACTGGTTCACTGGCGCCAGCACCGCCGTTGCGGTCATCGATTCCGGCATCGCGCCAAGCGTGGACTTCGACTCGCGAGTCGTCGTCCAGTATGTCTTCGCCAATGCGAGGCCGGGCGTCCTCTCGGCGCCGTTTGACGATTACGGTCACGGAACGCATGTCGCGGGCCTTATCGGTTCCAACGGGTCTTCATCGAACAACAAGTACGCGGGGATTGCGCCGGGTGTGAAACTCGTGTCGCTCAAGGTCCTCGACAAGAAGGGAATGGGCAAGACGAGCGACGTTATCAACGCCCTCGAGTTCGCCGTCGCGAACCGTTCCATCTACGGCATCAAGGTGATCAACCTCTCGCTCGGCCATCCCATTTACGAATCGGCCAAGACGGACCCGCTCGTTCTTGCGGTCGAAGCGGCCGTTCGGGCGGGCATCGTCGTGGTGGTGGCGGCCGGCAATTACGGCACCAACTCGGTGACCGGTCAGCCGGGATACGCTGGCGTCGCGTCGCCGGGGAATGCACCGTCCGCGATCACTGTCGGTGCCGCTGTAACCAATAACACGGTTGCTCGTGGTGATGATCGTCTGGCGAGCTACAGCTCACGCGGACCGGCCTGGTACGACGGCATCGCGAAACCGGACATCCTGGCGCCCGGACAGGCTCTAATCTCGAACGATGCTTCAGGAAGCACACTCGAGACCGACTATCCGTCACTGGTGCTCAAGTCCGGCAGCTACAAGTATCTGCGGCTGAGCGGATCGAGCATGGCAACAGGTGTGGTCGCCGGGCTTGCCGCAATCATGATCGAGGCGAACCAATTCGCGGCGGAGCAACGCTGGCAACAATTGTACGAGTCGATCAAGAGAAATCTGCGGCCGGCATTTCCCGGCGTGCCGGCGCTTTCGTCCAATACCATCAAGGCGATGCTGCAGTACAGCGCGACCCGCATTCACGACGCCGCGGGTGTGACATATGGACCACTCGAGCAGGGTGCGGGCCTGGTGAATGGTCTCGGCGCCATCGCGCTCGCCTACTCCGTCGATACGACGAAACTCGCAGGCCAGTACTGGGCAACGTTCGAAATGCCGCCGACGACGAACTTCGACGGTGTCGAAGAGGCCTGGTCCCAGACGGTGATCTGGGGGACGCGGCTGCTGCACGGTACGAGCGTCGTGAATCTCCGCCAGGAAGCGTGGGCAGAGAATATCGTCTGGGGAACCGGCGAGATCACCGACAAGATCTGGGCAACGATGTCCGACGATGAAGACAACATCGTCTGGGGCACGGTCGCCGACGAAGACAACATCGTCTGGGGCACGAGTGTTTCGCTTTCCACCGATCTGACATGGGCAGGAAGCGCGCTGCTCGAAGACAACATCGTCTGGGGCACCGCCGCGGACTGGGAAGACAACATTGTCTGGGGTACGGGCCTGGTCGGCGTGTTCGATGGCCAGTCGGTCATCTGGGGCACGTGTTCGGGAGACGAAGACAACATAGTGTGGGGAACACTCGACGAGGACAACATCGTCTGGGGCACGTCCGCTAATAAGGTAAGCGTCCTGGGAACGAGCATTGGGGGTGCCCTGTGATTGACACGACGATGAACATTCAATCGGCAACTTCGGCCATGAAATCGATCGATCGCGTTGTCACGGGTGCCAATTGGCGAGTGGCGCTGCCTGCGTTGCGTGCTAACGGGGTCACACTGCGTGAATTGCGGCTCTCCGATGCGCCGTCACTGCTGGCTTTCCTGGCGACCGAGGAAGTAACTCGGTTCATCTCGCCGCCCCCCACCACGATTGCGGGCTTCGAGCGGTTCATCGAATGGACGCATCGCGAGCGCGCGGCGGGGCGCTATATCTGCTTCGGAATCGTTCCGGACGGATACGAGCACGCCGTCGGGCTCTTCCAGGTGCGGCAGTTGAACTCGTCGTTCCAGACCGCCGAATGGGGATTCGCGATGGGCTCGACCTTCTGGGGCACGGGCATCTTCATCGAATCCGCGCGCGCGGTTGCCGCATTCACCTTCGCCACGATCGGCGCCGAACGTCTCGAAGCGCGTTCGTGCGTTGAGAACGGGCGCGGAAATGGAGCGCTGCAGAAACTCGGGGCCACGCGTGAAGGGGTGCTGCGTCAATCGTTTCTCCGCAACGGCGAGTATCACGATCAAGTGTTGTGGGCGATCGTCGGCGCGGACTGGCGGGAATGGATGGGAACGCAATCACTAACCACTAATCACTGATCACTAACCCTCGAATCGGTAGGGCGCGGTCTTACGACCGCGTCCTACACACCGACCCTACTCCCGCCGTAACACTCGGCCGAAATCCAATCCGACCTTCGGATCGCTGCGCGTCCCGCGGATGGTGATCGGCAGAACGGCGCCGGCGCCATCTCGTTTGAAGAGCGGATCGACGACCTTCAGCATCACCGACTTCATGCCGCCGCCGGCAGCTTGTGACAGAGTAGCCTTCATCCGTGCCGTACCGTCGAACTGAAGCACCTCGCTCCCAAGGCCATAGGTCCCATCGACCCTGACCCACGCGCCCGGAACATTGAATGCGCCCTCTCGAAGACTCAACACGTTATTCGCGAGCCTGAACTTCCCGTCAAAGTTCGAGGCGACATGGGTCGCGTGCGTTTCGGGATCGAGTCCGCGCGCCCGCTCACTCAGATCTGACAACTTCTTCTGAATCTCGGCATTCGTAAAACGCGCGTCGTTCACTTGGAACGTCCCGGCCAGTTGCAGTCGATCCATGACGTCCTGCGGCCCGGCCGGCAGGTCCATGTCCGCGTGCAGCGCCAGCGCGCCGGTCATCGCCGGATTGTCACCCTTGACGCCAAGCTTCAACACGTCCTCGATCCGTCCCTGATCGATCTTGACGTGCAGTTGGATCGTTCGACCCTTGACGCCTTCCGCGCCGACGATGGCGCCGCGCGCAGCTAATGCCGTGCGCAGAAACTTCGCATCGACCGTGTTCAGGTAGGTATCACCATCAGTGCCGTCGACAACCGCCTCGAACTGCGTCTCGAGCGGCACCGGATTGGCGCTCACGTTCACACGAAAATCAGGCGTGTGCGTCGATCCCTTGACGGCGATCCGATTGAGCTTTCCCGCAAACGCTCCCGTTGACGTGAGGTTTCCGGCAATGCCCTTGACGGTCGAAAGGACAACGTTGTCGAACGTGTATTGACCGCCGAGCGGAGTCGCACCCGGGTCTTCACGATTCCAAGGTCCGAACGTCCCTTTCGTCTTGATCGAACCCTTCGGGATCGGGTTGGTCAGGGTCGCCTCGAAGGACATCTTCTCGGCGCGACCCAGAGGCTTCATCGTCAAGGAATGAACCGCGAACACGCGCGGCTCTTTACCCGCGCGCTTCGGAATCAGGGTGAGCGCTGCGTCTCTCGCTTCGAGCCGGTCCACGACGATAGCTGCGGTGCCGTCAGTGAGCGGCGGCGCGGCTTCGCTGTCGCCGTCTTTCTTGAACCCAGGGGGAATGTTGATTTGCAGCCCGGTCAACGAAACGGTACGGAACCGTCGCGGTCTGCTGAACAATCCGAAGAGGCCGCCGTCGAGCTGGAAGGCGGTCACCGACACTAAAGGAGGAACATCTTTTCGACCCTTATGGCGAATGATGAGGTTGGTGCCGGTCACGTGAACAGTGGGAAACGTATCCACACTGAAGGATTCAAGCTGCACGTCACTATCCAGCCGCTCGGCAAGCGTCTCGATGACCAGTTGCCGAAGGGTAGCAGTGCGAGAACCGCCGCCAGCGATAATTGCCAGCAAAATGAGGAGACCGCCGACGACCGCGATCACCCAGCGTGCGACACGACGGGACATTGCGCGCCGATTGATCCAAACGGCGTTCCAATCCGCGCTTCTCCGTGGCTTCTGCCTTTAGGCGGAAAAATCTATTGCGGCGTAGGCAGCGGCTTTCTCGGCAGTTTCTCGTCTCTCATCGCGGCGTTGTAGACGAAGACCGCGAGGACGGTCGCCTGCTGGATCATGTCGTCGCGTTGCACGCGATCGTAGAAGTCCATGTTCGAGTGGTGGGTTCGCGAGTTGTACTCCAACCGGTCGACCATGAACTGAAAAGCGGGAAGTCCGATCGCATCAAACGCGACGTGATCGGTCGACGCCACCGAACGTGGCCCCGCCGCGACGACGCCAAGATCGGCCAACGGTTTCATCCACTCCTCGAAGATCGGCCGCACTGCAAGGTTCCCCTGCAACCAGATTCCACGGATGCGCCCGGTTCCATTGTCGGAGTTGAAGTACGCGGCAAGGTTCGCGTGTTCGGACTTCAACATCATTGTTGCTGGATCGCCGAAGTGCTCGCGAACGTAGGCGCGCGATCCGAGCAGCCCCTGCTCTTCGCCGCCCCACAACGCGAGCCGAATCGTGCGCCGCGGCCTGGCACCAATCGCCTGCAGAATTCGTATCGCCTCCATCATGGCGCTCGAGCCGGCAGCGTTATCGGTTGCCCCGGTAGCCGCCGCGACCGAATCGAAGTGCGCGCCCAGCATGACCACTTCGTCTTTCAACTTCGGATCGGTACCGGGAATCTCCGCGATCGTGTTGAAGCCGTTCGGCGTCGTTTCGTCGTAGAACTTCGTTTCCACGTTCAGCTCGACTCGGACCGGAATTCCCTTCGCCAGCACGCGGACCATGCGGTTGTAGTGTTCGACCGCAAGCGTCACCGTCGGAAGCCCGCTGCCCGCGTCAGGACCGCGCGATCCGTTGCCAGTTGGAAAGATCGTTCCGCCATCCGGGCGCTGTTGTGCGGCCGAAAGGTCGCTGCCGATCGAATACATGATGTTGTCGCTTCCTCGGTTGAAGATCGCCACAACACCTTCGGCTTTCAGGAACTGCGCGACCTTGGCGGCGAAAGCTTGAGCCGCGCCGCGTCCGGTTCCGCTCGGTTCGTCATCGTTCGCCGTGTCCGATGCGCCGCTACGTCGGCCGCGACCCCCACGTCCGCGCGCCGGAGGCGTGGTCGCCGCTTCGGCAAAATCCTTTTCTCCCATCCGATGCACGACCAACCCTTCCAGCATCGGAACGGGACGCTCCGGCTGGGTCAGCGCAATTTTCCCCGCCAGCGTTCCGCGGTACTTCTCGAAGTCAGCGTCGGAATCGATCTCCACGCGAACGACGTCGGCGGTGATCGTCCCCTTCGTTCCCGGCGTCCACGAGCCCGGGAACCCGATGAGCGGCTGCACCTGCGGCTCGATCATGTGCGCACTGAACCTCACGAGCGTCCAGCCCTTTCCAAATGCCCAGCTCTCGCGGTGCGCGTTCGCGAGACCCCACTCGTTGAGTTTCTTCAAAACCCAGTCGCTGGCCTGAAGAATCGCCGGGCTGCCGGTCAGCCGCGGTCCGTACACATCGCTCAACCAGCTGATGTGATCCATGACCTGCGATCGATTCAAACCTTCGTCGCGAATCTTCGCAATCGTCTGGGCGTCGAGTTTTTCGGCCGCCGGCTGTGCTCGAGGGTCAGACAGGAAAAGAGATGTGAGTAGACAGATTGCCGCACCCACACGTTTCATCCGGGCATTGTAATTGAGTGCCTAGGGTGCCGGGAGTGCCTTGGGTGCCAGGCGTGCCTTGGGTGCCAGGCGTGCCTTGGGTGCTGTGAAGCCGCGATCGCACCCTTACCACCCTTAGCACCCTTGGCACCCTTGGCACCCAAGGAACCCGGAACTATGATCGCGAGATGCGCTATCGACGATTTGGACGGACGGGATGGGAAGTTTCCGAAATTGGTTACGGTATGTGGGGCATGGCCGGGTGGACGGGGAGCGAAGATCAGGAATCGCTCGCGTCACTCGATCGCGCGGTCGAACTCGGCTGCAACTTCTTCGACACCGCATGGGCTTACGGCGATGGCCATAGTGAGCGGCTGCTCGCGAAGTTGTTGAAGCGCCATCCGGGGAAACGGCTGTATTCGGCAACCAAGATCCCGCCCAAGAATCGGCGCTGGCCCGCTCGACCGGACTACACCCTCGACGATGTGTATCCGGCCGATTACATTCGCGAGTACACGGAGAAGAGTCTCGAGAACATCGGAGTCTCGACGATCGACCTGCAACAATTTCACGTCTGGAGCGATACGTGGGCTAATGACGACCGATGGCAGCGTGCGGCGGCGAAGTTGAAAGAAGATGGATTGGTCCGGGCCATCGGCATCAGCATCAATCGCTGGCAGCCGACCAATGTTCTGCGTGCACTCGGAAGTGGACTCATTGACGCGGTCCAGGTGGTCTACAACGTGCTCGATCAGAATCCTGAAGATGAGTTGTTTCCGATCTGCCGGGAGAAGCAGATCGGGATCATCGCGCGGGTCCCGTTCGACGAAGGCAGCCTGACCGGCACGTTGACGGAGAAATCAACCTGGCCGCAAGGAGACTTCCGGAATATTTACTTCCGTCCGGAAAACCTGATCCCGACACTGGAGCGCATTGAACGACTTCGCCCGTTTGTCCCGCGGGAGATGACCATGCCCGAACTGACATTGCGGCACATTCTCCAGAACCAGGACGTGAGCACGGTGATTCCGGGGATGCGGAAGTTGAAGCATGTCGAGCAAAACATCGGCACCAGCGACGGACACGGGTTGTCGGCGACGCTTATGGCAGAGCTGAAGAAGCATCGATGGGATCGAACCGTGGACTACATCGAATGAGACAGTAACGAGTTGGCGCTCAATGAGTTAACGGGAATCAAACCATCTGTTATAATGATCTTTTCCCCACAGGGGCAAGGAGCCTGCAGTGAAGGAAGGGATTCACCCTAAGTACTACGAGATCGAGGCGCGCTGTGCGTGCGGCGCCACCTGGAAGACCCGGTCGACCAAACCGGAGCTCCACCTCGAAATCTGCAACAACTGCCACCCGTTTTTCACCGGCCGCCAGAAGCTGGTTGATACGGAAGGCCGCGTAGAACGCTTCACCAAGCGCTTCGGCGCGCAGACTTCCGAGAGCCGCAAGGCCGCCGCGAAGACAAAGAAGTCCGAGAAGGCCGCCGCCGCAACGAAGTAACGTCCGGCGGGAACAGGCGGAGAGACCTTTAGACGCTCAGCTCCACAAGAGCTGAGCGTCTGTTTTTTTGGCGATCTTTCTGTTGAGCCGCGCCAGGCGGTGACGCACACCATCGGCCATGCGGCCGTCCGCCTCCGCTTCTTCCAGTGCGAACAGCGCCAGTTCGCGAGCGCTGTCGAGATCGCGGTCGCGGTGCTCGTGATGAATCGCGAGCGCTTCCGCGGCGAATCGCCGTAATGCCCGCATTCCCGTCATTCTGCGCACTCCGCGAGGCTCAGTGAGGTCCAGCACTTCACGCCAGATCGCCGCGGCCTCGGCAAACCGTCGCTCACGCCGGTGCCACAACGCGAGCCTGTAAAGCGCTTCAGCCCTGATATCAGTCGCGCGTGATTCCGCGCCGCGCTGATAACACGAGCCAGCCTGGACGAATACTCGTTCGCGGCCGCCGATACGATCGTCAGCGGCGGCGCGTTCGTAAACACGGCCGAGTGCCAGTGCCTCGCCGCAATCGCGGCACGCGAGATGTCCACTGCGTACCAAATCGACGGCGCGCGCCATGACAGCCGCGAGCGACACGAGATCGAATCGATTGTGTTCGAGCACGGCTTCGAGTGGCCGAGGATCGCCACTGCGAAGGAACCGGAAGAAGCGCGCGGGAACCTCGAAACCACCCACATCACCGACGCGATTCACCTCGAAGAGCGTCCGCTCCAGAGTTCCGAGCCGGCATCCTCCCTCGTCCATCTCAGTCGCTGCCGCGCGCGGACGCCACAACCGTCGCGCCGGGTGCACCATGTCGAAATGCGGAACACCGTCGAGGGGCATCTGCAAGCGATGAAACAGCCATCGCGTTTCCATGACCGGAACGTCGAATGACTTCCCGTTGTAGGTGACGATAAGATCAGCGTCTTTGAAGAACTCGGCAACTGCCCACAGCAGCGCGCGTTCTGACGCATAACTGGTGAGCAGAAACTGCCGCACCTGAAACGCCCCGAGATCGAAGAATCCGCAACCCACCAGGAAGGCAACGGTCCCTGCTCCTCCACTGAGGCCTGTGGTCTCGAGATCGATGAAAACGGTCCGTGGAAAAGTACGTAAACCAACGACCGGGGTCTGGCCCCGGTCACAGAGCGACACAGTCAGCGCCGGATCAAGGATCCGAAGGGCGTTGAGATCGTCCACCTCGCACTGCCCGATCTGAATTGATCCATGCCACCTATCCGCTTCGTACCGTCGATCGACGATGAGGCATCGGCCGAACGGAGTTTCGACAGGACTCCCGCCAAGCACGGCCGCAAGCTGCGACAGATCAATCGTCGCTTCGTAACGGCCCGTGTCGGGTTCATAGGTCAGTTCCCGGGTCGGCTTGGGAGGTCCGCTCTTGACTATGGCGCGAAGGCGCGACGAGAGATCCATCACACGGGCTCGGCCTGGAGAAGGTGATCGAGGATGCGGGATGCGACCTGTTTCGCGTGCGGGCCTGTGTGACCCTCCGGTCCGACACACGAGGGGCAGCCCGACTCACACGGGCATCCGGCAATCAGATCGCGCGTGTGTTCGAGCAGCAGATCGTGCATCTCGTACAACGGACGGCTGAACCCGATCCCGCCGGGATAATTGTCGTAGATGAAGACGTTGGGTTCGGATGCGAGCGCCTCCGGCACGCCTCCCAGTCCGCCGGTGCGTGTCGATCGATCCAATGAACCACCGTCGACCGAAAGCCCGATGTCGTGGCCGTCGCACATCAGCAGCAGCTGTGCGACGTGCTTCATCGCGAAGGCGAGCCCGACGACACCGTCTCGGCGATCGTCAGTCGCAAACGGCAGCGACGACATGACGTCGGTCGGGATCGTCAGCCAATACGAGGAGGTGTGCATCTGCTGCTCTGGCAGATCGAGTTCACCAGAGCCGACGTTTTCGTTGGTGTAGAACTTGATCTTCTTGAAACCAACGACGCGGGACACGACGTGGACTTCGCCGTGCGAGCGAATCGCGAAGATGCCGGTATGCGGGATCCGGGATCCGGGATCCGGGACGATCTCGGTTGACGCATCCGGATCGGACCCCTGATCCCGGACAACGGATCCCGACTCGAAAGTATCCAGTATCGTGACCTTCGTATACGTGATCGCGTCCGTGTAGTAGTCGCAATCAACCGCACGCAGGTACGCCTTGCGGCCGTCGAAATCAAATCGTTCGACCTGAAACAGCTGCCCCTCGAGAATGTAGATTGCCTTCTCGTGCAGCGTCGCCGGCCCGCTGGTGAAATCGGTTTCGCCGATGACACGGTCGCCGTTCGTGCAATCCACCACGACGAAGTTATCGGACGAGACCGACCGCAAGCTCACCGCATCGGCGGGATATGATTCGTTTGTCCAGTTCCACTGACCGTCCGCTTGATGGACGAATCCTTCTTCAGCGAGAACGGCCAGCACCGCCTGGAGATCGACTTCCTCGCCGAAACGTTCGTCGATGGCAAACGGGAGTTCGAACGCGGCGCATTTGACGTGATCCAGCAGGATGTGGAGGTTGTCGGGATTGATCAGCGCATGCTCGGGCGACGCATCGAAGAAGTACGACGGATTGCGGACGATGAATTGATCGATGGGTGCGCTGCTGGCGACCAGCACGGCCGCAGATCTGGTCGTTCGGCGACCGGCGCGTCCGGCGCGCTGCCAGGTCGCGGCGATGGTTCCCGGATAGCCGGCCAGAACCGCGACGTCGAGCGCGCCAATGTCGATCCCGAGCTCCAGCGCGTTGGTCGAGACGACCGCACGCACGCGTCCTTCGCGAAGACCGCGTTCGATCTCTCGCCTGCGATTCGGCAGGTAGCCGCCGCGATACCCGCGAATGACATCTGCCGCACCCGGCGGACCATGGAATGCGTCCTTCAGATACGTCGTCAGGATCTCCACCGACAAACGGCTCTGCGCAAACAGAATCAGTTGGAGATTGTGGCGGAGAAACTCGAGGGCGACGCGTCGTGTCTCGGCAAGATACGAGCGTCGAATGCCGAGCTGTGCGTTGACAACCGGTGGATTGACAAAGAGAAAGAATTTTTCGCCGCGCGGGGCGCCGCTCTTTTCAACAAGCTCGAACGGCCGGCCGATCAGCCGTTCCGCCAGTTCCCTTGGATTGGCAATCGTCGCCGACGAACAGATGAAAGCCGGATTCGATCCGTAGTGCCGGCAGATGCGATGGAGACGGCGAATGATGTTCGCCAGATGGCTTCCGAACACGCCGCGATAGGCATGGAGTTCGTCGATGATGACAAACCGAAGGTTCTCGAACAGCTTGGCCCATCGCGGATGATGCGGCAGGATGCCCGAGTGGACCATGTCGGGATTGCTGAGCACCACGTGTGCCTTGCCGCGGATCGCGCGCCGCGCATCCGCCGGTGTGTCGCCGTCATAGGTAAAGACCCCAATCTGCAGATCGGAATCGTGAGAGACAAGCTCGGAAAGCTCGTGCAGCTCTGCGAGCTGGTCCTGCGCGAGCGCCTTCGTCGGAAACAGGTAGAGCGCGCGCGTCGAGGCGTCCTGGAGAATCGCGTTCAACACCGGCCCGTTGTAACAGAGGGTTTTGCCCGAAGCCGTGGGCGTGATCGTTACGACATTGCGTCCGGCAAGCACGTGTTCGAACGCTTCGGCCTGGTGGGTGTAGAGCTGATCGATGCCACGGCCGGCGAGCGCGGCGATTAGCCGATCGTCAGTGCCGGTCGGATACGGCGAGAAAGAGGCCGTGATGGCGGGCAGCCGATGCGCGGCCGTGACGATTGGATCGGCGTCCCGTCCCATCGGCGCTGGAGATGCGCTCAGCCGCGACAATACCTCGTGCAGCGAACGGTCTTTATCTCCGGAAATGACGGGCAGGGTCGGTTGCGCCATCGAAACTGTTGAGTCCGTTGGAATTGCGGCAGCCATGGTAGCAGGCTGCCGCGGGGCGATCAAGAGGCGAAAGAGCGCCTGCGGCCCGAGCGAGCGGCCGGAGGGTAGCGCCGCCAGGCGGCGCCCGCGAGCGAGAGCGCGTGGGGGTGGGGCCCCACGCGCAGTAATAAATGCTGACCGGTTGGTGACTATTGCCGAACGCGCTCGTTCGCCAAACGAGCCGCGATCGCGCTCAATCCCACCACTCCAATCAGGTTCGGGAACACTTGAAGCGCATTCATCAGATCGCCCCAGGCCCAGACAGTGGCAACCTTGGAAACGGCACCCAATGGAATGAGAAGACAGTAGATCCATCGATACGGCATCGTGACGCGTCGGCCGAGGATGTACTCGAAGAACTGCTCGCCATAGTAGGCCCACCCGATCAGGGTCGTGTATCCGAAGAGGAATGCGCAGAATGCGACGATGTAACCTCCGGCCACCGGAATCGCCGAGTTGAAAGCAGAGGCAACGGCGGCAGTACTCGTCAGCCCGGATTCCCATTCGCCAGTCAGCAGGATCGTCATTGCGCTGATTGTGGACGTGACGAAAGACACGACGAAGACTTCGATGACAGCGTTCAGCCCCTGCTGCACCGGCTGTGAACTCTGTGCCGTCCCATACGCGACAGCTGCCGTGCCATAGCCCGCCTCGTTGGCATAGATGCCGCGCGCAATGCCGTAACGCATCGCGACAAGAATCCCGAGTCCTCCGCCGGCCACAGACTGGAACGAAAACGCACGCTCGAAGATGAGACTGATGACCGATGGAATGCGCGAGAGATTGAGAACGATGACGATCAATCCGCCGGCCAGGTAGAGACCCACCTTCAGCGGCGACAACTTCTCTGCCGCGCGGCCAATCGACTTGATACCTCCGATGATCACGAGCCACGTCAGAATCGCAATCGTGATCCCCGATGCGAGTTTCGGGATCCCAACGACGCTGTTCAACACCAGGGCCATCGAGTTCGGTTGGGTGAAGGGCGTCGTGGTCAGTGCTGCCACGGCGGCCACCAGGGCGAACGTCCATGCGAGCCATGGCGATCGAAGGCCGTCGCGCAGGTAGTACATCGGTCCGGACAAGACCGTGGCGCCGCGTGTTTCGCGAAACGTGATACCGAGGACAGCCTCGCTGAACTTGATCGCCATCGCGACGAAGCCATACACCCATATCCAGAAGAGCGCTCCAGGTCCGCCAGACACGATGGCGGTCGCGACGCCGGCGATATTGCCCGTGCCGATTGACGCCGCCAATGCCGTCATGAATGCTTGAAACGGGGTCAGCGCTCCTACCCTGCCGCTTGCGCGCGTCACAAAAGCCGCACGCCACGCGTCGGCGAAGCGGCGCACCTGGACGAAACGCAGCCGCAGCGTCAGGAACAGTCCGGCGCCGAGCAGCACCGCAACAACCCACGGCATGAACACGGCATCGGCAAGCGATTGGATGCGATCAGCGATGGTAGAGGAAATCATCGCCAATGCTCAATGTTCAATGCTCAATGCTCAATGTCCAATGTTTCTCGACAGCGCGCCATTGAACATTCAACATTGAACATTGAACATTGACGGCGTCAGATGTTCGACCGCGACTGACAACCATCGACGGGAATCGACGCGCCACTGATCCAGCTCGCGCGTGGCGAAGCGAGGAATGCGACGACCGCGCCCACTTCGTCGGCGCGGCCCATTCGTCCGAACGGCAGATCGCGCTTGATGAATTCCGCGATTCCCTGTGGATCGGCCTGTTGTCGTTTGTGCCAGGAGCCGCCGGGAAACATGATCGAGCCTGGCGCGACGCTGTTCACGCGGATGTTCAACGGCGCGAGCTGTTGCGCAAGAGACTTTCCGAGGCTGATTTCGGCCGCTTTGACCGCGTTGTACGTCATCCGGCCGCCCGACTCGCGCCCCCAGATCGACGCGATCATGATGATCGCTCCGCCTCCACGTCGCTTCATGTGCGGCACGGCCAGCCGAGATGCGCGAATCGCCGGAAAGAGCGTCTCATCGAAGGCGGCCTGCCACTCGGCGTCCGTCGTGTCGAGCAGATCCTTCCCGCCTGCCCGGCCGACGTTGTTGACGAGAATGTCGAGTCCGCCAAACCGTTCAAGCGTGCGTTCGATCACGGTGGCGATTCCCTCCCCGGTCGAAACGTCCGCCTGCACCGTGGTGATCATGTTCGGCCGCCGCGCGACCGCTTCGACTTCAATCGCCGCGGCCGCCAGCTGCTCGGGGCCGCGCGCGCAAATGCACACACGGCAACCTTCGGCAATCAGCGCCCGCGCGCTCGCGAGGCCAAGACCGCGGCTCGATCCGGTGACGATGGCGACTTTGTCAGTGAGTTGAAGATCCATTACTTCGGCGGGCCGCCCGTCAGGTCGTTGAGCCGCCAGTCGAATGGATGATATGTCACCTTGAATTCATTCTTTTGCAGGAATTCCTTCTCGAGCGGCAGCAGTCGCGGCGTGACGAACGCGACAATCGCGCGCTCGATCGGAGAGCGCTCAGTGAGGGGACCCGTCGCGCCGGCATCGTACGCAGCGATGAACTCGGAGTCGTGCCAGCTGATAATCGGCGTCACCGATATCTGATTCGCCGATCGATCGATCTTGATCATCGTTTGCTCCGACACAAACTCTTTCTGCAGGTCGTCGAGCTGCTGTTTGAGCTGATCGCCTGTGTACGCCTCGCTCCGGAGGCGGCCGCTGCCGACCGCGCCGCGTCCCAGCGCGAGATACAGGCGCGGCTCCTTGAATGGCGGAAGAATCTTCTTCTCGATGTCGTCGAGCGTCAGGCTCTGGCCCGCCGCGCGGTGTTTGAGTTGCTCGAACGCTCCCGGGACCTGCCGCACGCTGTTCGACGGGTACGCCTTGCTGCCTCCGTTCAGCGGGTAGTGATCGACAACGGTCTGCAGGACGAACGCGTTGTAGGCGTTGAGCCAGAACGCCATCTGCTGTTCGCGCGACCACGATTGGTAGGTCGCCGCCGGCACGTTCAGCGATGCGGCATATCGGTCGAGAGCCGCGCGCGACGCGCGCAGCGCCCGGTAATAAACGAACCCGTCGCGAACGTTCAGATCGAGGATCTGATCGAAGGTGCGATGGAGCGCATCCCCAGTGCCTCCCTGTGCGGCAAACGCGCGGACCTGCGACGGCGGATGAGCGACGGCGACGAGAAAGACAGCGATGGTAAGAGCAAGCCCCGTGTAACGCATATTTCGATATTAATTCACAGATGGTCAAAGGTTCGATGAGAGGAAATCGGCCAGGGCGAGGGCAAACCCATCCGGGACCTCCAGGTTCGACAGATGCCCCGCCTGCGGAAGAATGACAAGGCGCGATCGCGCAATCTGATTCTGCAGCGCCACGGCGTCGGTGACCGGGGTCAGCATGTCCTCCTCGCCCACGACAACCAGCGTCGGACAGGAAATCCGCGCCAGATCCCTGGTCGAGTCAGGACGACCCATCATCGCTTCGATGGCGCCGACGATTCCCTCGGTCCCCGCACTCTCGATCATCGCGCGTACTCTTTGCGGAATGTCAGCGCGACGTTCAAAGGTGGTTTCGCCGAGCAGTTTCGGGAGCATCGATTGCGCGACGCCCACCGGGCCCTCAGCGCGGGCAAGCGCGATCATCTTGCGACGACCGTCCAACCCTTCGGGCGTGTCGGCCTGCGCCTTGGTATCGGCGAGGATCATTCCGGTGAAACGCTCGGGCGCGCTCCGGAAGAGCGCGAGCGTGATGTAGCCGCCCATCGACAGCCCGCCAATGACGGCTTGATCGACGGCGAGTTCGTCGAGCAGTGCGGCAATGTCGCCGGCGATGTCGTCGAGCGTGATCGACCCGCTGGCAGGAGCGGCATCAGGTCCAAAGCCGCGCAGGTCCGGTGCGATGAAGCGCCAGCCTTCCGGAACGCGCTCCAACTGCGGCCTCCACATATCGGCATTGAGTGGAAATGCGTGAATCAGGACTACCGGCCAGCCGATGCCCGCCTCGAGATAGCGCACGCTTCGTCCGTTGATGGTGGCTCGTAACTCACGGACCATGTCACCGATCATAGCGGCAATGGACTTTCGATTACCGGGATCCGCGATCCGGTCACCGGGATCCGCATGCTGGTCTTCGTCGTAGTGGTTACCTCATTCTTTAGACGCGCGTTGGGGCGACGGGTCTGGAAGTCGGCGCGCGGAGCTCAGCCACGTGTAGCGCGGGCCCACAGCACCGCCTCGTGGCACACCTGGCACCCCTGGCACCCCTGGCACCCTTGGCACCCCTGGCACCCCTGGCACCCTTGGCATCCTTGGCATCCGCGTTGCGAAAGAGTGGACGGGAGGTACACGTCATGCCCCGCGGAGATAAACGTCACTACACGGATAAGCAGAAGCGGCAGGCCGAGCACATCGAAAAGGGTTATGAAGAACGCGGCGTCCCGGAACGCGAAGCTGAGCGTCGTGCGTGGGCCACGGTGAACAAGGTGCATCACGGTGGCGAGAAGCCGGGCGGCGGAGGCTATGGACGGTCCGAGAACCACGGGCCGATGAGAAAAGGCGGCCGACGATCACACAGTCGTTGACGCATTGGACTGCGCGCGACTCGATCGATCGACGCGCGTGGCGGCGATTCGCACGGCGGCAGCGGCGGCAACCGAGGTGAGCCATAAGAGGCCGCTCGACCACGCGACGATTGGATACGGATTCGCGGTGCTGACGTACGCCGGGTCGCTGCCGGCTGCGCGCGAGTCGACCGACGCGCGCTGTTCCGCAGACCAACGATGGCCCGTGCGCGAAATATACGATGGCGTGTCGAGCACTGGCGCGTAGTACTTCTCCAGAATCAGATTTTCCATCCACGCACCTTTCACCTCGTTTGCCGCGAGCAGCTCGTTGCGCCGCTGAACGTGCGTGACCCCTTCTGTCATGTACTGATCTTCGCGGGACACGCGCTGCAATACGAGCGGCGGCGGATGTATCCGCCACTCGGTGCGCTTGGCATCAGCGAGCGCCAGAAGCGCGCTCATCGAATACCGCGATTTGAACATCCCGACTTCCTGATCTCGGATGTCGTAGCCAAGATGAACGATGCGAACGAACAGCGCAAGCGCCAGAATCGCGATCGAGGCGAGACGCCCGACGCGCACGGTCGATCCTGGACGGAGCGTCCATTGAAAGCGATCCGGCGGATCCGCGCCGAGACTGAACAAGAGCCCACAACCGATCGCGATCCCGTTCAGCAGAATATCGGCGATCTCTCCGACGCGGTTCGGAATGAACCACTGCAGCCACTCGTCGGCTGTTCCCACCAGCAGGCCGGCGAGAATCGGCATGACCAGTATTGCTGGATCCCGCAGTGGCCGCCACGCTCGATAGAACAAGAACGTGATGACGCCGTATTCCACGAAGTGAAATCGCTGGACCACGTCGACATCAGGGTTGCCGGTTGCCTCGACGACAGAGAACCAGATCGCCCCGCCGAGAGCCGCGATGAGAGCGCTATAGCGGAGCAGACGGTTGTGGCGGATTCGCAGAATGGCCGCAACGATCGCCGCGGCCGCAAGCACCGCAATCGCGGCGCCGACGATCCGAACGAATTGCCCCGGAAATGTCGCGCGGATCCAGCTTCTGACAAATCCGATGAACGGGGCCGAGAGCACGAGCGCCGTTGAAACGACGATCGCCAGAATGAATCGCGGAGGGCGGAGGCTTGTCCCGAGCGAAGGCGATGCCTGAGTCGGCGGGCCTGGTTCCATGCGATACGATGAGCATTATGCGCTCATTGCCTCGTCTTGCCTGCGGATTGTTGCTGTCCGTCGTGATCGCGTTGCTCGTCGCGCGCGTCATGGCATCGGAACGGGCGCGCAGCGAGGGACCGCGTATCGACGTGCTCTTTTCCAAAGACGCGCGAGCGGAAGCGGTCACGGGCATGATCTACGTCGCGATCAGCCGCGACAATCGTCGTCCACCGATCGATCAGACCTCACCAACTGGCGTGCCGCTGTTCTCGCGTTTCGTCGAAGGTCTGGCACCGGATGCCGTCACAACGCTCACCGCTGACGATCGCGGCCATCCGCTCCGCAGCCTGCGCGATCTGCCCGCCGGTGAATACTGGATGCAGCCGTTCGTGAATGTCTATACGCGGTTCCCGCGCGCGGATGGACACACTGTCTGGCTGCACAACGATCAATGGGAAGGACAGGACTGGAAGCGTTCGCCGGGCAACATCTTTGGGGATCCGATGCGAGTCGCGTTCGATCCGAAGTCCGCCACGCCGATCCGGCTCGTCGCCAACAAAGTGATTCCGCCGATACAGAGTCCTGCCGACACCGAGATGGTGAAGCGAATCAGATTTCAGAGCGCGATTCTCAGCAAGTGGTGGGGGCAGCCAATCTATCTCGGCGCAACGGTGCTGCTGCCGAAAGGGTACGACACGCATCCGAACGTTCGTTATCCGGTCAACTACATGCAGGATCACTTCTCGCTGAACCCGC